>ENA-ORFA01000771-ORFA01000771.1-marine-metagenome-genome-assembly--contig:-NODE-771-length-13192-cov-2.826839_pt1 | contig 13192 bp, 12 predicted proteins | sample MGYA00248621_ERZ508587 | MGnify/ENA primary metagenome ERZ508587 (study PRJEB26250, sample SAMN06266239) | marine metagenome | isolation source: Columbia River Estuary | place: USA:Columbia River Estuary... | reverse complement strand
AAGTGCTGCAAACGCATCACACCGTGTTTGAGCCTCTTTGAATGCTTGATCTTTCATAGCAATTGATTTGTAAACCCCTGATATCGTTTTTATTTCTGCCTCATATCTTCCGAAAACATGTTCTAAAGCAAGTGATATTTCGTCTAATGTACAACGTGCCAATGCACATTCTACCGCGATCTCTAATAAATTCTCAGACGTCTGAGCAGCACGTTCCAATGATGATAGGAGTTCGGCTACTTTAACGTGATCTCGAGTTTCTTTTAACGTATTTAGTTGTTCAATTTGTTGTATTCGTACTTTACTATTATCTACTTCTAAAAGTTCGATTTGTGTTTCTTCGTTGGGTTGGAATCGATTTACCCCAACGATAATTTCTTCTTCCGCATCAATTCGTGCTTGTTTAAGTGCAGCTGCCTCCTCGATTTTTAATTTTGGAATCCCTTTAGCAATAGCTTTTGACATTCCCCCAAATGATTCAATTTCTTGCATCAATTTCCGAGATTCTTCAATCAGCTGATTGGTTAAATGCTCGATATGCTGACTTCCTCCAAAGGGGTCAATAAACTGCGGGACACCCGATTCTAATGCGATAAAAAGCTGGGTGTTTCGAGCAATTCGGGCAGAAAAATCTGTCGGGAGTGCAATGGCTTCATCCAATGAATTGGTATGTAACGATTGGGTTCCGCCAAATACAGCCGCATAAGCTTCGATCGTGGTACGTGTAACATTATTAAAAGGATCTTGCTCGGTTAAGGACCAGCCAGAAGTTTGGCAATGCGCTCGAAGTATCTTAGACTTTTCTGATTTTGGTTGAAATTCAGAAACCAATTCCGCCCACAGCTCTCTTCCAGCACGAAGTTTCGCGATTTCGATCGGGAAATTCATCCCAATTGCCCAGAAAAAACTTAATCTGGGTGCAAACTCGTCAATGCTCAAGCCTGAATTTATTCCCGTCCGGATATATTCTAATCCATCAGCTAAGGTAAAAGCTAATTCTTGTGCTGCAGTTGCACCAGCCTCGTGCATGTGATACCCTGAAATGGAAATACTATTAAACTTGGGCATGCGCTCCGAAGTGTACTTAAAAATATCTGCGATGATACGCATCGATGGGTCGGGAGGGTAGATGTAGGTATTTCGAACCATAAATTCTTTCAAAATATCATTTTGAATCGTACCTGATAATTCTGCTGGATTAACGCCTTGTTCTATTGCAGCACCGATGTAGAACGCTAGGATTGGTAACACCGCCCCATTCATGGTCATGGATACAGACATTTCATTCAACGGAATGTTATCGAATAGGCGTTTCATATCTTCGATGGAGTCAATGGCTACACCTGCTTTACCTACATCGCCTCTTACTCTGGGGTGATCTGAATCATATCCCCTGTGCGTGGGTAAGTCAAAGGCTACGGATAATCCTTTTTGACCGGCAGCGAGGTTTTTTCGATAAAATGCATTAGATTCTTCCGCTGTAGAAAATCCCGCATATTGTCGGATAGTCCATGGTCTTATGGTATACATGGAGGCATAAGGTCCCCTTCTAAACGGCGCAAGACCCGAAACTTGTTCCGTTAATTCTACCGGAGGAGGGGTATTTGGGATTACAATTCCATCGATGATTTTATTCGTTAGTTCTTCAGGTTCTCGACTCGTTAAATAATTAATCCAATTCGCCATACTAGTTCGTTTCAAAAAATAAATAAGGAAGTCCAAAAGCCCCAAACTCTTGACGTTTCAGTTCGCATGGTTCAGACGGATTGACAAGGTAATTGATCCCGATAAATTGATCAATTTGATCAGTTATTCGTTGATTTCTAAGGGCTATGGTTGCCTTTGTTTGTGATTTTAACTCGTCATCAAATCCTTCCGTTAACGCGAGTTGAGACCACACCAAATTACACAGTTGATGAACCAAGTGCGTAGTTATAAAACTTCCTTTACTTAATCCATTGAACCAATCTAAGTGGGATTCTTCTTTTAAAATATGACCAATATTAATGGCCATTCTTCGCGATAATTCAGTAGCACCTTCGTTGAACATTTGATCGTAAGGCGTGATGCAAAGTTGGTTTACACCTGCTACTAATGCGCAAAGTGCTTCAGAGGTTTGCCTGATTTGATTGGTGTGAATTTCACGTTTTGATTTATTCCGCCATCCAATTTTTACCCGTAAGTTAATGTGTATATCTGTTCGTTGGTGCTTTGTTAAGATGGCTTCACATAGCCATTGAATTGCAGTAATTTTTGCAACTTCCACTATGAAATTTTCTCCGATGCCTAGTTCGATCGTTAGCCCATGGTTATGTGGGGTATTGGGTATGCATGTTACTAGTTTATTACAAACAAAGGCAAGTTCTTGCCATGCGTTTGCTCCTATTGCATACATTGAAAATCCATCAATGAGCTGTATTGTATCAGAAGTATGTTCAGAATATTCTATTGTGAAATTTGCAGGTTTAACTTTGGCAATCCATTGGTTAATCTGATGCAGGTCTTCAAGAGTTGAAATAATCACACGCGTTTGAATGTATTCAAACAGAATTCCATTGAATAAGACATCAAAATTTGGCGTGTTATCCCAGCAAATGAGTATTCCTTGAATCCCTTGATTTAAGTCTTTTAAAATCTCTGTATTGCTATGTTTTTCGTTAACTACGTTGTAGTAACTAAAGAAAACGCATGGCGTGTTGTATTTTGAGGAGAAATCAAAGTTGGGAAGGTGTTTGTTATTATCCGAAAAATCCCAACTTAATCCCTCAATTTCAGATTGAAATTCGCTGAAAGAATCAGTTTTAAGCTCTTTTTTCAATTGATTAACCCATTGTGCTTGTAGTGACATAGTGTAATTCTTGTCCCAAAGATACCATTCTTAGGCATTTGATACGAAACAAAAGATTGAAAGAAATCCTTATCTTTGTTATCCTTCGATGAGATCATACCTACTATTCGGTTTACTAATTTGGTTCTTCAGCGCATGTTCTTTGACAGCGAATCAGGAGAAATCGTTAAATCGAGCGATTATACAGTACCAAAATGCGTACAACAAAGAATTAACCATTCTTGAGGTTTCCTTAACCCATCCCTGTCTTATTGATGCACATCTATCCGATACCCTTGGATTAAAAAAGCTATTTATCCATACGGGTGAAGAAATTGACAATTACTCCATATTAAGCGTTGAAGAGCAGGGGAAAGATATGAAGGTGAAATTAACATTTGATTATCTATCTGCTAAAGAGGGAAAAAAGAACTCAAAAAAAATTATATATGCCTTATCTTCGAATCTTGGAGAATCTTGGTTTTTCATAGACTCAACTCAGACCAAATATTTAAATTGTAAACGCTTTAAACACCAGTAGATGCAGCGGTTTTTTTTAATAGTGCTTCTTATATCAGGATATTGCATGGGACAAGGATGGGCGCCTGCAGGCAGTCGTTCAAGGGCGATGGGAGATGCGTCGGTTACCCTCCAAGATGTTTGGGCATTTCACCATAATCCGGCATCATTAGTTGGTGTTACTAAGCTTGGAGTTGGCATTTCGTATGAAAATCGTTTTCTCTTAAAGGAGCTACAAACACAATCTCTAACCATTGCCATTCCGCTGAAAAAAGGGGTGATTTCTGCTGGGGCACAGAGTTTTGGTTATACCCAATTCAGAACATTAAAAGCGGGGGTGGGGTATAGTTTAAAGTTGTCTGAGATTTTTGCCTTGGGAGTTCAAATGAACGTGCATCAGTTTCGATTAGGTCAAGGATACGGAAATACACTCAAGGCTACGGGTGAGGCAGGTTTATTGGCCCAAGTTAATCCAAAATGGCATATAGGTTTTGCAGTCGTGAATGCTTCACGGGTACAATTGAGTGAATACCAAGAGGATCGACTAACAACGGTGATGCGATTGGGGTCTTCCTATAAATTTTCTGACAAATTATTGGTCTGTGTAGAGGGAGAGAAAAATGTGGATTTTCCGCTTCGGGGTAAGGCTGGAATTGAATATAGTCCTATAACTCATTTGAGTTTTCGTTCAGGGTTTTCCACCCAACCGATTGAGGTCAATGCAGGGGTTGGATATGCGTTTAAAGGCATATATTTCCTGGATTTTGGATCGGCCTTTACACAACAACTCGGGTGGTCACCCAATGTTTCCTTTACTTACCGATTGAAATGAAGCTTCGGGTTGCATTTATTAGTATAGTTTTAGCTCCCTTAAGTTTCTTGTATGGACAGGATAAATCTGAAATCATACAGCAACGCATTGAGTTTATTTCCGAACGTTTTCAATCGGAAAATATTGACCTGACTAATATTATTGAGCAATTAGATTTTTACTATGAGCATCCAATAAATTTAAATTACACCGATGGTGTTGAGCTAGAGGAGCTTGGGTTACTAACTACGGTCCAAATCAGTGATTTAGTATTGCATAGAAAACTTTTCGGCAAGTTTATTTCTATTTACGAATTACAAAGCCTAAGCTACTGGGATTTAGAAACCATTCAGTTGGTGCGTCCATTTATAAAAGTTGATGATAAGTTAGATAACATACACATCACATTCAAGGAAGCCTTGGAACAGGGGAAATACGAAGTGTTTTTAAGATACCAGCCTACGGTTGAGCGTAAACAAGGGTATAACCAAGTTTCGGATTCAATGCTTCAGGCAAGTAATAATTACTACTACGGAAACAGTGATCGATATTACACCCGGTGGCGTTACACGTATAAAACCAATATAAGCATTGGAGTAACTGCAGAGAAGGATGCTGGTGAGCAGTTTTTTCGCGGGGCTCAGAAAAATGGGTTTGATTTTTACTCCGCTCATGTATTTTTTAAAGGTGGAAAATATGTGCGTGGCGTGGCTTTAGGAGATTATCAAGTTCAAATCGGGCAAGGCGTTGGATTTTGGTCAAGTTATGCATTTGGAAAAACAGCAGATATTGCAACGGCTAAACGTACGGCCATTCCATTGCGCGCATACACTTCCGTGGACGAAAGCCGGTTTATGCGTGGTGCAGCGGTGGAACTAGGGTATAAGAATCTTGGGTTACTACTTTTTTCCTCAAGTAAAAAAGTTGATGCAAGCGTAATCGCTGATTCGACCTTTGATGATTTGGAGTTTATTTCAACGCTTGACCTATCTGGATTGCATCGCACGAATCGGGAGATTTCAAAAATGAATGGGCTTCGTGAGCATATCCTAGGCGCGAACCTTAATTTGAAAAAAGGCTTGTTTAAAATGGGGTTATCGGGGGTGTATCAAGGATACGATAAGCCATATATAAAAGATGTTAAGGTATATAATCAGTTTGATTTTCGAGGGCAGCATCATTTTAATACAGGGTTCGATTATTCATATAACATAAAAAATATAGCCCTTTTTGGGGAAGTATCCAAAGCGTTTAATGAGCAATTAACGCAATGGAATTCAGGTTGGGCAATGATGCATGGAGCCCTTATCTCGTTGGATTCTAAAGTGAGTATGGGATTAATTTATAGGGATTATCAACGTGACTTTTATTCGTTCTACAACGCAGGGTTCTCTGAGGGGAGTAATACACAGAACGAAAAAGGATTGTATGCAGGATTGAAAATGAAATTTAATCCAGCATGGAGCCTGAATGCATATATGGATATTTTTAAGTTTCCATGGATGAAATTTGGCGTGGATGCTCCGAGTCAAGGACATGAATTTTTAATACAACCCGTATACAAACCAAATAAAATTTTTGAAGTTTATTTTAGATTCAGACAGCAATTACGAGAAAAGAATAGTTCGGTATATGCTGGTGCAGTTACGCCAATTGAACCCTTTGTTCAGCGTAATTATCGCTTAAATCTGTCCTATGTCATCAGTGAGGCCTTTACATTCAAAAGTAGGGTGGAGTTTCTGACAATTAACAGTCAGAGCAAAGGATTTCAGCATGGAATGCTAATCACACAAGATTTACTATGGAAACCAAAAAGTTCACCACTGGATTTAGCGCTTAGATACGCGCTTTTTGATACGGATGGTTACGATACTCGTATTTATTCTTTCGAGAATAATGCCCTGTATGTGTTTGCCGTTCCAGCCTACTATTATCAAGGCAGTCGGGCTTATATTTTATTAAGGTATTCCTTTTTAAAGCATTGTGACCTTTGGGTAAGGTATGGGGTGTTTTTATACAATAATAGATTTGTAATTAGCTCAGGCGCTGAGCAGATTAATGGAAGTCGTAAATCTGACTTGGTGATTCAATTGAGAATTTCCTTATAATTTTTTGTTACCAATTTAGAATTATCGCGTTAGTCAAAAAACAGGACTGCAAGCCTGATTTGTTTAACCCTAAATCTAAGTAACTATGTCTATCTCTCTCCTTAATTTCGACAGGTTTGGTAAGCCAGCGGATGAATTAGCAATCATTGAACGCGCTAAAAGTAACCCGGAGTATTTTGCTCCACTGTATAAAAAGTATCACGAAGCTATTTTTCGTTACGTCGTAAAGCGGGTAGACGAAGAAGAGGCCGCATATGATATTACCTCGTGTGTTTTTATTAAAGCATTAATTAATTTGCCTAAATATGAATACCGCGGAATTCCATTTTCTTCTTGGTTATTTAGAATTGCCAAAAGTGAGTTGTATCAATCATTTCGTGATAAGAAAGCCCAACGAACTGTTAGCATAGATTCTATGCAGTTGGGTAGAGTTATGGAGGAGTTTCAATTGGATGAATCTGAGCACAAGCGGGAAATCTTATTGAAAGTACTTCCCTTGCTGAAGGACAGTCAATTGCAACTTATTGAAATGCGTTTTTTTGAAAAACGATCCTTTAGAGAAATGGGTGAAATTTTAGACCTAACCGAGAATAATGCTAAAGTAAAAACTTTTAGAGCCTTGGTGAAACTTAAAGAACTTTATTCAAAACATAATAAAAACTAAACACATATCGGTATGACTAAACTTTTAATCGACAGACAGTTACCAACAAGCGAATCCATTGCAAATCGTAGAAATTTCAATGAGATCCTTGATGGGTTGCCGAAGAAAAAGACAATTAATAGCCCCTGGTTTTATGGGGCTATTGGTTTTTCAACGGTTTTTTTATTCATTGTTTTAAACTTTTTCATATAGAAAATAACTACTTTTTTGTACTTTAGCTTCATGGATAGAATTTTAGTGAAATTCACGTGCTTGCTCCTGGTTTTAATTAACCTAAATGCGTTTGCTCAGCGTATCAATTTCAATACTCAAAAAAATTGGTCCCTCAATAAAAAAGAATTGATTTTTAAGGTGGGTCCAACGCAGTTTTTGGGTGATCTAGGAGGTGCGAATACGGCTAATTATGATTACTCATTGAAAGATTGGGATTGGAAAGCCTTAGGTTACAATGCAGGAATTGGTTTCAGATACCGGTTCCATCCAATGTTCGCAACGACCACTTCTTTAAATTATTTAATGGTAAGAGGCGATGATAAATTTGCTGAAGAAACGGTTAGAAATGCAAGAAATTTACATTTCAGATCGTCAATGGTTGAATTACAGCAACGCATTGAAGTAATTTTATTTTCTGTAGAGAAGTTTGCGCCAACCTACAATCTTCCTGGTGCAAGAGGGGGTAAGCGTAGAAATCAACAATATTACTTATTTGGTGGAATTGGAGCGACCTATTTTAACCCACAAGCTAAGTATCAGGACAGCTGGGTTTCACTTAGGCCTTTAATGACAGAAGGACAGAGCAAACCTTATTCGCCTATTGCTTTGACTATTCCTTCAGGGTTTGGTTTTAGAGTAGGAATAGGTGCTCAATGGCGTATTGGTTTAGAAGCAAGCTACAACCTGGTATTCTCTGATTATTTGGATGATGTGTCTACTGTATATGCGGATCCTGCGAGTTTTAATAATCCAACTGCTGCTTTCTTATCAAATCCGTCAGATCAATCGGTTACGGTTGGTAATGGGTATAATTGGTTTGGTGCTGGTTACCAACGAGGTGATTCCAAACAACATGATTCGTATTATAGATTGAATATAGTTATTGCCAAAAATCTAACGTTCAAGGATTATGGTCGCCAACGAATTAAGACAAAATCTTACAAGCCATCCGGTAAAAAAATTCGATAAGATTAATGTATTCTTTTATTCGGTTCATACTTTTTCTTTTTTCGCCAGAAAAAGCACATAAAATATCTGTTACTTTAATTAAGATTATCCTTAGAATACCTTTGTTTAGGTTGTTACTAGCAAAAGAGGTTGTTCATGAAAAACTGGCCGTAAATCTTTTTGGCTTAACATTTAAAAATCCTGTTGGTTTAGCTGCTGGATTCGATAAAGATGCCCAATTTTTTAACGAAATGGGTGCCTTAGGGTTTGGATTTGTAGAAATCGGTACAGTAACTCCACTGCCTCAAGAAGGAAACCCTAAACCAAGACTTTTTAGATTAAAATCAGATGCTGCGATTATTAATCGGATGGGTTTTAATAATGAGGGTGTTACTGCCGTAGCTAAGCGATTAGCTAAACGAAAAATGTCAGATAATTTAATCATTGGCGGGAATATTGGGAAGAATAAATGGACTCCAAATGAAAAAGCGAATGACGATTATATCAAGGTATTCAAAGAATTATACCCATATGTTGATTATTTCGCAGTGAATGTTTCCTCTCCGAATACGGAGAACTTACGCGCATTGCAGGATAAAGAACCTTTAATGAAATTGTTGGGTGAGTTAAAACGGCTGAATATTGAACTCCAACGTCCTAAACCAATTTTACTAAAAATTGCACCGGATTTATCTAATGATCAGTTGGACGATATCGTTGAAATTGCCTTATCTCTTCCACTTGATGGTATAATTGCTACTAATACAACCATTTCACGTCAAGGATTAATAACAAGTCCGGAGGTAGTTAGCGAGATTGGTGCAGGTGGTTTATCTGGAAAACCTCTAACTAAACGTTCTACCGAAGTGATTCGATACCTGAATCAAAAACTGGGTGGTTCGATTCCAATTATTGGTGTAGGGGGTATACATTCAACCGAAGATGCATTAGAGAAATTAGCCGCGGGTGCTTCATTAATACAGCTTTATACAGGTTTTATTTATGAGGGGGCTTCGTTGATTGCAGACATTAATAATGAATTAATCAAACGTGGATAATTCACAAATCTATCTTACCGAATGCCCACGCGATGCTATGCAAGGGATATCAGCCTTTATTCCAACTGAATTAAAGATTAATTACTTGAATGCCTTGTTGGATTGTGGTTTTGATCGCTTAGATTTTGGTAGTTTCGTTTCACCAAAGGCTATACCTCAATTACAGGATACAGCGCTTGTTTTAGCTGAATTAAATCCATCAAACACCGATTTATTGGCGATTATAGCCAATGAGCGTGGAATGGATCAAGCGCTTGAATTTGAACGAATTTCCTATTTAGGGTATCCATTTTCAGTTTCTGAACAATTTCAGCAGCGGAATACAAATGCCAGTATAAAAGAGTCAAAGCAACGGTTAAAACATATTTCTTCCCAAGTACACGCATCTAATAGAACGATGATGCTTTATCTTTCTATGGGTTTTGGAAATCCCTATGGAGATCCATGGTCGGTTGATTTGGTTGTAGATTATGCTAAAGAACTATATGAAGATTTCGGGATAACTAATTTTGCGTTGTCGGATACTATTGGTTCAGCGAGTCCGGAATTGATAAAGGAACTATTTATTCGTGTCTCCATGGCCTTGCCAACGTTAGAAGTAGGAGTTCATTTACATACAAATCCGAACCGTGCCACGGCCTTAATTGAAGCTGCGTTAGCCACAGGTTGTACTCGTTTTGATGTGGCGATGCTTGGTATTGGCGGTTGTCCAATGGCTAAAGATGAATTAACGGGTAATTTAGCTACTGAAACCATTTTTGAAGTTTGCGTTCAACAGGGTATATCTAACGGTATAGATTCACTTGCGTTCCAAAAAGCAAATCGCATTGCAACGTCTATTTTTAATACATTTCACTAATATATGGAGTCTAAAAAAGTACAATCGAAAAATTTCTTTTTACAAAGAAGAAGTTTAGTGGTTATAGGTTTACTTGCCTTGATCGGACTTAGCGTTCTGATATTTGTTTGTAGTAAAAATTCCAAAAATAATTCGGTTAAAAAGAAGCTTGAGAAAAAAGAAATTTTCACGGATTTTGCTTTAAATAAATTTAATAGTGACGTTGAATATAATTTACTTAAAGAGTTAGGTATTTGTGACACAACAAGAACAGGAGATGAAATGGGTGCATGTTCTCCAAAATATTTTAGGTTTTTTAAATTAAATAAAGACAAAGAATTATCGGATGGTTTTATCTTATTAATTAACGGGATTGCCTATCAGGATTTAGATGCTAAATTCCCTATACGTCGGACATTAATTTTTGAACGCGAGGACGGGAAACTTGTTGCTGTTAATAAATTTAAAGGGAATTTCATTGAAACAAGAGAAGTTGAAGGCTCTTCCTACGACGATATTGTAATTCGTTTTCGATTGGATCAATATCAAGAAGCGTATCATGTGGTTTATACATGGAAGAACAAGCGATACCAATTAAAGCAATGTGAGGAATTATATTCCTATTACAACAAAGGTAAAGTGCGTCCTGATTTAATTGATTCCGTATCTCGTGAGGTTGAGAAAATTCTCAAGGAAGAAAACTTAGTATTTTAGAAATTTTCAATTGCACCTAACCCAAATAATGCAAAGTCCAATTTACTTGGGTCATTGGGAATTAGTTGTTTAGCAAATTCATGCAGCTGAAGACTACTTTTCCAGTCGTTTTGTGTGCGTTCCAAAATCCCTAATTTTCTTGCAATATTTCCAGTGTGAACGTCCAATGGAATGTGTAAATCCTGAGGCGAAAGTGTTTTCCAAATTCCGAAATCTACTCCATGCGCATTAGACCGGACCATCCAGCGTAAATACATGTTAATGCGTTTGCATGCGCTATTAATCATTGGGTTAGATAGATGTTTTGTACTTCTTGTGAGGTGAGGTGTTTCAAGCATAGCATTTCGAAAGTTCGTTATAGAAACCTCTATTCCTTCAATTGCTGTTTTTTTGAAGGCAGCTTCTAATCCGTCTGCTTCATATATTGTCCTTAGTGCTTGAATAAAAAACACCAAATCTTCTCCTGAAAAGGTACGGTGTACGAATTTTAGCGCTCGATTTCCATTGAAATTCATAACAAAATCATACGGAGAACTTCCAAATAATGCCACAAGTTGGTTACCGCTTTTGATGATTGATTTTCGATTTCCCCAAGCAATCGTCGCAACCAATAAGCCTATAATTTCAATGTCTTCTTTTTGTCTGAATTGATGTGGAATAGAAATCGGGTCATCCTCAATGAAACTAAGGCTTTCAAATTGATCCGCCTTCGTAAGAAGAAATTCGTATAATTCGCTCTTGGTCATACCATGAGTCCATCTTGCATTTGAAGCATTCGGTCGGCTTGCTTAGCTAGAAGTTGGTTGTGAGTTACTATTACAAACGTTTGGTTAAGTTCATCACGGAGTTTGAAGAATAAATCATGCAATTCATTTGCATTTCGAGTATCAAGATTGCCTGAAGGCTCATCTGCAAAGACAATATTAGGTTGGTTGACTAGTGCTCTACAAACGGCAATCCGTTGTTGTTCCCCGCCTGAAATTTCATTCGGTCTATGACTTGCCCGATCTTGGAGTCCAACTTTTTCTAGAAGAGAAAAGGCTCGCTCACGCGCTTCTTTTTTTGATAATCCTTGTATCATCGCCGGAATCATAATATTCTCCAAGGCATCGAATTCGGGGAGGAGTTGATGGAATTGAAATACAAATCCGATCTTTCGATTTCTGAATTTTGCAAGTTCTCCCTGTGATAACGTAAATGGGTTAATACCATCAATAGTAAACGTTCCATCGTCTGGACGATCTAGGGTACCCAATATTTGTAATAAGGTAGTTTTTCCGGCGCCAGATGAACCGGTAATAGAAACAATCTCACCGGTATTTACTTCGAGCGAAATGCCTTTTAGAATTTCGAGTTGACCATATTTTTTTCTGAGATTGACCGCCTTAAGCATTATTGTCCAGGTGTAAATCATGACCCATACGGTCACGTTTGGTTTTTAAATAGGCATGATTGTGTAAGTTTCCTGGAATTTCAAGGGCAACATTTTCAACAATTTCAAGACCATAACCAATTAAACCGGTACGTTTCTTGGGGTTATTAGACATTAGCCTCATTTTTGTAATTCCTAGTTCTCTAAGCATTTGAGCTCCAACCCCGTAATCACGTTCATCGGCCTTAAAACCAAGCTCGATATTTGCTTCAATGGTATCCATTCCTTGTTCTTGCAGTTTGTATGCTTTGAGTTTATTTGCTAGGCCAATTCCTCGCCCTTCTTGATTCATGTATACAATTACACCTTTTCCTTCTTTTTCTATCATCTCCATTGCTTTATGCAATTGAGGCCCACAATCACATCTGCACGACCCAAAAATATCCCCGGTTAAACACGAAGAGTGAACCCTCACTAATACGGGCTCATCCTTTTTCCAGGTTCCCTTTACCAACACCAAGTGATCTTGATCGGTATTCTTATCCTTAAATGCATGCAATTGAAAATCCCCAAAGCTTGTTGGAAGGTTAACATCTACGATGGGTTCAACGTGTACTTCATGTGCAATTCGATACTTGATGAGTTCCTCGATGCTGATAATTTTTAGATCAAATCGCTTAGCGATTTCAACCAATTGAGGAAGTCGAGCCATCGTACCATCCTCATTCAATATTTCAACAATAACACCAGCCTCTTCAAATCCGGCCATTCTAGATAGATCAACGGCTGCTTCCGTATGGCCAGCACGTCTTAATACACCACCTTTTTTAGCACGTAAAGGAAAAATATGTCCAGGTTTACCAAGTTCTTCTGGTCGGATATTTTCATCTATTAAAGCTAAAATCGTTTTCGAACGATCACTTGCGGATATTCCAGTTGTACATCCATGACCGATTAAGTCAATACTAACCGTGAATGGAGTTTCATACGCTGCGGAGTTATTTCGCACCATTAATTCTAAGCCTAATTCATCGCAGCGATCTTCGCTTAAAGGCGCACAAATCAATCCCCTGCCATGTGTTGCCATAAAATTGACAACTTCAGTGGATGCATTTCTTGC
>ENA-ORFA01000768-ORFA01000768.1-marine-metagenome-genome-assembly--contig:-NODE-768-length-13226-cov-2.969427_pt1 | contig 13226 bp, 13 predicted proteins | sample MGYA00248621_ERZ508587 | MGnify/ENA primary metagenome ERZ508587 (study PRJEB26250, sample SAMN06266239) | marine metagenome | isolation source: Columbia River Estuary | place: USA:Columbia River Estuary... | reverse complement strand
CGAGGCCCCATGGGCATGGGTCAAATCTGCCAACGCCAGGCACTACACCTTCGAGCTCGCCGAACTGCGGCGTCGTTGCTTCGATATATGTGCTTCGTGCAAGAAGTTTCGGTGCACGCATCTCGGCTGCAAACAACGCGAGGTCGGAGATGGTCGAGTGAACATCGGCAGCGGGGGAGCCAAGCAGTTCGCTTGACGACATATCGAGTGGTGCAAATACCGACTCAAATACATATTCGTCAAATTCCATTTCGACTCGTAATGCAACATGTGCTGCAAGCATTTCGTATGCCGTGTTGGAATAGACGCGTTTGCGACCTGGACTAATAATCGGTGCGCCATTGTCAAATCCGTAACCACCGGCATGGCAGAGAAGGTGTCGAAGTGTGCATCCCTCCTGGCCAACGTGATCGTCGAGCGAAACTGATCCGTCCTCAACTGCAATAAGCGCAGCCCACGCTGTAACGAGTTTGCTGACCGATGCGAGCCGAAATCTGTATTCGGTGTCACCAGTTATATGTGGCGTACCAGTTTGGTCAATGACGCCGGCAGCAGTATTGGACGCACCCCAAGAGTCGGTGAGCGCAAATGATTGCGCCAGTTTCGTGCCCATCGGCACTAATTCTTGTCGCGAATCAGTTCTGCAACGCGGAATGCAAGGTCAAGCGATTGACGAGCGTTCAGACGTGGGTCGCACACGGTTTCGTAACGTGTGTCGAGATCATCATTACTTACAGCCTCTGCGCCCCCAAGACATTCGGTGACGTTGTCTCCGGTGAGTTCGATATGAATGCCACCTGGCCATGTGCCTTCTGCGCGATGCGCGAGAACGAAGCCAGTGATTTCACGAATGATGTCGTCAAAATGGCGGGTCTTGCGGCCATTTGGTGCGGTGAACGTGTTGGCGTGCATTGGGTCGCATGCCCACACAACAGGGTGCCCAGTGTCGCGCACAGCGCGAAGTAGGGGACGCAAAGTCTCTTCAACATTGTCTGCGCCCATGCGTGTGATCAGTGTGAGTCTGCCTGGGATGCGCGATGGGTTGAGTGTCTCGCACAGGTTGAGTACGAAGTCGACGCTTGTCTCTTTGCCGATTTTGCAACCGATTGGGTTGCCCACGCCGCGAAGAAACTCGATGTGCGCTCCATCGAGTTGACGCGTGCGTTCGCCGATCCACAGCATGTGTGCACTGCAGTCATACCAACCGCCAGTAAGTGAGTCTTGGCGGGTGAGTGCTTCTTCGTAACCCAAAATGAGTGCTTCGTGACTTGTGTAGACGTCAACTTGATGTAATGCACTGTGAGTCTCGGTATCGACTCCGCATGCGCGCATGAATGCGAGTGCGCGCTCGATCTCTGCAGCCACTTGCTCGTAGCGCTGGCCTTCGGCACTTGTGGCCACAAACTCTTGGTTCCAGGCGTGTACTCGGTTGAGATCGGCAAATCCACCCTTGGTGAAGGCTCGCAACAAGTTGAGTGTGCTTGCCGACTGATGGTAGGCCTGCACTAAACGTTCTGGGTTTGGTCGTCGAGCATCTTCGTGGGGGCTTGGGTCATTGACCATGTGTCCGCGAAACACTGGGAGTTCAATGTTGCCAACTTTTTCGGTGTTGGCCGAGCGTGGCTTTGCGAACTGGCCAGCGATGCGACCAACTTTGACAACAGGAACACCCATCGAATAGGTGAGCATGACAGCCATCTGCAAAATGACGCGAAGCTTTTCGCGAATGTTTACTGCAGTGAACTCTTCAAAGCTTTCTGCACAGTCGCCGGCTTGCAAGAGAAATGCGTTACCGCTCGCAACTTGTCCCAATGCTGCTTGTAACGAACGAGCCTCGCCCGCAAAAACGAGTGGGGGAAAGGTGGAGATCTGCTTGAGTGCGCGCTCGAGTTCGCCTGTGTCAGGCCATTGAGGCTGTTGCACAGCAGGCATGCTCTGCCAAGATGAAGGTGTCCAGTTGCGTGTCATAGGGCTCAGTACTTTCAGTGTACGAACCTGTCGTGTTGAAACCCAGCGGGTTTTAGACGGTCAGGAAATCGCCAGAATCTTCGCGCAATGAGTCAACTGCACGGCTCACGAGTCGGCGTGCGGCCTCGGCAGTGACGCCGAGTTCTTCGCCAACTTGACGGAAGCTCTTGCGCTCGCCGTCGTGCATGCCGAAGCGTGCCTCGACTGCGTAACGGGCACGCTCGTCAAGTGTGTTGAGCAAGTTGTCCAGCAGGTCGGTGTCAACCATCGACATCACGGCCTCTTCTGGGCTGATGTCGTCGTTTGGCACCAAGTCGCCAAGAGTTGCGTCACCGTCATCACCAATGGTCTTGTCGAGCGAGACCGGGGTGGTGAGGCGGTGCAATTCGGCGTTCATTGCATCGAGACCTTCTGCATCACCAGAACCCTGACGAAGAGCGGCACGCAATGTTGCCGAGCGATCACCAGGAATACGGATGAGGCTGGCCTTCTGGTCAAGCGCACGGCCGATGGCCTGACGAATCCAGAACGTTGCGTATGTGGAGAATTTGAAACCACGGCGCCAGTCAAACTTGTCAACGGCGTGCTCGAGGCCCAAGTTGCCTTCTTGGATCAAGTCCAACAAGTCCATGCCCTGTGGCAATGGGTAACGACGGGCGATTGAGACGACCAGTCGGAGGTTGGAGCGAATGAAGTGGTCTTTAGCCTTGGCTGCGCCACGAAGGTCGGCGCGCAATGCTGCTCCGCGCTCGCCCTTTTTCATCGCTGCGGCCGCATCGCGACCCTTTTCGATGGCTTTGGACAGGTTGCGCTCATCCTCGGCGTTGAGGAGGGCGACTTTGCCGATTTCGTTGAGATAGAGACCGATTGCGTCAGACATGGTGGGGGGACCGTTTCGATTGTGTGGGGGGTTTATGGGGGGATTAACTACATTAGTTCATCGGCAGGTTTTGCGCTAGGGGTAAATAGAAATTTCTTAAAATTCTTAAAGCCTTATATTTATTGGTGAAGAGTCATATTGCTTACGCACAAAACAGACATCCCTGTGGCAAAACTGTAGGGCCGAGGTAGAAGCAGATCTTTCTAGACTGACAGTCGTGTCACAACCCAAACATCAGCGAATTGGATTGTTTGGTGGCACCTTCGACCCACCCCACGTGGGTCATCTCGTGACGGCGATCAATGTACGCCACGCTCTGAATCTCGATGTTGTGATCCTGATGGTCTCACACGACCCCTGGCAAAAGTCTGGCGTGCGCGATGTTTCGCCGGCCGCGGACCGGTTTGCGTTGGTGGAAGCCGCAGTACGCGGTGTTGAAGGATTGGTCGCTGGACGCGATGAGATCGATCGCGGTGGACCAAGCTTCACCGCCGACACTTTGCAGGGTCTTGCAAACACGTACCCAGGCGCACAGTTATTCACCATTGTTGGTGATGATGCTGCTGCTGGTTTGCCAAGTTGGGAGCGAGTTGATCATGTGGTCGCGCAGTCGCAACTTGTCGTTGTCGACCGACCAGGAGTAAGCGTTGAGTTGCCAAAACAGTTTGAGTGGCTGCGAGTTGAGTCTCCGCGACTTGAAGTGAGCAGCACTGACTTGCGCTCGCGCTTTACCGACGGTCGGCCACTCGATTATTTGGTGACCACTCCAGTGCTGAACGAGATTCAGATTCGTGGCATGTATGGATCGGGTGAGAGAATTATTCATTCATGACCGCAATACCTTCAAGGCAACGCAACAGGATGCTCGCGGCGCTTGCTTGTGGCATTGCGTCGGCTTGTTTGTTACCTATCGGTGGCGTGATTGCTGCGCGCTCGTTATTGAATTCGTCTGGCGGCAAGAGGGTCGACGACAGTGGAGCGTTGCTCATACCAGCAACTCCCGCAGCATTGCTTGCCACTGTCAACGACATCAATCAGGTCACTTCGCTCACCGCATTTGTGCTTGCACCAAGCGGCATTGGTGGCACCATCATTTCGCTTCCGGTTGGCACTCGCGCAGAAACTATTGGCGGACAGGCGCCGCATCGAGTTGGCGATACGTACCCTCAAGCCGGCATTGAAGGCATGCTGCTTGAAGTTGAAGGTTCTCTCGATGTCACATTTAGCGTCGTGGGGGCGGTTGTGCGCAATGACTTGGCTGGGGTGTTCAACATGTTGCCATCAATTCCTGTCAATTTTGAGACACCAGTTGTCAACACCGCAATGGTGATGCCTGACCCTGTGACAACCACGACGATTAAATCTCGGAGTTCAAGATCAACAGAGACAACTCTGCCGCCACAACCAACTGCGGTTGATACCGAAATGTTTCCTGCAGGAGAGCAGACGTTAACTGGTGATCAAGCGGCGTTAGTGCTGTACACGCAAAAAGCTGGCGAGCCAGAACTGAATCGACTTGCTCACATCAAGGCAGTATGGAACGGAGTTGCTGCAGCAGTTGGCACTGGGCTTGCACCTGAAGTTGCACAATTTGATCCTGCGCTCGTAGGCACAGAATTGCCCAATGAAATTGGTGCGTTTATGCGCAGGGTGCTTGGCGGCCCTATCCAGGTGTGGCAGTTGAGTGCGCAGCCTCTCGTGGGTGCGGATAACCCCTTGGGGATTGACATCTACGCGCTCGACCGCTTCGAAGTGTTGATGATCATGGCCAGTGTGGCGCCGAGTAGTTTGTCGATTGCTAATGACACGCTTGCGGTGCAGGTTGACAACCCATTTAATGATGCCAATATCACACGAGCGATTGTTGAACGGCTGAGTTATCTCAATGTGACTGTGGCATTGATCAGGAACTTGCCTGCGCCACCAGGGCAAAAGACGCAGATCAAGACTTCAGACATCACGAAGTCTGAATTACAAAAAATAGGAATCGAGTCAATCATTGGGTCTGTTGAGTTTGGGAAATTGAAGCAACCTGTGCAGGGAATAGGCGCTCAAATAATTCTTGGTCAGGACTTTGTTGACTTCTTGGCATCTGCCCCGGCACTACCATCAACGACCGTGGCTACCGATGGTTGAGAAAAAGCCAGTAGCGAAGAAAGTAGTAGCGAAGAAAGCAGCAACTAGAAAGCCAAAAGTTTCGGCTGCGTTGCAGCTCGCCCAAGTAGCGGCACGCGCGGCCGATGAGAAACAGGGCTCAAATATTACGGTGCTCAATGTTGGCGATGTTCTGGCAATCACCGAATTGTTTGTGGTTGCGACTGCAAGCAACTCGCGCCAGGTGGGTGCAATCCAAAGCGAGATCAGCCACAAAGTACGCGAAAAACTTGGTCGGTCACCATTGCGCAGTGAAGGAACGGTTGAGCAGCAGTGGGTACTGATTGACTACGGCGACGTGGTTGTGCATATTTTTGCCCAAGAGGCACGCGACTTCTATGAGATCGAGCGCTTGTATTTTGATGTGCCTGTGGTGAGTTGGAGTCTTGGAGACTAAGTTCGTGGTTATGACGACATTGAATAACTCCAATTTTGGATTAACCGGTTTGCGCGCATTGGTCACAGGTGGCGGATCAGGTATCGGTAGAGCAATTGCCGATGCCATGATTAATGCTGGTGCAACAGTTGTCGTTTGCGATGTCAACGACTCGACAAAACCTAACTACATCTGCGATGTCTCAAAAACGAATGATGTGGAAGCAATGTTTGCGGCAATCGAACGCGACCTTGGCGGTCTGGACATCTTGGTCAACAATGTTGGCGTGCCTGGCCCAACTGCTCGAGTAGACGAAATGGATCCAGATGCCTACGACGAGTGTGTGCGCATCAACTTAGGCGGCACGTTTCGTTGCACCCATGTTGCAGTGCCGATGTTGTTGAAGTCCAAAGGCTCGATCATCAACATTTCTACAAGTGCAGGAATTTATGGTTACCCACTTCGCTCGCCGTATGTAGCAGCAAAATGGGGAATCATCGGCCTCACGAAGTCGTGGGCGATGGAACTTGGCGAGTTTGGTGTGCGCGTCAACGCAATCTGCCCGGGTTCGGTGAGTGGTCCGCGTATGGATGGAGTTATTGAGCGTGAAGCATTGGCGACTGGTTCGACAGCGAGCGACATTCGCACTGGTTATGAAAAACAAGTTTCACTGCAGACATTTGTCGATGCAAGCGATATTGCGGCTTCTGCAGTATTTTTGAGTTCTCCGGCAGCGCGATTTATTACGGGTCAGGTGCTTCCAGTCGACGGAAACATTGAAACGATGAGGGCCTAGCTCTTCGTTTTTTTGGGAATGAGCGTTACCCAAGCCGCGACGATGAACGCCACAGTACTGAGGGTGTTGTAAACGGAGTGAAGTTGGTCTGTTCTCGGAAAGTTGACATTTCCGAGAAGATGTGCAGATCCGTTCCAATCATAAAAAGTCATCAAACCAAATCCCCAACCGAGAGAACCCCAACCCAGCATCTTGAATTGGTCCAACATGTAAAAGCCCAAGAAGATGTTTGCAGCAACATATGCAGCGCCATTCCATGCCAATGCTGTTCGGGAGAGTTTTGCGGTAAAACAACCGACGACTCCGATAATGCAATTCAAAATAAACATGAACGAGAGCGTCCACCAAACATTTTGGGTTACCCCGTCAGACCACTTGAGCAAGCCGTAGATATTCAGTAACAGTGCAGGTGTCCAGAACAATTCCCATTTTGATTTTCCCGCTATTAAATTCACGCTCATTTCAAGTCTCCTCTGTAGGGCCCCATGGATTACATCCGAAGGTCTACCACAGAGCAAATCTGCTTGCTATTTTGTTCCACTAAGTGTCCCTAAAACGCTAGGCTTCGTCGGGAAATAGAGGGGCTATAGCTCAATTGGTAGAGCGCTTGCATGGCATGCAAGAGGTCAGGGGTTCAATTCCCCTTAGCTCCACAAAAAGAATAAGGTCGGGGGATCATGACACCACAAGTTTTGGATGGTTCAGTCACGCTTCGTGGGCTCAACAAGTCATACGGCGAGCGAGTCGTTGTGGATGATGTGTCCCTCGAAATTCGCGCGGGTGAGTTCTTTTCGCTGCTTGGACCTTCGGGTTGTGGCAAGACCACCACACTGCGAATGATCGGCGGCTTTGAGCGACCTGATGGTGGCCAGATATTGATCGATGACCGCGATGTCACGTTTGACGAACCAGAGGTGCGACCACTGAACACGGTGTTTCAGAACTATGCGTTGTTTCCACATCTCAATGTGTTTGACAATGTGGCGTTTGGTCTGAAGTTTGAGAAAAAGGGAAGTGTTTCGCAAAAGCCAGAAAAAGAAAGGGTGATGCAAGCACTCGAGTTGGTTTCGCTTGCCTCGTTCAGCGAACGCCGTGTTCCGCAATTGTCGGGCGGCGAACAGCAACGAGTTGCGCTTGCCCGAGCATTGGTGCTTGAGCCAAGTGTGTTGTTGCTAGACGAGCCACTTGGTGCACTTGACGCACAGTTGCGAGCACGATTGCAGGTGGAGTTGGCGTCGTTGCAGCGACAGATTGGTATCACGTTTATCTACGTCACTCACGACCAACATGAAGCGTTCACAATGAGCGACCGTATTGGTGTGATGCGTAATGGCAAATTGATTCAGGTTGGTGCACCACGAGAGATCTATGAAAAGCCAGCAACAATTGATGTCGCCAAGTTTGTTGGAGCCGCCAATTTATTGCCAGGAACAGTGGTGTCGAGCGGAGTTGCCATGATCAGTGGGGTGAAGTTTGCTGCCCCTACCAGTGCACCTCTCGGTGACGGGATGATCATGATCCGTCCAGAGCGAATTCATGTTGGCGCTGGCACACAGCAGGCCACTATTGAGCGAGTCATCTTTGCTGGTTCTTCACTGCGTGTGACGCTTGATGTTGCGGGAATCAAGCTTGTTGCCGAAATTCCGAACGATGAACACTCCCGCAATTTGCAGGAAGACACAACAACCAATATTGATGTATTGCCAGATGCAGTGCGTGTTTTGTCGCTGAACTAATTATTCGCCCATCCGGGTGATGTCGGCAAGTGCTGCTCTGATACCGCCTGGTTCTCCATGTCGCTTGCGCCATTGCGAGAGTGCGAAGAGCGCAATAGTGAGTGCGGCAAATGTGGTGGCTACCAGCAATGTTGCGAGTGCATTGAGTGCAGGTGTGGCTCCGCCACGTACTGATGAATAAATGCGCAGTGGGACGGTCTCCGAGTCGACGCCAGCGGAGAGGAAACTGGTGATCACGAAGTCGTCAATGACGGTGGCAAATACCACGACGAGGCTGGCCATCACCGAGGGCCACAACATGGGCATTAAGACAAAGCGCAAGGCTTGCATCCGCGTGGCACCAAGATCGCGTGCAGCCTCTTCGAAGCCAGAGCCAATAGAAACCAAGCGCGCACGCACGATCACAACGACAGCCGAAATAGAGAAGGTGATGTTGCCGAGCAACTGTGCCGGGAAGCCAAGTGGGATGCCACTGAAAAGGCGAGTGATGGTCAGTAAGAGTGCGGCACCAACAACGATCTCGGGCGTAATCAGAGGAATGGATGTGAGGCCTTGCACGCCAGAAGAGAGTTTTCCACGCATCCGGTGCGAACCAACGGCAAGTGCAATACCGAGTGGCGTCACGATCAACATGGTGGCAGTTGCAAGAACGAGTGAGTTGACAATTGCTTGACGCATTGATTCGTCACGAAACACCGAGGCGTTGGGGTCACCAAACCACCAGCGAAATGAGAAACCCTGCCACATTGTGCGACTGCGGCCATCGTTGAACGAATAGGCAACTGCGATGAGTACAGGCACCAAACTCCAAGCGATGTAGCCCCAAGCGAGAATGGGCAAAACTTTGATTCGACGCGGGGCGATTGTGCTCATCGCACTTGTTCCTTGCCCACTCGTGCGGTGCTTCGCAAATACCACGACAATGCAATGAGTAGCAGAACGGAAAGCATCATCACCAAGATTGCACCGCGTTGCGGTTGACTGCTGTTGTTGATGTAGAAGTCGATCTGGTTGCCGAGCATTTCTGTTTTAGGCGAGCGAGAAAGAAGGTCATTGGTGTAGTAATCACCAAACATTGGCAGTGCAATCAGAATTGCCGCGGCAGCAACACCAGCCTTAGCCGTTGGCACTGTGACAAGTCGAAACGCTTGGCGTGATGATGCTCCCAAGTCTCGTGCAGCCTCAACAAGTCGCCAGTCCATGCGCTCGAGAGTGGCGTACAACGGCAAGATAAGGAATGGAACATATCCGTACACCAGACCAAGGACAACAGTGATTGGCGAGCCGTCAAGCCAGTTGTAGTTAATGCCAAAGTTGCTCATTAAGCGACTAAACAAACCGCTTGGGCTTAAGAGGTTGACCCAAGACAACATGCGCATGAGATAGTTGACCCAAAACGGCATGATGATCAGTGTGAGCAGCAACAAGCGGCGCTTACCTGCATGTCGTGCAAGAAAATATGCAATAGGAAAGCCGATGAGAAAGCAAATCATCATTGCCGCGATAACAAAGATGAAGGTGCGGATGAACACGCCCCGTAACGGGCCGTTTAGTGCGCTTGCGAGAACGTCTTGTGCTTGAGCAATGTCCCATTGCAATGGGTTCCATTGCGGGATCGCATCACGAAAAACTGGGTCAATCGAACCGAAGGCCACGCACGCAACTGCATAAAAGGGAACTGCAAAAAATGTCAACAGCCACGCTGCACCAGGTGCTGCAAGACCATTCCAAATGCGAGTGTTGCGACGCACCGATCAGCCAGCGGTGAATGTGGCCCAGACGTCGTTCCACAACGCGTCTGTTTCTGGGCTCAGGCTGACAAGGCGCTGGCCTGATGCGTAACGTTCGGCGTCTACGACTGCATCAACCAACGATTCGGGTATTGCACCACTCGAGATGAGTGCTTCTGCAGTGACAGCGGTGAGTGCTGGCTGGTATCCAACGTATGACTGATTCTTGAGTGCAACATCGTTGTCGAGCAAGTAGTTGATGAAGCGATGTGCAAGCACTGGTGCTTTTGATTCTTTTGGAATGCACAAGAAATCGTTTGCGGTGATGGTTTGTTCTGGATACCAGAAGCCAAGCACATCGGTGGAGGTTCCTTCTGGCAGGTTCCATGGAGCAATCAGGATGTCACCAGACCACATGTAGGCAATGTCGCGGTTGCCAGCAGGAATTTCTTGGTACGACAAAATGTCGACCTTTGGTTGAGTCGCATCGCGGAGGCGAATCAGGTTTTCTTGTGCGGCAGTAATTGTTGCTGCGTCGGTCGTATTGACATCGGTGATGCCGGCTTGAAACAGTGCAAGGCTGATTGCGTCACGGTACGAATCCGGCACGGCGAGGCGGCCCTTGTATGCAGGGTTCCACATGCTGTCATAACCCTGCGCGATCAAGTCGGCCGAGTCGATCTTGTCAGCACGGTAACCAATGCCATTGCCATAAATAAACTGAGCAACGGTGTACTGCGAGCCGCCGTCGTAATAAGGGTCTTGCAAGCCAGTAAGCAAATTGCCAAAGTTGTCAATGTAAGTCTTGTTTAATGGTTGCAATAAATCGGCGGCCACAAGACGAGCAAGTGCTGTGTCGGTCATGCCGATAATCAAGTCTGGTTGCAAGGTGCCGTTGCGCAGTTTTGCAATTGCGGCATCTTCATTGTCGTAAATACTTTGTTTCACGGTTACGCCAAAAAGTTTTTCAAAGTCTGCAATTACTTCCGGGTTCGTGTAGTCAGCCCAATTGAGAATTTCGATTGTGCCACCTTCTTCTGGAAGGCCGTCAGCAATTGCCTCACCCGACAGTGGCAGTGTCACCGGAGCCGAGGGCGTGCCAATGACAAGACCACCATTAGAGGTTTTAGATGTCCCACCGCATGCGCTGAGCAGGGTTGGAGCGACAACGAGGCCGCCGGTGGTGATAACTAGGTTCCTGAGGAAGTCGCGTCTAAGCATGAGGTGTAACTTAGTCACTATGAGCGCACTTGACAAAGAAATCAGAACCCAAGAGTCACTATTTTTGAGCCGAGTTCCGCAGTCGCAAGAACTTCACGAGCGAGCCTCGCTGAGCATCCCCGGTGGGGTGACGTCCAGTTGGGCCAGTTCGCGTCCAGTGCCCGTATGGGTGAGCCACGGCGAAGGAGCCCATGTGTGGGATGTGGATGGCAACAAGTACATCGACTTCCATGCCGGTTACGGCGCCAACATCGTGGGGCATGCAAACCCAGCCATCGTGCGTGCAGTTCAAGACAGGGTCACTAAAGGCACACACTTTGCCCAGCCAACTCCAGACTCGATCGTGGTTGCCGAAGAATTGGCGCGCAGATTTGGATTGCCACAGTGGCGTTTTTGCAACTCAGGCACAGAAGCAACGATGGACGCAGTGCATCTCATGCGCACAGTCACAGGCCGCGACCTGATCGTTAAAGTCGAGGGCTCGTACAACGGCCATCACGATTCAGTTGCTATTTCAATTTTCCGTTCAGCAAAGGAACTAGGACCAGCCGATAATCCGTGGCGCACCCCAGGTGCTGGCATTCCTCAAGCAATTGCAGATTGCGTACGCATTGTGCCGCTCAATGATTTGGACGCACTTGAGCGAGTGTTCACCGAAAATCCTGGACAAATTGCGGGAATGATCCTGGAGCCGATCTTGATGGGAGCAGGCATCATCGTGCCGCAGCCTGGTTATCTCGAAGGCATCAAAAATATTGTGCATCGACATGGGGCATTGCTGGCGTTTGACGAAGTCAAAACAGGATTGGTAGTTCACCCCGGTGGAGTAACGGCCATGTACGGCGTTGCACCCGACATCATTTGCCTTGCCAAAGCACTTGGTGGCGGATTGCCATGTGGTGCGGTTGGTGGAACAACAGAAGTGATGTCTGCAATTACCGATGGTCGATATAGCCAAGTCGGCACATTCAATGGCAACCCATTAACGATGGCTGCAGCACGCGCAGTGCTCACCGAAGTATTGACCCCTGATGCGTACGCAAAAGCCAACGATGTCGGTTCGTACATTCTTGAACAGTCACTCGCCACATTGCATGATTGCGGACAAGAAGCTCACGGGTATCAGTTTGGTTTCAAGGTCTCAGTTGTCTACAGCAACGAACCAGCCAAGAATTATCGCGATTTCCTTGAAGTCAATACTGGCGCAATGCATCTGCACTACTTGATGCAGTTTAACGGTGGGGTATTTTTGGCGCCGTGGGGTAAGAGCGAATCACTCACTTTGTCGGTTGCCCACACTCGCGATCACGGCGATGTGTTTTTAACAGTTTTTTAGCCGCACGTTTGAGACGCAACAAAATGAACCGGAATGAGGTTGTGTATTTATGGTGATAGTCCTCTGGCACAATTTAAGGGGTGTATGCAGGGAGAGAGAGCAGGAGGGCGGGAAGCTGAAAAACGAGGCAAAATGCGCTGAATTGCAGCGATGTTATAACGCGGCTCGCGGCCGAGTTCTACGTTAACGCCATCAACGTCATGCGGGGAGCAGCCGGGGTCTCCGAGTATACGGGGCTGCCGGAGCAGGAGTGCTTCAACGTCGAGTACTGGGTGCTCGAGGAAGCCAAGCTCCAGCGCCTGCCGAAGCCGAAGCCGCTGCAGGGCCGGGTGGCCTTCGTCACCGGCGGTGCCGGCGGCATCGGCTCGGCGATCGCCGCGAAGCTCCTGTCGGAAGGGGCCATGGTCATGCTGGCCGATATCGACGCGGCCTCGCTCGAGGCGACCCGGACGGCCTTTGTCGGGACCTTTGGCAACGACAATGTCGACGGGTTCGTCCTCGATGTCCGCGACGAGCAGGCCGTCATCGACGCGTATCGCGACTTCTTCTTGCATGCCAATGCCAACTCCGGTGGTGCCTTCATCACCTCGCAGCGCCAGCAGCAGGTCGAAGATGAGGCGCACCGCGCAGCAGAAGATCTACTGAATGCGCCGAAGGAGACGGTGAAGTTCGGTGCGAATATGTCGACCCTCAACTTCCAGCTCTCGCGATCGCTGGCGAAGAGCCTGAAGCCGGGTGATGAGGTGATCGTCTCGCAGCTTGATCACGACGCGAACTACAGCCCATGGCTCTGGCTCGCCGAAGACTTCGGCCTCACCCTCAAGGTCATTCCGATCCGCACCAGCGATGCCACCCTCGACATCGAGGCGTACGCCGCACTGCGCTCCCCGCGCACCAAGATCGTTGCGGTCGGCATGTCGTCGAACGCGGTCGGCACCATCAACCCATCTAAGGAGATCGTTCGCCTCGCCCACGAGGCCGGCGCACTCACGGTGCTCGACGCGGTCTGCTCCGCGCCGCACTACCCGA
>ENA-ORFA01000763-ORFA01000763.1-marine-metagenome-genome-assembly--contig:-NODE-763-length-13263-cov-4.266571_pt1 | contig 13263 bp, 15 predicted proteins | sample MGYA00248621_ERZ508587 | MGnify/ENA primary metagenome ERZ508587 (study PRJEB26250, sample SAMN06266239) | marine metagenome | isolation source: Columbia River Estuary | place: USA:Columbia River Estuary... | reverse complement strand
CTGACTTGCCGCCCACTACTTCGAGCATCACTGTTTTATCGGCTTGTTGGTTCACGCCTGTGACGGTAGAAAGCACATTCACAGGCGGATTGCTGGTCTTGCCTTGGCTGATCACGGTGGCTTTGAAGGTGTAGATGCCTGCGGGCACTTGTGCGCCGCCATCGGCGGTGCCATCCCAAGCCCATGGCATGTCGCCAATGGGTTGTGAACCCATGACCTGGCTGGCCACAGTCTGGCCTTTGTCGTTAAAGACTTCAAACTTCACACCCTCTGCGCCTGTTGGCAATCCCACAAAACCTTGCGCAGGTTTGCCGTCGGGGGTGATGATGGCGGGTGCATTGGGCACCGCAACAGTTTTGCCAATCATGCTGGTACTGCTCATCATGCGCTCGCCTGCCATGCTTTCGACATAGTTCTTCAGTGTTTGATCCATGCTGGTCGTGGCTTCAAGTTGCGAGAACTGTGCAAGCTGAGCCACGAAGGCTTCGTTCTTCACTGGATCTAAGGGGTCTTGGCATTTCAGCTGAGTGGTAAACAGCGTGAGGAAATCTTTTTGTCCCATGCTTGCAGATGTGCCAGACTTGGCCATCAGTGCTTCGTTAGCAGCCTCGGTCGTTGTTTTAAGGCCGGCAGGCGCCTTGATTTTGCTGCCCGCATTGGCCGTAGCGGCGGCTGCGTTCAAGCTGTTGCTGGTTGCCAAGGTCATCATGATAAATTGTTCCTATCGATCTTTTAAATTGATGCTTTAAGTCTTGATGATGTCGATGGTGCGCATCAACATCTGACGGGTGGTGTTCACCACTTCCACGTTGTTTTGATAGGAGCGGGCTGCCGCCATCATTTCAACCATCTCGGTCATCTCATTCACGTTGGCCAAGTACACATAGCCATCTTTGTCGGCCATGGGGTTGGCTGGCTCTGACATTTTTCGAATGGGGGATGGATCGTCGGTGATCCCCTCAATGCGTACGCCACCAGCAAAGCCTTGTTCATGCGACTTTTGTTGGCTTTCTAAAATGGTTTTGAACACCGTGCGCTTAGCGCGAAAGGCTTCGTTCTCTTTGCCCGTCACGGTGCCCGCGTTGGCCAAGTTAGAAGCCGTGGTGTTCATGCGGGTGGTCTGCGCATTCATCGCAGAGCCGGCAATGTTAAAGATGCGATCAAGTGCCATGCTGATTAATCTCCACGCAATGCTCTGCGAATACCGCTGACGCGGTTTTCAAGAATGTTCAATGTGGTTTGGTAGTCAGCTGCAACTTGACCAAACTTGGCTTGTTCAACGTTCATCTCAACGGTGTTGCCGTCAAATGACGCATTGAAAGGCACACGGTATTTCTCGCCGCCAGAGTCTTCTTCCATGGCGATCTTCATGTGCAAGTTGTGAGTGCTGTTCAGTGCGTCTTCACGCGACTGTTTCAACACGGAACGAAAATCAATGTCTTTGGCTTTGAAGTGAGGGGTGTCGGCATTGGCAATGTTGCGCGCAAGCACTTCCATGCGCTTGCTGCGCAGTCCCAAGGCTTGGGCGTGGACGCCCAGTGCGTTGTCGATCATGTTCATGATGTGCTCCCTTTCGCGAAACTCTTAATGCCGGATATCCGACAGCCCAAAGAATTAAAGTTCTTTGCAAAGAGTTCGATTGCAAGAGCCGTGCCATGCTTTTCTTGCCGTTTTTTGATGGGTTTTTGACGGGGCCGTAGGCCGCGTTGCAAGGCAGAATGCGGGTTAGCAGGTAACCCGTGCCTGTTGCTTCAGAGAAATGAGAAGCGGCAAACCCTTGCCGCTTTGCTTAGCGCAACCAGACTTTCGGTGCTTCCAAGGCGTCGTAATCGGCGGCTTTTTGAACTTGCAAACGAATGCGTGCTGCCGAATTGGGGTTGGTGTCGGCTGCAGCCGGGTTCAATGCATTGTGAATGGCATTGCTGACAGCGTTGGTGCCAATTGAGTTGGCGTTGGCGCCTGTTGAAGGGGTGCGGAAATTTTTGTAGCCCAAACGATCTGCAGCGTTTTGGACCAAGCCTTGTGTAATAGAGGTACGTGTCATGGGCGCTTGTGGATCGCGCCCTTCATACAAGTACTTGGCTTGTTTGCCTGGAATGCCTAAGGGTTCTTCAGGACGTTTTTCACCGCGAGCTGCGGGTTGAAGAACGGCTAAATACAGTTCATCCAAAGGCACAGGGCCTTCTTTCTTCAGGCCCACTTTGTCAAAGTAGGTGTCAACCAAGTGAAGCTGCTGGTAAACGCTGAGGCCTAAGATGGATTTGGGTGATTGGCCAAAACCCACTTCTGCTGCGCCCCTTGCTGGGCCGTCGCAAAACTGAATGATGCCGTGGCACCTTGCGTTGGTGGCCTGGGGGTTCATGCCATCGCTTTCCATCAAGGTCAGGCGGGCAAAATCGTCTGGTGCAAAGTTGTGTTTGTTGGCAACCTGCAAAACTTTGTTGTAAACGTCTTGCTTTTCCACCTTGGGAATAAAGCCGCGGGTCACAGCCCGATCGAGTGTTTGGCTAAGGACCGGGTGAGCCACAGCGTTGATGAAGTTGCCTTTTTGTAAAGCTTGTGTGGGGCGGCTGGCTGTAACTGTGACGGTTTCTATCTTGTTGTTGGCCTTGGCTTGGTTTGCCAGATTGGCTTGATTCGCTAAATTAGCAGGGGGCTGAGCCAAGTTTTGTGCTTGATTTTGAGGCTGAGTTTGACCTGCTTGCCATTGGTTCAACATGTTTTGGAGTTGAATCTTTTGGCCTGGAAAAATGGCGTTGGGGTTTTGAATGCCGCTGTCAGACGCCAAAGTTTGCGCCCATCTGAACTCTTCGGATGCCGAAAGCTTGACGCCTTGACGCTGGGCTTGATCTTTCACAATGCCAGTCAGGGTGTCACCCGATTGAATGACTTTGACACTGGCGGGCTGCGTTTGCTGAACTTGGTCCAAGGCTTTTGCAAAGCCAGGGCGCGACAAAGCCGCCACGGTAGTGGGCGTACTCCCCAAAGGGGCATTGGGTAAATTGGATTCAATTCTCATGATGATGTGGCATCTTTATTGCATGAACTCCGTTATGTTCAAACCAAGTGTCAAAACGTCTACACCTGCCCAAGGCTTGATGCAAATCCTGTGCCTGACGGTTTTTTGGCTGTTGGCAACGGCCCTGCCTTTTGGCGCCATTGCCCAAGCCAACTCTGCCGCCGAGTCGATGGGCTTGCAAGTGCGTCAATGGATGTCTCAAACGCATGGCGTGAAGGCCCAAGACATTGTGATTGCGCCCTTAGATGATCGCTTGAAAGTACAAGCCTGTCAAAAATCTTTGACTGTAGACAACCCTTTTGCCTCCAAAGAAACAGTGCGCGTTCGGTGCCCAGAGCCTGTTTGGCAGCTCTATTTACAAGTGAGCATGCCCACAGCTAAGGCCAATACGCCGCCAGTTTCTGGCTCGGCGGCTGTCCAAAACCCAATACCACCAGCAAATCCTGGCGCGCCCGTCAATGCCAACCCTCCCCCCAATGTGACCAGAACCATCGTGGTGGCCAAGCGTTTGTTGCAAAGAGGCGTCATTTTGCAGCCAGATATGCTGGATGAAGTTCAAGCTTCACCCGGAAATGCCGATACCATGCTATTGAATACAGTGAAAGACGCACAAAATGCGGAGCTCACTCGGGATATTCCTGCCGGACAAGCTTTAAGGGTGTCTGATATTCGGCGTGCCATCATGGTGAAACAGGGGCAAACCGTCATGTTGTCAATTGGCAACAAAAATGAGTTTCAGATATCAATCCGGATGGAAGCCATGCAGGATGGCAGACTTGGGGACCAAGTGAAGCTGAAGAATCCGGAGTCGGGGCGCCAAGTTTCTGGTGTGGTGACGGGGCCAAATACGGCAAAAGGGCTTTGAAATGCTAAAAATACACAGTTTTTGGCCTTTAAACCCCAAATTTCTCCAAAAAATGATTCAAGTTCTAGAATCTACTGCCGATACTGAGCATGTCCAACCCTCTTTTGTGGGTTGATGTGAGAAGAAAACAGAAAGTGAGCTAGGTATGACCGATGCAATTTCAAACTATGGACAGCGCGCCCAGTCGGACGCGTCGTTGCGCAGCGCATTGGACAAAGCCAACCGCAAAAGCGGCTCAAAAGAGAGCGTGGCCCCTGAGATGTCAGCGCCTGCTACTTCCAGTGCCAAAGCACCCGGCGCCGATGAGTTGCAATTGAGCAACGTCGCCGCCCGTGCCATGGCTGAGCCCGACTTTGACCGCGTGAAGGTTGAGTCCATTAAGCAAGCAATTCAAGATGGTCAATATCCATTGAACCCTCGCAAAATTGCTGAAAGCTTCCATGCCATCGAGCAAATGATTCGTGAGTGAGCGAGCACTTTTCGTATCCGACCAGCTGGTCCAGCTGTTGGCTTTGGAGTTTGAAGCACTCAAGAGCCAAGATCTGGACCGGTTTGAGTCTTTGCAAGCTGGTAAAAATGACCTCTTGGCAGAACTGGCAGGCCTTTGCCCGTCTGCTGAAGATCTGCAAAAACTCCCCGAATGGGACGCCCTTCGTGAACTTCTCATTGAATGTCGCGACATGCACAGGCGCAACGCCGTCCTCATTGAACGCAAACTTGACACCATTCGCGGTGCCTTGCACAGCTTGCGGGCTGGCGACTCTGGCAGCCCTGTCGAGGTCTACGACCGCTTGGGCCAAGTGGCCCGCTTCAGCCGCGGCAGGGGCTACCAAGAAGTTTGAGTTTTACTCTTTCACCGAGTCGAAGGGTGAAAGAGATGGATCCAACGGATCTGTAGGCGTGATATTCGCCTTTTCATCGCCAGGCCGCATGCCCTTCAACCAATACACCCAAGACAAAACCACAGCCACCGCGGTGTAAAGCTCTTGCGGAATTTCTTGATCGACATCTAAACGGCTTAGCAAGGCCAGCAGTTGCGGGTCTTCGGAAATGAACACGCCTTGTTTGCGCGCTTCATCGATCATGCGCATGGCCAAGTCGTCGTCACCTTTGGCGGTGACCACGGGGATGGGGTTCTTGCCATACGCAAGTGCAACAGCCTGACGCATGTACTTGCTCATGCCGATACATCCACGACCAAACCGCGGCCTGAAGGTGTCCAGTCGCTGACCTCTGTAGGCCGCGCGCCATGGACCACGTTGAACGTGCGCATGTTGAGTCCCGATGCTCGCAGCTCGTCGCCGAGCAAGTAAGAACGCGATCTGGCTTGCGCCACCACAGATTCGTTTTCAGCCCACATGGTGAGCTCAATTTGCTGGGCGTTCATGAGCTGTGTCTTTAGCCAAACAGGACCGAGGTCTTCTGTTTTGGAATGCACATTGACAGTAAGGACAGGTTGCTCGCCTTCTTGACGAGGACCGCGCCTGACTGTGAGTTCAATCGGATTTGAATCTGCAAAGGGCAAGGTCATGCTGAACAAGACTTCTTGTTGCGCTTGGGCTTGCACGGCTTTCACTTGGTTGGCTTCAATGTCGTCGACCGCCTTGGTGAGTTTTTCCACCAAGCCCGTATCGGACTCTTCGTCATTGCCATTTAAATTAATTTCAGCAATGAGTTTTCGCAGCAGCTGTTTGGTGTCAAGTGCCGGCGCTTGCATGCCTCTGGCCAACCAAACCTCAGAGCCCATGGCGCCCATCATGGCTTGTCTTAGCACGCCAGGTGTGAGCTGCGACATGGACAGTTGCAAACCGCGCCATTGCGCTTGCAAATCGGGGCGTTGAACTTGGCTTAACAATTGATCCAGCGTGCCAGGCTGAAAAAGTTGGGGCAACACTGAATTGACATCGGGCCTGTAAAGCAAGGACGCAATGCGAGGTACAACGGGCTGTGTATTGATGGGAACCAGCACCCCAGCTTGTACCCTGAGCCAAATGGATTCACCAACTTGCGAGGCGAGCAGGCCCGGTGCAGGCAAGGTGCGGCCTTGCAACATGAGCATGGGCTGGTCTTGTATGAGCTTGATGGAAGCTTGAACCACTTGTCCGTCTTTTAACCCCAACTCTGCGGCTGTGCTGGCCTGCAAAGGCAGCAACTTGCCTTCCAGATAAATGGTGGGGATTCGGCCGGGCGCAACAAGTGCGTCGGCCCCAGAAATCAAGGGAACCGGACCCAGGGCTTGCGAACAGCATTGTCGCGAGCGGAGGGGCCGGATTCTAAACTTTTGGCCGTGTACTCGGCAACAAGGGGCGCCAGAACTTTACTGGCCACTTGCGCATGATCTGGCACCATTAAAACAGCGCCCGCTTTCACGCGTTGCTGTGGGTTGCCTGTGATTACTTTCGGATTGGCCTCAACCAAAGCTTGCCGCAGGACACCAATGGCAATGGGGCTGTTGGGGTATATCTTTTGCACCAATTTGTCGACGGGCGTGCTTTGCTCGACCTTCATTTGAACCAATGCAACTGGACTTTGTGGTTCCGCAGTTGCATCTGCTGCATGGCTTTTGCTTGAAGCAAAGCATGCCATGGCGCCCACCAGCAACCAAGTGGATGTGCTTGTGATGTTCAACAGGTTGAGGCGCTTAGAAGAGATCATGGCTAGCTCGTTTATATCAGTAAGGTGACAAAGTGAAGTTGGCGTTTTCACTCACAGGGGCTTTGGCTGGCCGTTTGGAAGTCACAGTGCCTCGCGCTGAAGGCAACACAGAGGGTTCCTTCAACAGGGTTTCAGTGGGCCATGCGCGCCAGTTGGCTTGAACGGCTTGGGCAGGTCCTGCCAACACCACCAGCTGCGAGCCATAAGGTGTGACAGATTGAACGCTTGCCAACAAGGTTTGCGGTGCGCCCTCTCTGCTCAAAAGCTCGGCAGGAAAACGGGCTGGGTTGGCAACAAGCCACTCATCGCCTTTGCGAACACCAGACAAAGCACCCGCATTGATTTCAATTTTTTGGCCCAATGCAGCAGTGACCACAGGGTTAATTTGTTGGCAATTGAGCCACTCTTCTGCAGCGTTTCGCCAGGCTTGAAGTTGTTCTTGGATGGCGGCAACGCTGCTTGCGTTCATTTTGGGAGCAGCCCAAGAAGAGCGCTCAAAATCAAGCTTGAGTGTAGCGCTGTCTTCGAATTGAGAAGCTTGCCCATCTGTACCCACCAATTGAAAATCAAGGGTCATCAAAGCGCCAGGACTTTTGGCACCTAAGTAAGTCTCTAAAGCGCTTGCCGGCAAACTCTCAGTTGTGACCCTAACGACAGCATGCCAAGGCAAAGTTTCTGGGCGATTGCCAATCAGCGCGCGCTCATAGGCTGTCATGCTTTTGGCCATCGAAGCAGCCGGTAAATTATTCACTGCGCGCCATGCATTGGCTTTGCTACTTTGCGCATTGGTTTGAACCCATTGTGCTTGAATGTGTGGCAGAAGCGTTTGCAAGACAAGCGCAGATGCATTGGGGTCAATTTGCACATCCAAGCTGACCAAATGGTTCATGCGAGCGCCCACTTTTTGGGTGCATGAACTGCTTTGCGCCAAGGCTTCAGCAGTGGCGGCCAAGTTGCTTGAACCCAAAGTTTTGTTCATCAATTGGCTGAATTTTTCAACAGCACCCTGCAGGCCTGTTTCTTTGACGCGAGTCGCATCATTTTTTGACATGGCTTGTTGGGCTGCCATGCTTGCAGGAAATTGCAAGCGAGCTTTGGCTTGGCCGGCATCATCGCGTTCATAACCTAAGACTTTGACGCCTTGAACATCCAAGGCATTTTTAAAAGTGCTGTTCTCTCGCAGACTGCCTTGAGGATCAATCCAGGTGGTGGTTGAAACACGGGTCGGATTTTGCAAAGAAGCATCCACCAGGCTTTGGCGAATGGCGTCCAGTCTCTCTTGCGCCGTGAGTGGGGCTTGAGGCGCGATCGAGCCTTTGGGCAATTGTTGGGTGTTGTTTTGCGCTGGAGATTGAGCTTTGTTTTGGGCCAGAACCTGCGTGCTCATGCCTGCGCTAAGCGCAATGCACACAGCACTGAATTGGAGGCAATGGATACCAGCTCTCATGATCAACGGCCTTTAGAGGCCATCTGGCCCATGAACAAAATGCGCAGATCTTGAACCACATCGCGGTCTAAAGACAATGTGGTTTCGTAGGTGTCTTCGCCCACAGGTGTAATGCTGACCAAGCGAGCGCCATAAATCACGCCTTCTACTTTGGTTCGGAAGGTGTCGTTGGTAACAACCATGTCGGCCACAGTAGAGCTGGCATCGAGTTGCTGACCATAGACCTGCTCGGTCAGGTTGCGATAAGCGTCTAGTTTGGAGGCACGAATGGCCATCAAGCGTTGTTGCGCAGGGTTTTTGTGGTTTTGCACAGCGACAACGGCATAGCCAGTGGCTGTGATGGTTTCGCGTTTTTCGATCAACGGTGAAGACATGGCATTCAGGTCGTTGCTTTTGGACGAGGGCATTGCCAAATTGATGGATTTGCAGCCAGTCAGTGCTACCAAACCAATTACCAAGCAGAGTGAGGTCACGCGTTTCATGTTCAGTTCCTTGTTAGAGGTGGGACTTGAAGTCCTTCACCCTCTGATTCGGCATCAACTTGAGAAGCTTGAGAGATTCTGATGCGGCTTGTTGTGAAAAGGCGAAGGTGTCTGACGGTTTTCCGACGTTTATGCCATTTTTGATCAAATTTGCAATACATTGGTGTTTTGAGACCATTCATGATGATTTTTTCTACCCAACATGGCTAAAAAGAGCCTGTCCAAAGCCTTTATTGGCGCCAGTGCTGGCGCTGAGGCCATTCGCCATTTGATTGAACGGGTGGCTTGTTCCACCGCAACCGTCTTAATTACGGGCGAAAGTGGCACGGGCAAGGAGTTGGTGGCCAGAGCTTTGCATGATCAATCCGACCGAAGTGGCGGAAATTTTGTACCCATCAATTGCGCCGCCATTCCCAAAGATTTGCTAGAAAGCGAATTGTTTGGCCACCGCAAGGGCGCCTTCACTGGCGCCATGGCCGACCGCATTGGCAGGTTTGAGCTGGCCCATGGCGGCACCATTTTCTTGGACGAAATTGGCGACTTGTCACTGGACATGCAAGTTAAGCTGCTTCGCGTGCTGCAAGAGAGAACGGTAGACCCTGTGGGCGGCTTGAAATCGGTTGAGGTGGATGTGCGCGTTGTGGCGGCCACGCACCGAGATTTAGAGGCCGAAATTGAGGGCGGTCGGTTCAGAGAAGACTTGTACTACCGACTCAATGTCTTGCCCTTGAATACGCCCGCTTTGCGCCAAAGGGCTCAAGATGTGCCGGCCTTGCTGACGCATTTTGCAGACCATTTTGTAAGCAAAGGTCAGACACCGATTACGTTTACCACTGACTTTATAGAAGCTTTGAAGGACTATGCTTGGCCAGGCAATGTGCGCGAATTGTCCAACTTGGTCGATCGCTTCAATACCTTGTTCAGCGGACAGTTGTTAAGTTTGGCAACGGTGCCTTCTTCTTTGTTGCCCAAAGGTTTGCGCAAGCTTCAGGCCGAGCGTGTGAGTACACCCATTGTGGATTCGCTTGAAATTGTGGCCCCCATCAATGACAAAGACCTGCACCACAGCGCCAACGCCGATGTGATGAACCCCTTTGCCAATCCGGCGCCCCCTTTGGCCATGGATTTGCACAATGAGGTGGAAGACATCATCATGCTGGCACAGGGCCTGCCCAGTTTGCCGCCCGAAGGACTGTCTTTGAAAGACCGCTTGGCAGACATTGAGCGCGACCTCATTGTGCAAGCCTTGAACCGAACCGATGGCAATGTGTCTCAAACGGCGCGACTGCTAAATTTGCAGCGCACCACCTTGATTGAAAAGCTCAACAAATACGATTTGCGCCAGGGCACTTTGCCTGTGGCCAATTCGGATGCTGAATCAGGGCTTTGAGCTTAAAACACCGCCGGTACCCACAGGGGTCGTTTCCTGTTGAGCGCGGGGGTATTGCACCATTTTTTCGCGTTGCTTGACAGCGTTTAATGCGGCCTGATTGGCGGCGTTGTTGTTTGCGGCGGCCTTGGCTGCAACCATGTTATCGGCAGCCTGACGCTCTTTTTGCAGGCTTGCCAATGTTTCCATTTCTTTCTTGAAGCCACCTGTTTCACCCACGACGCCCTTCAACCCGGTCACTTGACTTGCCAGTGCATTCATGGCTCTTGATTGCTGAACAAAACGACCTTCTAAAGACTTGACCTGATCGGCCAAGACTTGACCCTTTTCGCCCACTTGCTGGGCTGTTCTTTCAGGCACACTTTCTGACTTTTTAATGGCATCAGCGAGGCGTGTTTCTAAGGAGCTTTGCATCTTGGTCATGTCATCTTGTTTGGACACCATTTGTTGAAGGCCCTCGTTGACCGAGCCGACCAGTTCAATGGAGTCGTTCAATTCGACAACACGTTTGCTTAAGGAGGCCAACATGGCGTCCATTTGAGTGATGCGTGATTTCAAACTGAAGATGGAAGTTGCAAAAACAAGGGCCGTGATGAACATCAAGCCACAGGCAATGGCCAACAAGATTTGGTGCTGCTTCTTGTTGAGCTTCATAAGCTCTTCAAGATTGTGCGTGGCTTTTTTCATGTTTTCGCCAGCGCCGACAGCCAGATTGGCAGAGCGGGTGGCCAGCTCAGCTGACTCAAGCGCTACCATTTTGATACCTTCTAACTCATCGTTGTCTGCATTCGCAGGCGAAGCAGCATGTGCCGCCGGTGCTGCATGCTCATCATGGTGGCCATGATCGTGTCCGCCTGTGGTGGGTTGGGTGCTCATGTCGAGTTCCTTTATTCAAGCTTGTCCAGGCGTGCACGCAACTGGTCATTCTCGATTTTGATATTGATAACGCGAGCCGGAAAATCCATTTCTGGCTCTTCCTCATAGACTGGCTGTGAAATTTCAGCAGCCACCTCTGGAGTCGCAGCTTTACTCTCTATAGCATCGGCACCAGAAGCTTTCTCTTGAGGGTTCAAGATACTGTCTAGTTGGGTGATATCAATTGATTTGCGCTGAGGAGGGGGTATGGCTGCAGTTTTTTCTTCGGATACAAAGCGATCGGGCATCTCGGCTGCACTTTGATAACCTTTGTAATTCGGGTCTTGGGCGTAAACGCTGTGCTTTTCATCCGCCAATTGGCTCATGCCATCGTCCATCACCAAGTGTTCTACAGCGTGCTCGTCCGGATCTGCTAAAACTTTGCGCACAGAAGGTGTGCCTTCTTCCCCCTTTTTGCCTGCGGCTATGTTGGTGCCCTCGGGCATGGTGACCTCGTGGGGGCGATCGGTTTTAATGATCAGAGGTTCATCGGGGTGTTTATTTTCGCTCATTGGAATTCCTGACTTTAGTTCTTCATCAACTTGCCGTTGGTATCAAACAGCATGGAAGCGGGTACTTTAGGTTTTGGCTTGGGCATGGGTTGCACACCAGGCGTGACATCGGCCAAGCTAAATACATAAGCAATGACCTGGGCCACAGCCAAGTACAAGGTCTCTGGTACAGGGTGGTCTAAATCGGTGCTGAAATAAAGAGCTCGCGCCAAGGGCGGTGCCGCAAACATTTCAATACCGTGTTTTTGGGCTTCTTCGCGAATGCGAGCCGCCATGAAGTCTGTGCCTTTGGCCAACAGCAAAGGCGCGCCGTCTCCAGTTGGGTCATAAGACAATGCCACTGCAAAGTGCTCAGGGTTGGTAATGATCACATCCGCATCTTTGACTTTGTCCATCATGCGGCTGTCGGCCATCTCGCGTTGGCGCCTGCGAATTTGCTGCTTGACTTCAGGACGTCCTTCCATGTCCTTCATCTCGTCTTTGATCTCTTGCTTGGTCATGCGCATGCGCTTGATGAAAGAGTATTTTTGATAGGGTGCGTCAATGAGTGCAATGACCAACAAACTAAGGGACAACCACAAAGCTGATTCGGCAATCATCCAACCTGCAGCGGCCAATGCAGGCTCGATGGCCATTTGCCCGAGTTGGATCATTTGGTCCATCTGGCGATTTACAAGAGCCCACAGAACGGCGGCGACCAATGTGAATTTCAAGATGGCTTTGATCAGTTCAACGGCGGCTTTTGCACCAAACATTCGGCCAAAGCCAGAAATGATGCTGAGCTTGCTAAATTTGGGCAGAATACTTTTCAAAGAAAAAAGATAGCCGCCAGTTGCGCCACTGGACAAGATGGCCAAGACGGCCGTCACCAACAGAACGGGCACAATGAGCAAAAAGCTATCGCCCATTTGCTGTGCAAAACTGGTCACCATCAGGTACGGGTTGTCCAATGACTTGCGATCGAATTTAAAGCCAGACGCAAATACCTCGGCCATTTGTTTCATCCAATAGCCACCCATCATGAACATCGCCAAGATGGCGCCAATGGTCACGGCGGCAGCTGGCAGCTCAGGCGATCGGGCAACTTGACCGTCTTCACGGGCTTTGCTCAGTTTTCGCGCCGTCGGGTCTTCGGTTTTTTCGGCGCTGGAATCTTCAGCCATGCTTTAAACCCTTCAAGTGATTCCGACCAGGGCGCGGACTTGGAAAAAGCCCTGCATCCACAGCCATTGAATGCGTGCGCCAATGCCGGGCAAAGCCAGAATGAGCACACCGAAACCGGCAAAAATCATGGCCGGAAAGCCGACGGAAAAAATGTTCAAGCTGGGTGCAGCGCGTGTGGCCACACCCAAGCCAATGTTGATGAACAGCAAGGCCACCATGACGGGCAATGCCGTGAGCAAGGCGCCCAAAAACAGCATGGAACTCCAAGCAATGACATGCTTCATGGCTTCGGTGCTCATGAGGTTGCTGCCAATGGGCAAGCTGGTAAAGCTCTCGACCACCAAGCTCAGCAGCAAAGCATGTCCACCCAGCCCTACAAAAATAAGCGTGGCCATGACCAATAAAAATTGCGAGATGACGGGCACGTTGCCCATGTTGGGATCAATCATGGTGGCCATTGATAAACCAATGGCGTTGGCAATTGATTGACCCGCCACCACAATGGCCGCGGTAACCACTTGCAGCATGAGGCCCATGAGCAAGCCGATCATGAGTTGATTGCAAATTTCTAGAAGGCCGCTGGCTGAGAGAGGGTCAATGACGGGCCAATCGTGCAAAGGGTAAACCAGCCAAGTCAGGGCCATGGCCAACACAATGCGCACGCGTAAATTGACAGCGCGCAATGAAAAAATAGGAGCGGCTACCAACAGGGCCGAAATTCGCAGCATCGGCCAGAGCAGCCCGTAAAAACGGTCCAACAGTTCAGTGACCGCGATGTCCATATCAGGTGAACAAACCAGGTATGCGCTGGAAA
>ENA-ORFA01000755-ORFA01000755.1-marine-metagenome-genome-assembly--contig:-NODE-755-length-13341-cov-3.842204_pt1 | contig 13341 bp, 8 predicted proteins | sample MGYA00248621_ERZ508587 | MGnify/ENA primary metagenome ERZ508587 (study PRJEB26250, sample SAMN06266239) | marine metagenome | isolation source: Columbia River Estuary | place: USA:Columbia River Estuary... | reverse complement strand
GGAGTTGCAGTCGTTGGGTGGGAGTGGTAGTCGTAGGACCAGTCGTTGGTTGGACGTGGGACTAGACGTTGGACTTGCAGTTGTGGGAGAGTTGTGGGAGTTGTATTCGTTGGGTTGGACGTGGGACTAGACGTTGGACTTGCAGTCGTGGGACAACATATAATTTTTTTTTAATCACCATTATACTAACTGCTAATGCTTTCATTATCACTGCCATCACTATCATGGACTTCTTCTTCATTGAGTGCAAGTCTCACATTGAGTATTTCTGGCTGCTCGGTGGTTTTGATGAGCTCAATTAATACATCTTCACTGATGGCAAATGGCTCCAGTACTTCATCATCCGACCCATCACCTTTGTAGTCAGGAGGTTCACCCATTGCATGCCATCCACTTCTCTTAATGTACTTTAATTTTGTTGATGACACTCTCATACGAACAGGGGGTGAAGCATCTCAAAAACCAAAAGTATGTCATATTGCTCCTCTCAATCTCCTCTTTCATGTGTAATACTTAATATTAATCCCACTATTAATATTTAGAAAAATTGATTTTGTGTCTCACAATATTTTTACGAACACCTCATACTTCCCAAGATTTGTGTCCAACTCTCTCTCCAATGCTCGAACATAATCAGTCTTGCGGAGTTTGGAGCCATTAAGACTAATGTTGTAAACTCTGTACAGGGATTGCTTCTATCTCAGGCACCGTGAGTGAAGCAACTTTTTGTTCGCATTTCTCCATCTTCTTCTCTTCTTCAGGAGCTCTCTCATCATGTTTTTGCATGCTATCTCTCTCTTTGTTTGTCTTATTGGCTTTCTCTCTCCTGACAATCTCAGCCATTGACTCCGCAAAAACCAGATTCTCTCTCATCCGAGCCATGTTCGTTTCATCATTAACAACCGCACATTGTCCAACTATATTACCTATGTTGTTCAGTTTTCTCTTTGCACACTTTCGTATTGCTCTCTTTCCAAATGAATCATGTAAAATGTTTGCGCGTCTAAGCTCTGATTGCGTTGGCTGGATGCACTTGAGAGCATCAGATGAGATTTCCACGTTAAGCTCGGTAGATGGTATAATCTTCACATGTTGCCCATCCTCATCTACTCTAGAATGGTTCACATTACGAAAGGTTACCATATGTTGGAAAAGATCCATCCTGGTCAGCTTGGGTCTGCCATCAGCTTCTTTTGGAATCATCTGGAATGTGTCTAACCCATCGTTTTGCTTCGTTGCATGATAATTGTTATCAGGGACTTGTGTATCATTGGTAATTGTTAAACAAGAGGCATCGTAATCCAACGTCTCTGGATGCTCTCTAGAAACAAAAGCACACACACGCACGTCGGCTATATGGCTTATAAGGAGGTTGCATTCAGAACGAAGCATCATCAGAAATTGTTTTATGTCCCATCTGATGGGGCATATCAGATCGCATTTTTATGTCCCTCTAGTTAGGTGATCGTCTAAAAAAATAAGTCGAAATCGGTGGCCTTGAACTTTTTGATAGACAACAACTTTTTTTTCGAATTAAGTCGTCTTTTTTTACCGGTCTGTTCACCTTTTATTTCGATAATACGAAAAAAATTTTTGTTAAATTTACGACATTTAATTTGAAATCTCGTCTTATTCTATCGACTTTAAATGAAAAAAAACACCTTTTTTACTTGTAGTATTTAATTTTTATTTCGAGATTACCAACGTAGATCTACTTTGAATTACATTTTTTTTCAATTTTGTCTTCTTCCCGTCGTTTTCAATCGAAATAAAAACATGTTTTTTGTCTCTTATGCGAATCCGTTTTTGCAACATCAAAGTCGTTCTGTTACTCATCTACGCTTTTGATCACTGCACCTTGCGATGGTGCCTGTCATCATTCCGCCAGGGCCTTGTTTTGCACCGGAAGTGTCCCATTTGCAACGAAATATACATAATACCTTACAACTTCTTATTTTGAACACTCACATTTTTAGTGATTCAATGCTAACTAATTATATCCACCAAGATTAAGACTTATTTTGTCGATAGATGGGTCCAATGATGTTAACACCTTTGACATAGAAATTTGTCACACACGCACTCAAAAACACACATTTAACACATTGTTTTAGTCCTTGGCCCCCTTCGTGAAATTCCTCAGGCTTCAAAATAGTTTATCTCATGCCTGGCACGCTTGTCAACATGAGCGTTATCATTATCAATGTCAATGCTCACATCTAGAGCTGGTGCTTCTTGACTCTCAGTCTCATCGATCTCGATCGCCCATTGTTCATCACTGATCCTTTCTTCTTCATTATCAAACTCACTTGTAGGCTCATCCTGGGCTATGTAGTTGGTGTCGTAATAACGCTTCATGTATGTTGACCAGTGGACTTGTAGATGGTTCCACAAATGATGGTTTTTCAAATTTTTGAACGCTACACACATGGTTCTGAAATACTCCACCCCTTCCTTCGTCCATCCATCTTCATACCGTTTAAGACGCTTCCCACGGCCTTCATGGTACTTTGGTTTTGCCGTGCGTGTAGCCTTCTTTATTTCCTCCTTCGTCTTGCATTCAGACTTGATTTGAATTTCCTCGTCCCAAACTTCCTTCGAGTTTTCGCACACAAGAATAGTGTATGCAATGTCTGACGCTGTTACTTTGTCAAGCAATGTTTTGTTACGATTCGTCTTGATATATTTATTGATGTAGTGTCCCCCAACTGCATGTTTGACGTAGTTATCAATAAAAGTCAGGAATGGTTCAGTTTCTTCATACGTTGGTTCAAAGCCTTGTTTTGTTGTCCAACCTCTGACGTCCTTGTGAATTTTTGATGATGCATCGAAGTGATTTTGTTCTGCTTTACAATCACCTGAGATAAACAAGCATTGGATGCATATTGTGAGTAACGGAACTGTTTGTATTCTACAAGCAAATCAAAAATTTGAATCCATGTTTTGATGCCATAGCAGTATTACGCCCTTGGTTACCTTCGTATTGCACAAACAATCCTTGCTTGAGGTTCGATCGCAATGAACAGAACTTGTCGTTTGCGATGCCTACCAGGAAATTTTCCCAATACTCTTTCCCACTTATCCCTTGCGGAAGTGTGATTTTTTTCATGATTTGCTGACTGAGGCTGCGTTCATCTTCAATCCACTTTGCCCATAAGCCTGGGAGGATCTTGTTTGAAGGCCAAATAGTCTCTCGTATATATGATGAAATGATCGTTGCATTCCAACTGTCCGTTCCAGAAAGTTCATATTTACGACTTTTGCGGGCGTTGTTTTTACCCTTGATACCTCTGCTGCTGCTATTGTCTTGCATACGTGCCAGATAGGGCGCATTGATATTCAGGAGGCCTTGTTGAAGCTGTTGTATCTGCGTCATGATTTCCCTGTACTCCTGGACTTGACTGTTACCGGCAAGTTCGATGTTGGTAACCGGGAAATGATCACATCCTCCCTCAGACGGGGAAGAGAATGATGATGCTGTTGTTGACGAATTTCCGCTTGACATGTGGCCCTTGTTGTAGTGTGCAGGAACTTCAGTACCAAGTTGGTCGTTCGGCTTTCTTGGCGCGTGCCGGTGACACAGGTGTTGTCCCAGGAACCCAAATACCTCGTCTTCTTGTTACCGGATAGCGGCCGTCTTGTTCCTCACGTTTCGAGTTGAACCGCGCGTAATCTTCGGGGCACGGGTAGTCTGGGTCGATGAAGAGCTGGACTATATCCGCAACACTGTTGTACAACTCGATCGAACGTGTTAATGCAAACCTCACCTTTTCGTCAAGTTTATCGGACGGCGAATTTGTTGGCAGGTTTTTGGAGATGTGTTCCCAATTTTCGATGAAGTCTTGTATATGGGATAGATGTTCGCGGCAGAGAAGAACGTATTCCCCGCGGGGATGGTTTTCCCAATCCCCCCCTTGACGAATGTCGTTGTCGAAGTTACGGTTTTCTCTCACTGGCGCAATAACCTTGTTGCAATTGTCGGAATAAAAAGGGTCTTTTTCAGAGGCGTTGCGTTTTCGATCAATGTTGGCCGTAATGTCCATTTAATGTTGTTGTCTTGCCGTTCTAATGCAGTTGTGAGCATATTGCAATTGCCAATGCATGGACTTCAGACTGAGGGGAGGGTGGTTCTATTTGAACCGAGATGAGCCAACGTCATTTCTTGTGTTTGCAACCTTAATCCGATTTCACTATTCATGTTGAAAGTGGGAATCAATATATTTACAAGTCGTTTATTGGGTATCTTCTTTTTCGAAAAAGCTACATAAATAGGAATCATAGATAATGCAAAAGATTTCTTGAAACAAGTGCAAAGAACGATGCAATCCTGTCCATGTCCCACAGCCTCTCATCCACCCCACACCCGCACACATTCCACCATCCCTAAGTCAATGTCGAAAAACAGTGCACAGGGCGGTACTCCCTGTCCTCGATGTCATGAAGGAAAATACACACCTGGCAGATCATTATCCATGCATCTTTCGATGCATTGTCCGGTGGCGATGCTGTGGGATCGTCTCACGGCACTTGAGTCTGTTCGTAAGCGCACACATGGCCAGATGGTAGATGATTCCCCGACTGATACCTTTGCCAACATGGCGAAAAGGTTTAATGCTGCCCCACAACAATTTGCGGCCCCCACACGCAATCCACTTATGTCAATGCCATCGTTGGCGGCCTTGGCGTCCACACAAGAAGAGCAAAATGGTCCTTTTCCTGGAGTTGAATTGCAGGAGGCTTTGTTCGATGACGACAATGTACCTAATGAAGAGCTGCCGACAACCCTTGTTCCTATAACAGCCGAAACAACTGTTGAATCATCGGTTGAACTATGTCCCTTTAAACCGAACACAATTCGTTTGCCACCCGATATTGCCTTCCAGGTCCACTTAGCAGCAGTTCTCCAACGACACCGAGGCAATGATCTAAATATGCATCGGGATATAACGGATTGTGTGTCAACGCATGCCAAACATTTTAATGTTGACTTTTCAACTATGCATATTCTTTCGAGGGAGCAATTAGTCAAGCAGTTATCGAAGACTTATCAGTTGCAGTTCTTACGACCAACTATACACGTTGTCACCCTCTCCGACAAGACTAAAGCTTCTGTGCCTGTTTACAATGTCAAGGCACTGCTGCTTGCATTTTTGAACGATCCGCAGCGGATGAAACAGGACAATTTCGCACCGGATTATGACATTTTTAGTGGTAAACCAACACGGCGATGTGATGATCTGAACGAAATTCACACTGGCTCGGCATGGGAACCGGCGCGTTCGTTTTACATTGGCGATGATCCGAATGCTTTTCCGTTAGCACTGGTTGGTTTTTATGACAAAACTCACACGGATGTGTTTGGTTCGCTGGCTTGTTCACCATTCATTGTCACTCCGACGTTTTTAAACAGTAATGCTCGCAACAATGACAAAAATTACATGGTTCTTGGGTACATTCCGAATCTAGGTCTTGCAAAAGGGAAAGCAAAAACTCAATCATCAACCTCACGATTGCAAGACGAACATGATTGCTTACGCCTAATCACCAACCAAATTGTGGATATTCATAAAGAAGGCGGGTTTTGGACAACGGTTATGGGCAAAAAAGTTCGTGTGGTTGTTTGGATTCATTTCATAGCCGGCGACACTTCTGGCCACAACAACTTGGTCGGGCAGATGAATGGTGGCAAGCCCCAATACCTTTACCGAGACTGTTACTGTGCACACGACCAGATGTCGCAATGTAGGCCAACTTGCAATTTGGTCACGCTTGCACAAATTCAAGAAGCACGTAAAAGTGAAGATGGGATGGCACGTATATCCAAAAAAAATATTCGGAATGCTTTCGACAATGTGCCTCTGTCGGATGCTATTCATGGGATTTTTGGTGTGGTTCCTGCAGAAATGTTGCATGTGAGCGGGACAGGCCTGCTCAAATATATGTTTCAATGTCTTTGTAATTTAATCGGGTCAGAGAAAAAAAACAAAGCCGCGAAAGAGGCCTTCGATCATTTACACAGATGTCTAGTTGGCGATGCACAACGTCAAAGTGAGAGACAAATGCCACGTATGTCTATTCGGAATGGGATTACCGATGGCACAAAAATGTGCGGGTCTGAGCGGGTGGGCAATTGCTTCATACTATTGTGTGCTCTGTATACTTCACAAGGAAAAACATTACTTTCTGCAGGACTTGCACGCAATACCAAAATTACTCTGACTGGTCTCCAGAAATGCATCAAACTTTATCTTGCATTCGAACAATGGGTCAATGAGTCGCATTCAAAACAGGAGGTGGAAAATGCGCGTGGTTTGCTAGCTCATTTAGTTAAATCAATCCAGATCTGCTTTAATAAGGATTGGGGGTGGGGTTGGGAAATTCCCAAAATGCATTCGTTCGCCAGAATGATCGACTACATGCTTAAATTTGGTATGGCAAAAAACTTCTCTGGGCAGACCGGTGAGCGTGCTCTAAAATCTATCGTGAAGGACCATGCCCAACAAACACAGCGACGCGCGGATAAATTCACCGAGCAATGCGCAATGCGCGAATATGAGGAAAATGTAATTGCATATGTGTACCACGACATAGCATCACATTTGGGTCAAAATCGTGCTAAATTACATAACAGAGCAGAACTCTACAAGGTGGAGGGACAATTCACTGCTTGTTTTGGTAAACAAGATTCCCAGGGTCGCTGTCAAGTGCAAACAAAGTGGAAAAATTTAAAGCGCAATAAATTGGGCATCGGTGTGTCTGAACAATTGTATTACTGCATTCGTAAGTTTGCACACCGCCATGGCTTCCGCAACGAATTTAGCGTAACTGGATATACAACACTCAAAATGTACAATGACGAACAATCACAAGATTCAGTGAAGTATTATGCAACTGAGTACATGAATGGGGAGCAACGTTATGATTATGCCATGGTAAAATTTGTAGCAGAAGATGATTCCATAAACACCGCTCCAGCCAAAATTCTAGGTTTTGTCAGATATGATATTACTCAAGACATACCTACTCCCCACTTCTGCGAGGTCATGCGACAATCATTGCAAGAAGTACAAGCAAATAAAGCCTATGATCATCATCTGTATGTTGTCATCCATGCATCAAGCACATATCTTTCTATGGCGGATTTGGAGGATAACTTCATTTCCAAGTTTACACTAGGCGACGTGAACCAATGTATGTACATAGTAAAAGTCGAAGACATTTTGGGTCCGTTGTTTGTGTTTGGCAACTACGGTGGATCAAACAATAGTGCAAAACACCTATTCTGTGCACTTCCACAGCGCAATTGGGGTAAATATTTCACAAATAGAATACAGAGATTTATGCTCTGATTCTTTACCTCTTCTAAAATTCTACCTAAAGTATTTCTTAATCTGTCCCCAACGGTATTATGCTCTGATTCTTCACCTCTTCTAAAATTCTACCTAAAGTGTTTCTTACTGAGTCCCCCATGGTATTCCCCTATTCCAAAATCAGAGTTTTTACCAAGATTTTGTCGTATGTTGTCTGGAGGAAAAAGGCCATAACCTTCGTCAATCTGCATGGTTCTTGTATAAGTTCCACATAATTTACTCAGATTATCCCTCGTAAAAGCGCGCGTTGTCCTTGATTCATAGTCGATAATCTTGTTATCCCATATGACAACAACGTGGCTGTACTGTGTTTCCTTCGCTGACGCCGAAATCAATAACGGAAACTTAAACTGTGTCAAGATTTCATAGGTAACTTGAATCTGGTTCAGCGATTCTGTCTTGAGTGACGACGTTGTCTCAAACTTGAACTTCTTCCGTAGAATCCACAGTATGAGCTGTATTTTATTCGTGAACTTTCCCTTTGACCACACTTTTTGCGGAATTGATGTTTCTTGTAATTCCGCCTGAACTTGAACGATAGGGAGACGGCATATTCTTAAAAAGTCATCCACTTGTTCTCTTTCATAGCCAAGCAAAGTCAAAAGGTTGCAGACAGCCCCCTCCGTGCATAAATTTAACGGATTGTTCTCTGAGTATTTCAGGTTCGATGTTGTTTCTTTCTTTGTTTTTTTAGTAGCATTTTCTCCCGAATAAAAATCAGTGGGGGATCTCTTCCGTTTACCTAAGTCCATGTCACTCTTACCAACAATTGTGGAGATAGGAATCGACGTTTGTTTCCGATCCCAATCATCCCATTGAACTGTAGCAAGTCTTCTTTTCTTATCAACTTCGACAACAGTTGCTTTGTGTGTCCAGTAGTCTCCATGTCCAGTCACAAGGACACTGTCACCTTCGCTGATTTCAATTTGATATGAGTCTTTTCTTGTAGCTCCCAATGAAAGAGTTACCATTATGTTCGATCCAATCATGACCAGATTGGCCATTTCTCCAGATGACCATGGACAAGATTCGCGCTTATCTCCTATCAATTTATTCAACTCATTCAACGTCATATGGTACCATTGCCATTTGTTTGTCAACGATTTGTCCGCCTCTATGTAAGTTGGATGTAGGCGGACTCGTACTATGGCGTCCCTCCTTTTAGTGTATGATCCTCTAATCCGCACGAGCTGAATGCAATGGATGGTCAATTTTTCAGCCTTGTTCAAAGTATCTCTTACTTTCTTGAGCCAATCTTTTTCCAAATCTGTCCAAGCGTCAAAACCCAAACCATCAACATAACTGTAACTCATTGACTTCACCAGGTCGTTGCTGGCAATGTACTCAAAAGTGTCTCTCATGAAAATAGCCTTATGGCGACTTCGTAGAGAGGTGTTGTTTCTTTCAAAGTCATTTGTATAGCATTGGATCTGAAAGTGTGTGCTCCCATCATGATGTTCATACTTTCGCATCTTTTTAGAAGTGCGCAGCAATATATTTGCCTCTTCGCAATCCTGCAAGCTTGTCATTGTCATTGCTTTTGTTTTTGCCAAAGAACCCAACTTTTTGAGAGATCCCGGAGGGAAATATTGCTTTTTTCCTACATCAGTCCATCCAGGGCCAGTGGTGTTCATCACCGATTCTACACAGAGTTTTTCGTGAGTCATTTCATGGGGGAACGGACGTTCCTGCTCGTGCAAACGTGTATCAGTTGTGGTCCTCTCGCGATCCCAAAGCTCATCAATTTTATTCACACTGGGTTTCAAATGCAAATGTTTCAGCATTTTTTTCAAAGCTTCCTTTCCCCTCTTATTATCAGAATAATGTTTAGTGGCATGCTTCGCCCCAAATAGACATACATCCTCAAGATTTTTGAGATACAGCCGACTCAAAAATAAATTCCACCCTTTCTTCAATTTAGCAGGTAAATCATCTTTGTCTGTTTTGTTAAATAAATCGTCGTGCATTTCGTTTGTCATGAGATTCTCAATTATATAACTGTGTGAGGTATGGCTGGAAGGGGCGTCGTCTTCACTATCGTCAGTGTCGGTCTGATCTTTTTCTTTCTCTGTTATTGCAGGCTCATTAGCCGGAATAATGCTTTCAAACATAACTTGAAGGAAGCAAAGTGTATTGGTCACAATCTGTTTGGTGTCTTTATCATTGCCATATTGAAGGTTTATGTCAATTTTCAGTGCTTCGCACAGCCCGAATGTAAATTGATCGTTTGATTCTTTGCAAAGTGGGGTTGAGTACGATTCTAATGACTCTAAACACCGCTCCAATATTTCAACATCAGCCTGCAATATAGGCCAGTGGTTATCATGCACGAAGTCTAGTCTCAAGTGTTTCATCATTGCTGCCGGTGCAAGTTTTAGTGTGGATGTAATGTCACCATGTGCAGTAATATCCTGTTGACATTTCTTACACCGCACACAAGACATAGACTTATCACCAATTATGCGACTCTTTTTGAGCTTTGGCATTAAGTTCGCCTCTTTGAGCTGTATTTCAAATTGTTGCATGATTTGAAGAGTGACTTCAAGCATGGAGTGCTTTTTCAGTAGTGTGATGAGTTTGTGGGTAAAGAATGAAAAAGGGATTCTTGTCAAGTGCGTTGCAGTCGATGTAAAAATCTCGGCAAGCTGAGCGATATTGTCATCGATCCTTAACACCATCCCTTCCAACTTCACCTTTTGTTTATCACATTCGTCACTTAAACTCTGAGAGACTGACGTTGTGTACACCCCTAGCTCTTCAAACAATTCATATTCACTGTACAATAAATCCAGAAGTTTTCGCTGCAAACCAGTGGCGTTGTTTTTCAAATTTGTAACAGGAAGTTTGTCAACAAATTTCTCTGTATAATCATATCCATATTTAATCCATGTTGTCTGGTTTGTGTAGATGACAGTTGGTACAAGACAAGAGGTTAATGCCTCAAAGTGATTATCCTTCTCAACAACACGAAAGTTCATTGAGATCAAGGCATTTCTTGATGTATCACCCAGGGTTGGCAGGTTTAGGCACTTTGAAGTAATCCTAACATTCCAGGTTTGTATGTGCCGATATTGCATCATCTGCATGATTTGCAATAGACGCTCTTGCATGTTTGATGCAAAGAGATGTCTCGCGGTTACGACGCAATGCACCACTGTGGTCATATCATGGGATGATGTCTCATAGAGCAAGAAACTCTTGATGTGAAAAGTTTCAACCTTATTGCCATATGTGGCGGCACTCACAAACCCCAAAAATTTAAGGACCTTTCCTTGGCGAAAGATGAAGCCTGAATTTTGTTTCGTTTCGCACTTGTGGACAAGGAGTTCCCATATGGCATTTAACAGTATGGTACTCTGAGAGATATCTGAACAGAACCAAATTTTTGCCCTGTTATTGAGATAGGCCCAATCATTTAATTCAATGTCGTCATGGAATTCGTTCACAAATGACTTTGCATCAAGCTGAACAACTGATAAAGTAATATCTCTTCCCTTTTCTCCATTTGATTTCAAGAACTCTTTCTTTGATACCTTGTCGGACATGAGGTGTATACTCTCTACGAATTGGCTGCAATCCAAGAACTCTCTATGGTGTTCAATCGGATCATTTTGGTTATATCTTTCAAGTATTGAAAATGGCAACGTAATGTCTTCATGGTAAGCAGGAGTACCGTTCGGTTTCACAAATGACTGTTGTGATGAAAAATAATCTTCTCCCATTGGAATATCACCACTATCCCGCCAGGATGGATTCACTGCCTTTTTTGATTGTGTCCAAGATAGAACCTCACTGTTTTTTTGCATTTGATGATGAGAATAAGATATAACCTCACTCATGATTTTCACTTGGTTTTGAGAATCAGGTCTGCGGCTTAGCAGACCACAAAAGGCTCCCTCTTCTTTCTCACAATATGACAAATTTTTCTTTCGATCAATGACGAAGAATCTCTGCCAAAAACTAAAGGGATCACAGTAAACGCTCAGAGGTGATTTATTGCCGTTGTCATCAATGTTGGGAGTGGTTTCATCTTCAGAAAAGCGGCTACCCTCATCACTCTCATCATCATCATCCTCTTCTCCTGTAGCTTTATCGGCGTTATCTACATTGTTGCCACGACCATCATCATCCTCTTCTCCTGTAGCTTTATTGGCGTTATCTACATTGTTGCCACGACCTGTGTTCTGATCCATTGATTTTTCTTGTTCAGCTGTAGAAGGTATAGTTGATATGGCAGGTTGATTAGAGTCATAATTGGTGTAGATTAAAGTTGTCACCTGGTCCGATTTTCGGAGCCGACTGATTGTGTTTTTGTCGTTTTTGGTGATTAAGTGATCATCATACGTGTGCCAGACGGAATTGGATATATTTAAGCACGTGACTTTGTAGTGGTTGGACTTGAAATGGACAAAACCCAAGAGGAAGTACTGCGCTCTATGCCCTCCACAATTTATTTCGATTTTCTCTTCAAATTGAACAGCATCATATGTAACCTTGGTTCTCTTGTTATTTTCATCATGAGCTGTGCGCTGGAACTGAATAATCAGCACTGGAGACGCGCAATCAAAAAACATTTCATTGAGGAGATTTTGTAGGCTTTCTTTGGGAGTGTTGTCTTGCGTCCTTTTTGGTTTATTGACAATGGCCAAATGAATATCAATATTATCGCCTGAGGGACTTTTGTCGGTAATTCCAATTTTATGTGCGCTAAGACCGTCGGCCTCCTCCAAGACCTGATTCAAAAGTGCGATTAAGACATCACTGACATCATCTACAAATGATGTCAGATGCGAGGAATGAACATTCCGAAGTGAGGCTAAGGTGTGATTTGACCCATAAAAAAAAACGAATACAAAATGCTGCTCACGTTGATACTGAGTGAAGAATTGCGCAAGACTATCTTTCTTTGCAAACGGCATCCAGTCGTAGTAAAATGACTGGTTGGAAGTGGTCATCCGTCTAAGTACATCACGCAGAGCGCTTGTAACTTCTCCTCCATTTTGCTCGTTCATGATATGATCCCTCAAATGGGGAATGTGTGCAATGAGCTGGAAAGCGCAATTCCTGAAGCAGCAGTTCCCACGATTGTGGAGACTTTCAGGACGTATGGAGTGTAAGAAGCAATGCGGCGTTTATTATTGGTAATAAAAGGCATATCAAACTTACCCAACTGTCAGTGCATCCGTTCGCTTTTTAAAAAACTTTGCATTGTCGGGCACATTGCCATCAATTTTGTACTTAATGATATTCCTGGTCAGTTCACGCATATAGGCGGCATCTATCTGATCAGTAATTGATGATTCTTGGTGACATCCCTCAACTGGACAATCACATTTTTTTTCTGTCCAGGTTAAATTGCTACAACATTCCTTGCATAACCGATGTGTGCAATTCGTCTTATATGGATTGTGATCATCATTGGCTGCGTCGGAGAACTCCACATGACAAATGGAACAACATGGATGACTCCAGCCGCTCTCTCTTCCTTCTTCGCGATTCACGCCCTCGCCATCGCCCTTGTCTTTGTCAAAAGACTCAATAGCATTATCTCGTATTATCTCAAATAATTTTGAATGCCTCCTTGTACTCTCATCAATAACTTTTTGATCAACTTTTCCAGGCACCGCAGTAAATTTATCTGCTGACTGCCGTTTTGATTGAGAGAAGTCATAGTGGCCATCAATCCCCTTCTTTCGACTCACTTGAATTACCTGTGAACGCTGAATGTGTGTCAAAGTATCTAGCCAGAGGTAGTTGTCAAACATATTCCCATCTTCTTCAATTGATATAATTTCTAAAACATTGCCGTAGAGAGCATTTAACTCATCACCGACAATCGCTGTTGGTGGCCAGTATTTGATGCAATCACCAAGCCTTATCTCAGGAACAGGATGGTCGTCTTCTGACACCGATTCAGACTCTGAAGTTGCAGATTCATCAATGGGTGAAGTGATCTTTTTTGATGGATGAT
>ENA-ORFA01000745-ORFA01000745.1-marine-metagenome-genome-assembly--contig:-NODE-745-length-13487-cov-3.582327_pt1 | contig 13487 bp, 15 predicted proteins | sample MGYA00248621_ERZ508587 | MGnify/ENA primary metagenome ERZ508587 (study PRJEB26250, sample SAMN06266239) | marine metagenome | isolation source: Columbia River Estuary | place: USA:Columbia River Estuary... | reverse complement strand
TGAACTGATGGCCAAATTCCTTGAAGGCGGCAAGTTTGCAATGGCCGGGACAGTTGTGCAGCGCCACATGATAAAAATCGCCTAATTAGCGAGATCAATAAACAACAACTACAAGAACAAAAGGGGAAATTAAAAATGGAAGACTTTAAATCACGTATTGATAGCGGCAATAGAATGAACATGGTATTGGGAGCCGTACATCAGGTTGCAGCGATTGCGATTATTGCAATCATTGTGTTTGGTGATGTTGCAAACGCAGCAGACGGCATCAAGCGTCTTGTTGCATTCGCTGCAGTTATGGGGGCAATCACTTCGTGGATTTTTACCAGTAATGCATTGAAGGGATTTCAGGCTGAGGCTAAGAGTATTAGCGAGGCAGAAGCAGCAACTGCTTCTGGTAAGGACCTGACTAATCAACCATGGGCGATCTTCCAGATTTATGTTCTGGTTGTCACCGTTGCAACAATTGCTGTCACGCTGACCGCAATTTACTAATTAGTTACGTAGAAGACTTGAGTGGTCGTCGGGTGCTGAACGCACCCGGCGACTCACTAGACCTGGCCGGCGTCGAGCCGCTGCAAGATTGATTGCGCTGTTTGTTGCACTGCGTCTATGTCGGAGAGTTGTTGCGCAGCACGCACCTGGCGAGCGATGCGCGGGTTCTTTACAAAGGTGTCTTGGTGGCGCATCATGAAATCCCAATACAACACCGTGAACGGGCAAGCATCGTCACCCGTGCGCTTTTTGCGGTCGTACGCACAGCCTTTGCAATGGTTGCTCATGCGGTCGATATACGCACCACCGCTGGCATAGGGCTTGGTGGCCAACATTCCGCCATCGGCATAGAGCGACATACCAATCACGTTGGGCACCATGACCCACTCGGCTGCGTCGATGAAACTATTCCACATCCACTCGGTGAACTGTTGGGGGTTGGTACCGGTGATGAGGGCAAAGTTGCCGAGCACCATCAGTCTTTCGATGTGATGTGAGTATGAATGCTCGTTGACGCCATTGAGCACTGTGCTCATGCATTTCATTTGTGTCTTTTTTGGGTTTTTGAACAATGGGAGCAATGGTCGGTGCGCTTCAAGATGATTGCGTTGCGCATAGTCGGGCATCCAACGCCAATAACAATTCCAGATGTATTCGCGCCAGCCAAGAATCTGACGAATAAAACCTTCGGCGCTATTGATTGGAACTTTGCCATCGGAAAATGCTTGGGCAGCCGCATCGAGCACTTCGTTGGGGAGCAACAAGCCATTGTTGAGATAGGGCGAGAGAAGTGAGTGGGCGAGATGCCAATTGGATTCGAGCATCGCATCTTCGTGCTCGCCGAATGTTGGCAAGATTTCGTTGACGAAGTAGTGCAACCGAGCAAGTGCATCTTCGCGAGTGGTTGCCCACAAGCCAGTGGGCTTTGCACCCCAAACGTTGGATGGCAGATCGTTGAGCACTTGTTGATCGACGTCATCGAGTGTGTGCACTTGAGGTACGGGCCAACGGTCGTGCCCAGTTTTTGGTGGAGGAAGGCGGTTGTCTTCGTCAAAGTTCCACTGGCCACCAACGGGTTGATCGCGTTTGTCGCCCTCCATGAGGTATTCATATCGCTTGCGTTGCCAGCGATAGAAATCTTCCATCTTCATTGACTTCTTGCCCTCGGCAAACTTGGCAAAGTCGGTGGGATGACAGAGAAATTGATTGGATGCAGTGGTCTGGATACCTAGTGATGAGACAAGTTGACGAGCGGTGTAACTGTTTGGCTCGGTGACATCTATATGAGTGGGCGAGAACTCTGCGATGTGGTCGGCGACTCCCTGTCGCATGGTGGGGCTTTTGCGGTAGTCGACTTGGAAGCCCTCTTGCTCGAGAGTGAGTGCAAATCGGCGCATGGAAGTGACGAGAAAATGGGCGCGTTGAATATGCCAGGGGCGAGATGCGATTTTCCCCAACGACTCAATGATGAGGACGCGATGTGTGCTGGGCTGTGCTGCTTGGAGCGCACCGATGTTGCGATTGAGCTGATCGCCAAAAACCCAAACGGTGTTCATGCCTGTCAAGCATAAGTGTTACTGTGATTTAGCAGTAATTACGCTGCTAAACACCTATCAACATTGAAAGGCAATCAACATGCTCAGGAAACTGAAATCATTGGGATACAGCGCAAATCTTTCGTACGCACTGGGATTCTTGTCAGTAATTGCAAGTATCGCCATTTGGTTCACCCAAGGTGGAACAGACGGTGGAGAAGCAGGCGCATCAGGCGAGCGTTTCGGAATCTTCATTGGCCTTTGGGCACCGACATTTATGTCGATTGGAAACGGAATTGACAATTTGCCAGAAGGCAAATAGTCGAAGTTGAATTAGAGTCGAGCGACGCTTGCAATGAAAACTGCGAGCGTCGCTCCGACAACAACTATTGGCGCGATAAATCGCTGAAGAGATTTCATAGTCTTAGTTAACCAGACTTTTCACCCTCGGTAGGGTTCCTTCAAAAAATGACGCTGAAATAAAAAATGGTGCCTGAGCCGCAAGTTGCGACCCAGACACCATTTGTGTCACTGCGTGACGTAACTACTTAGTGGCTGTCGCCTGAGCGTGCCTTTGCAATGTTGAGGATCATCAAGCCGTAAAGAGCCTTGGCTGTGATGTCAGCAATTGTGTATACAACTTGACGACCTGCTTCAGTGCCATCACTTTTTTCGAAGACAACTGGGATCAAGTATGAAATTGGGTAGACCAACCATGTGACGAGAAGAATTTTCGTCGCGTTGTTGATCGATGTGGAGACGGCTCCGGTTTCACGTGCCTTAGCAGCCTTGAGCTCACCGCTAAGTGTGAACAAGATGTAAAGGAACGGAATCATTGAAAGCACCCAGAAGGTCCACTTTGTGGTTTCGTTTGCTGAGGTTTCGCCTGGGTATCCGAGACCGATCATCAAGACGGTTGCTGGAACCAATGATGTCATGAGCTTCTTACGGCGATCGGCGGTTACACCGAGGACGATAAGCAATTCGATGACGAGCAATGGAACGGTGATCAGCCAGTCGGCGTATCGGTAGCCCTCGTTGACCATGCCTTCTGCCCAACCACTCCACATGCGGAAGTAGTGGTATCCAGCGATTCCAACGACAACAGCGGAAACTGCAACACCATTTCGGTACTGCTTCGCAACGCTGTTCATTTGGGTAAGGAAGTAAACGAACGCGCCAAGCATGACCGCTGTTCCGAAGGACAGGGCGTTGTAGACGAGCTGGTTCATTTGTGCATCTTCTAACACTTGCTTCATAAATTCAGTGCCTTTCGGTTAGTGGTAATTCCTTCCTTAGATTAGCCATAATCAACGTGTTGGGCAAGGTTCAAGTCGCCAGTTTCAGGCCTGGCACCACCAGCGGTTAACGCTGAGCAAACAACGGGTTATTGTCTTGCCAAGGGGGTAGTTGTGGGGGCACAAATTCCGGGGGTTATTGGCGACGTCGATGCGACGTGGCTGAAGAGTGAATTGGGTTGGGATGTCGACTCGATGGATGTGCAGCAGATTGGTGCTGGCATCGGAGTATCGAGTGCGTTGTATCGACTGAAATTACGTGGAGCAAATTGTCCGTCGTCGGTGATTGTGAAATTGCCAGCACTCGATGAGGCAGCCGTGTTTACAAGCACGATGTTGCGCATGTATATACGAGAAGCAAACTTCTTTGTTTCGCTCTGCAACGAGATGCCGATCGGTGTGCCGGTGGCGTACTTGGCGCGTGTCGATGAGGCAACGAGCCAGTTTGTGGTGGTGATGGAAGATTTGGGTGGACTGCGAATCGTCGACCAAAACGAAGGCATGTCGATTACTGATGCGCGTGCGGCAATAGATGCTGCGGCAAAGTTGCATGCCAAATGGTGGGGACACGGAGACGAGTTGTCGGCAGCGGGAACAACGATCAGTTTGGGTGACCCGATTTACCCGGCTGTGTTGCCCTTTGTGTTTGGTGAGGGTTGGGAGAAGCTGACTAAGGAAGTGGAGTTGCCAGCATCAATCATGGAAATAGGGCCAAAGTTTGTAGAGAGGTTGCCATCGTTGTTGCAATCGCTTGTGACAGGGCCAAACACGTTGTGTCACGGTGATTATCGCGCCGACAACATGTTGTTTAATGCACAGGGCGAGCCAGTGGTGATCGACTTCCAGTTACTCGGTAGTGGCACCGGCGCATATGACGTGGCGTACTTTGTGACACAGAGTTTGAGCATGAAAGATGCATCGCAATATGAACGAGAACTGTTTGATCGCTGGATTGCAGGTTTAACATCTGCTGGATTAGTAGTGGACGCTGAAGATTTGTGGTTGCAATATCGACGATCCGCATTGTTTTGTTTGGTGTACCCAGTGGTTGCCTCACGAGGTATGGACTTAAACAACCCACGTGAGCGATTGCTGATTGAGATGATGAACGAACGGTTTGACCGAGCCGTACGCGAACTCAACTTGGCTGAGTTGATGTAATACGACTTCGGTCAATTAGATTCGTCACGTGGAAATCGTTTTTGTTCGGCATGGTCTGCCGCTGCGTATTGAATTAGAAACTGGCATCGCCGACCCAGAGCTTGCGGCTGAAGGACACGAACAAGCAGCCAAGATGGCCGCGTATTTGGGTGTCGAAGATGTTGAGGCCGTGTATGTGAGCCCGCTGCGCAGAGCACTTGAGACTGCTAGTCCGTTATGCAAAGTGTTGGGGCTTGAGGCAGTGGTGAGCGAAGGCGTTGCCGAGTTTGATCGCAACTCGCGTGAGTATGTGCCGGTGGAAGAGTTGCGGGCAACCAATGATCCGCGATGGGAAAAGTTGTTGCGTGGCGAGTGGGACGGAGTGGACGAAGATCCGTCGATATTTAAGGCGCGCGTGGTGGCAACGGTGGAAGACATGATTGCCCGGCACCCAGGTGGGCGTGTGGTGGTGGTGTGTCACGGCGGAGTGATCAATCAATACTTGGCGCATGTGCTGGGCATCGAAACCCACGTGGGCTTTTTCTATCCGAAATACACGTCGATACATCGAGTGATGGCGGCCCGTTCTGGCGAGCGATCAATTGTGAGCATTAATGAGGCGTCGCACCTGCGCTAAACAAGTGGCGAGTACTTGCGGTGCACGGCCTGGGCCGAGACCCCCATGGCGATACCGATTTTGCGCCAAGAGACATTGGCTTTGCGGGCAGTCTTCACCGATTCGAGAATTTGATCTTCGAAAATTGCCCTCTCAAATCGAATTTGGAAGAGAGCGCTTTCTGATGGAGTCAGTAGATGCGCGTTCTTGATGTCAAAGTTTTCGAACATCGCTGAATAATCGCGCGTGGACTTGGACTTTTTATGGTTCATCGTTTTAGACATCTGTTACCTCAGGTATTTCTCTTGTGCTCGCATTGCATGAACGATGATGAAACTGTCGCCTTCTTCGAATGTGCCGATCTCCAATAAATTTCCGCTGAAGTCTGGGCCGATACTGATTGTCATGTCGCCGTTACTGAAGCGTCGTAGGTGCAAACGCATTGCGTGAAACATCTCGTCTGGAGTAACCCCATGTTTGTATGCGCTGCGATGTATTGATGTCATGAGTTTATCAACATATGTTGACGGTCGTCAAAAGGCCGGAAAGTATCTATGCCTCAGATGTGGAGATGGATTCGGGGTTTATGCTGCGTGCAACACGACTGGTATAGGTTTGGGGCATGAAACTCGGACCAGGACTTACCTTCTCATGGAAACGCGCATTGGGTGTAACAAAAGCCAAACGCAAGATTTCGCGTGCAACTGGCATTCCACTCACAAGATCAGGCCGACGCAGCAAACTCGGTCGTTGGATGGGAATGAAGTAGTCGCTCAATAATCACAAATGAATCGTCGTTTGGTTTTGCTCACTGTGGGTTTGATGTTGAGTGGATCACTCCTGACTTTTGGCCCTGCTCCCGCAAGTGCGGCTGCTTGCACGAATGAAGGCTCCAACTGCAAAGTGGGAGATGTTGGCCCCGGTGGTGGCATTGTGTTTTATGACGCTGGATCAATGCAGTGGTGGGGTCGCTTTTTGGAAGCAAAGCCTGATCGTGCAACCACCACTACTTGGGGTGCCGAAACATCGTTATATATAAATGGTGACCTGACAATTGCTCAGCAACGACAGCGAGCAAAACAGATCGGAATGGGGAAGATCAACACATCATTAATGGTGAATAAGTTGCTGCCCCAAAACCTGCAGTCAGCAGGATGGTTTGTTCCATCAAAAGATGAGTTGAACGCACTGTTTGACTCTTGGAAAATCAATCGTTTGCGACGAACGTTTAATGCTGGACCAATGTGGACGTCGACAGAAGCAAGTAACTCGTTTGCGTGGTATCAACTGTTTCAAGATGGAACGCAATTTACTGATGCCAACGGAATTATTCCTTTGAAAACTGGCAATAAGTCGGATACAGCAAGCCAGGTTCATGTTGGTTCCAACTTTCCTTCAATCCCATTTCGAGTGATACCCGTGCGTGCGTTTCCTGTAAGTACCGGAGTCGCGCCAGCACCAGTAGTTGTGCCGACTGTGGCTCGAGTCAATGATGCCTGCGCACAAAACGCAACCGCATGCTCGATCGGAGACATTGGCCCAGGCGGGGGAATAGTTTTCTATGACGCAGGAAAAACTTTGCCGTGGGGTCGGTACCTAGAAATCGCACCAGCATCCTGCGAAGGTGTTGGTCTGCCGTGGCGTGTGGGCAAAGCGCGTGTTTATACAAATTGGGAAACAGCGGCAAAACAGAGACTCGTTGCGAAACAAGTTGGAATGGGTAAATCCAATACAAAAGTGATTACTCAATCATTTGGCGTTGGAAGCTATGCCGCGCAATTTGCACAGGACTCAACCTGTAATGGAAAAGATGATTGGTTCTTGCCGTCCAAGGATGAACTCGATTTGGCGTATAACAACGTCGCACAGAATCGCGAAGGAGGAAAAGACACTCCGCTTGGTGGTTTCAACAAGGGTTACTACTGGACTTCGACTGATTACAACAACACCACAGCGTGGACGCAGTATTTCATGGACGGACAGCAATTTGATCGAGTGCAAACACTGAGCGGCAATAGGTTGCCTCCTGCAAATCCATTTCGGGTCCGAGCCATTCGCTCTTTTGGCTGATTGGTGCCTTATTGGTGATGGCAAGTAACGTGACCCACTCATGGGAAACGTACTTGGCGCAATTGGGGTGGTGCTTGGGCTACTTGTAGCCCCAATGGTCTCGACTGCTCCAGTTGTGAGGCCAATCAAAAAAGAAGCACTACTGGTTGGTGACTCAGTGATGTCGATCTTGTTGCACACCGATGCTGCACTCACGTTGCTCGAGAAGGAGCATCCGTTTTTGTTGCGCTCGGTACCGTGTCAGCGCTTGATCTTTGAAGGATGCAAGCCAATTGCCAAAGACAGCTCACTCAAGATGCTGCAGATGAACAAAGGTAAGTTTTCAAACGTTGTGGTCGTTGGGACTGGATATAACGACTTGGATGATGCCAACTTTGCACGAGCAGTGCGCGAAATTACGAGTGAGGCAAAGTTGCAAGGCGTCCAGGTGCTGTGGCTGACATATCGGCAAGCAGGCAATGTGCGTATGAAGAGCGTCTCGTATAACCGTCAGTTGTTTGCGTTGGCAAAAAAGATTGACAACCTGCACATCTTGCGCTGGTGCGATATCAGCAACGGACATCCTGAATGGTTTACTGCCGACTCAGTGCACATGAATTCCACTGGTGGGCTGGCTTTGGCAAAGGCGATCTCGGCCGCCATTGGACAACTGACAACTACCTAATTTTGGAATTAGGGTTGTTGCGTGAAGATCGTTGACGGACTCTTGTACTCACGCAGTCATGAGTGGGTGCTTGTCGATGGAGAGTCGGCGCGAGTAGGCATCACTGATCACGCACAGGATGCGCTCGGACAAATCGTTGACGTGCAATTGCCATCAATCGGAGACGCTGTAGTTGCTGGCAAGGCTGTTGCCGAAGTGGAGAGCAGCAAAAGTGTGAGCGACATCAGTTCGCCAGTGAGTGGCACCGTAGTGCTGGTAAACGAATTGCTTGCTGATCAACCCGAGTTGATTAACTCAGACCCGTTTGGTGCCGGCTGGCTCTATGAAGTGCAGCTCTCGTATGACGAGATGCTTGAAGGTTTGATGTCGGCAGATGAGTATCGAGCACTCACTCAATAACGATTGAAGAATCAGTCGATGAAGAAGGTCCAGGAATATGTGCGCGATGCGTTTTCGCCATCTTTGATGAGCCAATAACGAACACTGCCTGTGTGCTCACCCTGTGTGAGTTCGGCAATCGGTGCGCCAGGTTGAGGAAGGTAACTGATGATGTAGTTGCCAACATCAAAGATTGCAGTGGGTGGCAAGTCGACTTGTGCGCCAGGAGCAATTTGTTTTCCGGTAGCAACAACTTCGTCAAGACGAGTAGTTGGCAACTCAATGCCATCGATTGTCAATGTTGCGGTATATCCCTCAATGAAGTCGACAATGATTTGTGTTTGTTGGAGAACTTGATCACCTTGACCTGGAGAGATTTGTTCGATTGCTTCAGGAAGATTTGTTGCATCGCGTCCAGAGAGCCCTGTGCTCATGCCGATAACGAATAACACGAGTCCAGCAGAAATACCAACACTGATGATGAGCAATTTGTAGTCAATTTTTTTCACTGCTCTATTCTCGCCGATTTCGCAGACAGTTCAAGAGTTTTGGGGCAATAGTCACATGACACTCGCCAAAAAGGGCTTTGCTGGACTATGTTTAATGGCTCATGAGTAAACAGAATTCTTTGGTTGGCGCATTATTTGCCAGCCGATACCGCATCGGAGATTCTCGAAGTGGGGGGTCTGGCGAGTCGTCGGTATATGACGCAACAGATGTGCGAAGCCGCAAACGTGTAGTCATTCGTGTGTCGACCGCGCAATCTCTTATTGACCTAGATAGTGGTGTAGTGCTTGTTGCCGATGCGGTTGAATTGTTTAAGCGGCAGACACAAATGCTTGCGAGCATGTCTCATCCTTCACTTGCCTCGATAGAAGACTGGGGCACGCAAGAGATTGAGGGGACGTTGTATGCCTTTACGGTGCTCGAGCATTATTCGGGCGGTACGTTGCGCGAGATTTTGGATCGTGGCCGCAGACTTACACCATCTCAAGCACTTGCCGTAGGGCTCGATGTATGTAGAGCGTTGCATTTTTTGCATGGCAAAGGTTGGGTGCATGGCGACGTGCGACCCGCAAATATATTTTTAGGTGATGACTCGCGAGTAAGGCTCGCGGGTTTGGGTTTGAAGCGCTTGGTGCACTCTGAGCAAATGAGTATTGAGCAAGCCAGTTATGCAGCACCTGAGATCGCAACTGGACAACAACCAACAGAGCAAAGCGATGTGTATTCGCTTGCACTCACATTGCTCGAAATGATTACAGGAACGTTGCCGTTTGTGGGCGACACCGCCGCAATCACACTTGCTGCGCGCATTGACAAATTGTTGCCTGTGTCGGCCGACTTGGGCCCGATTGCTGCACCGCTTGAGCGTGCTGGAAGGCCTGAAGCAAGCGAACGTTTTAGCGCACTGGACTTTGGTCGCGCGTTTGCTGCGATTGCCGACAAAATGCCGATGCCTCAGCCGATAGAGCCGCTTGAGTCGAAGAGTTTCGAGGCCGTGATAGAGGAAAAGATTATTGATCGAACGGGAGAGATTGCGCGACCCGTGGTGCCAGCTTCTGCAGCGGAGCAGAAGATGGTCATTGATGATTCGGACGAGCCGATTTATATCGCGAATCCGGCCGAGATCAAGCGGCACAAGCGGATAGTTGCAATTGGTGCAGTGGTGGCCTTGTTGATGGCCGGCGGTATCTCGTATCGAATATTCGCGAAGCGTTCGCACGAGGTGCCTGTCATTGCTGAAATGAATGAAGGCGAAGTGCGTAACTTAGTGGTTCCATTTAAGTGGACCATTGTTGTGACAGCAGAGCGCAGCGACGAAGTGCCTGCTGGCGATGTGATTCGCACCGAGCCGGCATCTGGACAGTCACTGGAAGAGGGCAAAACATTGACTCTCGTCATCTCGCAAGGACCATCGCTTGCGCAATTGCCTGAATTGGTTGGCAAGACTCTGCAAGAGGCTGTCGATACGTTGACAGCGCTTGAGCTCGTACCAACACAAAAGGATTCGCCGAGTGAAGACGTTGCTGCTGGCTCTGTTATTTCATGGTTGGTACCAGAGCAGCCGAGTTTGATACCCGGAGACAAAGTGTTGCGCGGCACAGCCATTGATGTATTGATATCGACGGGCCCTGCTCCACGCGAGATGCCATCACTCATAGGAATGACTCTTGAGCAAGCGCAGACAGTGATGAATGAATTGCGATTGGTGCTTGTTGAGACACCGGCTGCAAAGAGCAATGCTGCGGCCGAGGGATTGATTGGTGCGCAGTCAGTTGTTCCAGGAACTCAGATCGCTCGTGACGCACAAGTTGCCTATGCGATTTCGCTCGGACCAGATTTGGTTGAGATGCCGCGAATCATTGGCAATAGTTTTGCAACAGTAGAACCACGACTTCTTGAAGCAGGATTCGTTGTGGGAAAAGTCACAGGTAAACCAAATTACAAATTGCGCAAGGCATTTGTAGGTGACAAAGCGATTACTAACGGTGATCAGGTGCCACGTGGCGCAACAATTGATCTTGTCTTTCCTTAAGACAACAACATTGATGCCGTAGCAGCATTATTGTAGAAGAGTGAAAAAGAACGAGCACCTCGCAAAGTCGCTCGATGACGAAGTCGGAATCATTGACTCTGGTGGTGTTGACGAAATTTCAATCATCCCTTGGTCGCGCTTGCTTACAGGCAAAGTTGCAAAGACCGTTGGTTTAACACATCGCAAAGCCACTCTTGGCGTGTTGTTGGCATCGGTGTTTACCGTGAGTTTTACGATCACTCTGTTGGTGGTGTCGCTCAAGACCGTGGCCGACAGTCTCGGCAGCACTGTGACCGTGTTGAGCTGGACAATTACCGCACCGCTCTTGGCATTTGGTGTGGTGGGGCCTGCATTTGGAAAATCGGGTGACCTGTGGGGTCACAAGCGCATGTTTGTCGGTGGGCTATTTTTTGCTGGAGTTTTCTCGCTCATTAGTGGTTTTGCATGGAACGCAGTTTCGCTGATTGTGTTTCGCACATTGTCGGCTGCAGCGGGTGCTGCGACAGGGCCTGCGGCAATGGCATACATCAACCGCATGTTTCGTGCCGACGAACGAGTGCGACCACTTGGGTATTGGAGTTTTGTAACCGCTGGTGCACCTGTGCTCGGTGTTGTTGCAGGCACGCCGCTCGTAGAGATTTTTGGTTGGCGCGTGATCTTTTTGGTGCAAGCACCGTTGTGTGTGATCGGCGCACTGGTGTCGTATCGATTGCTGCCAGACACTGATCGTCAAGAGAACGTGCGATTTGATGTCAAGGGATCTGCAACTCTCGGAGCCGGATCGGTGCTGATCTTGCTCACAATCAATCGCGGCAACTCGTGGGGTTGGACAAGTGCCGCCACATTGGCAAGTGGAATTGCTGGCGTCGCTGCATTGCTGATTTTTTATCGTGTTGAGAAAACAGCAACAGACCCATTGATCCCAGTGAAGTGGTTGCGCACTCGCAACGTTGCGTTTCCTATCGCAACACAGGGCCTCATGAACATGGCGTACATGGGAAGTTTTTTGCTTCTTCCACAGTTACTTGAAAACGGTCTTGGATATAAGCCATCGCACATTGGTTGGCTAGTAATTGCGCGACCGCTCACTTTTTCGTTGATCGCACCGATGGCCGGATACATCGTGGGTAGAACAGGCGAGCGCAACACTGGAATGGCGGGAGCAGGAGCAATATTGATGGCCATGATTGTGATGTATGGAATTGGCGCAGGAACACAAGACTGGGTGATTGTGTTGAGCCTTGCATTGACTGGTTTCGGAATGGGAATTGCTGCACCGAGCCTGACAGCGCTACTCGCGGCATCGGTCAAGTCGAGCGACATGGGTGTGGCAAGTGCAATGCAACAACTGATATCACAGATGGGTGCTGTGATGGGTGGGGCACTGATGATCAGCGTGCACGACATCACTGAGAGTTCTGGAAAAGTTACGAGTTATTCCTATGGCTTGCTTGTGGGGGTTGTGTGCGCAGCACTTGCAATAGTTACTGCAAGTTTGGTGCGATCAGTAGATCGCAGTGCGAATACCCTCTAAATTTATTGCAGCAACGTAATGCCGCGAATTTCGGCAGCAACTTGATCAGCCAAATCACTTGCCGGCATGACCGATGGCATCATCAACATTTTGGAAACATCACCTTCAACCTTGATGCGACCCGACATGAATGCTTGCATGCCAGCCTGAGGATCTTGATCAAAAAACACCTTGTGCGCGGTTTCGTAATCGGTGGTCACAGTGAGATCGGGTTTTTCGATGTGGCCGAGATCCATCACTAAAACACCCGTTGATGTGTCGATGTGGCTCTGGATGTCGCCATTGCCAAACGGAACCTTGGTGATGATCTGGTTCATGCGAATGGTGATGGGGATTTTAGGAACTTGACCTTCGTATTTTGCGCGAATAATTCGTGCTTCAGTGATCCACTCTTCAGACAAAAACGGGTGAGGCATGGGAAGAACTTTAGTTGGAGAATTTGCGAATGGCATCTCGTGTGGTGAGTGCCACACTGCGTGCTGCTTGTGCAAAGTCGGTGCCGTTACTTGCATAGAGCACTGCGCGCGAAGAATTGATGATGAGACCTGTGCCGTTGGCGGTGCGGCCAGCGGTAACTGCTGATTGGATGTCGCCGCCCTGGGCGCCAATGCCAGGAACTAACAAAGGCATGTCGCCAACAATGGCGCGCACCTCTGCCAACTCGGTTGGGTATGTTGCACCAACTACAAGGGCACAATCGCCAATCGTGTTCCACTTGGTTGCTGCAGTGCGCGCAATCACTTTGTATAAGGGTTCGTTATCAATGAGTTGCGACTGAAACTCGGCACTGCCCGGGTTTGATGTGCGGCACAACACGATGGTGCCCTTGCCAGACGTGCGTAAAAATGGCTCGAGAGAGTCGGTGCCCAAATATGGATTGACTGTGACGGCATCGGCTTGATATCGCTCGTATGCTTCGCGCGCATAAAGCGTGGCTGTGTCACCAATGTCGCCACGCTTGGCATCGAGAATGAGGACAACGTCTGGGTACTGCGTGCGAATGTGGTCGCACACTGCTTGCAACTGGGCTTCTGCACCAATGGCTGCGAAGTAAGCAATCTGTGGCTTAAAAGCGCACACCGTGTCGGCGGTGGCGTCGACGATGTCGATGCAAAACTTTTGTATGCCAAGCGGATCGGCTTTGAGATGCACTGGAAGTTTGCTGACGTCGGGGTCGAGCCCGACGCACAATGCCGAATTATTTGTGACCCATGCAGA
>ENA-ORFA01000744-ORFA01000744.1-marine-metagenome-genome-assembly--contig:-NODE-744-length-13496-cov-3.331917_pt1 | contig 13496 bp, 15 predicted proteins | sample MGYA00248621_ERZ508587 | MGnify/ENA primary metagenome ERZ508587 (study PRJEB26250, sample SAMN06266239) | marine metagenome | isolation source: Columbia River Estuary | place: USA:Columbia River Estuary... | reverse complement strand
TAATAAATGGGCTTTAACTTAATCAAAGGTAAAAAAATCCAATTATGTTACCGGTAAAAATAAGTTCTTTTGTTTAAATTCTTAGAAGATGGGATATATTTTTAAAAAGAGCGAATGATTTCTCCATATAATGATGGCGGCTCTGGTCATGGTTTTGTACACGATGTTCTAAATATCCTTATTAATAAATTGTTTAGTTATTTATATTTTTTATAATTTAAATTATTTGTTCAATAATTTTTCACGATCACTAAATGACTATTCCATTATTATTTTTGTATTATGACATGCTGAATATATTTTCTAATCAAATTGATCCTACAATTAATTTATTGTATTTTCTTTTAATTTTTTTTGTTTATCAAAATCATAGCCTTTATTTATTGCATCTTTTATTTTTTTATAATAATCAAACAGTTTTTTGTTTCCTTTTACATATTTGTGAAACAATAAAATGTTCAAGATTTCATTGTAATGATAACCTAACTTTTCTTGTGCATTAACTGCCAAAGCATCATATTTAGTTTTTAAAAAACTAACTTTATCAACCAATGCTTCCATAGCCTTCAAAGAAAATGTCTTACGATTTTTGAATTCTCGTTTTTTTATTTTCTTTTTAGAAATATTTTTGCTTCTTAAAGATTTTTTGACCTTTTTTTTTTCTTTTTTTTTTTTTTTTTTTTTTTTTTTTTTTAATATTTTTTTTTTTTTTTTTTTTTTTTTTTTTTTTTTTTTTTTATAATTTTTTTTTTTTTTTTTGGTTTTTTTTTTTTTTTTTTTTTTTTAACTACTTTTTTCTTAATAACTCTTTTGATTTTTTTAAATGACTTTTTTTTATTTTTTTTCTTGGTTTTCATCACTAATAAACAAAAATATTATGTCAAATAAGGATAAATTATAACTAACATTAAATTGAAAAATTAATAGATAATTAATTAGCTATGAAAAATTTATATCTTTAAGATCTTTTGCTAAATTAGATCTTTGCTGATCACTCAAAGCAACTAAAGGTGGTCTAATATTTGACCAATTACTATCTTCTTTAATTTTTGTAGCTTTTAATGCTGGAATAACAGGATATTTTTCAAAAACATCTCTAACAGATTTTATCTTTTTATTAATTGATTCTCCTTCTGATTTGTCGAAAGAATTTATTAATTTTGCAGCCTCAATATTTACGTTAGTAGTTGCGCTAATACATCCTGAACAACCAATATGCAGTCCGTCATAAAGAAATTTTTCACTACCTGGATAAACAATAAAATTTTTTATCTCTTTATATTTTTTAGTATTTTCGAAATTACCTGAGCTATCTTTTATTCCTGTAATAGTGTCTGAAAATTCTTTTTTAAGTCTATTAACAAGATCTATGGAAATAGTAACTCCGCTCACCTGTGGAATATTATATAAAAATATACGAAGATTTGTTGATTTAACTGTATTGATAATTTCTTTGTAATATTGGTAAACGCCTTCATCCGAAACATTTTTATAATAAAACGGCGGAAGTAATAAAACTGAATATATTTTATTTTCTACTGCAGTTTTAGTAAGTAAAGCGGCATCTACAAAAGAAGTATTGCCAGTTCCTATAATTATTTTCTCTTTTGGCAGATCGCTATTGGCTATTGTTTTAATTAAATCTAACTTTTCAGATATTGAAATTGAATTTGCCTCACCAGTTGTTCCCAGAGGAGCTAAACTAATATTATTTTTTAATAAAAATTCACAATGTGAAATAAATAATTTTGTATCTATAGTTAAGTCCTTTTTAAAAGGAGTTAAAACTGCTGAATAAACTGCTTTTTCCATGATTTATTTTTTAATTACTTAGGTTTTAGATATTATCTGTAAAAAAACAATAATTTAAAATAAATATCAACAAGCGACCATCTATAAAAAATTAATGGATAAAGGACTAATAATTCAAACAAGACCTGGTGTTGGAGATTTATGTATGCTTCTTCCTTATATTCAGCAAATCAAAGACCATAATAAAAATTTTCAATTTACTTTGATTACTAAAAAAAGAACAGCAGCAAAACAGATATTAAAGTACGAACCCTCAGTTAATCAAATTGTTTATCTGGAAGATGAAATCTTAGAAATAACAAAATCTAAAATTAATAATTTTTTTAAAATATTAAATTTTATAAAAAGAAATAATTTTTCAAAAATTTATATTATGCATTTCAGTTTATTCTGGTTTTTAGTAGCAAAAATATCAGGTATTAAAAATATTTATAAATATGGAATATTAAAAAAAAATGTAGATATTTATCTAAATGCTTTAGAACAAAATAAGAGATGGCTTCAAAATACTAATCTATCTAGTCAAACAAAAATAACTTACCTTCAAAATAATAACAAAAGTAATAATCAAATTATTATTGGAATTGGATCTTCTGGTCCAACTAAGAAATGGCCAACGGAAAATTATATTGAACTCATAAAAAGAATTAGTAACAAAAATATTACATTCTATTTAGCCGGTGGAAACAATGAGATTGAAAATCAAATCGCAAACAAAATTATTAATGAAGCAAAAGAAAATAGAGTAGAATCTTTGTGCTCTTTAAGTATTGAGGAAATTATGCCAATTATTAACTCTAGCAAATTATACATCGGCAACGATACTGGCTTCATGCATTTGAGCGCTGGCCTAAATATCCCAGCTATCGGTCTTTTTGGTGACACACCTTTATCTTATGCAAATTATACTAAAAATATTTTACCTATTATTCCTGAAAATTTTAAAACTGTAGGACATAACTCTATGGCCATGAACAAAATAACGGTTGATCAGGTATTCAATGAGGTAAAAAAATTTATCTAAAAGTTTTTTCTAATTTTTTTAAAGATTCTGGAGAAATTTTATTTTTTAAATTTTTTACTTTATCTTTTATCTTATTTTTTAAATCACCTTGAATAACTTCATTATTAATATTTAATAAAACATTTGCAAAAACCATTTGTAGAACTTCTTTAAATTTAGTAGATTTTTCAGCAGTTCCTACATTATTAAAAGACATTTTGTTTAAAGTAATGTCTTTATTTATATCTAAAAATTCTGAAGAAGCATTTATCTTAGTGTTGTTAATAGTCAGTTGATTAATTAAAAAATCTTTATTTTTTTTCTTAGATTGATTCTTAGATTCTAATTCTTTGGATACCTCAATTTCTTTAGCTGAGGAACCGGCAGGATTCTTTAAAGCAGGTTTAAACGAGCTAACATTGTCTTTGACTTCTTTATTATTTATTAGCACTTCATAATACAAAGTTGCTCCATCAATGTTAATATCCTTAATAATAATAGTATCTTTGAAGAGACTAGTTAATACAAAGTTTGCATTAATATTTTTGATCTGAATAATATTTTTATTTTTAAAGCCATCTAAATTTTTAATTTCAATATTGCTAATTTTAATGGAAGAGCCCAATATACTAGTATCTATTTTCCCTACGGACACTTGTTGTCCTAAAGCTTGATTTCCTTGATCAATAATTAAATTTTTTACTATTTTGTCTACTCGATAACTTAAAAAATCTAGGATTAAGAATACTATACTTAAAAAAACTACTGAAAGAATAATGATTTTTTTTTTATTCATATAGTAAAAAATAAGATCATAACAATTATGGGAAACAATAAAACAAAGCCTATTAATTTATTTTTAACAAAAAAATATTTTAATACTTCTAAAAAATCTTTAATGACCATTTATATATATCAATATATAAAATTAAAATTTTAGCAATATACATTTCAATGAATGCATCCGTACCAAAGATAAATAAAATTTTAAGCACAGTAAAAATTCATAATGAAGAATTGATTGATAATTATTCATGGATTAAACAAAAAGATTGGAAAGAAGTAATATTAAATCCTAATAAACTAAATACTCAAGTTAAAAAATATTTGGATGAAGAAAATTTGTTTAAGGAAAATCAGCTTAAAGATATTAACGATATAGAAAAAAAACTTTTTGAAGAATTAAAGTCTAAAATCAAAAATGAAGATAATTCTGTCCCAAAAAAAGATGGGAATTATCTTTATGGCTATAAATATAATAAAAATAGCGAGTATCCAATTTATTATAGAAAAAATACCACAAACAATTCTGAAGAAATTATTTTAGATTGTGAAAAAAAATCTAAAACACATACTTATTTTAATGTAGCTTCAATATCTCACAGTCACGATCATAAGCATGTGGCTTATAATATTGATACTAATGGCTCTGAATACTTTTCTATATTTATTGAGGATATCCAAAAACAAGAGTTATTAAGTCCTGAAATAAAAAATACTACTGGAGATATTGTTTGGTCTTTAGACAATAATTATATTTTCTACGTTAGACTAGATCAAAATCATCGACCTACAAAAGTTTTTAAACACAAAATTGGTTCTAATAGTGAAAAAGATTTATTAATTTATGAAGAAAAAGATCCGTCTTTCTTTTGTTCTATAAATTTATCAAAAACTAAAAATTATCTATTTATTAGGACAGCAGATCACGAGACTTCAGAATATCTTTTTATCAATCTAAAATTAAATGAAATAATACCAACACTTTTTAAAAAAAGAGTAAAAAAAATTGAGTATGATTTAGAGCATCATGAAAAATTTTTTTTGATAAGCACAAACGTCGATAATGCAAAAAATTTTAAAATAATGATCAGTCATGAAGAATCTTATCAAAAATGGGAAGAATTTATTCCTTATGAAAAAGTAAATTTAATTTTAGATTTTATTTTATTAAAAGACTGGCTCATTAGGCTAGAAAGAACTGAAGGTTCTGAAAATATAATTATCTTAAATCTTAACAATAAAAATCAACATAAAATTAGTTTTAATGAAGAAGCATATAATCTTTCATTAGATCATGGATACGAATATGAAACAGATACATTTAGATATTCATACTCATCTCCGACAACACCAAAAAGTGTTTTTGATTATGACTGTAAATCAAAAAAACAAGAATTAAAAAAAACTCAAGAAGTTCCCTCTGGTCATAATAAAGATGATTATATTTGTAAAAAAATATTTGCTACCGCACATGATAATGAAAAAATTCCAATTACAATCTTTTATAAAAAAGGAGTTAAATTAGATTCTAATAATTACTTATTGCTTTATGGTTATGGATCTTATGGAATATCCATACCAAGTAATTTTTCTACTAATAGATTAAGCCTGGTTGATAGAGGAATTGTTTATGCGATAGCTCATATACGCGGTGGCAAAGAAAAAGGATATGAATGGTATGAAAACGGAAAACTACTAAATAAAAAAAATACTTTTTTAGATTTTATAAGTTGCGCTGAAAAGTTATGTGAAGATAAATATACTTCTCCTAAAAAAATTGTTGCTCAAGGAGGCTCAGCTGGTGGATTATTAATGGGCTATATTGCAAATGAACGTCCAGATTTATTTCTTGGAATAATTGCGCAGGTACCTTTTGTTGATATCTGTAACACTATGCTTGATGAGGATTTACCTTTAACTGTCACAGAAATTCCAGAATGGGGAGATATTAAAAATGATAAAAAATCTTTTCTATATGTAAAAAGCTATTCACCTTACGACAATGTAAAAAAACAAAACTACCCCCATATGTTAGTTACCGGTGGAATTTCTGATCCTAGAGTTACGTATTGGGAAATGACAAAGTGGGTTGCAAAATTAAGAGAAAATAAAACAGACAATAATTTATTGCTCCTTCATATGAATATGACGGCAGGACACAGTGGTGCTAGTGGAAGATTTGATTATCTTAAAGAAATAGCAATGGAATATGGTTTTGTTTTAAAAATTTGCAAAATACTATCTTAATTTTTTTTCAACTCTATCCCAGAAAAATTCTTCCAATTTCACTCTATTTAATTTGTTAATTTCTTGAATTCCAGTTGGCGAGGTTACATTAATCTCAGTTAAATAATTTCCAATAACATCAATTCCTGTAAAAAATAATTTCTTTTTCTTTAAAAAAGGTTTTAAAATACTACATATTTTTTTATCTCTTCTCACTAAACCAACTTTCTTAGCACTTCCTCCTGTATGAAAATTAGCGGTAACGCTACCTTTTTTTGGGATTCTAGCAACAGAACCTACATATTCTCCATCTATTAAAATAATTCTTCTATCCCCTTCTTTAATTTCCTTTAAATATTTTTGTATTACTATTGGCTGTTTATATCTGCTAATTAATTTCAAAATCTTTCTCTTTAATAAAGCATTGGTTCCTTCTAATTTTGAAATGCCTTCACCTCCATTGCCGTAAAGCGGTTTAATAATTGTTTTTTTATATTTTTTTTGAAAATTAAAACATTGTTCAATATTTTTAGAAATAAGAGTTGGCGGAATAATATTTTTAAAATTAAACATTGATAATTTTTCAGGATTATCTCTGATTGATTTAGGATCATTCAAAATAAGAGTTTTATCAGAAACCATTTCAAGCAAATAAGTTGCTGTAATATAACTCATATTAAATGGTGGATCCTGCCTAACTAAAACAACGTCACAATCATCAAGAAATATTTTTTGAGTTTTAGATTTTTTGAAGAAAATTTTTTTATTTGGAAATAATTTAAAAACATTACCCGAGGCAGATACTCGTCCATTTTCATAAATCAAATTCTCTGGTAGGTAATGGAAAAGACTATGCCCTCTTTTTTGTGCCTCTAGAGCTAAAATATATGTGCTGTCTGATTTAATATTAATGGACTCCAGAGGGTCCATTTGAATGGCTATTTTAAAATGCTTCTTCATCAAAGATCTTAAATATATCCTGTTTCCATCTAGTATTATACTTTTCTATAAGCGACTGAGCGGGTGATTTTTTATCATTAATAAAATTATGAATATCTTTAAGAAAAATATTCTCATCCATCCCTTTACTATTAGTCTGATTTCTATTCTTCAATCCTAAAGCTGATAAATCTACTAACTTTTTAGCATGATCAAATATTTTTTTATTTTTAATCTCAGTATCAAAACCTTTTTTTGGAACTTCTAAATATGCATTATGAATATCTTGGTAATTCCAATTTTCTACATACTCCAAAGCCTGATTTAATGAATCCTCATCATAAAGAAGTCCCGTCCAAAATGCGGGTATTGAACATATACCTGCAGATGAGCAAGAGTCTGCGGATCTAATTTCTAAATATTTTTTTAATCTTAATTCAGTAAAAATAGTTGATATATGATTTTCCCAATCTTGAATGGTCGGTTTTTTATTTGGATAGTTTTTTAATTTTCCAGAAATAAAATCATTAAAACTTTCACCTGCACAATCAATATATTCATCATCCTTAATTATAAAATACATTGGTACCTTCAATGCAAAATCTACATAACGTTCAAAACTATTTTCATCTTGTAAGAAAAATTCTGGAATTCCAGATCTATTTTTGTCGGTATTTTGCCAAATATGAGTTCTATAAGATAAATAACCATTCAACTCTTTTTCTTTAAATGGAGAATTAGAAAACAAAGATACAGCTACAGGGGTGATGGCCGCTATTAATTTTGATTTTTTTTTGTAATCAGCCTCATTTAAATAATCTAAATTAACCTGTGTGGCACAAGTCCGATGCATCATATCTAGCCCATTTCGACCAACGCTTGGCATATACTTTCGCATAATTTCATATCTCCTTTTTGGAGATTTAAAAACATCACTTAACTTTACAATGGGGGCAAATCCATTTCCTAACAAACCTATTCCTAATTTAGCGCAGACAATCTTTAATTCTTTCAAATAAGAATTGATTTCATTGCAAGTTTGATGAATATTTTCAACAGCGTCTCCTGATAATTCAAATTGTAAACCTGGCTCCAAAGTAATATTTTTTTTATCCTTAACTAAACCTAAAATATTTTTTCCTTCTTTAATTGGTACCCAATTATTTTTTATAAGTTCAGAAAAAATTTTTACAATACTAATATCGCCATCATAAGGAATTGGGTTTTTATTTTTTAAATCAAATAAAAACTTTTCATGCTCAGTTCCAATTCTCCAACTATCTTTAGTTTTAGAACCTTTTAAAAAATATTCTATTAACTGTTGTTTGTTATCGATGTTTTGCAATTTAATATCTAATTTATTTTTTGAATTGATCTAATTTATTCCTTAGAGCCTTCAAATTCAACTGACATTGTTTTATTTTAATGTAATAAAAAAAATATATATTCATTTAATCAAACTAAAATAGGAGAAATTCATGAAAGGTTACTGGATTGCAAAATATAAAAAAGCGGAAGATACAAAAAAATTAGGCAGTTATGCAGAAAAAGCTTTGAAAGCTATTACTGATTTTGGGGGAAAGCCTTTAGTGAGAGGAGGAAAATATATTACTCTTGAAGGCGAAGAATTTATTCGAACTGTCATTTGGGAATTCAGTGATTATAACGCTGCATTAAATTGTTACAAATCCAAAAATTATCAAGAAGCGTGGTCTATAGCCAAAAATACTGTTGTTAGAGACCTTATGATTGTTGAAGGAATTTAATACTCAACTGGCACAGGATCTATACTTCTCCACATATACCAAGTGGCAACCGTTGTGTATGGATGCCATTTATTTTTAAAAAAATCTAACTGATCTTTTTTTAAAGGATATTCCTTTTTATAATTTATAGAAATTGCTTTGATTAAACCAATATCTGAGAATGGAAAAATATTTGACCGATTAAGATTAAAAATAAGAAACATTTGCGCAGTCCAAATTCCTATGCCTTTAATCCTAACTAAGTGCTTTATAGCATCTTCATCTGACATTTTTTGTAAATTTTTTATATCTAGTCTTTTATCAAAAAATTCTTTTGCAATCGTTCTCAAATACAAAATTTTTTGACGTGACAAGCCAATAGAGACAAGTTTTGCTCGTGTTAACTTTATTAAATTTATTGGTGTAATTTTTTTAATAACTTTTTCAAATTTTAACCATATTGAATCTGCGGCCTTTACCGAAATTTGCTGACCTATAATGGCTCTACACAATGAATAGAACGGATCATTTCTTGTAACTAAATGACCATCGTATTGATTAATAATTTTTGCTAATTTCTTATCTTTTTTAGATAAAAATTTCTTTGCCTCATGCCAATAATGTGGTGGTTTAATTTTTTTCATTACAAACTAACGCTTCTTATTTTTTACTTGTTCACGCTTAAATATTATAAAAGAACTAATAATAATTATTATTGCACCAATAATTGTTGAAACTGAAGGAATCTCAGAAAAAATATAATAACCGAAAAAAATTGCAGATAACACGCTTAGGTATTTAAGCGGTGTTATTAATGATGCATCAGCTCTTCTATATGCTGTTGTCATAAATAAATTTGCAATAGATCCACAAATTCCTATCATGAATAAATAAAAAAAGTCCAAAATACTTGGCATCTTCCATTCTTCAAAAAAAAATGCTGTAGAGCTAATAATTATTAACAAAGCTGTAAAATAAAAAGCTATTAAATAATCTGGTTCAGTTTTTGATAATCTTTTAATTGAAACTGCAACAATGCTAAATCCGATGCAGAAAAAAATTGGGAAAATACAATATATATTAAAAAGACTAGTTCCTGGTTTAGTAATAAACAGAACACCAATCAGCCCAGCTATAACCGACAACCATCTTCTATAACCAACAACTTCTTTTAAAAAAATTATTGAAAAAATTGTTACAAACACTGGTGTTGCTTGAGCAATAGAAACCACGTCCGCTAATTTCATATATTTTACACCAATAAACGTTGAGATCATTGCAAATGTTCCAGCAAAAGCTCTTATAAAATGCAATGTGGGTTTTTTAGTTTTAAAAAAAGTAAATGCTTTATCTTTAGGGATTAAGAAAAAAATAGGAATTAATCCAAATAACCCTCTAAAAAAAGCAATCTCACCGATTGGATAATTACTTGTTGTTAATTTAACTAGAATATCCATCACAGAAAAACAGATAACGCTTAACAGCATATAAAAAGAACCTGTTCTATTAGATGATAGCATCAATATATTTTACCTAAATCTTTTCATAACATATAAAAATAACTTTAATATAAATTTAACTTAATATAAATTTTTTATGAGTATTGCTATTTTTGCAGCTGGGTGTTTTTGGGGTATTGAAAAAAAATTTGATCTTACAAAGGGTGTTACAAAAGTTGAGGTGGGTTACACTGGAGGAGAAACTAAAAACCCAACTTATGAGCAAGTTTGCTATGAAGAAACGGGTCATGCTGAAGTGGTAAGAGTCAATTTTGACGAAAATATTATAACTTACAAAGAACTATTGAATGTTTTTTGGTCTTGTCACAATCCAACTACTTTAAATAGACAAGGACCCGATATTGGCAAACAATATCGTTCAGCGATATTTTATTTAGATAATAAACAAAAACTTGAAGCTGAAGAATCTAAAAAAGCAATGAATGAAAGTATGTTTGATAATAACATTGTCACAGAAATTACTAAATTTAATGAATTCTATTTGGCAGAAGAATATCATCAGAAGTATCTAAAAAAACTTGGAAAATATTAATGTCGTTAGTTACAACAGAATGGTTAGAAAAAAATATTTATAAAGAAGATATTAAAATACTAGATTGTTCTTGGCATATGCCAAATACTAAAAGAATTGGTAAAGATGAATTCTTAAAAGAACATATCCCAGGATCAATTTTTTTTGATATAGATAAATTTTCAGACCCTTTAGCAAAATTTCCTCACACAATTCCCTCTGCAAATCTATTTGAAAAACTTACCTCTGAACTTGGAATTAAGAACTCAGATCATATTATAGTTTACGATAGTCTTGGTATTTTTAGTGCTCCTAGAGTTTGGTGGATGTTTAATTATTTTAGTCATAATAAAATATCCATATTAGATGGTGGTTTGGTTAAATGGAAAAATGAAAATAAAAAAATAGAAAATGGACCTGGGCAAAACTTTTTAAAAAGTAATTTTAAATGCATCACAAAACATGAAATGCTTGTGTTAATTGATCATGTTAAAGAAAATATTAAGAATAAAAAATTTGAATTAGTTGATGCTAGAAGCAAAGGTAGGTTTGATGGAATTGAAAATGAACCAAGGCCAGATATAAAAAGTGGATCTATCCCTAAAAGCTGCAATATGCCTTGGGTAGAATGCATTGATCCTATTACCAAGTGCTTCTTATCTAAAGAAGAACTTCAAAAAAAATTTGAACAAATAAATATTAATAAAAATTCTACCGTTGTATTTTCTTGTGGCTCAGGTGTTACCGCCTGCATTCTTGCTAAGGCCTTTGAAGTTATAGATGGAAAAAAATTCTCGGTTTATGATGGGTCATGGACCGAATGGGCCAGTCAATAAATAAGCCTCTAGAATCAAGTATATTTCAATAACAAAGAAATTTTTTTTTCAATTAAAGCATGTTATTACATGCATCTTCATGGATACTTCAAAAAAAATAATAATAGCTGTCAGTATCATTTTTATTCTTGTGGTTGCGATCATTTCTGGTCGAATGATTTTAAATAATTTTATTCAAAAAAAAATTAATGAAGTAAAACCAACTGAAGTCATTGCTGAAGAAGTAAAAAAATTAGAATTTTACCAAAAAATTGAAACATTTGGAACTGCATTAGCTAATCAATCATTTTCTATTCGTATTAAAAAAACAGAATTAATTAGCTCTTTAGAATTTGACAAAAATTTAATGATCCAAAAAAATCAATTAATTGCTCAGTTGAAGACTGAAAAAATTACAGCTCCTTTTAGTGGAAGACTAGGAGTTAGAGAAATTACACCTGGAATTTTGGGTGGTGAAGATTCTATAATCGCAACCTTAGACGATATTGAAACGATTAAGCTCGATATTAAAGTTCCCGAAAGTTATTTAAATATTCTTAAAAAAGATTTAAAAATTAAAGCAAGTTCAGAAGCGTTTAACGAAGTTTTTACTGGAACATTAGATACTGTAAGTGCTCGAGTTGATCCAATTACAAGATCTATTTTAGTTCAAGTAAAAATTAAAAATTCTAATTATAAAATAATTCCCGGAATGTTAGTCAGCATAGAAATTATATATAATGAAAAACAATCTTTAGGCGTTCCTGAAGAATCAATAATTCAACAAGGAAATAGAACCGTAGTTTACAAAGTAATAGATGATAAGTCTGTTGCGCTAACAGAGGTAAAAACGGGAATTAGAAATTTTGGAAAAGTTGAAATAGTTTCTGGTCTTAATCCTGGCGATAAAATTGTAATAGAAGGCGTTTCAAAAGTTAGAGATAAGGCGCAAATAAAATTAATTAATAAATAAGAAATGTTCTTAACCGACATAAGTATTAAGCGTCCAGTTTTTGCAACTGTGATGTCGATAATTCTAATTATATTTGGTTTAGTTATATTTAATAAAATAGCAGTTAGGGAACTTCCAGATATTGATCCAAGTATAGTAACTGTAAGAACGGTTTATAAAGGAGCCTCAGCAGAAATTGTAGACTCACAAATTACTCAAAAAATTGAAGATATTGTTGGCGGAACTCCTGGTCTAGCTACCATAGATTCTAGAAGTGAGGACGGAAGATCGGTTGTTAAGATGGAATTTGAACCAGGCGTTAGTGTTGATGAAGCAACAAATGATATTCGAGACAGAGTATCAAGAATTATTGATAATTTGCCTGATAATGCCAGTCGTCCCGAAATATTTAAAACTTCAGAAGGTAATCAGGTGGCAATATGGCTGAGATTAAGAAGTAAAAACTTAAATGACTTAGATCTTAGTGATTATGCAAGCAGATATTTAAAAGATTATTTTTCAAGTGTTGATGGAGTTGGTCAAATCATTTTATCTGGTGAAAAAGAAATATCATTAAGAGTATGGATAAATCCATCGGCTTTGTCAGCTAGAGATTTAACTGTTTCAGATATTGAATCAGTTTTATTAAAAGAAAATATTGAACTACCTGCAGGGAGATTAGAGTCTAAAAGTATAGATCTTAATATTAAAGTAGATAAGAATTATAAAAACGTTGAAGATTTTAAAAATTTACCAATTAAAAGAGCTAGGGACGGATCTTTAGTAAGACTTAAAGATGTTGCTAGAGTTGAATTAGGCCCTTTAAATTTAAGAACTTTATTTAAAGGAAATGGGGATCCTGTGGTTGGTATTGGAATCTACCAACAATCAAATTCTAATACTATTGCTGTTGTTGATGGAATTAAAAAAAAATTAACCGAGGTTAAAAAAGATCTGCCTGAAGGTATACAATTAGATGTTGCCTTCGATAGATCAAATTATATTCGTGTTGCGGTCAATGAAGTTTATGTAACTTTATTTATATCCGTTGCTCTTGTCGTTGCTGTTATTTATTTATTTTTAGGAAACTTAACCTCTGTAATCATTCCTGCTCTTGCAATACCCGTTTCTTTAATTTCTACTTTTTTATTAATTTATGCCGCAAATTTTAGTTTAAATTTATTTACTCT
>ENA-ORFA01000742-ORFA01000742.1-marine-metagenome-genome-assembly--contig:-NODE-742-length-13509-cov-3.858845_pt1:5000-13509 | contig 13509 bp, 6 predicted proteins | sample MGYA00248621_ERZ508587 | MGnify/ENA primary metagenome ERZ508587 (study PRJEB26250, sample SAMN06266239) | marine metagenome | isolation source: Columbia River Estuary | place: USA:Columbia... | reverse complement strand
TTCCTGGCTCCAGAGACCGAGCTTCTTGAGGTCGCGCACCAAGTAGCCGTTGAGTTCGGTGAACTCGCCGGAGAGGTTGCTCTTCACGAAGAGGTTCTTGTAGGTCGGCTCGATGCAAGGCGAGCTGCCGACGATGTTGGAGATCGTGGCGGTCGGGGCGATGGCGAGGACGTTGGAGTTGCGCATGCCGCTCTTGGCGATCTTGGCGCGGACCGGAGCCCAGTCCATGCGGCCGCCGCGCTTGACCTCGATCGGCTCGCCGCGCTCCTGCTCGAGGAGGTCGACGGTGTCCTGCGGGAGCAGGCCGCGGTCCCACTTGGAGCCCTTGTAGGTGCTGTAGGTGCCGCGTTCGGCGGCGAGGTCGGCGGAGGTATCGTACGCGTAGTAGGCGACGGCTTCCATGATCTCGTCGTTGAACTCGACGGCGGCGTCGGAGGCGAAGGAGATGTCGCGACGGTAGAGGCAGTCCTGCAGGCCCATCACGCCCATGCCGACCGGGCGGTGGCGGAGGTTGGAGACCTCGGCGGCCTTGGTCGGGTAGAAGTTGATGTCGATGACGTTGTCGAGGGCGCGGACGGCGACCGTGACGGTCTCGCGGAGCATCGCATGGTCGATGCTGCCATCGGCCTTGAGGTGCGAGTCGAGGACGACGGAGCCCAGGTTGCAGACGGCGGTCTCCTCGGCGCTCGTGTTGAGCGTGATCTCCGTGCAGAGATTGGAGGAGTGGATGACGCCGACGTGGTCCTGCGGGGAGCGGACATTGCACGGATCCTTGAAGGTGATCCACGGATGGCCGGTCTCGAAGATCATGCCGAGCATCTTCTTCCAGAGCTCGAGGGCCGGGATCTCCTTACCGAAGATCTCGCCCTTCTTGGCGCGCTCCTCATAGGCGGCGTAGCGCTTTTCGAAGTCGGCGCCGAAGGTCTCGTGCAGGTCCGGGGTCTCGTTGGAGAGGAAGAGCGTCCAGTTCTGGCGGTTCTTCAGGCGCTTCATGAACAGGTCAGGGATCCAGTTGGCCGTGTTCATGTCGTGCGTGCGGCGACGGTCGTCGCCCGTGTTCTTACGCAGCTCGAGGAAGTCCTCGATGTCGTTGTGCCAGGTCTCGAGGTAGGCGCAGCCGGAGCCGCGGCGCTTGCCGCCCTGGTTGACGGCGACGAGCTGGTCGTTGTGGAGCTTGAGGAACGGGATGATACCCTGGGATTCGCCGTTGGTGCCCTTGATGTAGGAGCCCGTGCCGCGGACGGAGGTCCAGGAGCCGCCGAGGCCGCCGGCCCACTTGGAGAGGAAGGCGTTCTCCGCGATGCCGCGGATCATGATGGACTCGATCGTGTCGTTGACCTGGTAGAGGTAGCAGGACGACAGCTGGCTGTGGAGCGTGCCCGCGTTGAAGAGCGTCGGGGTCGAGCTGCAGAAGCGGCGGGACTTGTAGAGCGCGTGGAGGCGGATAGCCCACTCTTCGCGATTCGTTTCCTCGCGAAGGAAGAGGCCCATGGCGACGCGCATCCAGAAGAACTGGGGCGTCTCGAGGCGGCGGGCCGGCTTGACCGTCTTGTCGATGATCAGGTAGCGGTCGTACATCGTCTGCACGCCGAGGAGCTCGAAGTCGAGGTCGGCCATCGGGTCGAGGGCCGCGGCGAGCTTGGCGAGGTCGTACTTGCGGAGGTCAGGCGAGAGGCGGCCGATGGCGATGCCGCGTTCGACGTAGGCGGCGAACTTGGCGCGATGGAATTCCTTGAGCTGCGAGACGCCGTCGCGGGTGATGCTCCAGCCGAGGACTTCCTCGTAGATGTAGGAGAGGCAGATGCGGGCGGCGAACTTGGCGAAGTCGGCGTCGACTTCGACGAGGCTCTTGGCGTTGAGCTCGATGGTCTTGCGGAGGTCGGCCTCGGTGATCTCGTTGAAGAGACCGCGGCGGAGTTCGGATTCGATCTGGTCCGGCGTGCGGACGAGTTCGAGGCCGGCGGCGGCGAAGGCGATGCGCTTGCGCAGTTCGTCGCCGTTCCAGAGGTAGGTCGAGCCGTCGGCGGACTTGACGAGGAGGAGGGACTCCTGACGGTCATCGACGACGACCGGCTGGGCGGCGAGCTCCTCGCGACGGCGGGCGCGGTAGGCGCGGTAGAGGATGTAGTTCTGCGCGACCTTGAAGTGGCCCTGGCGCATGAGCTCTTCCTGGACGAGGTCCTGGACTTCTTCGATGCCGATGATCGTCTGGCCGAGGTCGGCGACGCGACGGGTGACGGCGGCGGTCACGCGGACGGAGGGGGCGGGGTCCTGCTCGAGGGAGAGGAAGGCCATGCGCACGGCGGTCGTGATCTTGTTGGGCAGCCACGGCACCACCTGGCCGTTGCGGCGCATGAGGCGGGTCGTGATGGCGAGGGGGTCGACCGGGGCGGCTTCGCCGCCGCGGGAGAAGAGGAGGCTCTTGGCGACGTCGTGGCGGTTGTAGCGCACGAGGGCGTCTTCGATGGCCTGGAGGACGAGGATCTCGCTGACCTGGACGCCGGACTGGGAGAGCACGCGGACGACGTCGCTGGCGACGGCGGCGACGAACTGGCGGTTGGACTCGGTGAAGATGTCCTGCTCCTGGCGGGCGACGAGGAGGTCGGTGAGGGCGGCGCCGACGATGTCGGCGATCTGGGCGGCGTCGAGGCCGGCGGAAGCGGGCGCGGCCGCGGCGGGCAGCGACTCACGCCAGTTGAAGCGGGGCTTCGCGTCGGCGGGAGCGCGGACGGCGTGCTTGAGGGCGATGTCTTCGCGGAAGAAAGGGAGTTCGGATTTCATATCAGAGAGAGGGAGTAGGGACGGAGAGAGGGAGAGAATGAGGGAGGATGCGTCGGCGGTGGCCGGCGCAGGTTTTTTCAGTGGAGAGGATGAGGGGTAAGAACAGGAAGCATGCCAAACCGGGCGCAGAGGGGGTAACGCCCGAATTCAGCCAGCGGACGCTCAGAGTTCGTCGTCGTTGACGGTACCCATGGCGCCCTGCTTCTGGTATTCCGTGACGCGGCCTTCGAAGAAGTTCTGCTCCTTCTTGAGGTCCATCATCTCGGACAGCCAGGGGAAGGGGTTGACGGTCTCGGCGACGAGCGGCTCGAGGCCGCAGTTGCGGAGGCGACGGTCGGCAATGAAGTCGATGTACTGCTCGAACTCCTTGGAGGAGAGGCCGAGGCCATTGACCGGCAGGCAGTCGCGGATGAATTCCTTCTCGAGCGTGACGGCGGTAGCCATGAGCTGACGGAGTTCTTCCTTGAAGGCGGGCGTCCAGACATCGGGGTTCTCCTTCACCAGCTCGGCGAGCAGGTTGCGGAAGAGGTCGATGTGGTTGGACTCGTCGCGCAGGGTGTAGCGGAACATCTGGCCGATGCCCGGGAACTTGTTCTGGCGGGCGAGGGAGAGCACCATGCCGAAGAGGCCGTAGAACTGGGTGCCTTCCATGCACTGGCCGAAGAGGAAGATGTTGTGGGCGAGGGCCTGCTTGTCCTCGAGCTTGGTGAGGTCGAGCTTGCGGCGCAGCGCGCGGGAGTTGTTGACGACGAAGGCGGCCTTCTTGGCGATCGTCGGGATGTCCTCGAACATCGCCTCGCACTCGTGCGGGTTGATGCCGAGCGAGGAGATCATGTAGACGAGCGAGTCGGCGTGGATGTTCTCCTCGTGCGCGTGGCGGCCCAGGACGAGCTTGAGCTCGGGGGCGGTGACGACCTCGCGGACGACGTGGATGATGTTGTCGCCGACGATGCCTTCGGCGGCGGAGAAATAACCGATGGCCATCTTGACGATCCAGCGGTCGATCTCGGTGATCTGACCGGTCTGGTCGCGCCACTGTTCGCAGTCCTTCTGCATCGGGATATCCTCCGGCTCCCAATGGTTGTTCTTCATCGTGCGATAGAGGTCGTACGCCCACTGGTACTTCAGCGGGAGGATGTTGAAGAACATCGATTCGCGGCCGTTGATGACGCGCTTGTTGGCGAAGGCTTCTTCGGCCTTCGTCTTATCGAGGATGAAGGTTTTCTGACCTACTTTGATGGTAATGGATTCCATGGTGGAGAGTGGGGAAAAGGGCTCAGTTAGGGGCCGGGAAGGCCGCTAGGTGATTGGTATGTCCGGGAGTAAAATACTAGATGTAGGGGCTGCAAATTTATTTCGACACTAGATGTAGTGATTTTACGCAAACCACTGTCATTCGTGCACTTAGGTAAAAAACTTTATTCACAATCAGGGTTTTTGACGGATTTTTGATAAGACAGCGGCTTTAGGGTGAATGCCTCAACAAAATCGGGGTTCGGAACCGCGAGCAACCGTCACTTGTTGGTCTTGCTCACGGCCGGGGATTGCCCGGCGCCCTGCCCCACCCCAGCATCTGGCCATGCCTCCGGCCGATCCCGCCCCCACGACCAAGTCTCCGGCCGGTTTCCTGGAAGCCAGCTGGTCACCGGACGCGCTCGCCGAGCGCGGCGGGCGCGGCGCGGCGAAGTCGCTCTGGCGCGTGCTCGCGACGACGGGGCACGGGATCCTCGCGCATCGGCTGCCGCAGCAGTCGGCGGCGCTCACTTACTATTCGCTGATGTCATTGGGGCCGCTGCTCGGCCTCGCGCTCACGGTGTCCGGCTTCATCCTGTCGCGCGCCGGCGAACAGCAGGACAATCCGGCGAAGCGCGCCATCGTCGCCGCGGTGGAATACGCCGCGCCGCAGATCGTGGCGAAGGCGTCGACGCCGGACCATCACGCGACGCTGCGCGAGATCAACAAGGACCTCGACGCGCTCGTCGACCGGCTGCTGCAGACCGCGGCGAGCGGCGAAGCGGGCGTGATCGGCCTGTTGCTCATCCTCGGCCTCGCGGTGCTCATGCTGAGCCGCGTGGAGGACGCGTTGAACGGCATCTGGGGCGTGCGTTTCGGCCGCAGCTGGCGCGACCGTTTCGCGAACTACCTGCTCTTCCTCGTGCTCTTCTTCCTGGTCGGCGCGACGACGCTGACGATGCTTTCGGCCGCTTCGCTCGCGGACTCTTTCGGCGCGGGCGCGACGTGGCTGACCGGCTGGCTGAACAAGCTGCCGGGCGGCGAACGGCTCACCGATTTCGTCAGCGGCGGCGGCCCGCTCTTCCTCTCGCTGACCTTGCTCACGTTCGCGTTCGCGGCGTTCAACCGCATGATGCCGAACGCGCGCGTGCGCTGGAGCGCGGCGCTCGTCGGCGGCCTCGCGATCGCCGTGCTCGTCGTCGGGAACCACCGCCTGGCCGCGCTTTACGTGGGCAAGGTCACGGAACTGCAGAGCCTCTACGGCGAACTCAGCATCGTGCTCGTCCTGATGTTCGGGATCTACCTCAGCTGGCTCTTCGTGCTCATCGGGGGGCAGGTCGCCTACGCCTTCCAGAACCGCCGCACGCTCGCCCGGCACAAGTCCTGGGAGGCCTTGAGCCATCGGGCCAGGCGGACGCTGGCTTTCCTCTGCGTGGCCGAGACCCTGCGGCGCTACCGTACGGGCCGGACCGGGCCGACGGCGGAAGACATCGGCGTGAGCGCGCGCGTGCCGGCTTCGGTCGCCGAGGGCTGCCTGCAGATGCTCCGCGAGACGGGCCTGCTGGCGCTGGAGTCCCGCACGGGCGGCCACAAGCCGGCCCGACCGCTCGAAGCGATGAGCATCGGGCAGTTCTGGATCCTCATCGACGAACACGCCACGGGGCGCGCGGGCGACCTGGACCTCTCGGCCGATCCCGCCGCGCGGGAGCACACGATGATCGAAGAACGGCTCCGCGAACTCGCAGCGGGCGGAGTCACGCTGGGCGAACTCGCCGCCCGCAGCTGAGACCATGCGGCCCCCGGAACTCCAGGGCGTCATCCGGCGTCGAATGCTGGTGAACTTCCGGGCCGACCCGGGGGTCGTCCGTCGCCTGCTGCCGGCGCCGTTCAAGCCGAAGCGGCACGCCGGACACGCCTTGGTGGGCATCTGCCTGATCCGGCTCGAGGCCATCCGCCCGACCGGCTGGCCGGCCTGGTGCGGCCTGAGCAGCGAGAACGCGGCCCACCGCATCGCCGTCGAATGGGAGGAAGACGGCGAGCGACGCGAAGGCGTCTTCATCCCACGCCGACATACCGGATCGCGCCTCAACCAGCTCGCCGGCGGACGCATCTTCCCTGGCGAGCACCTCGCCGCGAACTTCCGCGTCGATGATACCGGCGGGAACCTCCGCTTGCGCATGCAGGCCAAGGACGGGCGCACGACGGTAGCGGTCGTCGGCAAAGAGACCGATGCCCTGCCGGCCGGCTCCTGCTTCGCCTCCTTGGCGGACAGCTCCGCCTTCTTCGCCGCCGGCAGCGTGGGCTATTCCGCGAACCATGGCGGCGCCCGGGCCGACGGGCTTGAGCTCGTGACGGAGCATTGGACCGTGCGGCCGCTGCAGGTCGAAGAGGTGACCTCATCGTTCTTCGACGACCCGTCCGTCTTCCCGGCCGGCAGCATCCGCTTCGACCACGCCCTGATCATGCGCGACATCCCGCATCGCTGGAGGGCGTTGCCGGAGATCGCGCTCGGGGCGCCGGGTTGCGGCGTCTGAGGCAGGCGGAGGGAGAGATAGCCGAGCCGCGCTGGCCTCGGCCGCGACCTCCGTAAATGAGGGGACCCCGATCTCCTTGCGGAGACCGGGGTCCGTAAACCTGGCGATGACCTACTCTCGCACACCAGCGGGGGTGCACTACCATCGGCGGCTGCATGCTTAACTATCGTGTTCGGGAAGGGAACGAGTGTTTCCATGCGCCCATGATCACCAGAATGAATCCTCGGGCAGCTCTCTGATGGGTGATCATGAGATGGTTTTCGCCAGGTGGCGAGCTGCCGTCATAGGGAAAGATAAACAGTTTGCGCATAATTAAATTACTAATCCGTAATGCTATCGGCCTAGACGTACTTGATACGGCTAAGAAACCAATTGCAGATCAATCGAACATTAGTACCGCTAGGCTCAACGTATCGCTACGCTTACACCGGCGGCCTATCAACCAGGTGGTCTACCTGGGTTCTATAGGGAGATCTTATCTTGGGAAAGGCTTGGCGCTTAGATGCTTTCAGCGCTTATCCGTTCCATGCTTAGCTACCCGGCGGTGCCACGGACGTGACAACCGGAACACCAGAGGCATGTCATTTGCGGTCCTCTCGTACTAACAAATGAACCCCTCAAATCTCCTGCGCCCACAGCGGATAGAGGACCGAACTGTCTCACGACGTTCTGAACCCAGCTCGCGTACCACTTTAATCGGCGAACAGCCGAACCCTTGGGACCTTCTCCAGCCCCAGGATGTGATGAGCCGACATCGAGGTGCCAAACAACGCCGTCGCTATGAACGCTTGGGCGTTATCAGCCTGTTATCCCTAAGGTACCTTTTATCCTTTAAGCGATGAGCATCCCACGATGCGTCACCGGATCACTTGGGTCTACTTTCGTACCTGCTCGACTTGTAGGTCTCGCAGTTAAGCCAGCTTATATCCATGCACTCGACGGCCGATTACCAACCGGCCTGAGCTGACCTTCACAATCCTCCGTTACTCTTTCGGAGGAGACCGCCCCAGTCAAACTGACCCCCTAGCAATGTCCCCACTCCAGCTAATGGAATATGGGTTAGAAGCCTAAGAAATGAATACTGGTATTTCATATTTCGACTCCATCCGACCCTGAGGTCGGACTTCGAAGTCTCCCAGCTATTCTACGAATCACATCTCAAGCGCCAATACCAGGTTACAGTAAAGGTCTATAGGGTCTTTCCGTCCTGCTGCGGGAACGCGGCATCTTCACCGCGACTACAATTTCACTGAGCCCCTCCTCGAGACAATGCCCTACTCGTTACGTGATTCGTGCAGGTCGGAACTTACCCGACAAGGAATTTCGCTACCTTAGGACCGTTATAGTTACGGCCGACATTCACGGGGGCTTAGACCGGAACCTTGCAGCTCCAGCTTTCACCTTTCCGCATTGGTCACACGTCACTCCCTATACGTCGTCTTGCGACTTAGCAGAGAGCTGTGTTTTTGCTAAACAGTCGGTAGGGCCTCTTCACTGCGACTCCGGTTGCCCGGAGCACCCCTTATACCGAAGATACGGGGTTAATTTGTCGAGTTCCTTGAGGAGGTTTAACTCACGCGCCTTAGAATACTCATCCCGGATACCTGTGTCGGTTTGCGGTACGGGCTAATGTAGAGGCTTTTCCTGGAGATCACTTCATCAGCGCGTCCTCGGCCGTAGCCTTGGACTGCCAAGTCAATAAGGTCTGCTGACTCCATGATCCCGTCCTCTCTACTTGGTTCAGGAATATTAACCTGATGTGCATCGCCTACTCCTTACGGCCTCGGCTTAGCTCCCGACTAACCCAGGGGGGACGACCCTTGCCCTGGAAACCTTATCCTTACGGCGGAATGGATTTCAACCATTCTTATCGTTACTTATGTCTGGATACTCACTTCCAGCCGCTCCACGGTCGCTTACCGCTTCCGCTTCACCGCTGCTGGAACGCTCTCCTACCGCTC
>ENA-ORFA01000740-ORFA01000740.1-marine-metagenome-genome-assembly--contig:-NODE-740-length-13512-cov-3.163454_pt1 | contig 13512 bp, 13 predicted proteins | sample MGYA00248621_ERZ508587 | MGnify/ENA primary metagenome ERZ508587 (study PRJEB26250, sample SAMN06266239) | marine metagenome | isolation source: Columbia River Estuary | place: USA:Columbia River Estuary... | reverse complement strand
CTTCGCTCTGAAGCACCGTGTTTGAGCGGATCAAACGCGGTACGGTTAATGGGTCATGAGCGAAGAAATTCACATATCGGAAGAGGCCCTGTCGTCGTTGTCCGACGATGCTGCTACCGGTGAATCAGTTCGCACAGATTTAAACGTGAAGCAGCGCTCACAGATGCGTGCCGTTTGGGAATGGGTTTTTGTTGTTGTCGTAGCTATTGGTGCCGCCATGTTTATTCGGTTGTTCTTGTTTCAGCAGTACTACATTGATGGCCCAAGTATGCAAACAACGTTGATGCCTCAAGATCGTGTTCTTGTCAACAAGATGTCTTACAAATTGCATGATATTCATCGAGGAGATGTGATTGTCTTTGATCGTGTGACCAATGAAGTTCAGCACGATGACTTGATTAAGCGGGTGCTTGGATTGCCGGGTGAAACCCTGGAAATCCGCTCGTGCGTTGTTTACATCAATGGTGTGCAGGTTCAGGAGCCCTATCTCAATCCTGAACAAACTTCTCAAATCGAACCCAGCGCGCGGTGCGGTAGTCACACTGATATGGCTCCCGTTGTTGTTCCCGACGACCAAATTTTTGTGATGGGCGACAATCGGGTGCAAAGTTTTGACAGTCGTGACTTCGGACCAATCGAAACGGACAAAGTCCGCGGGCGGGCATTCGTTGTCATATGGCCTGCGAGTGCATGGGCCTGGCTGTAGTTTCTAAACGTTGCGGGCAAAGGCATCAATCATGCGGTCGGTGTAATCGCTGAAGACTCCGTCAAGTCCCATCCGGATTCCCTCGTTCAAGACATAGTCCTGTTGCATATCCCAACCGAGGGCATAGCGATTGAAGCGATGGAACAAAGTGACTAATCCGCCGTTCCAGTCGGTGTGGTGCATGTTGATGCAATCAATCCCAGCCTCATGCAATTGAGCGGCTCGGCGTTCGGGACCCTCTTTTAATCGAATCAGTCGCGTCGAATCAACGAGTTTGGCCACGGTCAGAGAACGCCACTCGGCGACGATCTGCCAGTTGTGATGGCAGAGCCATAATCGGGCCTCAAGGTCGGGCTTGACTTCACGAATGGCATTGAGCGTGGGTAGCAATGATGCAGGGTCTTTGACATCGAGGGAAAAATCAAAGTCACCGGGAACCGCCTCGAGCATTTCTGCAACTGTCGGAATGTGTTGCGGGAGTTCGACACGAGGTATTTCCGATATGGGGATCTTGCGCCCGCGGCGGCGGACTATCCCATCATGATCGAGGACGGCGATGCCATCAGACGTGACCCAAACATCGCTTTCAAGTCCGGTCGCGCCGAGACGTAAAGCCAGTTGAAAGGCTTCAATTGTGTTTTCAGGGGCATATGCCTTTGCCCCTCGGTGAGCAAACGCAATGGGGGGATCAATGAGAGATGGGAGGCGTTGCTGCACCTGAAGATGATGTCATGGTTGGGATATCACGGCAAGTGCTGCCGTGTGGCTACGGCACCATCGGGCGCAGTCTCTAGACTCAAGTTGTGTTCAACATGTCGGGAAGCGAGATCGTCGTCATTTTGCTGTTGGCGCTGATCGTTCTCGGTCCAGAAAAACTCCCCGACGCAATTCGTAAGTTTGGTCGCGTGTACAGCGAAATTCGCAAGATCAGTAACGGTTTTCAAAGTGAGTTTAAGAATGCCTTCGACGAACCGATGAAGGAATTGCGCGAAACCGCCCAGTTAACTCGCGATGCAGTTCTTAAGCCACTGAAAGATGAACCTGAAAAGCCGAAATCAGAAACATCTCAGTCCATTGTTCGTAACGAAGATGTTCCCAAAGATGACGTGACTCCGCAGTCCGATCAAGCTGAAGGCGAAGTCTCATGAAATTACCTTTCGGCAAGAATAAGAAAGATTCACCGGACCCCACATCTGATGAAGCGATGACTCTGACCCAACATTTGGCGGAGTTACGTTCGCGAATCATTCGGTCGGTGTTGGCGGTTGCCATTGGCATGATGGGTGTGTTGGCGTTCTACGAGCCTGTTTTGCGGTTCTTGCGTCAACCGTATGACAACGTGTGTAAACGTCGTCCTGATCTGGTGACTGATTGCGATTTCTTTTCGCTCGGACCTCTCGAGGGATTTAACGCTCGCTTGAAGATTTCGCTCTATGGAGGCTTGATCTTGGCTTTGCCGGTCGTGTTATGGCAGATTTGGCGATTCGTTGTTCCTGCTCTTCATTCAAAAGAAAAGCGTTATGCGATCCCGTTTGTTTTCTCGTCGGTGCTTCTCTTTATTCTTGGCGGATTTTTCGCCTATTTCACCTTGGACAAAGGTCTTGAATGGTTGATCTCATGGTCTGGTAATGATGTCCAGCAAGCCTTCCAGATTTCTAAATATGTCAGTTTTGTTGGGCTGATGGTTGCGGCCTTCGGTATCGGTTTTGAATTCCCGGTGCTCTTGGTTTTCTTACAACTCGTTGGGGTATTGAAGCCCCGACAATTGATCGAAGGCTGGCGTGTCGCAATTGTGGTCATCGTGGTGATTGCTGCGGTCATTACGCCGTCTGGCGACCCGATTACCTTGATGCTGCTTTCTGGTCCGTTGGTTTTGTTCTATTTCATTTCCATTCTGATTGGCCACCTCGGAACGAGAAATCGTCCGAGTGACGCCTGAGTCACTCATCGGCGTGACAAACGGGGCAGACTGTGAACGTGCGGACTGACCGGCAGGCGCTGATCGCCCACTACAACTTCCCGCTCGATCGATTTCAGATCGAAGCTATGGACGTCCTTGATGCCGGTGAATCTGTTTTGGTCGCTGCTCCGACCGGGAGCGGAAAGACTGTTGTTGCCGAATACGGAATTTCGTGTGCATTAGCCGATGGAAAACGCGCTTTTTACACCGCTCCGATTAAAGCCCTTTCGAATCAGAAGTTCAATGATCTGATTGAGTTGTACGGTCGGGACAAGATTGGTCTTCTGACTGGTGACAACGCGGTCAACAGCGACGCGCCCATTGTCGTGATGACGACCGAAGTACTGCGAAACATGATTTATGCACGTTCGCGAGCCTTAGATGATTTAGCGGTCGTTGTTCTCGATGAGGTGCACTTCATCCAAGATACGTATCGCGGCCCGGTTTGGGAAGAAGTGATTATCCATCTTCCGCGTCAAGTGAAATTGGTGTGTCTATCGGCCACGGTGAGCAACGCCAACGAAGTCGCCGATTGGATCAGCACAGTTCGTGGTCCAACAAAATATGTGGTTGAAGAAAAGCGTCCCGTCGAACTTGAAAATCTGTACATGGTGGGCGACAAGACAGCGCCACGCGAGCATCTTTTCCCAACATTGGTTTCTGGTCGACCGAACCCAGAAGCCGCTCGGCTCGAAGATCAGACCAGAAAAATAGGTGGGCGCGGACCTGTGAAGGGCCGCCCCAGACGAGCGTTGTACACACCGAGCAGGCTTGAAGTTGTTGATCGTCTCAACGAAGAAGGTTTGCTGCCATCCATTTTCTTTATATTCAGCCGTAATGGTTGTAACGAAGCAGCCCAGTCGTGTTTGAAGCAAGGGTTGCGTTTGACATCTCCTGATGAGCGAAAGCGAATCAAAGAAATCATCGATAGCCGATTAGATGACATTGACGACGACGATCTTGATGTCTTGGGTTACCCGCAGTTCGTTGCTCAACTTGAAGCAGGAATCGCTGCTCATCACGCGGGTATGGTTCCGCCATTTAAAGAGACAGTTGAAGCGTGTTTTGTTGAGGGTCTCGTCAAAATTGTTTTCGCCACTGAAACATTGGCGGTTGGAATCAATATGCCGGCGCGCTCTGTTGTGATTGAAAAACTTTCGAAATTTACCGGAGAACATCACGAGTTCTTAACAGCCGGCGAATTCACTCAGTTGACAGGTCGAGCTGGTCGGCGAGGTTTAGATGACAAAGGCCACGCTGTCGTGCTTTGGAACCCATTCGTTACTTTTGAACAAGTCGCAGGACTGGCGAGTTCGCGAACTTTCCGATTGACTTCGTCATTTCGCCCGACCTACAACATGGCAGTCAACCTGGTTCGTTCGTATTCGAGTGAAGAAGCCCGCCACCTACTGAATCTTTCGTTTGCCCAGTATCAAGCAGACCGTGATGTCGTCAAGATTGAGACTCGTCTCGATCGTCGCTTAGAGCAATTGTCAGAACTTCGTCTCGCTGCCGAAAGTCCGTTCGGAGACATCCACGACTATCGAGCGCGACTTGAGGGAACATTAGGAATCCGCAGTGAAAGCTCAATCGAATTCGCGATGGCTCGATTGAGGCCTGGATCGGTTATCTATGTCGACAAAGGCAAGACGCCCGGTCGGGCAGTTGTTTTATCGACGGCCAATCGTTCAGGCGGAGTGAAACTGACAGTACTCACTGCAAAGCGGGCCTCTCTCAATCTTTCATCGCGCGACTTTCACGAGCCGCCGCGAGTACTTGGCCAGATTGAACTCCCTGAGCCTTACGCTCCTACGCAGCCCGAGTTTCAAAAGGTAGTCATCACTCGTTTGCATCAAGCGCGAGAAGTGGCGAGTGAATGGAGTTCTCCAGAGCCAGGTCGACAGGCAGTACATCCCGTTGAAGATGATCCCGATTTACGTGACCGTATGAAGGCAGCCGCACAAGCCGAACGAGTTTCGCGCGATGTAGATCAGTTGCGCGAGCAAGTACGTGGCAAAGGCAATTCGGTCGCGCGTAAGTTTGAGCGAGTTCTTCGCATTCTTCAGGACTGGGATTATGTTTCTGGTTGGTCGCTCACCGAAAAAGGTGAAGTCTTGGCGCGTACTTTCCATGAGAGTGATCTGTTAGTCGCAGATTGTCTTGATCGCGGCTATCTCGATGATCTCGATCCCGCAGCTCTAGCCGCTTTGGTGTCGGTTTTTGTTTACGAACATCGCTCAAGTGAAGCGCCACCCGCTCCGTGGTTCCCCTCAACTGAAGTGCGCAAGAAGTGGCGTCGAATTGAATCGGTGAGTCGCGAGTTGCAGGCCACTGAAGAAGCAGCCTCTCTGAATCAACACCGTGCTCCTGACCCGACGTACATCGCTATTGCTTATGCGTGGGCTGCTGGCGAAGGTTTCGCCGAAGTTGTTGAGGCTGAAGAATTGTCGGGCGGCGATTTTGTGCGAACCATGAAGCAACTGATTGATCTCTTGAGACAAATTGGGATGATGGCCCCAGTGCCTCAAACGCGTCGAAACGCTGAAGCTGCAGCTGACTTGTTAATGCGCGGTGTTGTGGCAGCCTCGACATCGGTTCCCGGAGAAATCTGACGGTGGATGAAGATGGCGATTAAGAACGGTCAAGAATGGGGGAGTGACAAAGTGACTCCAGACGATCTGGTCGTTGTTGCGACAGATGCCGAGTTGGCCCAAGCAATATCTGATGGTCATCGAGATTTCACATTGGCTGGTGGCGATATGTGGCGCACTATTGGCGCAAAGACGCAGCGTCCTATCCCCGGTGAACTGGCGAAGTGTTTACCGGTTGATGTCATCGATGTTCAATGTGAATTGTTTGACGGAACCAAGTTGTCAAAATGTGCCGCTGCTCATGTTGTGTTGCGTCGTCCGAGTATTCGCGGTGGTTGGTTGCGCGGACCAGTGACGGTGATTGCCAATTCTCAGTTCCTTGGCTATTGGGATGTAGCGCCTCGGGGGCATCCAAATGATGGTCGAGTTGAGATCACACAGGTTGATCCATCCATGAGTCTGCGTCAGAGATTGTCGGCACGATCAAGACTCAAGAGCGGCAATCACTTACCTCATCCGTCAATTTCCGTTCGTTCGGTCAAAGAATTTGAGTTTGAAGTCAAGGGTGACTCGACGAAAGAGTATGCGCTTCAGAATGTATGGATCGATGGACAACATTTCGGACGAGTAAAAAGCTTGAGTCTTGAAGTGCGTAGCGATCACGCATTTTTATGGATGTAGGGTTCTGAAATGAGTTCGTACAACCAGCAGATCATCAATGCAGTAGACAATCTGGCCGATCGTCTCATCGCGGTGAGCCGCGATATTCATGCACATCCTGAACTGAATTATGAAGAGCATTACGCCCATGATCTTTTAACTGGAGTCCTCGCTGATTACGGACTTGACGTCACGCCGCACGCGTACGGTGTTGACACTGCATTCGAGGCAGTTGTTGGCGACCCTGGTGCACCCGAAGTATTGGTGTTGTTGGAATATGACGCGCTGCCCGGAATCGGACACGGTTGTGGGCACAATGTCATCGCTGCTGCTGGTCTCGGCGCTGGTCTAGTCGCGGCTTCACTCGCTCGCGACCTTGGTGGGCGAGTACGAATTCTTGGCACTCCTGCCGAAGAAGGCGGCGGAGGAAAAATTGCGATGGCTCGCAACGGAGCCTTTTCATCTGGTGTTGCAGCAATGATGATTCACCCAGCCGATGCCGATCTCATCAAAATGGATTCCATTGCGATTCATACCGTCGATGTGTTGTACGAAGGCAAAGCAGCACACGCGGCAGCTGCTCCTTGGGAAGGTCGAAATGCGCTTGATGCTGCTGTTCTTGGGTACATGAACATTGCGGCTCTGCGGCAACATATCCGTCCTACCGAACGCATTCACGGAATCATCACCGAAGGTGGAGAGAAGCCCAATATTGTCCCGCGCCGCGCCGCGGCAACGTGGTACGTACGTTCAGACACGATTTCAACTTTGCAACCTTTAAAACAGCGAGTGATGAATTGCCTTGAAGGTGCGACGAGTGCTTGCGGTTGCACAATGTCGTCGAACTGGGACGATCACACCTATGCCGATGTTCGCGACAACATGGCAGTCGTGAATTCTTTTGTTCACAACATGGCTTCTCTTGGTCGTTTAGTTCGTGATCCGCGAACTGATGGCCGTGCAGTCATGGGTTCAACAGATATGGGCAATGTCTCGTACCTACTGCCGTCGATTCACCCGATGGTCAAAGTCGCTCCCGATGGGGTAGCGATACACACCGAAGATTTCGCTCACTACGCTGGCTCAGAGTCGGGGGATGAGGGCGTACTCGTTGGTGCCAAGGCCATGGCGATGACGGTGGTCGATCTCTGGACCAATTCAGAGTTGCGGTCTGAAGCCCACGCGGAGTTTTCGCTGGTTTCATCCGAAGTGGACGTTTTGGGCTACTGAAAGTGAGACCATTCCACCCACGGCACCGTCTGACCAACTACTGTAAAAAGCCGTGACGGTCTACGCCCCAGAGGAGTTCACCGCCGAGGAGTCGGAAGTTTTACGACGCTATTTCACCAATTTGGACGGTCCAGTATTCGCCCTGGTGAACTTGCCCGAGGTGGTCAAAGGTGCTTTATTTGCGCGGTACAGCCGTACCCATAAAAGTCTTCGTCGACTTTTTCTTGACGAATTTGTCGGTGAGTTAGACATCGCTGGTGACCAAGGCGTTGACGCAACTATTGGTCTCGAACGAGCCGAAGAGTTGTACGAAAAAGTCTTCTTTGAATACGGCGACGACTCAGTCGCTCAACTTGGTGGCGTTCACTTGGCGTGTGAACAATCTTCGAATGTGTTAACCAAGATTCTTGAGTGGGGTCGTTTGGCCAGCTACCTCGAGCAAAGTACGCGTTACATCGCTTATGACGCACGTCTTGCAGGCAGGTATCGTTTTTACCGCGATGCCGAAGTCTTGAACTCTCAGTTCGGAACTCGTTATGTGGGAGATATGGATCGAATGTTCGATTCGTATTCACACTTAATGGAAAAAGTCACCGAACATGTTCGGACATCAATTAAGCGTGATCCGGCCGATAGTGATTTTGTCTTTCGTATGGCGACTCGTGCGAAAGCTTTAGATGCGATCCGCGGAGTTCTGCCGGCAGCATCATTGTCAAACGTAGGTATCTACGGCAGTGGACAGTCGTATGAAGCAATGTTGATTCGTATGCGTTCACATCCACTTCCTGAGGCCCGTCATTACGCCGATTTGATGCTGGAAGAATTACGAAAAGTCATTCCGAGCTTCTTAAAGCGTGTCGATCTTGCCGATCGTGGTGGACGTTGGAGTGACTACTTGTCAGACACCCGAGAATCAACGAGCGAGTTGGTCTCGGGGCTTTTCGCCGAGACTCCTGTTGATCACAGTCCACCAGTTGTCTTGACTGATTTTGATCCAGAAGGTGAAGACAAGTTGATCGGTGCGATTTGTTATTCGCATACGAGTTTGCCCGAGACACAAATCATGCAGCGAGTACAGCGGATGAGTCACGCCGAAAAAGTTGCCATCTTGAAGGCGTACATCGGTGATCGCGAAAATCGTCGTCATCGTCCGGGTCGAGCTTTTGAACGTACCGACTACCGCTTTGATGTGTTGTCCGATTACGGCGCCTTCCGAGATATGCAGCGGCACCGTATTTTGACGATTGAGTGGCAGCCTTTGACGCCCAATCACGGATACACCCGTCCGGATCTCGTTGATGAGGCCGGCCAGACTGCTGCCTTTGACGAGGTCATGAGCCGTTCGGCGAGCCTGTATGACGCCATGAAGCCCGACTTCCCCCAGCAAGCCTCCTACGCCGTTTCAATGGCCTATCGCGTGCGCTACGTCATGCAGTTCAACGCTCGAGAAGCGATGCACATGCTCGAACTGCGTTCGTCACCCCAAGGTCACCCGGCCTATCGGCGTGTCGCCCTTGAAATGCATCGATTGATTGGTGAACAAGCCGGACATAAGGCCATTGCCGAGGCAATGACACATCTGACGGTTGAAGCACCCGAACTTGAACGATTGGCCGCCGAGCGTCGGGCTGAATCCCGCCGTGGGGGCCAATAGGTCGATCAGTTTGGTTCGTCGTGACTAGTGTCACCCACGTATTGAACAGTTGGGCACAAATGTGTGTCTATTATCCGCGCCCACACCTTGTTTTTCGGGTGGGCAAACTTCAGGAGTAACAGGAAATCCCATGGCAAAAGATGACGACAATTTGGATCCAGAACTTGATGAGGAGTTCCTTGAGGAAGAGGAAGTCATTGACGAGGCCGACCCTGAAGAGTTGCTCGATGATGATGAACTCGAAGATGAGGAAGACCTAGGCGTTGAAGACCTCGACACCGTCTTGGCCGAAGAGGACCCAGAAGCCGAAATTGTTCCTTTGATACCCAAAAAGAAGGCCAAGAAGGCCAAGAAGGATGTCGCCGAAGATGAAGACGAGGACGACGAAGACGAATTAGTCGGCGAGGACGACATCGAAGAAGACCTCGGTGTCATTTTGGCAGCGCGCGTCAAAGGTCGTAGCGAAGACGACGAAGAAGAGCCCGAAGAAGAAGAAGAAGAAGACGTTCAGCTGTCGAATGATCCCGAGAGCGGAATTCAACCCAAGCGTGCCGACGAGCGTATGTGTACCCAATGCTTTTTGTTAGTCCGCAAAGGTGCACCGATGTGTCCAGTCGGCGACGATACCTGTCCGCTGTTTTCGTAGTCGCTCATGAGTATTGAGCCAGTGATTCGAAGTGCAACGTTCGAAGATCTGGCGTCGATGATTGAACTTGACGTCGCTGCTCGCGAATCGTTAGTTACTCAGCGCGGTGGACTCGGTTGGTTAGTTGAACATGCGCCAGCGAGCGAGCTCAATCGTGATGACTTAGTCAGCCACAGTTGGGTTGGCACGGTCGACGAACACGTAGTCGGGTTCTTGCATTGTGTGTACGACGATGTTCCGCAGCATGGTTTGGTGTGTTCGGTTGAACGAGTTTTCGTTGATGCCCATGCTCGCGAACTGGGATTTGGCGATGCTTTACTCCAACAGGCGATCGATCACGCAACACAAATGGGATGTGTGGTCATCGAAGGCAATGCTTTGCCTGGCGATCGTGAAACAAAAAATCTCTATGAAAGAGCCGGAATTGTGGCTCGCAAAATCATTGTTTCACGACGCCTGAACTCAGTACCTCAGGAGTAATTACTTGCCAGTCCAGTTGGGCGTGCGCTTTTCGATGAAGGCTGTGAGACCTTCTTTGGTGTCACTTGACGCCATCACTTGGGCGAACAAGGTATTCGTGAGTTTCTTTAATTCATCGTCGGGTTGGTACGCAGCGGCAAGTACAACTTGACGGCTGGCGTACACAGCAAGTGGTGCACTCGTGGCGATTTGTGCTGCGAGTTTGCGAGCTTCATTCATCGCTTCGCCTGGAGCGACTAAACGTGAAACGAGACCGAGGTGATAGGCACGTTCGGCGGGGATGGGGTCGCCAGTGAGAATGGCTTCCATCGCTGCTGCTTGTCCGATTGCTCGTGGAAGGCGGAAAAGTCCACCCGCACCAGCAATGAGGTTGCGCTTAACTTCAGCTAAACCAAAAGACGATCGTGTTGTGGCGATCACTAAGTCGGCTGCCAACACAATTTCGCAACCACCGGCGGTCGCGAGTCCGTCGACTGCGACAATGATGGGCTTGCGTCGTTCGCGATAAACAAATCCGGCAAAGCCACCGCGCTTCGTATTGAGGTCGCCAGCTTGGCCGGAATTGATGGCCTTGAGGTCGGCGCCTGCACAAAAGACTGGACGCTCTTGACCCTCGGTGTTGGCGGTCAGAATACCGACCCACACTTCGTCATCAGCCTCGAGTTGATCAATGGCTGCTTCGAGGCCACGAGCGACATCGCCGTTGATGGCGTTGCGCGCGTCGGGACGATTCAGGGTGATGATTCCCACTCGGCCTTCGGTGGAATACGTGACAATTTCGTTGTTAACTGTGTCGCTCATACCTTTGACCGTAGCGGCAGGTCGCCGCTCGCGACTAACCCTCGTCGTTGGCAGGCGCTTCGGTCAAGACTTCGGCGGGTGCTTCGGTCACGACTTCGGCGGGTGTTTCGACTGCAGCGGGTGTTGCTTCAGGAGCGACCGTTGCCTTGGGGGCAGTGGGTGGCTTCGGAGGCAACTTCTTCACTGGTGGTCGAACCGCACGCAATGGCTTGGGAGCATGGTTCGACGATGCAACCGTGATTCCGAGGGCAGTTGCGATCTGAGGAAGCAAAGCTCCGAGACGTTCAACTGTCTTTGCCAGATCGGGCGAAATGGTCTCAGGCTTTGATGTGACTGTCACCTGAGCGCGAATTGGCGCAAAGGCCACAGCTTCAAGAACCGCAATCCAGCGATCGGCTAAAGCGTCGGCAACAAGGCTCTGCGACGTCGCTTCAGCCAGGCGACGACCCAGTTCATCGGGGAAGAGTGCTCCGGCCTTAGGCGGTTGACCCGACAATTTGAGTGCCCGAACAATTCGACCAACGCCAAGTGCGGCATCGATGTCTCCGAGCCAGTTCAGGTGTTCTTGTTCGGCGCGTGAGGTGAGACCGGCACGAAGTTCGGCGACAAGTTCGCGACAATTTTCGGCCCGCTCAATCACCGGATCGTTGGCTGCAGCAACGACACTTCGCAAATCGCGTAGGTCAAGATCGGCGAGATCTTTACGGGCTGCTTCGGCGCGATCAAGCCAATCGGCAACGCGCAAGCGGGGGAGAAGATTCTCGGCCATCTGCAAGACGCTCTGTTCGGGCATCGTTGGCTTACCTTCAGCTGTCAATGCAGCGTTGGCATCCTTGAGACGCTGACGAACTGTTTGCATTCCTTGCAACGCCAATTCAGCAATGGGACGCTGATCTTCGGGCAGTTCGGACAAAACTGCTTTGCGATTGGTTGAGCCAGCCTTTAAACGCTTGGCTTTGGGACGCTGAGGCAATTCGGGTGGAGCCTCGAAATGAGGACGACGTGGACCACGGGGCTTGTCGCCACCAGCGGCATTGTCGCGACGGGGACGGCGATCAGTATCGCGAGCAGCACCATCACGTGCGGGACGGTCGCCGCGTGCAGGACGATCGCGACGGTCACCACGATCACCGCGGTCACGTCGATCGCCACGATCTTTCTTAGCGAGTTGTTGAGTCACCGCTTCAAAAGGCTTGTCGTTTCCGACGAGTGCGATTTTTTCAACTTTGTCAACTTTGACGCGGCCTTGGGTGATGCTGACGATCGTGATGCCATCAATGTCGAATTCTGCTTCGGCTTTGACAACATCTCCGGGCTTTGATCCCTGCGATAAGAGGGTTCCGTCAAGAACCCCCTTGGGTTCGCGGGCACCTGCGGCGCGCCAGGTCCATGACCCATCGGGGCGTGAACTAGTTAACTCGATTTCAATCCTGCGGGACATGGTTGCCAACCCTATCGGGAACGCCCATCGGTGCGTTCATGTCCGCACGAACCATTGCAGTACTGGTAATTTCAGCAAGTGCCGATTTATGCCCTGGGGGACCGCACCCCAACGATTCATCCTGATGCCTACATCCATCCCGAAGCCGTCATTATCGGCTCGGTCACAATCGGGGCCCATAGTTCAATTTGGCCTGGGGCGGTTTTACGTGGCGATGATGGCGACATCATCATTGGCGATCGCACTTCGATCCAAGATGGTTCGGTACTGCATACCACACATGTCTTTCCGACAGTCGTGGGCAATGATTGCGTGATCGGCCACATCGTTCACCTCGAAGGTTGCACCATCGAAGATGGTTCTCTCGTTGGTAATGGCGCCATTGTCTTACACCGCGTGATTGTGCGATCGGGAGCCGTTGTTGGCGCTAACTCGGTTGTGCTGAATGGTCTTGAAGTTCCTAGTGGTGCTTTGGCTGTGGGTGCACCGGCAGTGATCAAACTTGACAAGGCTCGTGCAGCCGACATTCAACTTGGAGCAGCTTCGTATGTTGCCCGAGCAAAATTGTATAAAGAAAAACTTCGTCGGCTCGACTGAACGACCGACATCTTGTCATGACACTTTCAGTCGTTGTACATACGACTCCAATCGAAGTTGAATTTGTCAGTGACCTGTTGTGGTCGCTCGGCGTTGTAGCCATCGAAGAACATTGGGATCCTGACGGAAGTGTTCGCTTACAAACGTCGCTTGGCGATGACATCGAAGTTGTCACTGCTGCATTGGCATCGTTGCCAGTTGAATTGAACTGGTCAACCGTGACAGTGAACGAAGAAGTGGCAAATACCTGGCGAGAATTTGCTCGACCCACGATTATCGGGGAGCGAATTGTGATTGCGCCCGTGTGGTGTCATGAGAGCGATATCTCAGAATCTGTAGCGGGCTTGTCAAGTCCCCATCTAGCCGTAGTCATTCCGATTGAACCAGCAAGCACATTTGGGATGGGGGATCACCCAACAACAATGAGCAGTTTGCTCATGATCGAAAAGTATTTGCAAACGGACGATGTGCTGATCGACGTGGGCTGTGGAAGTGGCGTTCTAGGAATTGGTGCGTTACGGCTAGGAGCCCTACGCGCTATCGGGATGGACATCAACCCGTCGTGCGTGGCGGTGTCTCGCGAGAATGCGCGATTAAATCAAGTGAGTGAGCAATGGACAGTAACGACTGATCCACTGGCAACGATTGATGTACGAGGCGACATTGTGGTGGCCAACATTCTCGCTCCAGCGTTAATTGAATTGAGTGCTGAACTCAAACGGCTCACAAAGCCAGATGGAATTTTG
>ENA-ORFA01000731-ORFA01000731.1-marine-metagenome-genome-assembly--contig:-NODE-731-length-13578-cov-3.552700_pt1 | contig 13578 bp, 14 predicted proteins | sample MGYA00248621_ERZ508587 | MGnify/ENA primary metagenome ERZ508587 (study PRJEB26250, sample SAMN06266239) | marine metagenome | isolation source: Columbia River Estuary | place: USA:Columbia River Estuary... | reverse complement strand
ACCAAAGAGTGGGTATGACTCGCCGTGTTCGCAGGTGAACGCACTCATGTTTTCGATCACGCCAGCGACGCGCAGAAAACTTCGACGCGCCATGTCGGCGGCGCGGATAGCAACTTTTTGCGCAGACACCGAAGGAGTGGTGACAATGATGAGGTCGGTGCGTGGCAACATGCGTGCAAGACCCATCTGCACATCACCGGTGCCTGGCGGCATGTCGATAAGTAGGTAATCGAGTGCTCCCCAGTGCACGTCGTTGAGGAATTGTTCGACAGCTTTGGTGAGCATGAGCCCACGCCACATCAGCGCGGTGCTCTCGTCTTCAACAAGCATTCCTGTCGACACAACTTTGAGTAATCCTTTTCCGACAACGCGTTCGTTCGGAATCATGCGCGGCTTTTCAATGCCTTCGATACGACGAGCTTCGAGGCGATCAGAAATACCGAGCATGCGCGGAATTGAAAAACCCCAAATGTCAGCGTCGAGTACGCCAACGGTGTGGCCAACGCTTGCGAGTGCCGCAGCCAAGTTGACAGTGACCGAACTTTTGCCAACACCGCCCTTGCCGCTCGCAATTGCCAAGATGCGAGTGTTGAGAGGAATCTGTGTGTCGGGTGCTTGCTCGCGAGCATTCCAGCGAGCGCGAGTCATCACGGCTGTGCGCTCGTCGGCTGTCATCTCGCCCCAGTCGATGGTTACTTTTGTTACACCTGGGTGTGTTTCAAGTCGTGACTCGATGTCTTTCTTGATCTGCACCCGAAGCGGGCAACCCTTGATGGTGAGCTTCATGGCGATCGCAACGACACCTTCGGCAGAAATAGAAGCGACTGCGGCCATGCCCAAGTCGACGATGTTGTCGCCCAATTCGGGGTCCATGACCGCTTTCAGGCGCGAGGTGACTTCTGCAACGCTCGGCGGTGCTGCCCCCGTGGTCTGTGGCGTGTTGCCAGTCATGGCTTAAACCTACCGTCAGGTTTGGAGCGATACCCGAGCCATGACAGACAAGACAATGAACGGTAGTGTGATCTCGTCAGGTTCATTAGTTTTTATAGTTGTAAATCAAAAGCGAGAGAGGCTCCCATGATCACCGTTACCGAATCAGCCGCAAACAAGGTCAAGCAATTACTCGAAGCAGAAGGTGCAACCGATCTTGCACTTCGCGTTGCAGTTCGTCCCGGAGGTTGCTCTGGTTTTTCGTATGAGATGTTTTTCGATGGCGATGTTGCTGCCGATGACGAGACAGTGACATTCGGAGAGATTCGCGTGATCGTCGATCCAGCTTCGTCACAACTTCTTGTTGGTGCAAGCCTCGACTACCAAGATGGTTTGCAAGACGCTGGTTTCAAGATCAACAACCCGAACGCAACTCGTTCATGTGGTTGTGGCAATAGCTTTTCCTGATCTCGTTGCTATAAACCGAGCGTTGCAATCGCCGCATTGATTTCTTCGGCGTCGAACACTGCATCAAATCGTTCAACTATTTTTCCGCTCGCATCAGTGATGTAAATCGCTGGCTCATATTCCATCTTGAGTGCAACAACTGCTGGCGCAACCGTTGTTGCTTTGTCATCGGTATAGATCTCGGTGTGCAGAAATGTCATTGCATCACCAATTGAGTTTTTTACTGTAATCAGCGCTTCGAGTGCGGGAGAACATGTGCCGGTGCTGCAGTGTGCTGGTGTGCCAACCAAATACGCAATCGGTTTTTTTAATGCAAGCGCTTCGTTGAGTGTGATGTTGTGAAACTCGCATAGCTCTGGTGTGCGAGTGCACACAGGCTCAACACCACGATGATCATCAAACGTTGGTGTGTCAAAACCGGGAAGTTGTGAACCAACTAGTGGGATCAACACTTGTGTCGCATCAAGCACTTGTATCGCTGCACCTTCTGCTGGCCCGCCGTCAACTATCAATGTGTAGATACCTGGTTTGTCGATATCGACGCGAAACGGCCAGTAGGGAATCGTAAGTCCGGTGTCGTGTCGGTCGGCAGACAACGACTCTGCAACAACTTCTTGTGTGTCGGCATTAATAAGTTTTGCAGTCAATGTGGTGGGCAGATCGAGACCACTCTCGGTTGTGAGCAAGCCAGCTTGGTTGGCAAGTGAAAATGGGAGCCGAACATTGCCAGAAACCAATACTTGAGGGAATCGCTGCACCAATTGCAGATCAGCCAAACCTAAAACGGAATCTATTGATGTTGAACTCGAACCACCAGAGCAACCCGCAAGCAGTGAACTCAAACCAACAGTGCTCGTCGCGCCAATGACACCCAGTGATCCGGAAATAAATGTGCGCCTCGAGATCATGACTCAATAGTACGATTGAACTATGGCCACAAACAAGAAAAAGACTGTAAAGAAGACCGTGAAGAAGACCACAAAGAAAGTTGCCAAGAAAGCAGCAAAGAAAACAGCGAAGAAAACAGCCGCACCACTTGGCCCATATACGCCAGTGGTTCGTGCCGGTGACTGGGTGATTGTTTCTGGCCAACTCGGTGTGGTTGATGGCAAGATCGTTACGGGCGGAGTCGCCGCTCAAACAGCACAAGCAATTGTCAACCTCAAGTCGCAACTCGCGAGCGCGGGTGTGACGATTAACGATGTCAAAAAGACACTGTGCTTCTTGACCGACATGGACACGTTCGGCACTTTCAACACCGCATATGTAGAGGGTTTTGTGACAAGCCGCCCTGCTCGTAGCACCATTGGTGTGGCGTCATTGCCATTTGGTGGAGCAGTAGAGATTGAAGCCTGGGCTTTCAAGCCACTACGGTAAATGACATGCCTGGCGCAATAATCATCATCATCGCACTGCTTTCGTTCCCTATTGTCGTGGGTTTGTCAACTGCTGGAATCGCAGCGTTGCTCGGCTATTTTCTGCAGCGCGATGGAGATATTCGGAATGCTGGCAGCGAACTTGTTGAGTTAAACAACTGAGCTCAACAGCCGATCTCGTTGTTCGCAACGCAACACTCGTTGCAACCGTAGACAACGCTCGAAGAGAAATACCTGGCGGTTGGGTCGCAATCACCAACGGATTGATTTCTGGTGTTGGTGCTGCAGGTACTGAGCCACAAGCAACTCGCGTCATCGATGCAACTGACTGCCTCGTTACACCTGGCCTCGTCAATACACATCACCACATGTATCAAAACCTCACGCGGGCATTTCCGCCGATGACAAATGCTGCATTGTTTGGTTGGTTGCAAACGCTGTACCCACTGTGGAGCACTCTGGACGAAGAAGCCGCCAATGTTTCGGCATGGGTTGGCCTTGCAGAGTTGGCGTTGTCGGGTTGCACAACTTCGACAGACCACTTATATGTGCACCCTGCAGGTGGTGGCGACTTATTGTCAGCCGAGATCATGGCGGCAAAGGATTTAGGAATGCGCTTTCATCCAACGCGCGGGTCGATGTCGCTGTCGCAAAAAGATGGTGGTTTGCCACCAGACAATGTGGTGCAGGATCACGACGTTATTTTGGCTGAGTCGCAACGTGCGGTGGAACAACACCACGATGCTTCGCACGGCGCGATGGTGCGTATTGCGCTCGCTCCATGCTCGCCATTTAGTGTGACCAAGCAATTGATGACAGAGTCCGCGCAACTTGCCGAAAAACTCGATGTGCGCTTGCACACACACTTTGCTGAAAACTCTGAAGACGATGCATTTTCAATCGCAACATTTGGCTGTCGACCAACGCAGTATTTGGAAGATGTGGGTTGGTGCACCGATAGAGCATGGGTTGCACATTGTGTGATGCCAAACCATGATGAAATTCAACAGTTGGGCAGAGCAAAGATTGGTGTTGCACACTGCCCAAGCAGCAACATGATTTTGTCGTCTGGCATCGCACCGGTTGTCGACTTGCGTGCAGCAGGTGTGCACGTAGGCCTTGGCGTAGACGGCTCATCGTCTGCCGATTCGGCTTCAATGTGGCTCGAAGCCAGACAGGCAATGTTGTTGGCAAAGTTGCGCAATGGTGCAGCAGCTGGAACGGCTCGCATGTCACTCGAGATCGCGACGCGCGGTGGTGCAGGTTGCCTTGGTCGTGTTGGCGAAATAGGCGAGATCAGTGTGGGAGCAGTTGGCGATCTTGCAATTTGGTCGCTCACTGGTGTTGTTTTTGCCGGCGCAGTTGCCGACCCAATCGAAGCATGGTTGCGTTGTGGGCCTACTGGCGCAAAACACACCATCGTCCACGGCAAGTTGGTCGTAGACAATGGCCAAATTGTAAGCAACAAAGTTGACTCGATGTTGGCGACGCATCGCACAATTGCCAAGCGCATGCAACGCATCGCTGATTGATTCTTCGTGCTGCAACATTTCGCCGTCACGTTTAGTGCAATCTTTCTCGCGGAATTACCTGATAAGACGATGATTGCGACGCTGTTATTGTCGACGCACTTTCATCGTCGATTGCCAGTATGGGCCGGTGTCACACTCGGTTATGCAACACATGTGTTGCTCGCCGTGATCTTTGGAACTGCCTTAAGCCAACTTCCCAAAACTCCGATCCATGTCTTGGTTGGATTGTTGTTCTTGACCGGAGGAGTAATGACATGGCGTTCAGGTTCGTCTGCCGATCACGATGAAACCGCAAAGTGGTCGGCATCGATGTCCAATGCGCGTGTGGTGTGGACAGCAGCGTCGGTGATTTTGGTTGCAGAGTTTGGAGATCTCACCCAACTCGCCACTGCAGGGTTTGCAGCACGATTCGATGATCCCATCGCCGTTGGTTTCGGATCAATCGCTGCACTCTCGAGTGTGTCGGGGCTTGCCGTGTTGGCAGGCGGGTGGCTGCAGAAGAAAGTGCCTCTGAACAAAATTCAGCGCGCAGCAGCGGTGTTATTTGCTTCGATCGGAATAGTGACGCTAGTGAGCGCGGCGGTCTAGGCAGACCATTTGGATTGTCCGAAGCGATATCCAACGCTGCGAACAGTCTGAATCAAGTTGGCATGTTCTTCGCCAAGCTTTGCGCGCAAGCGACGAATGTGTACGTCGACAGTGCGTGCTCCACCAAAGTATTCGTAACCCCAAACTCGCGACAACAATGTTTCGCGTGAAAATACCTTGCCTGGGTTTTGTGCCAAAAACTTGAGCAATTCGTATTCCATGTACGTCAAGTCGAGCGGCTGTCCACCAAATGATGCTTGGTATGTCTCGAGGTTGAGAATCAGGCCGCTGTATTCGACGAGCGATTCACGGGTGCCACGGATCTCTGTAAAGAACATGTGGCGCAGGCGCGACTCGAGTTCGCGTGGGTGAAAAGGCGACAAGCAGAAGTCGTCAAACAAATCGTCGCGCATTTCGAGGTCGGCAAGTTGTGCACCGCTCACGAGCACAAGCACATGACCAACAGGGTTGTCGTTTTTTCGTAGCGAGCGACAAAGAGCCCAACCACCCTCGGGGTCTTCATCACACATCACCACTGCGCCAGCCCAACCTTCAACGGGCTCGCTCTTTGCTGCGTCGTCGGCCGATGAAACAGCCTTCCAGCGGTATCCCGCTAGGTCGAGTGTGCGCGCCAAGTCAATAGACGGCGGGTTTGGAAACACGGCGATCATCTGACCGACAACGTTTTCGTTTGCAGAAGTGCGCGTGTTCACAGCGAGCGCAGGTAGCGACCAAGTTCGTATTGGCTGATATGAGTCTTATATGTGCGCCACTCTGCTCGCTTGTTGCGCAAGAACCACTCAAAGATGTGATCGCCAAGCGCGTCAGCGACAAGGGTCGAGTTTTCCATCACGTGCAACGCTTCGTTGAGTGACTGTGGCAATTGATGGATGCTCATCTTCTCGAGAACATCGTTGTCCATCTCGAACAAGTTGGCGTCGGCCTCAACTGGCAATTCGTAACCCTCTTGAATGCCGCGCAACCCTGCAGCCAAAATGACAGAGAACGCGAGGTATGGGTTGCACGCTGGGTCTGGTGATCGGTATTCGATGCGCGTTGCAGAGTCACTATTGCGCTTTGCGATTGGAACGCGGATCAAGCCGCTGCGGTTGTTGCGCGCCCACGAAATATGCACCGGTGCTTCAAAACCAGGAACAAGTCGCTTATACGAGTTGACCGTTTGGTTGGTGACAGCAGTAATTTCGGCGGCATGGCGTAACAAGCCGGCCATAAAACATTTTGCAGTCGGCGACAAGTTGTATGCGTCGTTCTCATCGTAGAACGCATTTTGTTCGCCCTTGAATAACGAAAGATGGAGGTGCATGCCCGAGCCCTGAATGTTTTCGAGAGGCTTTGGCATAAATGTGGCGTGCACATTGTGCAGTGCTGCGATCTCTTTGACGACAAAACGAAATGTCATCACGCTGTCGGCCATGGTGAGTGCGTCGGTGTGGCGCAAATCGATTTCGTGTTGGCTTGGCGCATCTTCGTGAAAGCTGTACTCGACAGGGATGCTCATGGTCTCGAGCGTGCGAATAGTTTCTTTGCGCAGCGAGCTTGGAATATCGGTCGAGGTGAGATCAAAGAAGCCACCTTCGTCGAGCAAGACAGGTGTGTTCGTGCTATCTGGAGGTGCGAGATAAAAATATTCGATGTCGGGGGCCACGTAGAACGAATAACCCTGGTCACGAGCAAGACCAAGATTGCGCTTGAGCACCTGTCGTGGGTCGCCATCAAACGGTGTGCCGTCCAACTTAGCAATGTCACAAAACACTCGAGCCTCTGCGCCTTTTGCATCGGCCCATGGAAGCACTTCAAACGTGTTGGCATCGGGGAGCGCGAGCACATCACTTTCTTGCACTCTGCTGTAACCATCAATCGAGGATCCGTCAAACGACATTCCGTCGTTGAGAGCATTTTCCATTTCGGCAGGGCTGATTGCAAACGACTTGAGGTTGCCGAGCACATCGGTAAACCACAGTCGCACCAAGCGGATGCCGCGCTCTTCTACGGTGCGAAGGACGTAATCCTTTTGCTGATCGTGCATGGAAGTCACCTCAACAGTCTGCCGTGAGAAGTAATCAACAGCACCGAGGACCGGATCCTCGGTGCTGTTGAAATCTGTATGGCTATTTCTTTTTTGAGCTTTTAGCGCCTTTTGACTTCTTTGACGCTGGCTTGGTTGATTTCGCTTTTGCCTTCTTGGCTGCTGGGGCTTTTGCGGCGCCACATACAGTCTCGAGAATCAGACGCGTTACCACGTATGGGTCGACGTTTGCGTTCGGACGACGATCTTCTGCGTAGCCCTTTTTGTCACGAGCGACCTGCCATGGAATGCGCACCGATGCACCACGGTTAGAAACACCGTATGTGAACTTGTTGTAAGGAGCAGTCTCGTGTTTGCCGGTGAGTCGGCTCTCGATGTCGTGGCCGTAGTTGCTCACGTGCTCCATCACTTTGGTGCCAAGTGCTTTACAGGCGGCTTCAATAGCCGAGTAATCATTGCGCATTGCCTTGGTCGAGAAGTTGGTGTGTGCACCAGCGCCGTTCCAGTCTCCCTTTTGTGGCTTGGCTGCATACGAGATGACGACGTCGTAATCTTCCGCGATGCGCTCGAGCAACCAACGTGCAACATGCATGTGGTCACTTACTGTGAGTGCGCTTGCTGCACCGATTTGAAACTCCCACTGACCAGGCATTACTTCAGCGTTTGTTCCTTCGATCATCAGACCAGCATCCAAACATGCTTGCGTGTGCTCTTCAATAATTGGACGACCGATTACTCGGCCTGCACCAACACCGCAGTAATACGGACCCTGTGGTCCTGGCTCGCCGGCCGACTCTGGAAAACCAAGTGGTCGACCATTCATACGCATCATCGTGTATTCCTGCTCGATGCCATAAATCATTCCGTGGCTTGCATACTTTGATGCTGCCGTGGCGCAAGTTGCACGAGTGTTTGTTGGGTGTGGCTTGCCGGTTGTTGCAACCAACACTTCACACAACACCAAAATGTTGTTGCCGCCGCGCAATGGATCTGGACATGTGAACACTGGGCTCAACACGCAGTCAGATGCATCACCTGTTGCTTGCTCGGTTGACGAACCATCGAAGCCCCAGATCGGTGCAACTTTGACGCCGTTTTTAATAATCTTTGTTTTTGATCGAAGCGTCGGTGTTGGTTGATGTCCGTCGATCCAGATGTATTCCGCCTGATATGGCATTGCTTGTCCTTCCGGTTGGGAGAGCGAAATTGCAATTTCCGCTCTCAGGTACATCTCTAGTCTCGCAAACCGCCGTTTCGATCCCATTGCCCAATTGTGAACGGCGTGTGAAGATACGCCAGTCGGATTGCCCCTCTAGCCTGAAGACCGTGGCTGCACCGCTCCTCACTCATGCAACTGTGCGCATTGGGATGGCCCAGTTCAACCCTGTGGTGGGCGACATTGCATCAAACAGCGCAAGGGTTTCAAGTATTTATGCAGACGCTTTGGCCAGGGGCTGCGAGGTACTGGCGTTTTCCGAACTGGTTCTCACCGGTTATCCACCAGAGGATCTGGTGCTCAAGAGCGGCTTTGTGACAGACAACATTGCGGCACTGCACTCGTTTGCAGCCGAGACATCATCGTGTGTGGCGGTTGTTGGTTTTGTGGACAGAGTGGGCGACGAACTATTTAATGCTGCTGCAGTTTGTGCGCATGGTCGCGTGCACGGCGTGTATCACAAACATTTGTTGCCCAACTACAGCGTGTTTGACGAGCAGCGATATTTTTCTGCTGGCACAGATTTTTCATTGTTTCGAGTAAACGGTGCACTGATGGGCGTAACAATTTGCGAAGACATTTGGGAGCCAAGTGGGCCAGTGGCAACGCAAGCACGAGCCGGTGCAGTGTTGAACATCAATATCAATGGCTCGCCATTTCATCGAGGCAAGAGTGGTGAGCGCCAACAGATGGTGAGCGAACGTGCGCGTGATAACAAATGTGTGATCGCCTATGTCAATCAGGTGTGCGGTCAAGACGAATTGGTTTTTGATGGCGGATCAATGTTGTTTGATGCAAGTGGAACATTGTTGTCAAAGTCTGCGCAATTTGTTGAAGAGATCCAGTTGGTTGATGTTGTCGTGCCTCGAACAGCCGGAGACCCAAGCGCAGATGTTAAAGAATTGTCGCCAGTTGTTGCGCCGCGTGAAGTTGCATTGACGGGCACTATTGCTGCAACAACGAGCGACATTGAACAGATGTATGGAGCTCTTGTATTGGGCACGCGCGACTATGTGCGCAAAAATGGATTTACCGATGTAGTGATCGGATTGTCTGGCGGCATTGACTCTGCACTTGTTGCAGCAATTGCAGTGGATGCACTTGGTGCAGAGCATGTGCACGGTGTGTCAATGCCATCTCGTTACTCGAGTGAAGGTTCGCGTACCGATGCCGCAACACTTGCAAACAACTTGGGCATCGACATGCAAACGATTTCGATTGAGCCTGCATTTGAGGCGTACCTACAAATGACCGCCGCGAGTTTTGCTGGTCGACCACAAGACCTAACAGAAGAGAACTTGCAGAGCAGAGTGCGCGGCACCACGCTGATGGCGTTGTCAAACAAATTTGGGTGGATGGTGCTCACGACTGGCAATAAGAGCGAACTTGCTGTTGGTTATTTCACGCTCTATGGTGACTCGGTGGGCGGCTATGCCGTAATTAAGGATTTGCTCAAGACAAGCGTGTACGAAATGTGTCGTTATATCAACACGAGAAATACACGCGAAGTGATCCCTGAAGTTGTGATCACGAAACCACCGTCTGCCGAGTTGCGTCCAGATCAGCGCGACGATCAATCGTTGCCGCCATACGACGTGCTTGATGCAATTCTTGAGATGTATGTAGAGCAAGACCAAACAGCCGCAGAGATCATTGCGCTTGGTTTCGACGAAGCACTTGTGCGTCGCATCAGCAGGCTTGTCGACCTCAGCGAATATAAAAGACGGCAAGGTGCGCCCGGTGTTCGAGTGACCTTAAAAGCATTTGGCAAAGATCGACGTCTGCCGATCACCAACGCATATCGGGGTTAGTGCGCTCCACCTAATTTTTTGTAGGTGAGGATAGAGATCGCTGCAAGAATTCCGAACGCAGAGCCAATCAGTGCAGGCACATCGACACCATATTTTTCGTATGCACGCGTTGCAACGATGGCGATGATGGCGCGACCGAGCGTGCCGGCTCCGAGCACCCAACCAAGACCAGCACCCGGGCTATTGGGCACAAGTTGTGAAGCAATTGGCAACAAACTGACAACCGCAAATTCGAATCCGAGGAAATACACGCCAACAGCAATGAGGCCAAACACGATGTTTGTCGATGCAAGTGCAAGCAAGATGCCAGCAGGCACGATCATTAGTGCGCCACCCGCGATTGAGCGTTCTTTGCCCCAACCGTCTGTGCGGTGTGCACTATTGAGAGATGCAAACAGTTCGACGGCGCCAAGCGCAAAACCAACCGCAGCGAGACGTGCAGCACCAAAACCAAATTGATCTTGCAACCACGCGCCAAATGTGACGAACAAACTTTGTGCACTCGACATGATGCAAAACATCGTGATTACGGCGAGCCACCCACGACCGTGCACTCGTGTCTTTGCACCTTGTACGTGTGGCGCAACAACACGTGGCTCAGAATTAACGCGCTTAGCAATTGATGCAGTCACCACAACGAGGCAGATGATGCCAAATAGGTATCCAATGCGCCAGTTGGTTGCAGCAGTGATGAGCCCCATGATTGACACACCAACAAGCAGCCCAAGTGCCCATGAAGTTTCGGTGAGGCCAACGATGCGACCACGCTGTTGGTACGGCACATGATCGGCAATCCATGCGCCGAGTCCGAGATCAAAACTTTGCTTCGTAAGTGCAAGTACGGTGACGCCAATCGCAAACCACACAACACTTGGCGCAAGAGCAGCAATTATGCAGCCAAGGATGGTGCCAACAAGACCGATCACCATTGCGTTGCGATGTGTCAGTCGGTCGACAATGCGCCCGGCTAAAGGTGAACCAAAACCCGACAATTCGGAAACAAACACTGCAACGCCGATGTCGGAGAGTGAGACATTGAAATCTTTGGCGATGATTGCCAAAAAGGGCGGGGCAAATCGGTAGCAAGCATTCGCAACGAGTCGACCGAGTGTGACAATAGAGATGTTGCGGCGAATTTCTGGCTCAAATGAATCGTCAAGCAGACGGTTGAAAATTCGAGCAAGCATGTGCACTTAATCTACAACGAAGCTATAACGAATCTGTCGGCGCAATATCGCCTGATACGTCACCGATTACAGAAACAATGTCGCCAGCAGTGATTCGATTATTGCGATGTACAAAAAACCAACAGCCGCCCAAGTTGTGCAACTTTGGATTGTGCACGCCGAGTGTGTGACGCAGTGTGCGAATGACCCCACTGTGACTGACAATGAGTGCCGTTGGCATGCTTTCGCTCGCGCTCGCCACACACGATGCCGCGATGTCGCAAAATGCGGAAGTCGACCTGGCAACAATTGACTCATCCGACTCGAAGCCATCTGGTTTGCGTCGCTCGTTTAAGTACCCAGGCCATTGCGACTCAATTTGATGGCGAGTCAAACCTTGCCACGGACCAACATCGGATTCGAGTAGTCGTTCGTCCACAACCACTGGGCCAACTCCGTGAGTTTCGGCAATGATCTGCGCGGTATGCAATGCGCGTTGCAATTGACTCGACGCAATGTAGTCAAAGGTGCCAAGTCGTTCGGCTGCAAGTCTGGCTTGGTTGATACCGGTCTCGGTTAACTCGATATCGGCGTGCCCTTGCCAGCGTTCTTGCACATTCCACTCCGATTGGCCATGGCGGATGACCAGCAGTTGGGCGATGACGTCGTGTGCAGACACAAGGACGCAGGGTAGTCGTAAAAGATACGATGAGGATGTGGTTCAACTGCGAATGTTTGCCTCGGCCCGTGAAGCGGCTGGAACTGCTCGCGACACAATGCCCGGAGACACGGTCGATCAGGTATTGGCTGGTGCCGTTGCCCGATTTGGGTCAGACTTTGCAACGGTGTTGCAATCATGTCGGGTGTGGGTCAACGGCGAGTCTGCCGATGGCACCTCGGCAGTTACAGACACTGACGAAGTAGCGATTCTTCCACCAGTGTCGGGGGGCGACAAGTGACAAATATGTTTGAAGAACTTTCTCTTGAAGAATTGCGCGCCAAGCGTGCCGAGATGCAGCACCAAGAAGATGCGGTTTCATTTGTGCGCCGACTAGCGCAGGGACGTCTAGACATTGCGCGCGACGAATTGCGCCGACGCATTGACAACGAACCGTTGCTCGATGTGGCCACAAATCTTGCTGGTGTGTTTGGTCAAGAACACGGCGGCGGCTCGGCTCGTCCGCCACGCGAAACCATTATCTCTGGCGATCACCCACTCGTGCTCGAACTCGAGCACTTGTGTGAAGACCTTGGCTTCGGTTCCATTCGCACGCTGGATGAAACAAGCCTGCGAACCGCCATTGATGAACTTGCCAAGTTTGAATTGTTGCGCTCGAGTGAACGGCGTGCATTGTTTGACACCATCGACGCTCTTACTGCGGCGCTCGTGCAGCGCTACAAAAGTGGTGGTGCAAATGTTGATGCGCTTCTGAACGACTAGCGAATGCTGGGGTTAGCCCTAAAGACTTCTGTCAAAATAAGCAACGGTTAGAAAACAGGATCCCGATTATTTGTAAACTCACAAACTTTCATTGTTAGGTTATGCGAATGAAAATTAAGATAATTGCGGCATCGACAACTGTATTTGTTCAACGCTGTGGTCAGGTGCTCTGTTGAGCAAACGTTTGAGGTTGCCACGAATGACAGTGAGAGGCGTTCGCAGCTCATGCGCTGCGTCGCTGGAAAATCGAGAGGCTTGCTCGTAACTCAATTGAAGCCGCCGAATGAGGCTGTTGAAGTAGCCTATGAAATGTGCAAACTCACGGTCAAACTGTTTTTCTGAAAGCCTGACACCGTGTTCTTTGAGTTCGATTTTTTGAAATGTGTTTTCCAAATTTTGCAAAGATCGCATCACCCAAGAGGTTAAGAACCAGGTGCATAAAAAAATGTAGAGCAAGAGCAGTGGCCACAAGCTGTTGACGATGCTTTCGCGGGCATCCATGATGTCTAAAAACTGCGCTTGGAAAACATCTGCAGGCAATGAAACATACACAGACTGATGGCCCAAAGAAGCTTTGAAAACTTCCAAAGTTTGACCATCTTTTTTGATTTCAGCCATTAGAACATTTGGAATTTCTTCAGCGCCATTGAGTTTGCGCCAAGCTGTAGTTTTGATATTCTCACTTTGAGTGTCAGTCCCTGAATCACTCAGCCATACTTGAATCTGCTCTGATTTCAAGTGCGGAAAATAGTTGCTTAATTGCTGCTTGACGCGCGGAAGTTCTGGCGAAAAATCTTTTTGCTCAGGGCTTGAAGGGTGATCAGACAAATTGCCCTGTGCATCTTTCACCGTCAATTCCAAAAAGCTTGCAAAGTTGGCATAAAACAACTCATGCAAAGGGATAGACGACGTGTTTCTGACCGAAACGCGCGTGATGATTGCAAATAAAAGAATGGCCAATGTGGCCAATATGAAAAACTTCAGTTTGAAAGAACGCAGCATT
>ENA-ORFA01000730-ORFA01000730.1-marine-metagenome-genome-assembly--contig:-NODE-730-length-13595-cov-3.059772_pt1 | contig 13595 bp, 10 predicted proteins | sample MGYA00248621_ERZ508587 | MGnify/ENA primary metagenome ERZ508587 (study PRJEB26250, sample SAMN06266239) | marine metagenome | isolation source: Columbia River Estuary | place: USA:Columbia River Estuary... | reverse complement strand
GTAGAAGCAATTGCAGGTGTGGTGAATGTAGCTGAAAGACGACGCCACCCTGTTTGAGTTGGTGTGCTGTTAGCTCCAAGCATCTGAACAGTTGCTGGGTTAGCAAATGTTACAGCGCCACCTGAAATAGGTGCGTTAGTAGCAAGAGTCAAAGTAACAAGAGTTCCAGCAATAGCAGACACAACTGTGCTTGCCTGAATACCAGAACCTGTTACAGCCATACCTTGCAAAATACCTGAAGCATCTGCAACAGTCATTGTTGTAGAACCGCTAGAAGCAGTTGCTGTTGTTGCAAAAGTGCCACCAAAACCAGTCAAGGTTGATGGAGTAACCTCACGATAGAAGAATCCGTTTGCCTGACCAGCGTCAATTGAGCCTGTATCTCCAGATGTTGTTCCAGAGGTGCTGTAACGAGCATTTGACTGAGCGTTAAATGAAGCGCCTGTTGAACGGATACCAAAGCGAATAGGTGTGCTTGAGCTTATATCTACGTTTGTAGAAATATACATAGAAAGTGTATATGTCTGGCCTGGGATATAAGGAATACCCTGTGAACCTGCTGAGGTAGTTAAACCGTTAGAGGTAGTTGTTGAGTTCAAGCTTGAGAAGCTCACCCATGTAGGCGAACCACCTGAGGTAGAACCACCAGTGCTGCAAATAAGGCCGTTAATACCACGTGCACCAGTGTATGAAATTTCAATTGTTGTGCCGTTAAGTGCCTGAGTTGTAGCGTTTGAAATAGTAATCTGAGTTGGGCTATCAACGCTGTTTACTACTGTTCCTGTTACAAATGGGGCCGCATAAGAAGAACCTGAAGCGGTTGTGTAATTCACAGGAGAATCAGAGATATTTACTTTGTACCCTGGTGCTGCTAAATCAACGGCACTGTTATGCTGATGTGTGGTGTGTGGGTCTCCTATGTTTTCTTCATGATTATCGAATTCTCCGATACTAGTTACCGAAAATACGTGCTTGTATGATGCCGGATAAGCCATTGCGGATGGATCACCACAGGTAGTTCCGTTCCCCGCTGCAGCAACGATAAAGGTGCCGTTTAAATAAACTTCATCGATTACGTCTTGTTCAAATTGACTGTATGAACAACCGGAGAACCAACTAAGGTTAATTACGTCAATACCAGCATATGTTGCCGCTAGTAATTGATTAAAGTTCATTTCATAAAAAGCGATAGATGAATTGAACCCTATAGAACTCAATCCAACTTGATTATCCGTTTTTCCTGCAGCAATGATGGCTACCGCTGTTCCGTGTTCGGATGGTAAGGTATTGTGGTAGTCGTAATACGTTATTTTTCCTGCTAATTCCTCGTGGTATGGATTTAAGTTCTCATCGCTAATTCCAACAATGATTCCCGCATTGGACTGCGTTTGGTCCCATGCGTGCTGTGCTTTAATCAAGTCTAATGCATAATTGGTACTGAATTCCGCATTATAATCATTTGGAGTATACAAGGTTTTGTACTCCGGTGCGCGTTCAATTTCTGCAACAACACCAGGGAAACTTCTCAAGGTCGTTTCTAAACTTGCAGCATCACAAGAACAATTGAATTCATATACTCCTTGCAATTTTTCATTTTTTGAATTTGAGAGGGCTTGATGCACATCTGTTACTCCTAATTGAGTTAATGCGTTAGCAAACGAAGGGTTTGTTGATCCTATGGTTCCATTTTCTAACACACGTGGTGTGCTTTGACGGTCTGAGATACGAGCCCATACTCGAGCACTTTGTGCTTCAGCAGTAAAACTGCTAATTCCGATTAATCCAGTTAACAGGATGCTTAAGTTGATTTTAGTTTTCATGGTTATATTTTTTTAAGTGGTTTCTGAGACAAAGATGAAGACCATTTAAAAAGGGGGATGAATTCCATGTCAACTTGTGCACAAATTACACCTTGTTACGTGGGTGTGTTTAAGCAGTTTTGTGGATGAGGCTAAGCGTAACTACTTAGTTACTAGTTATTTTTGAGCCGTTCTATATAGGAAAAACGCAATAATTCCAAAGAGTAAATTCGGTGTCCATACAGCGATTAACGCAGGTAGTCCAACATTTAAAGCAGCAACAGCCATTACTTTCATGGCAAAAATGTAAACAAACACAAATCCGAGTCCAATGGCAATATTCAATCCAATTCCTCCTCGTTTTTTGCGAGATGCTACCGAAACACCAATAATGGTAAGAATATACGTAGCAAAGGGATAGGAGGTACGTTGGTGCATTTCGATTTCATAATAGGGAACCCTAGAGGATCCTTTGGTCTTTTCCCGTTGAATTAGTTTGGATAACTCCGGGTATGTCATAGTTTCTGCTACGTTTTCTCGCTGAGCCATCTCATCGATTGAAAAACTGAGTGTAGTATCTAATTGGGCATGATATTGTACCTTTCCCTTGGGGAAACTAATATGCTTCACATAGACATTTTTCAGCGTCCAATTGCTCGTGCCAGGTTTATTGAGTGCTTCGTTCGCCTTTAGAAAAAATATGGGCTCACTAGAATCGCCCCATTGTTGCACTACAAAGTTGGTTACCTTACCTGCTTCATTCGTATAATTTGAAAAATATACGGATATATTTCCCGGATAATCGGCATGATAATTTTCAACCATCATAACATCGCGGTAATATTTCTCTTCAAATCCTAGCCTAAGTTTATTGGCGTTAGGAACGATGAAATGATTTAGTAGAAGGGAAAGTAGCATTAATAAGGTCGCTGCAATCATATAAGGCCTTATGAACCTGGATATCGGTTTGCCGGAAAACCACATGGGTATCAATTCCGTGTCTTGGGCTAACTTCGCAGTAAACCAAATGACAGAGATAAAGATAATCATGGACGAAAACATGTTCCCATGGAACAATAAGAAGCTTAAATAATATTCAAAGATGATTGCGCTTACCGGGGCATTGTTTGAAATAAATTCACTCAGTTTTTCAGAAATATCAAATACCATGGCAAATAGCATGATAATTCCTAACATGAAAAAGAACGTACTTAGAAATTTCCGAATAATATATTTATCAAGAATACTCAGCATTACAAGCGACGTTTTAGCATGGGAATCAACGCCGTTTTCCAAGATAGAAATTCTCCAGTAGCAATTTTACCTCTAGCTTCTTCCATTAAAGATAGAAAAAAAGTAAGGTTGTGTAAGGTTGCAATTTGCATTCCTAGGTTCTCTTGTGCTTTGAATAGATGACGTAAATAGGCTTTTGTATATACGTGATCCGCCCAAAGACCTGTGCTGCCGTCAATTGGACTAAAATCTAGCTCCCATTTTTTATTCTTGATGTTGATGGTGCCTTCTTTGGTGTAAAGTAATCCATGACGTGCATTTCTACTGGGTAATACACAATCGAACATGTCAATCCCAAGTCCTATGCACTCTAATAAATTCCATGGGGTACCAACCCCCATGAGGTAACGCGCCTTTTCATGTGGCAATACATCGGTTACAATGTTGGTCATTTCATATAACTCGTGTTCTGGTTCTCCAACGGATAACCCTCCAATAGCGATGCCTACATCCCCGAAATCAGACATGTATTCGGCGGACTCGATGCGTAAATCTTTATATACAGAACCCTGCACAATCGGAAATAAGGTTTGTTGATGTCCATATTTCGGTGAGGTGTTGTTAAACTGGTCAAAACATCGCGTAAGCCATGCATGGGTTAAGGCTAATGAGTTTTTGGCGTACCCATAATCACAAGGATATGGCGTACATTCATCAAAAGCCATGATGATGTCTGCTCCAATGGTTCGTTGAATGTCTATAGCAAATTCGGGCGTGAAAACGTGATAACTTCCGTCTAAATGACTTTGAAATTTAACACCTTCTTCCATGATTTTTCGAGTACCGGCTAACGAATATACTTGATAACCGCCGCTATCTGTGAGGATCGGACGTTCCCAGTTCATGAATTTGTGTAATCCTCCCGCAGCTTCCATCACTTCCATACCGGGGCGCATGTATAGATGGTAGGTATTCCCTAAGATAATTTGCGCCTTGATGTCTTCTCGAAGTTCTTGTTGATGAATGCCTTTTACGGTAGCTGCAGTGCCAACGGGCATGAAGATCGGTGTTTCAATGGTTCCGTGATCTGTATGAAGGCGACCAAGCCTTGCCTTTGTTGATGTGTCGGTATGAAGTTTTTCGAAGTGCATAAGCGTGTTGATAAAAACACGGCTCAAAGATACAGCTATTTACGTTCTCACCCCATCTTTGCATTCTCGAATTAACGTCTAAGAATATAGGGTCAAACAGTATGTTGGAATTGAATGGGTTGTTTTTTATTGTTTTTATCAGTGCGTGGGTAGTTCAATTTGCGTATTTACTTTTTATTCATCTGCGGTTCCTGCTTTTTAAACCCAAAGAATACAACCCGAACGAACAATTCCCACCACTTAGTGTAATTGTTGCTGCAAGGAATGAATCTGAGAATCTGTATGAATTGATCCCCTTAATTCTTGAACAAGAGTACCCAGATTTTGAAATAATTGTTGTAAACAACCAGTCGATGGATGACAGTAAATGGTTATTAAAGGCATATCAACGGCAGTATCCTAATTTGCATGTGGTAGAACTTGAAAAGAACCATCACTTGCGTCCAGGAAAGAAATTACCGCTCACCTTGGCGGTTCGTGCAGCGCGTTATGATCATTTTGTGTTCACAGATGCAGATTGTCGGCCCACATCAAAAAGGTGGCTTCAAACAATGGCAAAGGGTTTTTCTTCTTCCACAGAAATTGTTTTGGGCTATGGCCCGTACATGGTGCAAAAAGGTTTTTTAAATCGCCTAGTTCGTTACGATACTGCTTGGATTGCACTTAATTATTTTTCATTCGCACTGAGTGGCTTACCGTATATGGGGGTTGGTAGAAACTTAGCGTATTCAAGAAAAGCGTTTGAATCGGTTGGAGGGTTTAAGTCCCATTATTATATTGTTTCTGGAGATGACGACCTCTTTATTCAACAAGCGGCAAAGAATCGAAATTATACCCTGGCCATAGAGGAAGAATCGTTTTGTCCGTCAGCACCGGAAACCACATGGAAACGTTGGGTATTTCAAAAACGTCGCCATTACAGCACCGCTTCGCATTATAACGTTATCAAAAAATCGTTGTTAGGAATATATCCAGTAAGCTTGTTTTTTCTCTTGTTATCCTTCATTTCTTTGCTCCTGACAAATACCATGGTTTGGGTGTCTTTTGGGTTGTTTTTCGGGTTAATCCTCGTTAAATGGCTGGTGCAAGGAAGGGGCTTGTTTAAATTGAAAGAAAAAAAGTTAGCTTGGTTCTTTCCATTTTGGGACTTCTTCTATGCCATATTCATTCCTATGGTGTTTTTGTTATTGAATCGAAAACCTAGAAATAAATGGTAGAATTTGAACACCTGTCGGACAAAGCGAAGCAGGATTTAACGCTTGTAGAACGTGCAAAACAAGGAAATCAAGCGGCATTTGCTTCTTTAATGGATCGCTACCGAGAATCCATTTATTTCATGATGCTTAAAATGGTTAAGAATTCAGATGATGCAGAAGATCTTACCATTGAAGCCTTCGGTAAAGCATTTAATCGAATTGATCAATATTCGCCAAGTTTTGCCTTCAGTACCTGGTTGTTTAAAATTGCCTCAAACAATTGCATCGATTTCATTCGTAAGAAACGTATCCAAGTACTTTCCATGGATCAAGGAATTGCAACGTCAGATGGGGGTTCCATTCGAATTGATGCAAAAGCACAAGTAAATAACCCGGAAGAATCTATGATGCATGATCAAAAAGTGATACATATGCGTCTGTTGGTGAGTAAGCTTAAGCCGCGCTATCGACAATTGGTTGAAAAACGCTATTTCGAAGAATTGTCTTACGAGGAGATTGCGGATGAACTAAATCTGCCGCTTGGAACCGTAAAAGCGCAGTTGTTTCGGGCACGTGATTTCTTAGCCAATATGATGGAAAAAACAAAGGATTCGATTTAATGCAGTGGAACAGATTGCACGGTATTTTCCAAACCTCACCGCACGACAATATGAGCAGTTCGCTCAACTGTTAGGACTTTACACGCATTGGAATGAGCAAATCAACGTCATTTCAAGAAAAGATTTAGCGAATTTTTACGAACGTCATGTACTACATTCATTAGGGATAGCGAAGGTATATTCGTTCGCATCTGGAGCTGTTGTTTTAGATGTTGGTACCGGAGGAGGATTTCCGGGAATCCCTTTAGCAATTCTATTTCCTGAAACAAACTTTGTGTTGGTTGACTCTATTGGTAAAAAAATTAAAGTAGTTGATGAGGTCGCGATGGCCTTGGGCTTAACCAATGTAAAAGCACATCACATGCGCGCGGAACAGGTGAATGGCACGTTTGACTTCGTGATATCACGAGCCGTAACCGCAATGCCCGTGTTTGTTGATTGGGTGAAGAATAAAATTAAAAAGGGGAAATCAGCCGATGGTTTCACCCATGGGATTTTATACCTAAAAGGCGGTGATTTAACCGAGGAATTCAAAAATGTACCCGGTAAATTCAAAGAATATCCCTTAATTGATTTTTTCTCAGAAGAATTCTTCGAAACAAAAAAAGTAATTCATTGGGTTAGTTGATTCCCGATAATCGCTTGTATTTCTTGGCAATCACTCAATAAAAAGAAACTACCCGTAACCAGAATGGCTTGATTTTCTTTTCGAGTTTCCAATGCAGCTTGAATGGCTTGATTTACCTGATTAAACTGCTGAGTTTTTTTTAATTTCAACTCGTCAATTACTTGCTTTAATTGGTCTCCACGATAACTCCGCTGATTGGTGAATTCGCAAAAATACCACGCATCAATTACATCGTCAATCGCTGATAAATGCGCCAATGATTTGTCATTTGAAGCACCGAATATGAGTATTGGTTTTGAAATTCCCATCCCCCTTAACGACTCCATGGTAGTGGTCAATCCATCCGCATTGTGGGATGCATCATACCATAGGTTAGTGTATTGACCAGAAGGGAATAACCTCCCGATAAAACCTGTTTGCTCAAACAGCACGTTCCACGTGGCTACGACATTGAATTTTTTAGTATTTATTCCGATGAGGTTCAATGCCTGTATGGCAATTGCGGCGTTTTTCCGCTGGTATGGAGGTAATCTATCTGACAAGTCTTCTACTTTCGTATGGATCCATGTGATGGGTGCATTAAGCGACTTCGCTTTCCTGCGGAAAAATTCGATTAATTCTTCTCGTTCTTCACCGCATATCACAGGGATTGATTCTTTAATTATTCCTGCTTTTTCGGATGCGATTTCTGCTAAGGTATTTCCTAAAAAGGCTTGGTGGTCGAACCCAATGTTCGTAATGACAGCAAGTAGGGGAGTGACTACATTTGTAGCATCAAGTCTGCCGCCCATGCCCGTTTCAAGGATTACATAATCGCACTGTTCTTTCTTGAAATGAACCAAAGCCATGGCTAAGGTGATTTCAAAAAAGGATAAATCTAATGGATGGGATTGAATTTGATTGCAAAAGTCAATTACCTCCACTTCATTAATCGGTATCGCATTCACTCGTATACGCTCACGAAAATCTACGAGGTGTGGGGATGTAAAAAGCCCGACTCGATATCCAGATTGTTGTAGAAAACTACTTAGAAATGCACACGTCGAACCTTTTCCGTTCGTTCCTGCCACATGAATGAACTTAAGCGTTGCCTCAGGATTCCCAACCTTAGTTAGAATGGCTTTAGTATGTTCAAGTCCAGGTTTATACGCAGAAGCCCCGAGGTTTTGATACGAAGGGAACTGACTAAATAGCCATTCCGTGCATTCCTTGTAATTATTGAGCATTCACTTTTACCGTGAGATAACAATAGGCAGGACGTCCTTCAGGATCTTTTTTGTATTTCACTTGACGGATTACCTGACGAATTACATCGTTGATAATCGTTTGGTCTGTAGTGGTGGTTTTACTTTTTATACACACGGCAGTAGAAACGCCACCGTCTCCGGTTACCGTTAATTTTAAATGGATTTTGAGATCAACGTCTGTATTATATTTGGGTAGTTGGGGGTCATTGATACGAATTCTTGATTTCCCATCTCCAAATCCATCGCCTTCCCCATCTCCGTCTCCACCGGTTCCTTTACCATTTCCTTCGAATGGGCCATTGCCTCCACCGCGACCTCCACCATTTCCACCATCACCGAACGGGTTGTTTGCTTTAAATGGTGAGCTTGACGGGTTGTCAGAGTTGTTACCTGTTGTATGGTTGGATTTTCCACTTTGAATGGGTTCGCTACCTTTATTAGTTAACAATTGCTCGGTTTGTTCCATGGGCTCAGAACGTTCATCGTTAGAGGGCGTGCCTCCTCCTCTGGCAGATCCTCCATCTGCAATGAGCAAGTCTTCAACGGATATCGCTTCAAGTACTTCATCTTCTACCATTAAGTGGGCTACGGGCGGTGGATCCGGTGTAGTATATTTGATGAGAAAAAGTAATAAGCACAACGCTAAAATCGAGCCTGCAGAGATAATGGCGCTTTTGCGCTTTTCTTGTGGACGGCTGTCAAAATACCAATCAGTTGAAGATGTCATTGTTGTCATAGTAATGGTATATCGTAAATTGTTTTAAAAAGTTACACCATGAGGTACATATAAAGGTATCCCATTAAATACCCTAAAAATGCTAACGGTGCAATGCGTTTTAAATACCAACTAAAACTAATTTTCTCAAGCCCCATGGCCACTACACCTGCAGCTGAACCTATGATTAGAATTGAGCCTCCAGTGCCTGCGGTGTACGCGAGTAAATGCCAAGTATTATGGTCCATGGGATAGGAAAACATTCCCATCGCACCAGCCACAAGGGGCACGTTGTCGATTACTGCCGAGGCAAGACCCAGTATTCCCATAAAGAGTGGCGTGGAAATTCCTGCGTTTTGTACGCTTTGTCCAAGATTGAAAATAAATCCAATGGATTCAAGCGCCGCCACAGTTAATAGGATTCCAAGGAAAAAGAGAATCGTTGGTAATTCTACCTTTTGAAGGGATTTCATGGTCGGACTTTGTGGGGTTAAATTGGATTCCACTTCCGTGAGTTTAAAGTTCCGCTTGGTTTTGATTTCTGCGTACAACGCGAATAAACAAAGTGCGAGTAACATGCCCATGTATGGTGGAATATGTAGAAGCGATTTTAGTAACGGAACCGATAAAAATAAGAGCACGCCAATGATGAATTCTCTTTTTCCGTTGGTAATTACTGGTTTTTCTGTAAGTTGTATTTCACCTTTAAATGCAGGAATAAAACGCGCTACTAAAAGCGGAAAACCAATCGATAAGACGGAAGGAATAAAGGTGTTTATTATCAGCGGAGTGGTACTCACTTTATGTCCGATCCACAGCATGGTAGTAGTAACGTCACCAATCGGAGACCAAGCGCCACCTGCATTCGCTGCAATGACTATAAATCCGGCAAACCAAAGTCGATCCTCTGGATTGTCGATGATTTTCCGATAGATTGCAATCATCACTAAGGTCGCGGTCAGGTTGTCAATTACGGCCGAAAGAAAAAAGGCGAAGGTGCAAAGTAAGACCAATAAGTTCCATTTCTTTTTCGCTTTAAAAAATCCCTGCACCGCATCGAATCCATTGAAGTGGTCAATGAGTTCCACAAGGGTCATCGCACCAATGAGAAAGACCACGATTTCAGCCGTTTTGCTCAAGTGATGCTGCAGCGCTTTATTAATGAGTTCCGTCTTTTCGCTTGTATTGCCAACAAAATCAGGTACAAATCCCAATTTTGAAAGCAAGAGTTCAGCAGAACTCGGATCTAACCATTGTGGAATGTAATTAGGCAATACAAATAGGAGTCCCCATGAGAGTACCATCATCAGAATGGCAGGAATCATTTTATCAATCCGATGCACATGTTCGGTAGAGATAAATACGTATCCAACGATAAAGATGAATAGTATGTAGGCCGTCATTATGGAGCGAGTTGTGTCAGCGCAATTTCAAAGGCCGATTTAGCCAAGTGTTTTGTTGATGCATTCTTGGCATGTACATTTTTCAATGCATTTGCGATGGTGTGTTCTGTATCCTGAAAAATAAGTGTTTCATCAATTTCTTCCAGGTCGTTACTCATGAGGTATGCAAATACCCGTGCCATGCCACAATTTGCAATAAAGTCAGGAATTAAGGCCAAGTGTTCATCGGCATATCCAGCAATCGGACCAAAGAAAATTTCAGGGTCGGCAAATGGAACATTCGCACCCGATGAAATGACCGATACACCCGCGTTAATTAACCGTTCTAATTGATTTTGATTCAACATGCGGCTACCCGCACAAGGAACAAAGACATCCGCTTCGACATCCCATATTTTCTCAGTAATCTCTTCGTATGAAAGCAAGTTCGGATGTGCTAGGGCATTACCATTTTTAGTGATAAATAGGTGGCGAATTTCTTCAAAGGAGAACCCTTCAGGTTGAATTAATCCCCCAACACGGTCAATGATTCCTACAATCTTAGCTCCTTTTTGAGCTAAATAAAATGCCGCGGCTGACCCAACATTTCCCCATCCTTGAATTATTACTTTTTTCCCTGCTAACGATCCTCCCCAAATTGCATAATATTGATCAATCGAAACACAAACGCCATATCCGGTAATCATATCGGCGACCAAGTAGTTTTTGGAGGTATCTGGGCTGTATGTTTCTGAACTTAAGGTATGTGAAACTCCTTTTTGTAATTGCCCGATGCGGTGAATTTTTTGGTTTGAATTCGGCTGAAAATGACCATTGAATACTCCTTCTTGCGGATGCCAAACGCCGTTGGCTTCGGTTATCGGAATTACTTCATGGATTTCATCTACGTTTAAGTCTCCACCGGTTCCATAATAGGTTTTTAGTAAGGGCGCAACTGCCGCAAACCAGCGCTTCAATACGCCTTCTTTTCTTGGGTCGTTGGGATCAAAGTTTATACCTGACTTAGCGCCGCCAATGGCTGGACCGGCCACCGTGAATTTAACTTCCATGGTTTTTGCTAGCGATTCCACTTCTCGCTTATCAAGACCAACGCGCATTCGAGTTCCGCCACCTGCAGCACCTCCGCGTAAGCTATTAATTACTACCCACCCTTCGGCCTCGGTCTCAGCATCCTTCCATTCAAATACGATTTCCGGGCGCTTATTCTCAAATTTCTTTAATAATTCTATCATGTGTTTTTTGTCAAAGCCCAAAAATACCGCGATAACGAACGCTGCGACGGGGGAAAATGTTAATTTTCTCCAAGATTCAATGTGAATAAACTACTTATCGCGGATAATGCAAGGCACCGCCACACACATTTTCATGAGCTCCGGTAACAGAGGCAAGGGAATTAAATTCCCGATTTAAAAAACGATAACCAAGGAAAGCAAAAATAATGGCCTCCTTGAAATTTATAATATCAGTGCTCGGAATGATGAGCTCTCCGGTATAGTTTGCTTTGATGTGGTTTGTTAAAGTAGTATTGAATGCCCCTCCTCCTGTAATGTAGGCACGCTTCAAGTGGTGTTTTTCTAATACGGCCACCAGTTGATGAGCAATATGTTCATTGATCGTGGCAATCGCGACGCTTGGTGATATATGCGAGGAAATACAGGGATAAAAGTTTGATTCGAGCCATTCTGTTCCTAATGATTTTGGACCATCCTCTTGATAATACGCTAACTGATTAAGTACTTGAAGTAGGGTGGGGTTAGCAACATGGCTGGCGGCAATTTCACCTCCGGCATCGTATTCCTTTCCGAGTAGCCTTGCATAAGTATTCATGGGAAGGTTTCCAGGGCACACATCAAACGCTGTCGTTGTTCCGTTGTTGTTAAAACTAATGTTGGTAAACCCACCAATATTAATGAAGACCTCCGCCATGCCGCCAAATAACAGGTGATCACCAATTGGGACCAACGGAGCACCTTGACCGCCAGCTGCCACATCCAATGATCGAAAGTCATTGATAACAGGAATTCCGGTATGGTAGGCAAGGGTAGAGCCACAACCTAATTGAACGGTAAACCCTTCTTCCGGTTGGTGATAAATGGTCTGACCGTGCGAGGCAATGGCGTCTATGCTTTCTTTTTTCAGATTAAATTTAGCAAGGAACGAATTGACGGCCTCGGCATAGAATTTTCCGAGTTGTGCATTCAATTTGAAAATCGCTCGAGGAGTTTGTGCTTCAATGCGTAATAAGAGCTCCTTTAATGGGGCGGGAAGCGGGACCGTTTCAGCGGCTTCTAGAACAAAATCTACGTGCTTGGTGTTATGAGAGAAAAGAACACAGGCAATGTCTAAACCATCCAAGGAGGTGCCCGACATGAGTCCAATTATTCTTTTTTCCTGTATCTGATTCGAATTATTCAATAGAAAATAACTTATTTTTGTAAAATTAAAAATCAAAACTACATCGCATGCATTTTGAACTAACCGAAGAGCAATTAGCCGTAAAAGAAGCAGCCAGAGATTTTGCACAAAACGTACTTAAACCTGGGGTAATTGAACGTGATAACTTACAGAAATTTCCAGCGGAAGAAATTAAGCAATTAGGCGAATTAGGATTCATGGGAATGATGGTTGATCCGAAGTATGGGGGTTCTGGAATGGATACCTTATCCTATGTGTTGGCTATGGAAGAAATTTCAAAAGTTGATGCGTCTACTTCGGTATGTATGTCGGTTAACAATTCCCTCGTTTGTTGGGGTCTTGAAAAATTTGGAAACGAAGAACAAAAACAAAAGTATTTAGTTCCTTTAGCAAAAGGAGAAAAAATTGGTGCATTCTGCTTGTCTGAGCCTGAGGCTGGATCAGATGCAACTTCTCAACGTACCACAGCGATTGATAAAGGGGACCATTACCTATTAAACGGAACAAAAAACTGGATTACCAATGGGTCATCGGCATCTGTTTATTTAGTTATTGCTCAAACCAGTGTTGAATTAGGTCATAAAGGAATTAATGCTTTCATTATTGAGCGTGGCATGGAAGGATTTGTAGTAGGTGCTAAAGAAGACAAAATGGGAATCCGAGGTAGCGATACGCATACCTTATTATTCAATGACGTTAAAGTACCTAAAGAGAATCGCATTGGCGAGGACGGTTTTGGATTCAAGTTTGCCATGAAAGTATTGAGTGGTGGACGAATCGGGATCGCAGCGCAAGCCTTAGGGATTGCAGCGGGAGGTTTGGAATTGTCTGTTGCCTACTCCAAAGAGCGTCAAGCCTTTGGAAAAGAAATTTATAAGCATCAAGCGATTGCGTTTAAAATTGCAGATATGGCGACAGAAATCGAAGCAGCGCGTATGCTGGTTTATAAGTCTGCTATTGACAAAGATCAAGGTAGGAACTATGACCAATCCAGTGCCATGGCCAAATTGTATGCCTCAAAAGTAGCGATGGAACAAACCGTTGAAGCGGTACAAATTCATGGCGGTTATGGCTTTGTGAAAGAATATCACGTGGAGCGCCTCATGCGCGATGCTAAAATCACCCAGATTTACGAAGGAACTTCAGAAGTTCAGAAGATCGTAATTTCGAGAGGGGTTTTGAATGCTT
>ENA-ORFA01000725-ORFA01000725.1-marine-metagenome-genome-assembly--contig:-NODE-725-length-13624-cov-3.287001_pt1 | contig 13624 bp, 12 predicted proteins | sample MGYA00248621_ERZ508587 | MGnify/ENA primary metagenome ERZ508587 (study PRJEB26250, sample SAMN06266239) | marine metagenome | isolation source: Columbia River Estuary | place: USA:Columbia River Estuary... | reverse complement strand
CATTGCAAGCACGCTTCTCCGAGGGGTTTCCTGGCAACTTGTTCCTACAACGCTTCTCGCACAAGCAGATTCATGTATCGGGTCAAAGAGTTCTATCAACGTTGGTGACGCGAAAAATATTGTCGGCACCTTTTACCCTCCAACAAAGATTTATATTGACCAGAACTTCCTCCATACATTGCACCAAAATGAAATCCACTCGGGAATCGGTGAAATACTGAAAGTCCACGCAATCAACTCAGCAGAATCGTTCAATCGAGTCGCCTCCTCGCTGGAATCAATAACACACGATCTGGATGCACTTCAGCCTTTCATTTACTCCGCACTCACTATCAAAAAGCGATACATCGAAGTTGATGAGTTCGATGAAGGCATACGTAACATTTTCAACTTCGGGCATAGTTTCGGTCATGCAATTGAAAGTGCAACAAATTTCGGAATTCCACACGGAGTTGCAGTAACCATGGGCATGGATGTTGCATGCCAGATTGCTGCTTCACGCAACCTTCTGCCAAATAGTGAGTCAGCCCGGATGCGAACTGCATTGAGGTTGAATTATCAGCCATTCGCCCATGTACAGATCCCACTAGATGCTTCAATGAATGCGCTGTTGAAAGACAAAAAGAACAGCTCTACCGAACTTGGACTGATTCTTCCTGTTGGCCAACAGGCGAATATTGAAAAAGTAATGGTTCCACCAAACGAAGAGTTTGTTGAACAATTTCGCCATGCTTTGGGTGCAATTGCTCAATGACGAACTCTGTGCGTGTTGACATAGTTGTTAACCAGTCGCAAGTACGAGATGACGCAGATATCACCATTCTTTGGGATGATTACTCCTCTCAAAAAAATGTTTTTTCTCTTCCGGAATATGTAGAACTTCATGCAGATCGCCTGCGCCTTCATTTTGCTGGATTTGTAGACCAAGTCGCTCAAACTCCGCTTACTGGTGGGGCCGTTTCTGATCTTCTTCTTATTCGTGAAGACTTCAGTTATTGGTGGATGACTCTTTTCGCGTCCACTAGGTGGGACCCAACAAGCAACATCACACATGCTGTGAAATTGCTGGCCTTCGCGGAAATCTGCGAACAAGTTTCCCCAACCGAAGTTTTCGTCCATCTACCTAATAAACAGATCTATGCCGTAATCCAGGCATATTGCACGTCCAAGAAACTCGCAACAGCAGAAGTACCTACTTCGCAGAATCAATCAGCTCTTCGCCTTCCCCGGTTTCGTGCAATTGCTTCCATTGGAAAGTTTGCTCTCGCACATCGGCGAGTCAAAACTCTTGTCAGTGCAGATCAAGCAAGCACGTTGATAGTTGATCACTTTGTGCGGTTTAACGAATCAGCTATCGACGATGGCCGATATGAGTCGCAATACTGGAAATCGCTAGACAATGTCTTGTCGTCTATTGACCACGGAACCAGTTGGATCCATCACTATGTTCCAGGGTTTCGCTCAATTCGAGCAACCGAGCAATTACTCATAAAGCTCAATGCAAAGTCTGTAAACAAGCACGCACAATTTGAGACTCGACTAGCTGCCTCTTGTGTGCTCCCAATATTGCGTGAACTGAAGCGTCTGAGGCAGGTGGCTCGTGCTTCGAATAACCACCCTTCATTCTTTGTCGACACGCGTTCTGGGCTTGATTTCACTGCTCTATTTGCCGAACAATGGATTGAGTCGCTCTGCGGCAGCACTGCTGCTCGACACCTGATCATCCTTCGCCAACAGGAGGCAGCACTCAAATTGCTTTCTCCGCAAAAGAACGGCCTGTTCTTATGCGAGAACCAGCCATGGGAATCTGCGTTTACTTATGCGTGGCACAAGTACGGGCACGGCAAACTTGTGGCCGTTGTTCATGCACCAATTCGGTTTTGGGATTTCCGATACTTCACACTCGCTCGTTCGCTACGCAGTAATCAACAAACTGCGACTAGCAAACCGACCCCAACTATCGTCGCAGTGAATAGTGAAATTTCACGAACATTCATGGAAATCGCTCAAGCATCCGCAAATCAAATTTGTGAAGTTGAGTCGTTGATGTTCAACCACTTATTCGCCGCGACCCCTGCTGAAAGTTCGCAGAAGAATGTCTTGCTTATCGTTGGAGATTTTTTCCCACATCTCAACGAACGACTCATTACTTTGGTCGAGAATGCTGAACACATTCGCAGCACCAATTTAGAGATTGTCTTCAAGCCCCATCCAATGAACACAAACCTGCCAGATTTTTCGGGTCTTCCAAATGTCCATATATCGACAACCGATTTAGGCGATCTGCTTCCACGCACTCACACCGCTATTTCCTGCAACTCAAGCACGGCAGCGCTTGAGTGCTTCCTGTACGGAGTGAAAACGATTTCGTATGTTGACCCCGAAGCGTTGAATTCCAGCCCCCTGCGCGGAGTCTCGGGGGCAGTATTTGTTACGTCGAGCGAACAACTCGATGTCGCACTCAAAGACTCTCGCACCGACAATAAAGAGAACCGATCACTTTTGATTCTCGACCGTGCAACACCTCGTTGGAAAGAGCTTCTTAGTTAATCTGCGCTGAGTAGTCTTTTATTTGTGAGTGGAGAATCGGAACGTTCGCTCATTCAACCAGAGATTTTCGAATCGGAAACTGAAGCGTTCCAGGCTGCAAGTGCCATGTTGGTCGATGCAATTTCTTCGAGCATCGCAGCAAGGAGCTCCTGCGTTCTTGTTCTTGCAGGAGGCAACTCCGCAAATTCAGTAATGCGCTTTGCCTTTCAATCGGACATCAATTGGTCACTTGTACATCTTGTGCTTGCCGATGAGCGTTGTGTGCCAATTAGCCACGTTGATCGCAATGATGTTGCGCTGACAGCGCTCGTTGAATCTGCTTCACTTGTCCATCGTCCCGTCATTCACGGCATACCCGCAGAACTTGGTCCACATCTTGGTGCGGAGAAATTTGCTGTGCAGTTAGCTTCAATTGGACAACCGGACATCGCGCTACTCGGTGTAGCTGACGACGGCCACATAGCAAGTTTGTTTCCAAATTCGACTGCCTTATCAGCATCTGGAGATGCTGCATCTGTTACCGACAGCCCAAAAGAGCCTCGGGAGCGCGTTTCCTGTTCTTTGGCTTATCTCACACGAGCCACATACAGAATTGCCCTGCAAACGGGGCATAATAAGAGGGATATTTTCGTGCGACTCCAGCAGGGAGAGCGACTTCCGCTTGCATTATTTTCACCAACTCACTGGTTTATGGACTACAACGCGACTCGTTGATCAGCGTTGTGCACTGAGGACTCCGTGAAAACCGTCATTTTGTGTGGAGGCCTTGGCACTCGAATTCGGGACGTCGCAGACGACATTCCAAAACCAATGATCCGTGTTGGAGGTATGCCGATCATCTGGCATCTCATGAAGTACTACGCATCATTTGGACACACAGAATTTGTGCTGTGCATGGGCTACAAAGGTGAAGTCATCCGAGATTTCTTTCTTTCTGCAATGTCTGCAGAAAGCGTGTTGACCACAGTTGATGCGAATACTGAACATGTTCAATTTGCTCCATCTGATGAGTATTCAAATTGGTCAGTAACTCTTGCCAACACTGGACAAGACGCGATGACGGGTGCGCGAATTTACAAGGTTCGCAATTATCTGAACGATGAACCCTTCATGCTCACTTACGGAGATGGATTGAGTGACATCAATTTGGATGCGCTCCTTGCTTATCATCGCTCCAAGAATCTTGCGGTCACAGTTACTGGCGTTCGACCACCAGCTCGGTTCGGTGAACTTCAAATTGATTCCGACGGTATTGCTTCTGGATTTAACGAAAAGCCGCAAGCTAGTGCGGGAATGATTTCTGGTGGATTCTTTGTCTGCGAACCCGCAGTATTTGATCACATGAACAGTCAAGAGAATCTTGTCTTTGAACAGGACCCAATGCAGTCTCTTGTCGGTGAGAAACTTCTTGCCGTGTATCAACATGACGGTTTTTGGCAATGCATGGACACATTCCGAGATTGGCAGTTGCTCAATTCAATGATTGATCAGGAAAAGGCACCATGGAAAGTTTGGTAAACGCTCTCGAGTCATTCCGTGGAAAACGAGTTCTCATTACAGGAGACACGGGTTTCAAAGGCTCGTGGTTGAGTTTGTGGTTGCATAATCACGGCGCAGAGGTTTTTGGATATGCACTACCCGCGCTACCCCACTCACACTTCAACGACTTATCGCTGGGTTCGGTAATCAATCACGTAGATGGCGATGTGCGAGATCTTGCCAGTTTGAACAAGCGCTTTCAAGAAGTTCAACCTCATGCAGTATTTCACCTTGCAGCCCAACCGATTGTTCGCCTTTCCTATCGCGACCCGGTACAAACTTTTGAGACCAATATCGGCGGTTCAACGAATGTTCTCGAATGTGTTCGACTTACCGAATCGGTCCAAGCACTTATCTTCATCACCTCAGATAAGTGCTACCGAAATGTTGAACAAGTTGCTGGATACACCGAAGAAGATGTGCTTGGTGGCAATGATCCGTACAGCGCTTCGAAGGGTGCCGCAGAGCTTGTTTTTGCTGCATATAACGCATCATTTTTCGCACACCGCGATGGCCTAATTGCAGCATCGGCCCGTGCCGGAAACGTAATTGGTGGAGGTGACTGGGCAGAAGATCGCATCATTCCAGACTGCATTCGCTCTCTACAACAAAACACCGCAATCGTTATTCGCAACCCACACGCAACTCGCCCTTGGCAACACGTACTCGAGCCACTGTCTGGATACATCATGCTTGGAAGCGCGATGTTGAAGGGCAATACATCAGTCTCGGGTTCATGGAACTTTGGTCCCCGAGAAGACGAAGTTCGATCTGTTGACGATGTCACTCGCGAAGTCATCAAAGTGTGGGGCGAAGGCACGGTCAAGCTTGACGGCAATCAAAATCACCCACATGAAGCAACTTTGCTGCAACTCGATTGTTCAAAGGCTCGTACTGAGCTTGGGTGGTTGCCTCGTTGGGACTTCCTCACAACAATGGACAAAACAGTTTCGTGGTATCAATCTGTTCATCAAGGAACTGATGCCCTGTCGGTAACACAACAGCAGTTAAACGAGTATGAAAAGAGCAGCCGTGATTGATGGAGTAGTTATCACACCATTACGCCAGATACTGGATGAACGTGGCAAAGTCATGCACATGTTGCGGTCAACTGACCCACACTTCACTCAGTTCGGAGAAATTTATTTCTCCACTGTTTTCCCTGATGCCGTTAAGGCCTGGCACATTCACAAAAAAATGACGTTGAACTACGCAGTACCGGTTGGTCGAATCAAGTTTGTGTTGTTTGATGACCGCCCAGATAGCCCAACTCGGGGTGAGATTCAAGAAATCTTTATGGGTCCAGATAACTACGTTCTCGTCACCGTTCCCCCGATGGTGTGGAATGGATTTAAAGGTGTTGGTCCAGACGCTTCACTCGTTGCGAACTGTGCATCAATCCCCCACGATCCAGACGAGATTGATCGCTGTGATCCTGCTGATACGCGCATTCCTTATGACTGGGCGCTGAAGCACAAATGAGTGCAACTGTCCTCCTCGTGGGAGGATTCGGAAATCTAGGTGGGCGAATTGCCGCTCATCTTTCACAATTTCAAGATCATCAGATCGTTCTTGCATCACGTAAGAAACAAGCAGCACCGCTTTGGGCAAAAGACGCTCAAACCATTCAGCTCGATGTCACTGACCCAACAACATTTACCAACATTCCAAAATCTGTGAACTGCATCGTTCAGCTTGCAGCCACAAATGATGTTGATTCGGCCCAGAACCCGGAGCTCGCTCGCACCGTTACCACCGAAGGCACTGCATCGCTGTTGAACACTGCAATTCACAATGGAATTGAACGCTTTGTTTACTTCTCTACTGCACATGTGTATGGCTCACCACTGCAAGGAACGTTCACCGAATCATCACCAACTCATGCAGTACATCCATATGCCACAACCCATTTAGAGGCCGAATCTGCTGTTGCTGCCGCTCACGAGCGAGGTGACATTCAAGGCATTCGGGTTCGATTGTCTAATGGATTTGGCCGTCCTATGGCCTATGAGGCCGCAGATTGGCGGACCTTAACAAGTGATCTCTGTAGGCAGGCGGTGGTTGAAAAGCGAATGGAGATGCGCACAGACGGTCTCCAGGAGCGAAACTTCATCACCAAAACCGATATTGCTCGAGCGGTTCAGCACCTAATTGCACTACCAACATCTCTCATCAGTGATGGATTGTTCAATTTGGGTGGATCGCAATCACAGACTTTGCTCGCTATGGCAACGACTATTCAAGAACGGGCACAGAACAAATACTCAACAGAAATCCCGCTTCATCGGCCCGAGCCAACCACAGCCGATATTCAACATTTGAACTTCGACATTCACAAACTGCTGAATACTGGATTTTCGCTCACCGAGGACACGCTCGGTGAAATAGATGACTTTCTTGACATGATTGAATTGCATCATCAATCATGAATAATTCTCCACTCGTTTCTATTGTCATTCCGACTTACAACCATGCCCCCATGTTGCAACGTGCGTTAGCAACCGTGGTTGAGCAGACGTATCAAAACTGGAATGCAATTGTTGTAAACAATTTTTCTACGGATGACACGCTTGAAGTAGTGGCAGCATTCAATGACCCGCGAATTCAATGCGTCAACTTTCGAAACAATGGGGTGATCGGAGCCTCGCGAAACGAAGGAATTGCACTTGCCACCGGTAAGTACGTTGCTTTTCTTGATTCAGATGACACATGGTTTCCGACAAAGTTAGAAAAGTGCGTTGAGATTCTTGAATCTGGATCCGACCTTGTTTGCCACGCCGAATACTGGATAGATGAAAGTGGGAAATCGCGACTCGTTGCTTATGGCCCAAGCGAGGCAGCTACACATCACAATTTGATATACAACGGAAATCGCATCAGCACATCTGCAACGGTGGTTCGCACCGCATTGCTGAAAGAAGTACACGGGTTTGATGTCTCGCCTGAGTTGATTTCAACTGAAGATTACGACCTGTGGATTCGGTTGGCTGCTAAGTCGGACAAGTTTGCTTTCATTAGCGAACCACTTGGTGAATACCACCGCCATGACAACAATGTCAGTGCAAACATTGAGAAGCACTTGGCAGCTGAATTAGCACTTCTTGCAAAGCACTTTTCAGCAAACACTCGATTTGAAAACATGATTGCACGACGACGCCGAAGAGCATTGGCGTATTACGGGGCAGGACGCTCGTTGCATCGAACCAGAAAACACTTCCTTGCGCTACAGAAATACTCCCACTCATTGGTTATCTGGCCAATTTCACTTCGCTTATACGCAGCAGTCATGCTTTCGTTGATGGGATTTTTTAAGCCAAAAAGCAAGTAGCGTTACAGCCATCGAAACCGAACGCGATATTCGATATTTTGCCTATGCCCGCCATGCGCTTGCTGAGGCACTGAGGGTCTGCAAATGCGGTCCGGGCGATGCCGTTCTCGTTCCTGAGTTCATTTGTCGGGATGTATTGAGTTCAATTCACGCTGTTGGATCCACCCCCGTTTTTTACCCTGTGGACCGATCGCTTTCACCAATGAGTCTGCTGAATTCGCAGCAATGCAAAGCCGTACTGGCCGTCAACTACTTCGGCTTCGCTCAAGATTTAGCGCCATTCCGCGAATATTGTTTGCGAACGGGCGCAACCCTTATTGAGGACAACGCCCACGGCTTTCTCAGCAAAGACACTTCTGGAGTTTTGCTTGGAACGCGAGCCGATCTTGGAATCACCAGTATTCGCAAAACGTTTCGCTTGGTAAATGGGGCTGCACTGTATTTCTCTGGCGTCGAGTATTCGGGCCTTGTAGCGGAACAGTTGGAGTTTCAGAATGGCGCTGCTCCAAAGGGGTTTCTTCTCCGCAAAGTGAGTGCACAAATCCAGCGCTCAACAAAGATCCCCACACTCTCACTGTTTCAATTCTCGATTCGCATGATGCGACTACTCGCTACAGGATCTCGACTTCCAAAATCCACACAGGAAAGCGAAACTGAACTTCCAACCCAAGTAGCACCCCATCGCAGCGTTCATGAACTCATCAGATCACTGCAACCGAAAGTTGAAGTTGAGCGACGACAGAAACTATTTGCCGAAGTTCACAAACGGGTGAAGGATCTTGATATTGAAGTGATTTTTAGCGACATGCACCCAGGTGTTTCGCCTTATGGATTTGCTTTCATTGGCGATAGCGACTCTGTAAATTCGGTGCGCAACAAGTTGCGAGGTCTTTCGGTTGAGGTAATTCATTGGCCAGACCTTCCAGATGCAGTGAATGTTCCAGAGGATCACTTCTACCGCAATACTTGGGTGGTGAATTTCCTGTGAGCGATAACTGGAAGTTTTTTGAAGGTGGCGATAGTGATTGGGATGATTTACTCAAGCAATTAGGGCAAATGTGTGTTTTCCAATCATCACGCTGGGCACGTCATAAATCTTCAACTGGCTGGAGTGCTGCTCGCATTGTTAAGAAGACTGGCGATTCACAAATCGCAATTCAGTGCCTTGTCCGCAAAGGTCCGTTTGGGATTGCAATGGCATGGGCTCCTGGTGGCTTCGCTGGCGACCTGTCGCTCACTGACAAATTGTTTTCGTCGTCGCTGAAGCAATTACTGAAATCACGATTTCTTTACATTCGCTTTGGAATGATGATTGATTTCAGTTCAAGTGATGCATCGCTACTTGCAAATGCAGGTTTTAGGAAAAGCAAAAACCCAATTGGCGCAAAACAAAGCATGTTGCTCAGCATTAATTCAGATCAAGAAAGCATGTTGTCAACTGCTTCAAGCAATTGGAAGCGAAATCACAAAAGGTCACTTCGAACACCTTCTTCTCCATATGTATGGAATGACGCCAGCCCAGACCAGCTTGAAGCCGCATATCAAGCTATGGATGAGTTCAAGAAGGTTGAAGGGGTGAAGCTGCACATGTCTGCTTCAGATATTCGCAGTGTTCAGGAGTGCTTTGGACATGACTTAGTGCTGATTCGTATGGATGATGAAAATGGAAAACTGTTGTCGGTTCGCGGCGCTCTTGTCCAACAGTCAACTGCCTGGGACTTTATTGCAGTGACGACTCCAGATGGCCGGAAAACTTATTCTTCGCATCGCACGCTTATTGCACTCGCTCAGGAATTAGCACGTCGTGGATGTACAACACTTGAATTAGGGGGAATTGACCCAGAGAAAAACAAAGGTGGATTTGATTTCAAAAATGGAACAGGTGCTCAAATAACCACATATCAAGGCGAATGGGAGGTAGCGCATCCGTCTTGGATTCGTCCCTTCATTAGTAGAATTATCTCTGCAAAGGCCCAGTGAATAGCACTTCGTTTGAAGCTGCTACTGAAAACTTGGTGAGAGTGGAACGCAATACATGAGTGATCTCGCATCTTATTCGTTGCAGACAATTGGGTTAGCGGCATTAGCGCTCGTCTATTTTTCAAGATCCAAAAAAATTAATACGTATTCACTTGGATTAGTGATGTTCTGGACTATTGGTGTGATCTTTATTTATTCACGATACGGAGCAAATCAAGTCCAGTTTTATTCAAATGATCAGGCATTTCATCAACAAATCGTTGAAATCTATCTACCCAAAGAAGGAATAAATCTAAGATTATTTATTACTCTTCGCTACATCATTACGTTGCCTGTTTTTTTCCTTTCGTCATTTGGTATCAACATTGCACTTGCTTTTAAATTCATGCAACTTATATCTGCCCTGTTAATTGTTCATCATTCAAGATTTGTACTCCTAAGTTTTGGAATAACGATCAAAAATTGGATGTACGTCTACATAGCTGGCCCGTTACTCGTCTTTATGTCTCTATTTGCACTTCGAGACATCCACCTTGCGCTTTTCGCTCTCTTGTTCATTTTCCCGAAAAACACTTGGAACCGCTATCTTGCGCTGCTAGTCATTGCAATGCTTAGACCGCACCTTGCCGCTGCCCTGCTCTTTGGATTTGTGGCAGGGTCCTTGATAAGCGTGCTCAAGCCAAAACTGTTGGTTCTCGGCCATGCACTGTTGTTGCTGATTTCCTATGTGTTCGGCGCGCTTAGTTTCTCAATTGGTGATTATGTCATGAATGATGGGGAATTAGACATTGCTTCTACTATTTTCTCAATTAAGAACTCGACTCAAGTTGCTCTAAACACAATTGGTTTGCAGTTCTTGATTCTTGATGCTGAAAAGGCAGGTGTCGTAGCAGCATCAACTCTCCTGTTGCTAAGTGCGAGATTGATATTTATTGACTCTTTCCTCAATCCATTGACTTTCTTCTATTTCTGCACAAAACCAATGAGGATTGTTAAGCGCGAAACACTTCAAATTAGTTCGGCGCTGTTTTTCTTTTATGGTTTGATTCTTCAGAATGTCATTATCACCAATTCAACGAGGCAGAATTTGCCATTCATAACAGTTATGGGCCTAATTGCGGTGATTCGACTGTACGAGAGTCAAGACGAGGAAGTTCAACTCTGTTTGCCAACAACTGTACGTATATCAACCCGATGAAGATACTTTACGTAATCACAGAAGATTGGTTCTTTCATTCACACTTTCTTGACCGTGCAAAATTCATGGCCGCATCAGGAGAAACGGTTGGTATCGCAACAAGATTCTCCGTGCACGAAGAAGATCTGAAATCGTATGGATTTACACTATTTCCAATTGATTTCTCCCGCCGAGGCTTAAACCCATTAATGGAATTCATCACTTCTTTAAGAATTCGAAAGATAATTCGCGAATTCAAACCAGATATAACTCATAACGTTGCCCTTAAACCTGTGGTCACGGGAACGTTTGGTGAATTGCTCGGCCGACAAAGAGTCGTCGTGAACGCCTTGGTTGGCATGGGCTACATCTTTACTTCAACTGATGCCCGTGCTTCGCTTGTCAAGCCGTTACTCAGCAGAATTCTCAAGTTCTTACTTCATTCCAAGGCAGTACACGTTGTTATTGAGAACCCAGATGATCTCAATTCATTGGTGAGCGATGGATTTGTTGAATCAAGTCAAATCTCACTTATTCGTGGTGCTGGTGTCAATCTTGATGCGTTTCCTTTTCATCCAGAAATGCCCGGGCCAATATTTGTTACTTTGGTTTCACGGATACTTCGAGATAAGGGAGTGCTCGAATTTATTGAAGCCGCATCTCATTTAAGTCTGAGCGCTCCAGATGTTGTTTTCCAGATTGTTGGTGAACCAGATCCCGGTAACCCCTCTGCGATTCAGAAAAATGAAATTGATTCATGGAATTCTCTACCTAACGTCAAATTTCTGGGACGTCGAAACGACATAGCAAGTATTTTGCGAGATTCACATGTTGTTTGTCTACCTTCATATAGAGAAGGCTTGCCTAAGGCACTCCTTGAGGCTCTCTCATGTGGGAGACCGATCATTACAACTGATGTACCCGGATGCAGAGAAGTCTGTAATGACGGTGTCAACGGATTGCTGGTTCCGGCACGAGACAGCATCGCGCTTTCTAAAGCCATTGAAAAACTGGTGCTTGATGCTGAAATGCGCCAGGCAATGGGACGAGCAGGTCGATTGCGCGCCGAAACCGAGTTTTCTAATGAAATTGTATGCACTCAAACTTTAGATCTATATAGAAAACTGATTAAACGATGAAGATCTTAGTTACAGGTGCTAACGGATTCATCGGGGCACACCTATGTCAAGAGCTTTCGAGACGTGGCATTAGTTTCCGTGCCACTGCACGCAATTTAAATACAAACAACTACGCCGATTTTGTGAGTTGCGATCTCGAAACAGCCGAGTCGCTTGACCAGCTAATGGACGGATGCGAAGTCGTTGTTCACCTCGCAGGCCGCGCACATGTAACTAACGATGATTCGCTAGAGAAGTACCAGGTAGCTAACGAGTTTGTTACTCGACGACTAGCAAATGCTGCTCTCCAAAGTGGAATAACGAGATTCGTGTATCTCAGTTCCATCAAGGTAAATGGTGAATCAAACGACTCTGGCTCACCGTTCTGCTCCACCGACAATCCAATTCCACTAGATAACTATGGCCACTCCAAGTTGGCAGCGGAACTCGCTCTTCGGGAGATCTGCCAAGCAACAAAAATGGAGTATGTGATCATTCGTCCAACCCTCGTCTATGGGAAGGGAGTCAAGGCGAATTTTTCAGCTCTTATTTCTGCTGTCCAAAAAGGAGCCCCTCTTCCTATCGCGTCAGTTCGTAATTCACGAAGCATGATTGGAATTAACAACCTCATTGACTTGGTAATTGCAACCTGTACAAACCCACATGCAGCTAATCAAATATTTTTGGCGTCGGATGGAAACGACCTATCAACACCGGCATTGGTTCGATTGATTGCCCAATCACTAAACCGCCCATCACGAATATTCCCGTTTCCTGTTTTTGTTCTGAGACTTCTAGCCGTAGTTGTTAGAAAGTCTTCGTTTATTGACAAACTGACAGGATCTCTGTCGGTTGATATCAGTCACACAACCAGCACTCTCAACTGGAAACCGCCGTTTTCCACCGAGTCTGAAGTTGCAAAGGCCGTTCAGTGATAGTCGCTCTCTCCCTATCGCTTCTCATTGTCTCAGCGATACTTACTCGTCAACTTGTTTCATACCCACATCGTTTTTCGAAGATGGATATTCCCAATGAGCGAAGTTCACACATCACCCCCACTCCTCGTGGCGGAGGAATCGCGTTTGTCACAACATCTCTCATTGGATTTCTGCTTCTGCTACTCAATGATGCGCTCAATGCAACCGAGCTTTTTGCGCTCTGCTGTGCAGGGTCAATCGTTGCCATTGCTGGCCATCTTGATGATCGACAGAAAATCTCAGGCGCCACCGTTCGGCTGGTCCTTCATGCCATCAGCGCGGTCATCCTCATTATTGGGGTGGGAATTCCTTCAGAACTTGCGCTTTTTGATCAAACAGTTAACACCGGAATTATTGGCTCAATTCTCGGCGTTGTTTACCTGGTCTGGCTGCTGAATTTGTTCAATTTCATGGATGGAACAGATGGCATCGCGGCAAGCGAGGCAATTTTTGTTGTGCTTGCAGGAGCGTTTCTTAGCTACCACGTTCTTTCAGACGCCAATCACAGTGCTGCGGCAATAACTCTTGCTGCGAGCACATTTGGCTTCATTCTGTATAACTGGTCGCCAGCAAAGATTTTCATGGGCGATGTTGGAAGTGGATATTTAGGAATCATGGTTGCTGGACTTTCCCTTATTGCTGCGAATAAAGACTCTGAGCTGTTGTGGGTGTGGATCATTTTGCTTGCAGTATTTGTCAGCGATGCCACAGTTACCTTGATTCGTCGCTTACTGCGGAAACAAAAGCCGCACGTCGCGCACCGCAGTCACGCATATCAGCATCTTGCGATCGGGCTCAATTCACATGCAAAGGTCGCGTTACTCGTTCTTGCTGTCAACATTGCGTGGCTATTGCCAATTGCGTTTCTTGTTGCCGATAAGCAAGTTGCTGGAACTACCGGAGTGATCATTGCCTATGTTCCACTGCTTATTGCAGCGCTCGCGTTTGGCGCTGG
>ENA-ORFA01000714-ORFA01000714.1-marine-metagenome-genome-assembly--contig:-NODE-714-length-13731-cov-3.196865_pt1 | contig 13731 bp, 9 predicted proteins | sample MGYA00248621_ERZ508587 | MGnify/ENA primary metagenome ERZ508587 (study PRJEB26250, sample SAMN06266239) | marine metagenome | isolation source: Columbia River Estuary | place: USA:Columbia River Estuary... | reverse complement strand
CTAACTCCAAACGACGCTCTGTTAAGATAGCCTGGTATAATGTTGCGCCTGTAGCCGTGATATTGTGCAGATTATCTCTAAATGCACGCTGACGAACCAAATTCAAATAAGACTGAGCTTTTGTATCATTTACAGCCGTGGTAGCTTTGTTAAAAGCTTCTGCAGCCATCAGTAATACATCCGCATAACGAATAATGCGGAAGTTATTCAGGTAGTTCAATTCGATCTGGCCAGACGTCTGCCCTTTTCTTGGCAAATACTTCTGATTGTATAAACCTGTATTCTTATAAGGAGCAACCTGGTAAGTGATACCAAAAGAAGGATTTGCATTTTTATAAGCCTCAATATCTAAAACAGTAACGCCTTTGCGCTGATCACCAGCAGCGTAGGCATTAGCCAAATCCTGTGTAGGAAGATTAGTACTCCAACCCGCGGCATACGGCATTGCTGCAGATCCATTCAATCCTCTGATACCACACTGCTGAATAGCATAGTTACCTTGTCCGCGTGTTACAGCACCCCAGTTATAATAAGGGGATGTATTAGTGTATTGAATTTCAAAAACAGATTCAGTTCCGTTTTCGCCAGACTCAAGAAACATAGCACCAAAATCATCCACTAATCGAAACGCATTAGAAGTAATGATGCTTTCTAAAATAGGAGCAGCTGCATCATATTTTTTCTGATATAAAAGTACTTTTCCAAGTAATGCCTGTGCTGCATACTTTGTAATACGACCCTTCTGCACCTGAATGGCTGGTAAAGCTGTGATGGCTGCATTGAGATCTCTTTCGATCTGATCATACACATCAGCTTTAGAGCTACGTTGTAAAGTAGCTGACTCACTCAAGGAAAGGCGCTTTTCGGTGAAAAGAGGAACACCTCCAAAAAACTTCACTAGATGGAAATAGTAGTATGCGCGTAGAAAATAAACTTCCCCATACAGTGCGTCTTTGCCTGCAAACGTAACAGTGTTACCTGCTGGATTTTTTTCCTTATACTGATGCAGGTAGTTTGCTCTGTTAATGCCTTCGTAGGCCGCTTGCCACAATTCAGACAAAGTACTATTAACAGGAGTATGCGTCATATCATCAATCTGCTGCAGGGAAAGAACATCCGATGCATTCTCTCCTCCACTCACTGCATTATCAGAGGCAATATCACCTACCGGTACAGCCTGGTTCAGCCATTGAAGTGGAGTGTAAGCACTCACGGCCATAGTACGGTAATCAGATTCAGAACGGAGATAATCCAGTTCAGTGATTCTGAAATCTTCCCGGGGATTGTAATCAACCCATTTGGTGCAAGAAGAAAACAATAGCACCACCCCAAAGAGGAAGCTAAGCGGTTTTAATGTATTTGGTTTCATATTCGCAATCATTTAAGTTGATTAAAGTTTAATATCAAGTCCGAGTGTAAACGTACGAGGCTGAGGATAAGAACCTCTGTCTACACCTGTATCCAGAATACCTCCAGAAATTTCAGGATCAAATCCGGTATACTTTGTAAATACAAACGCATTACGCACTTGTCCATAAATACGGAAAGAAGAGAACCAAGCATTTTTGGAACGTGACGGCACTGTATAGCCCATCTGAATATTCTTAATCTTGATGAATGAACCATCCTCTACAAATCGGTCAGACACACGAATATTACTGTTTGCATCCACAAAAGAATAGCGTGGGTTACGCGCATCGTTAGTAGTTCCCTCACCAGTCCAGCGGGCCAACACACTGCGATCTTTATTAGTATAGTTGGCATTACGCTCATAGGCACGGTATACTTCATTACCAACAGAAGCATAAGTGAAGGCAGTGAAGTCGAATTTTCCCCATTCCATAGAAAGGTTCCAACCCATTGTGAAATCTGGGAACGGATCACCAATCTGTGTCATATCCTGTGCATTGATCAACCCGTCTTTATTCAGGTCAACAAAGCGAATATCACCAGGAACAGCACCAGGCTGTGAAGCGGATCCAGCAATCTCAGCTTGATTCTGGAAGAGTCCGTTTGTCTTGTATCCGAAGAAATAACCAGGAGTGAATCCTTTTTCAAATACAGTTACACTTTGAGATTGTCCATTAAAGTAATAACCACCCATAATACGAGCAGTACCATCACTGTTGGTAGCCGTCACCTCATTTTTAGCTGTGGTGAAAGTGACCGCGTTGATCAACTTAACTTTCTTTGCAATGGTTTGATTATAAGTCAACGTTAAGTCGATACCCGTACTTCTTGTTGCACCAATATTAGAAGTTGGAATCGGTACAGTTCCCAAATAAAGAGAAGCCGAAGGAGTAAAGAGCAAACCATCCACCTCTTTCTGGAAATAATCAGCAGAAAGACTTAGTGAACCTTTGAAAATGCTCAAATCAAAACCAGCATTTAGCTGTGTTTGTTTTTCCCAGCGAAGCGCATCATTGGCGGCAGAACCTACTGTGCTACCCGCATAGAATACGTTGTTGAAATTATATCCGTTACTGTTAGCAGTAGGACCATAGCTAGGACCTCCGTTTACAATTCCTACAAACTGAGGATCTACATTCTCATTTCCGGTAGTACCATAACTAGTACGGATCTTAAGATAATTGATGAACTTGGAGTTAAAGAAGTTCTCATTACTCACTACCCAACCCGCAGAACCTGAGATAAAGTTGGCAAACTTGTTCTTCACACCAAATGCATACGATCCGTCACGACGGATAGTTCCAGACAAAAGATATTTATTGTCGAAGTCATAATTCAAACGACCGAAGTAGGAAAGATTACGACGGAAGTACTGATAATAATACCCGCTCAATGCGTTAGTGTTGGCCGCAGTATTATTTCCGGTAGCTGCAGTAAAATCAGCAAACTCCCATGAGTTGAAAGGAACATCCTGACGAGTAGCACCTGCTGCATTTCCTGAAACTCTTGCCACAGCAAATCCAGCCACTGTTTCAAAATTATGTTGAGTTCCTACTTTGAAATTATAGTTGGCAAATGACTCCCATGTATAATTAAAATTGCTCACTTTTTCATGCGCTACACTGTTAAAGCGACCCGCTACAGTAGAACCATCAGCATTCATAGAATTATCTATGTTGTTAGGTCCATAAAATACAAGCGGCGTAAAACTCTTTGCATTACCATCGTATTTGGTATAACCAAATCTTGAAGTAACCCGAAGATTTTTTAACAGCTGATACTGGAGCTCAAATTTTCCGTACAGCTTAGAGCCCATATTCTTGTTGTAGGTGTTCTCCAACTTGGTTAGCGGATTAAAAACTTCAGACAACAATAAGTTACTGAACCCATATTGACCAGGGGTGCCCGCAACAGTATTATTTACAGCAACTGTCGGATCAAAGTTTAAAGCACTTCCCAAAATACTGTTGAATGAATTCTCCTGAACTCCACGTCCCTCTAATAGTACACCCGTTGTATTTAACAGGAATTTCAATTTTGAAGAAAGATCGAACGTAAGGTTTGCAGTGAAATTTCCACGACTGAATCTGGATTTTTCATTGCCACCCACAATTCCACCTTGGCTGGTGTATCCCGCAGATAAGAAATATCCCATACGGTCAGATCCGCCGCGGGCAGAAAGTGTGTGAGACTGAAGCGGTGCCATCTTAAACACCTCATTTTGCCAATTGGTACCCACTCCGATTTGAGAAAGGTCATTGAAAACAACAGGCCCACCGGCTACTGTACTTCCTTCATTAATCATGGCAGCATACTCAGTTGCATTGAGTACACCAACTGTATTGATAACATCCTGCATACCATAACTGGCATTTACGGTGATATCAGTTTTGGATGACTTACGTCCTGAACGGGTTGTCACCACAATAACACCATTTCCACCACGTACTCCATAGATAGCAGCCGTGGCCGCATCTTTTAATACGTTGATTGATTCAATATCAGTGGGTGCTATAGAGTTAAGATCAGTAAGGGTTTGTGGAACTCCATCTATAATTACTACCGGATCAGTTCCAGAAAAAGAAGGAATACCACGAATCAAAACTGTTGGCTTGGCACCAGGAGTACCTGGCTGTATCACATTAACCCCTGAAGCACGTCCTTGCAATGCTTCTTCCATACGGGTTGGACGCAGTTTTTCAATATCAGACCCCTTTACAGTAGCAATGGCTCCTGATACTTTTGTTAGACGCTGGGTACCATAACCCACTACTACAACATCTGCCAAGGTTGTTTCGGCAGATTCTTCCATTGCAATGGAGAGATCCGTAGTTGAACCCGTCAAAGCGTATTCAACAGGATTCATTCCCACATAGGAAATAGTTAATACAGCTCCGGCTGATCCAGTAATTGTGAATCTACCTCGAGCGTCAGTGACTGTTTTCTGGGAAGTCCCCTTCAGGGTTACTGTAGCGCCGGCAACTGATTCACCGGTAGCTTTGTTGAAAATTCGTCCGGAAATTGGTTTGTTTTGAGCCCAAAGATTGATGCTTAATAATAGGCATACAAACAGGGAGGCCCACCAAGTTAGTTTTGGTTTCATACGACAAGCATTAGGTTTTAAATAGCCTAGATGTAGACATACAAATAACTCAATTAGTTGATTCATTTAAAAATATTTTACCCCATCATTACTACATCAAATTTTATAATACACTGATTATCAATAAACTTAAAATATCTCACTACTACATCAACTGTTTTTTATATATTCAATCAACCAATTTTGAAATGAGATACCTCCTAACCACCCTATTTATCTCAATTACTGCTTTGTCTAAGGCTCAAAACACAATTGGCCTACCCGAGATAAACAATTTTCAGAAAATTCAATATAAAGCTGGACTCCAAAACTGGGACTTTCGGCAAGATCAGCGAGGGGTAATGTATATAGCCAATAACGAGGGAATGCTAAGCTATGACGGTAGTAGCTGGACCCTTCATCCCCTTCCCAATAAGACAATTGCAAGATCGCTGGAAATTGTCTCCGAAGACACCATTTATGTTGGTGGGCAGGGGGAATTGGGGTTTTTTAGCCCGGATCGATCAGGTACGCTGATTTACACCTCGCTTTTGGGAAAAATTCCAATCAAAGACCGCTCTTTTGGAGATGTATGGGATATAGTAGCACATAAATCGGGCATCTTTTTTAGGTGTAGTAATAAAATATTTGAACTAAGAAACTCAATCATAAAACTATACACGCCCTCAAGCGAGTGGGCATTTCTAGGAGCTGCCCAAAACAAGCTATTTGCCCAAGACTTTGAAGAAGGACTCTTGACATTTGAAAAAGGACAGTGGGTGCCCCTAGATTCAAACGCAATACTTTCAAAAACTGATCCCATCACGGGCATTATTACTACAGGGAAGGACAGCTTTTTGATAACAACACTGAAAAATGGAATTTATGAACTGAGCAATAATCAAGTTCGTCCTCAAGTTTCTCCCAGCAAAACATTCTTTATTCAAAATAGGATCTACGCAGCCACACTGATCAACGGCAGTACAATTGCGCTCGCCACCAGCAATGACGGAGTTTATATCATAGATAAGAGCGGAGCAATTATTCAACATTTTTCAAAAAAAGAAGGACTACAACAAACCAATGTCTTAAGTGTTTTTTGCGATCAGCAGCAAAACCTATGGCTGGGTCTTGATAATGGAATTGATTTTATTGCTTACAACAGTGCCATTAAACAAATATCACCTAGCCAGGAAGGTGGTCCAGGATATGGAATTGCACTACTTAATAACCAATTATTTGTTGGCACCTCGACCGGACTCTATCAAGCCCCATTAAAAGTTGCAAGCGACCTAAGCTATGTGTTAAGCAACTTTAAAAAAATTGAAAGCAGTGAAGGACAAATCTGGAATCTCACCGTAATCGATAATCGGCTATTTGCAGGACATCACGAAGGTGGATTTGTGGTGGCAAATGGAAAGGCAAACTATTTTAATCGGATTGCAGGCAATTGGAATTTTGTACCCTTTGCCGTAAACGGAAAGTCGAAATTAGCGGTAGGAAACTACCAAGGCATAGCATTTATTGAACAAACGGGAAATTCATTTACATCCAAAACAGCTATCCCAAACTTTGAAGAATCTTCGCGCTATATGGTGGCTGACAATCAAGGAAACTTGTGGGTGTCACATCCCTATCATGGCGTTTACAGAGTTAGTAATAAGGAAACGGCACCAACTATAATTAAGTATGAAAAAGAAAAAGGAATTCCCACTCCGCTCAACAATCATATTTTCAAGCTTGGCCAAGAAATAGTATTAGCAACTGAAAAAGGAATTCTTCAATACAATCAGCAAACTGATAATTTTATCCCACACCGGTTATTTAGTTCAACAATCGGATCGAAAGGTGTTCGCTATATCAAAGAAGACAAAGAAGGTAATTATTGGTTTGTGCAAGACAAAACGGTAGGAGTAATCAATACAAAAGCACAAACCATTACCTATTTACCAGAATTATCAAATAAAATACTAAGTGGATTTGAAAACATTTTCCCCATTAATAATGAGAACATTTTTATTAGTGCAGAGCGTGGCATCTTCCATGTGAATTATAAAAAATACCTGGAGAACAAGCGTGACTTAAAAGTACAAATCAGAAAAGTAAATATTACAGGGCAGAACGATAGTTTACTCTTCGGTGGTTTTGGTTCATTGGCAGCCAAGAATTCATATACCGAAAAGCTAATCATACCCAACAAATGGAAAACAATTCGTTTTGGGTTTTCAGCCATACTATATGGACAAGAGTCAAAACTGGAATACTCCTATCGCCTCAAAGGATTTGATAAAAATTGGTCAGCATGGAGCACACGTGCAGACAAGGAGTATTCTAATTTGCTAGAAGGACGCTACACTTTCGAGGTAAAGACGCGAAACAATTTAGGAAGCGAATCAAGTGTTACCACATTTGAATTTACTGTGTTACCCCCCTGGTTTAGGACGTCATGGGCGTATGCCATTTATATTTTTCTTTTTGCTGGTTTACTTTTATTGATGTATCAATTTCAAAAAATCAAATTCAGCAAACAGCAAAAAAGAATGGAGGAAGAAAATAAAAGACTACTTTATATAAGTGAATTAGAATTAAATAAAACACAAAGTGAGGTGGTGGCCTTACAAAATGAAAAACTAGAGTCTGAAATAAATTTCAAGAACTCGGAATTAGCTTCCTCCACTATGCACTTGGTAAAAAAAGGAGAACTGCTTTCAAAAATCAAAGAGGAGCTTGCACATGTACTAAAGCATATTCAAGATAAAACGGCTATACAGGAAATAAAAAAAGTAATCAAATCAGTATCTGATGATGATAAAATTGATCAGGAATGGGAAACTTTTGCTAAACACTTTGACAAAGTACATAGTGACTTTGTAGTGCTACTGAAGAAAACATATCCGTCGCTAACTGCCAACGAAGTAAAATTGTGTATTTATCTACGGATGAACCTCAGTAGTAAAGAAATTGCCCAACTAATGAATATTTCAGTACGAGGCGTCGAAATAAGCAGGTACAGACTTCGTAAAAAAATCGGGATACCCTCTGAGGTCAATTTATTCGATCATCTAATGCAAATTGATAGCAATAAAAATGAGGCTAACGAGCAGGGAGCTTCAGCAAATACTCAGGTTCATTTGTAGTGATAAAATCAAACCCCTGGCGAATACACCACTCTACTTGTGAAGGCTCGTTAACCGTCCACACATTAAGAATAAGTCCCAAGGCCTTTGCTTCATTAATCCATTGTGGATTTTGTTGATAAACCTTATAATTATAGTCTAAACCTTTAATACCGGCAGCTTGCAAATCAGCAGGTGATTTTTCGCCATTAAGATAATGCGATACAACAGTTGAATCCATCTCAATTAACTTGGTAAGAATTGCATAATCAAAACTGATATACTCCACCCACGCATCGGCTTTACTGTTCTTGACCTGCTCCCATACCCGTTGTGCTAATAATTGCCCTCGCGCTTTACCAGCCGGCGAAGGTTTTATTTCTAGCACCAACCGTGTCGACTTATTATCCTGAAGTCCTGCTCTCAAATAGGCCTCCAAGGTGGGTATCTCCTCTCCATTGGAAAGCCGATGAGAACGCAGCTGAGCATATGATGTGCTTTCAATATCCATACCACCATGATGCGGATCGTGATTGACAACCAATACTTCATCAGCCGTCATGCGTACATCAAACTCTGATCCCGTACAACCCAACCGAATTGCTTCTCTTAATGAAGCGATAGAGTTTTCCGGAAATCCATTTTTCTTAAATGCACCACGGTGGGCAATAACAGTATTAGATGCAAAATGCATGGAAGAAGATTTTAATCGAGTTACCGTACAGCCCACTAATGAAAAAAATATCGTTGTAACAAAAAGCAATTGAAGTAGTCTCATAATTATTTAAATGAAATTTCACTCAAACGAATACTATACTGTGCTCTACTGTTATTGGCAGCATCAATTAATTGAAAGTCGATCACAGGATCTTTTTCCCAACGAATTGTAATGAGCCCAAAATTGTTGTCCATAATAGGGCCTTCGATTCGATTTTTATTTGGAGTAGCAAAACTCCAAGTTGAGGTAATGCCACTTGATGTAAAATCATACAATGGATAAAGATCAGGAACCTGCAACTTAGATAGTTCTCCATAATGCACATCGCCTGTCAAAAAAAGTACTCCCCCAGCACGAGTACTTTTGATCAGATCAATCAAGCGCTGCTGTTCATGTGGGTAATTGGCCCATGCTTCATACCCATTATACTCAATGCCAAATTGAGTGCCACTACAAACAAGACGAATATCAGCCCGCTGTTTCAGAATTTCTCCGAGCCATTTCCACTGTTCATCACCCAATAAGGTGCTATCGTTATTTTCATGAATACTATAATCTAAAGAATAAAAATAGCGATCCCGAGGAGTAGGAGCGGCACTATCGTAATATCTAACATCATCACGAAATGTGCGATTATCCAGTAAGATTAATTGAATAGTTCGCCCGTGAGCTTTTATATATTCCACATGATATATGCCATCATGTTTTCTACGTGAGCTGGTGTCAGGTTCATTAAAGAAAGAAAGAAAAATCTCTTTAGACTCCTTTTTAAAAGGATAGTGACGCCCAGCATCATTACGGCCAAAGTCATGATCATCCCAAGTTGCAAAAAACTGAGTTACCTTTTTTAATTGCTGAAAAGAAGATTGGGCCCCCCAACGCTGATATTTTGCCCGCAACGTATCCATGTTATCAGTATCCCCATAAATATTGTCTCCCAAAAAAATAAAATAATCGGGTTTGTAAGTAGCCGCTAAGCCTAATAAAGGCTGCGGAATATCTTGATTAGCGCAAGAACCAATACCAATGGTAGTAACCGGAGTTGTCTGAGGAGCATTACAAGCTATGAAACAAAAAATGACTACGATACTGAGTGCCTTGATTGAGTTCTGCATACTCGAAATTAAGCGTCTGTCATCTTTTAATTACTTTTGCACTCCCGGACCCTTAGCTCAGACGGTTAGAGCATCTGACTCATAATCAGAGGGTCGTTGGTTCGATCCCAACAGGGTCCACAAATCAGTTTAAAATCAATGCATAATGTATTGATTTACAATTAATTATTAATAATGAAAAAAGTCTATCTTTTTCTCCTTTTATCCCTCACCGTATTAAATGGTCTTGTAGCACAAGAAAATGGGACGAACACAAGTAAAAAGAAAATTGATCTATCCAATCGACCAAACGACCACTTAGTAATTCAATTTGGGCATACCACTTGGTCTGGAGTTCCGGATACCATTGCCATGGGAAAGTTCTCCAAGAGCTTTAACGTGTACTTCATGTTTGATTTCCCTTTCAAGAGTAATCCAAAGATGAGTCTTGGTGTAGGTATAGGGGTGGGTAGTGATCATATGCGTTTCTCAAAAGTTAATGTAGGAATCAAAGAATTGGGTGGTACCCTGCGCTTTACCAATGTGCGTGACACCAATCATTACAAGAAAACAAAATTAGCAACTAGTTATGCAGAGGTCCCCCTTGAGCTGCGATTTAGTGCAAATCCGGAAACTGGAAAAGGAATAAAAGTTGGGTTAGGTGTTCGCGTGGGTGCGCTAATCAATGCGCATACTCGAAATGTTGATTGGGAAAATAGAAATGGAAATCTCTTAAATGAGTTTAGCGTCAAAGAATCAAGCACTAAATACTTTAATAAAACTCGATTTGTAGGAACCTTTCGTGTAGGCTACGGAAATGTTTCACTATTTAGTAGCTATCAGCTCAACCCTACGCTTCGAGATGGACAAGGCCCCACTGCACGCCCCTTTACACTTGGCCTCACGTTGAGTGGTCTTTGAGGATTTAATATGATTGATAAGCGGAATAAGATTGAAAAAGAAGAACGGGCCATTTTAGTTGGCGTTATTCAAAAAGATCAGACAGAAACACAAGTAACCGAATATTTAGCAGAGCTTGCTTTCCTCGCAAGTACCGCAGGTGCCGTGACTGTAAAGACTTTTACACAAAAGCTTCCGCACCCAGACAGCAAAACATTTATCGGAAAAGGGAAACTCGAAGAAATAGCAAACTATGTCAAAGGAAAAGACATCCGCGTTGTAATATTTGATGACGAACTCAGTGGAGCACAGATCAATAACATCGAAAAAGCACTGCAAGTAAAAACGATTGATCGTAGCGACTTGATTTTAGACATATTTGCACGCCGTGCTAAAACTGCGCAAGCAAAAGCACAAGTAGAATTAGCGCAATACCAATATATACTACCTCGATTGCGAGGAATGTGGAAACACTTGGAACGCTTAGGAGGTGGTATTGGTACCAGAGGTCCAGGAGAAACAGAGATCGAAACAGACCGTCGGATTGTCCGAGATAAAATTTCGTTATTACGCAAACGGCTTACAGAAATCGATAAACAAGCCTTTACCCAACGAAAGGAAAGAGGAGAGTTTATCCGAGTTGCCTTAGTGGGTTATACAAATGTTGGTAAATCCACTCTGATGAATTTGCTAAGCAAGCGAGATGTTTTTGCAGAGAATAAGTTATTTGCCACGCTGGATACAACTACCAGTAAAGTAGTATTTGAAAACACGCCATTTCTATTAAGCGATACGGTAGGATTTATACGCAAACTCCCCCACCATTTGGTAGAGAGTTTCAAAAGCACACTAGACGAAGTAAAAGAAAGTGATATTTTATTGCATGTGGTCGATGTTTCTCATCCTAACTACGAAGATCAAATGAAAGTAGTGAACACCACACTGGCAGAATTAGGTTGCGCTGATAAACCCACGGTCACTATTTTCAATAAGATGGATGTGTACGAAAAACAAACCTTCGATGAATGGTTGGAGGAAGATGTAAAACACACTATTTTGAAAGACTTAAAAAAACGTTGGGAAAACGAAACGCTGGGAGCCTGCATATTTATATCAGCCACGGAGAAGAGAGAAATTGATACATTACGTACTAATCTATTACAGCAAGTTCGAAAATTATACAGTCAGCGCTACCCTTACAAAACAGCTTATTACTCCCATGCCGATTACACCGAAGGAACTTGAATGGCACTTACTAACAGAAGATCCCAATAGCTTACCCTGGGAAAATCAACCGATTTTATCATTTACCATTACCGAGCGTTCGATTTGCCTGGCACAATTCGAGGGAAAATTTTTTGCTTTTCAGGCCCTTTGCCCACACGCAGGCGCCCCTCTGAAGGATGGGTATATTGACGCAAAAGGGAATATTGTCTGCCCTCTTCACCACTATAAATTTTGCTTAGCCAATGGCAGAAATTGTACGGGGCAAGGATATGATATGCGTGAATACCCCTTGGAAATGAGGCCGGATGGGCTCTATATCGGCCTCCGAAAATGAGGCTAATTATTCCGATTTTCCTTATTTTTGCTCCCCGCCGGAAAGATCTTCATCTTAATGGCGGCGTTTCAACAGAAACACTCCTCCTTAGCTCAGTTGGTTAGAGCATCTGACTGTTAATCAGAGGGTCGTTGGTTCAAGTCCAACAGGGGGAGCCACACTGGACAAGGCGACAGAAATGTCGCCTTTTTCTTTGTCTTACAGTGAGTTAGGTTAGTTGCATAGTTTGAAAAATATTATCTAATTTGAATTACTGATACAAGCATTCTAATGAGTGATCTACAATATTTAGAGAGCGCCAAGAAGGAATTTGGATATTATAAACTACTGGGTGAAAAAACATTTTCTCAACTAACAGACGAACAGTTGTTTATTGAGGCTAATAGCGAGAGTAATAGCATTGCAACAATTGTAAAACACTTACGGGGGAATATGCTTTCTCGTTGGACTGATTTTCTAACTACAGATGGTGAAAAAGAATGGAGGAAAAGAGACGAAGAATTTGAAAATGACATCAGCACTCGTGAAGAATTATTACAAAAATGGCAAGAAGGATGGTCTTGTTTATTTAAGGCACTTGATTCAATTTCTGATGATGACTTATCAAGAGTTATCTACATAAGAAATCAAGGCCATACTATTTTAGAAGCAATCAATAGACAACTTTCGCATTATCCTTATCATATTGGTCAAATTGTTTTTATTGGAAAGATGTTGAGCGATAAGAATTGGAACTCATTGTCTATTCCTAAAGGGGGGTCAAAAGAGTACAATCGAGATAAATTTTCTAAACCTAAAACTAATATTAACCATTCAATTTCTTGATAGTCGCATACTCAATCATCTTATTATAGCTGCACCTTTCGTCAAATAGGGGGGCAGATATATATGTAAAAGGGTTATACTTTAATAGTATGACCTTTTTCAATCATTTAACACCTATTATTTACCACATCGTCCTTGAACTGCATTATCTGTTTTTTCATTTCGCGGATCTCTTTCATCTTACGCTCAAGGGACAGCAACTTCTCGTCTAAAATTTGAAGCTTTTCCTTTTTTGAGTACTTCCGGTTATACCACGCATCAATGATTTGACCGATTTCTTTGATTGTAAACCCAACTGACTTTGCATCATTAATTAATTCAAGTTTTTCAATCGTAATATCGTCATAATGGTAGTAGTTATTAGATTTAACTCTTTCATCTTGTTTCCCCTCAATTAATCCTGACTTTTCATAAAATCGAATGGTATGAGTAGAAATCCCAGTTTTCTTTGATAATTCGTTTATTAACATACTGCAAATATAGGATGTTGAAAAATAAATATTAACCATAGACTATAGTCTAATGTTGCAGCCTTGAATTTAACCCAATATGTTTGCCCAAAACAAAAATTGAGAAAAATGAAAAAGACAGTATTAATTACAGGAACCTCAAGTGGTATTGGGAAAGCAACAGTTGTAGAGTTTGCTAAAATGGGTTGGAATGTTATTGCAACTCAAAGAACGCCTGAAAAAGAAAAGGACTTTTTTGAGTTTCCAAATGTGAAAATGTATTTCCTTGACGTTACTAATCTTGAGAGTATAAAACAAACAATATCACAGGTGCAGAAGGATTACGGGAAAATTGATGTGGTAGTTAATAATGCAGGTTATGGTGTTGATGGAGCGTTTGAAGCAATGTCAGATGAAATTATTGAAAAACAATTTAACACGAATGTTTTTGGATTGATGCGTGTGACAAGAGAAGCGATAAAGCATATGAGACCAAATGGTGGCGGAATGATTATTCAAATTTCAAGTATGGGAGGTAAAATCACATTTCCCTTGTATAGTATTTACCACGATACA
>ENA-ORFA01000710-ORFA01000710.1-marine-metagenome-genome-assembly--contig:-NODE-710-length-13757-cov-3.114547_pt1 | contig 13757 bp, 17 predicted proteins | sample MGYA00248621_ERZ508587 | MGnify/ENA primary metagenome ERZ508587 (study PRJEB26250, sample SAMN06266239) | marine metagenome | isolation source: Columbia River Estuary | place: USA:Columbia River Estuary... | reverse complement strand
CAGTGCGAATGCTTGGTCGAGTTACCGATGAGCAGTTGCCTTTGTTGTACGGATGTGCAGATGTTTCGGCGATGTTATGTAGGTCGAGGTGGGGTGGGCTCGAACAAGAAGGTTTTGGCATTGTGTTTTCGGAAGCCGCATCGTGTGGTGTGCCTCAAATAGCGGGTATGAGCGGTGGTGCAGCAGACGCAGTACTAGACGGTCTCACTGGCAAGGTCGTGCAAAACCCGAGCGATGTCGCTCAAGTGGCAAGCACCGTTGCCCAGTTGCTCGATGATGCATTCTTGCGAAGTTTGATGGGTGTTGCATCGCGGGAGCGTGCACTAAACACCTTTGATTACGACGTGCTCACAAAATCATTGGCGCAAGTGCTTACAGTGGATACACGATGAAGAACCTGCCACGTATCAATCTATTTTTGACATCGCTGTTTTTGATTGCAACCGTCGTTGCCGCAGTCACATTTACGCCAGCCACACGAGCGGCAGGTGTTGTGGTAGACCTAGTGTTGTTCAGCATCGGTGTTGCCGCGTTTATATGGGGATATTTTTCGGCAGTGCAACGAAGCCGAGTCGACGAAATCTCTGTGGTGTCGTTGTATTTTTTGAGCGGTCAAGTCGCAGATAAGCAAATTCAAAAAACCATGAATGGTTGCCTGATTGCTCAACTGGTTATTGGTCTTGCTGGTGCGATTGCACGCTCATCCACCGATGGCAAGGCAGGAAGCACTCTTGCTTTTGGGGTGTTGGTGCCATTGCTTGGACTCGGACTTAATGGCTTGTGGGCCAGCCAATTTGGATCCTTTACCCCTCGCGACCAGCCCGATCGGCAAGGATAGAGGACATGGTTGATTCTGGTTCCGAATCCGTAGTCGTCGCGGCTGGCCTTGACGCGTGTTTTGCCATGACGATCGACTTCGAAAAGTATCCAGAGTGGGCTCATGACGTAAAGCAAGCAACAGTGCTTACGCGTGACGCAAGTGGCCGTCCAACTGTTGTCGAGTTTCGTGCGTCGGCACTTGGTCGCAGCACTCACTACACACTCGAGTATGACTATGCGCATGCACCAAACAAGCTGTCGTGGCACATGTCCGATGGCGACATCATGCGATCCATCGTCGGTTCCTATGCTTTTGAACCAGCAGGAACAAGTACGCGCATTACTTATGACCTGGCTGTCGAACTTGTGATCCCACTTCCCGGCTTTGTTAAGCGTCGTGCGGAAATGCGGATTTTGAGCACACTGAAAGAATTGAAGACGCGCATCGAGTCGTGAGATGCAAATAGTGCAATGAAAATTGGCATCGATGTTGGTGGCACCAAATGTCTTGGCGTTGCGGTCGACGACGATGGCAAAGTTGTAAAGCAATATCGCTTACCAACACCTCATGCTGACGCACTCTGCGACACGCTTGTCGAAATAGTTGCGCAACTCGGTGAGTTCAACTCAATTGGCATCGGTGTTCCTGGCTTGATCTCTCCAGAAGGCGTTATACGGGCGTCGCCAAACTTGGTCGGAGCAAAAGAGTTGGCTCTACGCCAAATGCTCGAGGATCGTTTGGGCAAAAAAGTTTTGGTAGAAAATGATGCAACGTGTGCAGCGCTTGGTGAATGGAGTTCGGGTGCGGCTCATGGTGCAACCGATGCATGGGTGATCACGCTCGGCACTGGCATCGGTGGCGGATTCATCTCTGGCTCTGTATTGCAACGCGGTGCTCACGGTTTTGCTGGCGAAGTTGGGCACATGGTTGTAGATCCGGATGGACCACTGTGTCCGTGTGGTCGCAACGGATGTTGGGAGCGGTATGCATCAGGTAACGGTCTTTCATATTTAGCAAACGGCGAGAAGGGCGAAGACGTATTGTCGCGCGCAAAGGATGGTGCTGCCGATGCGATCGATGTGGTCGACACATTTGCTAAGTGGGTTGCGCTTGGTCTCGTCAATCTCACCAACATGACTGATCCCGACGTGATTGTTGTTGGTGGAGGAGTAATTGTTTCGGCAGACGTAGTGATGCCACGGATTGCACACTGGTTTGAGCAGTTGCTGTATTCGCCAAAGCATCGTGCACACCCACGGCTCGTTGCGGCACAGCTTGGCGAACAAGCAGGCGCGATCGGTGCCGCGATGCTCGACTTAAGCGTCTAAGTTACATACATGAGTAGTGAATACACCCTTGGTCTGCACGAAGTTGGTGACAACTCGTATGCATACTTGCAACCAGATGGCGGATGGGGTTACAGCAACGCGGGCCTCATTGTTGGTGACGGCGTCTCGCTGCTTGTCGACACGCTGTTTGATCTACGGCTCACGGCATCCATGCTCGATTCGATGTCTGTTGCAACACGCAGCGCACCAGTTGCAACTGTTGTTAACACCCATGCCAACGGCGACCACTGTTATGGCAACCAACTTGTAACAGGTGCAGAAGTCGTTGCATCAAGTGCCACTGCACACGAGATGATGGAAGTTCCACCGTCTATGTTGGCTGCTCTCAATAATGCACCTGGCGAGATAGGAGAGTTGTTCCGACATTTCTTTGGCGATTTTGAATTCAATGGCATTGAACTTGTACCTCCGACACGCACCTTCGATGGTCGCCTCGATATTGAGGTCGGTGGAAGGGTTGTGGAGCTGATCGAAGTGGGTCCAGCACATACGCAGGGCGACACAATTGCGTATGTTGCAGATTCAAAGACGTTGTACACCGGCGACATCTTGTTTATTGGTGGCACACCGATCGTGTGGGCAGGGCCTCTCGACAATTGGATTGCGGCGTGCGATCTGATGTCCGAACTCGACATTGATGTAGTTGTGCCCGGCCATGGGCCGCTCACCGATAAAGCAGGCATTGCCCGAGTGCGCGACTATCTGTCGTTTGTATTAAGCGAAGCAACATTGCGTCACGACGCAGGTATGGATGCGTTTGATGCAGCGCGTGAAATTGCACGTGACATCTTGGGCGACAACAGTCGGTCGTTTGCTCAATGGAAAGAGTTTGGGCGTATCAGTGTCAATGTGGACACGGTGTACCGCAGCATTGATGCCACGCACAAGAGCCCAGATGTGATCGAGCAGTTTCGCCGTATGGCAAAGATCGAGCTACACCCCGAGGGCTGATTGTTTTTTGCCAGTTACTTCGCGCCTCACGATTGCAAACCAACCGCCAAGTGCACACAGTGAAAAAAGAATCCACTGACCTACGTAGCCAAGATGCGAGCCGTTACTAAAAGTAGGTTCAGCAATTCGTGACAATGTGGCATCATCTGCAGGTGATGAGGACTGCATCTCTAAGTAGACATTGACCAGTGGGGAAGGCATCTGCTCTTGCAACCGTGCGATGTCGATGCGTTGCACTTCTGTCAGTACGCCGCTCGATGCGTCGGAGACCGCTCCAAGTCGTTTGACTGACGATGCGCGAAGTCTGCCCTGCAGAGTCACTTGTCCGGTTGGTGCTTGTTGCACAGTGCCACCAAGCGGAATAAATCCTCTGTTGATAAGAATCAATCGTCCGTCGCTCAATTGCAATGGAGTAACTGGGTCAAAACCGGGTCCTCCACCTTGTGACACATTGACGATCTGGATGTCGTGGTCTTGCAAATACAGACCCGTCACCACGACGCTTCTCCATTCGGCGTCGCTGGCATTGGGAAATTCGACGAGTACTTGCTCGAGTGGTTGTGTCGGTGTATCAACGCGCTCAGTGAGTGTGTTATTAAAAGCAACTCGTTGTTGATGGCGATCCCATTGCCAGTTGGCAAGCATCAGCATGATTGTGACAAGTGCAACGATCAAAACATGAAAAGCCATCCACTTTGGTCGCAATAAAAACTTGTACACGCACCACAACTTAGTGCGAGAGACGACTAGCGTGAACTTTTATGAACACACTGATTTACGACGGAGATTGTGCCTTTTGTCTCCGTTGTGTGCAGTGGATGCAAAAACACTTCAAGCGAGTTCCTCACATTGTCGCTTGGCAACAAGCGGATCTTTTAAAGTTAGGTCTGACCGCTGAACAGTGTCAAACAGCCTTGCAGTGGGTGAGCGCAGACTCATCACAGATTCTGAGCGCGCACAAAGCGGTAGCACGTGTTTGCAAAGACGCCGGAGGCTGGATCACTGTGGCTGGTTATGCGTTGTCGTTGCCAGTTGTTTCACCAATTGCTGGTGTTGTGTATCGCTGGGTGGCGCGCAATCGTCAAAAAATGCCGGGCGGCACGGCTGCATGCGCAATTGACTTTGAAAAGAAAATCTAAAGAGTACGTCGCTCGTTCAATTGCCGTGCCAATTGATCAAGGGATTGCTGATCAAGTGTTTGTAGAAGTTCGCTCTGTTGTTTGTCGGTGAAACATAAATCAATCAGCGTTTTCCATGATGCATTGGGCATTCCAGTCGCGATGCGCAGTGCCTTCGTCAGCGCTTGTTGCGGGTTGATGTCATAGCTGTTCATCAGATTTTCGGCGTCCCGTTTTGACAACGGTCGTGCCACACGAGCGGCATCAATTTTCCGTTGCACATATGGCGAGAACATGTTCTGATATCGACTTTGAAGTTCGGGTAGTTTCCAGTCGTCGCCGGTGACTTGACGGCGACATCGGTCTGATCCACACGCGCATTCAAACTCGTCGTAGTCAGACGTGTCGCTCATGGCGTAGTCGTAGGTGAGTTCTTCGCCAACAGCAATTTCGCGCATGGTGATGAGTTGTGTTGCATTGCGCATTCCACAGTTGGGCAAGCATGAATGATTGATGGAGTCGCCTGGTTCACGCAACTCTGGGCCAACCACAAATTGATTCACATCAATTTGGATTGATCGGCTGCGTTGCTCGAGCGGGTACGTCTCGAAGTTGATTCGATTCAAAGTCGTTCCACCAAATGCGGCGACTATGGTGCCTATTGGTATTGGAGAGACGGCAAAACTGCCAAAGCCTTTTGGCGCGATTTCACGAGCCTCTGCGAGAGGTGAAAGATAATTGCGCATGCGACCCTCCGGTCGCGACCTGCATGGCCGCCCGAGTACACAGCACCAACTCCGCCCGCTGTGGTGCAACCACGATATCGGCAGGTATCGTTGATTGGGCAACATCGTCTCGGTCTGCTCGACCGGGCCGGTGGTGCACTACAAGTTGCATCAGGAGAGACCAATTGGTCCGGCAACCGGGGTCACGCCCACGGTGCCATCTCATCCGCAAGGATGGGAGATGTGGTTTCGTCGTCTAGACGAAGCAACGGGCCGGCTCAGTTGGGCGAGCCAGAAGGAATTTTTTATGACCCGACATGATTATCCAGCGACAGGAGCATGGGATCCTTCGCACCCCGTTGGGTCTCGACATTTCGCGCATTTTCCTGTCGACCGTCCGTTCGCGCTCGATGGTGGCACGCAACTCAATTCGGTTTCTCTTGCGTATGAAACTTGGGGCACATTAAACGCCGAAAAAAGTAATGCAATTCTGTTGTGTCATGCATGGACAGGTGACAGCCATGCAACTGGTCCTGCCGAAGACGGGCATCCTACGCCAGGTTGGTGGGAAGGAATGATTGGTCCAGACCAACACATCGATACCAACAAATGGTTTGTGGTGTGCAGCAACGTGATCGGCGGATGTCAAGGTTCGACTGGTCCAGCATCGCCACATCCGGTTGATGGCAAACCATATGGCTCACGTTTTCCTGTGATCACGGTGCGCGACATGGTGCGTGCGCAGTTGCGCCTCACTGACATGCTCGGCATTGTGCAGTGGCACAGCATTGTTGGTGGATCAATGGGCGGAATGCAAGTGCTCGAATGGGCCGTGACATTTCCCGATCGTGTCAAAACAATTATTCCAATAGCGACGTGTACGCATTCGACTGCTCAACAGATCGCATGGGGTGCAATCGGTCGTCGCGCAATTCGTCTTGACCCGAAATGGAATAACGGTGAGTACTACGACGCCGCAATTGGTGAGGGCCCGTGGGAAGGTCTGTCGATCGCACGTATGGTTTCCCAAGTCACGTTTAGATCAGACAATGTGTTTAGTGATCGCTTCGGACGAGACCTCGCTGACATGGACGCCGACTACAACGGTTTGGGTTTGTGGGACAGGTTTGAAGTGGAGAGTTACCTTGACCACCACGGTGATCGATTGATTCGACGCTTTGATACCAACAGCTATTTGATCATCGGCAAGGCAATGGACTTGCACGATGTTGCGCGCGGTCGTGGTGGATTAGATAAGGCAATGAGCCGTATCAAGGCGAACACGCTCGTGCTGGGTATCTCATCCGACATTTTGTACCCCACATACCAACAAAAACAGATTCGCGATGTTTTGGTGGCGCAAGGCACCGCTGCCGAATATGTTGAAATCGATTCACCGCACGGACACGATGCATTTCTGATCAATCTTGATCAGGTTGGGCCGCCGGTCAAGAAATTTTTGGAAGGCAACTTCGCATAATCACAGCGCTTGCACTCGCTGAACTCATTCGCACAATTGCAGTCTGTTCATTGTTGCCTTGCTTGTGTACGGCAAAAGTTTGTTGATCGGGTGCAATGTCGCCAATCAGTGAAGTGTGTGGGATTCCAAGCAAGTTCCATGTTCCTCGAAATGGTTTTCCGCGGTGACCTTTTGCCGTGATTGCGATTGTCGATAGTGCCGGAAGGATCAGTAAGCGCACTTCACTCCATGGGTGCTCAAGGCCGTCACCAGAAATGCGCATTTGACAAATGCAGCGCATGCCATCTGACGAAGTCCATTGGCGCTCACCCCGACGCGACCACCACATTGCAAACCCAAGTAGCGAAATAAACAACGCACTACTGGCAACGTTGAGCAGCCCCCGAATCATGCTCTTTAGTATTGCTGGCTGGGGTAGGTTATTGAACATGTTTGGACTGACCACATTGATTGCCCTTGTTTGTGTGGTTGTAGGTATTGCACTCGCGCGCATGACTTGGTGGTTCTGGAATGAGGCCAGGCCAGAATCTCCAGCACTTGCACCGCTCGAAATCATGAGTGATGCCGCCTATGGCAAGGCCGATGAAGCCCAACGTGTTGCAATGCTCGACGCAGTGCGCATGGGTGCAGAGACGCCTGCCCTGCGTAAGCCGGTGAGTCGTCCCGAGCGAACAATTGGCGCTCCTGTTGACAAGGCTCCTGTTGACAACGCTCCACGACACGTCATTGATCCGTTGCTCAAGTAACGGGGAAGTAGTTTTGACACATGGCCGCTTTTGAACCCTCTGAAATGATCGCTCGATACAAAGAACGTGCCGACGCAGTAAAACGTCGTCCGCTGCCTCCGGTTGCAGGTGAAGAGCGACAGATGTTTTTGAAACAGGCACAATCCGACTTTCAGGACTTTGCAATGATCGGTGATTCTGAGGCGTCGTTGGAAGATGGCATTTTGGTGTTGCGCATCGACTTACGACCGCCAGACGCTCGCACGTGACCGATTCTGGTTTTGCCTCGTTGGTGAGGCGTGAGTTGCCTCTTTTCGCAGTCAGTATTTCAGTGCTGTCGTGGGGTGCTGGACCGTTAATCATTCGTGGCATTTCTGCATCGACACCAACCGTCACAATCACCAGACTCGCGCTTTCTATTCCCATCATGTCGGCTATCGCGTGGCGCACGGGGGGTCGACTCAACTGGTCGCTGTTACGCGCCACTGCATTGCCAGGAATATTTTTCTTTTCGTCAATGGCTCTGAGCTTCGAGTCGCTTCGACAGACATCAATCGCGAATCAGACTCTTATTGGAGCCTTATCGCCGGCTCTGATTCTGCTACTTGCCCCTAAGTTTTTAAACGAAACTGTGAAGAAATCACAAGTTGTGCTCGCAGTCGTTGGTCTCGGGGGAATTTCGCTTGTGGTGCTCGGCGCTTCAAATGGAGGTGGTGCAAGTCTCTATGGTGACTTGCTGGCACTCTGCGCTATGGCCATGTGGTCGACGTACATCGTGATCACCAAGTTGCGCCGAAATGCGGGAGTAAATAGCTGGGCGTATCTTGCAGGCAATTTTACATGGTCGGTTTTTTACTGCATACCGTGGGCGTTTGTCGTTGGTTTTGAACTTGGAGATTTTGACAGAAATGATTGGGTTTTGATGTGCATCATGGTAATTGCGCAAGGGATTACTGCTCACGGACTTCATGCTTGGTCGCTGAAACATATTGACGCAACTTTTGCTTCTCTCATGACTCTTGGTTGCCCAGTGATTTCTGCAACAGGTGCATATCTCATCTATCACGAACAACTTTCCACAATGCAGATTATTGGTGGTGCGGTTGTGCTCGGTGCCCTTGCCGGTGTGAGTGTTCTCGCCACGAATTCACAAAAACTCAAACGTGAACTTGCAGAAGTGATTATCTAGGTGTTGCAAAGAATCGCCAGTCAAGTTCGCAAGTTCCCGATTATTGCAGTGTTTGCAGCAGTGCTGGTATGGAGTGTTGGTCCGATCATCACTCTGAGTATCGGAGTTTCGATCAACTCAACAATCTTCTATCGCGTCATTTTTTGGCCGCCATTGTTATTTGCAATTGCAAAATTGCGCAAAGTGCCAATTACTAAACATGTGATGAAGATTACATTTTGGCCCGGCATTTTCTTTGGGCTCTCGACGATCAGCGGGTTTACCGCGATGAAAGTGACGTCGGTTGCCAACGCCACAATTATTGGCGATGTATCTACCGTGTTGGTGCTGTTTGCCGCTCCAAAGTTTTTGGGTGAGCGCATTCGCCTAATTCAAGTGGTGTTGGCGGCTGTGAGTTTTCTTGGAATTAGTGCAATTGTTTTTGGTGCAAACGGCTCGGGTGGTGCAACGCTTCGCGGAGATGTCTATGCACTCATCAACGCCATAATGTGGGCCGGCTATTTCGTGGCTTGTAAAAAGGTTCGCACAGATGGCGTCGGCGCTTGGGCGTTCATCTTCGGAGTCAGCGTTTCGCAAGTTCTGGTAGTCGCTCCATGGGCTATTGCAACTTCAACCGATCTGAGCAAGGTAACAGCTCGCGATATCGGGTTGATCGTATTGATGACATGTTTTACGGGCACTGTTGGACACACATTGATGGTGTGGGCTCAGAAATTTGTGCCCGCTTCCACCTCGTCAATGATTTCGCTGCTCATGCCTGTGCTCTCAATGATCGGCGCATGGCTGGTATTTGAGCAACGAATCAACCTTGTGCAGTTCATCGGTGGAGCAGTGGTGCTTGCGTCATTGGCTGGAGTAGTGCGATATGGCACCAAAGAATCAATAAATCGCGACGTGTTGACCACGACAGACCCCCTGCTAAACTCATCTCTCTAGATAAGTAAGGCAATTACCGGTTTTGCGGACGTGGCTCAGTGGTAGAGCATCACCTTGCCAAGGTGAGGGTCGCGAGTTCGAATCTCGTCGTCCGCTCGAATGATTTCTCAAGTAGTAGCTACAGCGCGCACAGCATTTGAGTCTGGCAAAACGCGCCCGCTTGCTTGGCGCAAAGCCCAACTCGTGGCCATGATCAAGATGCTTCGAGACAACGCAGACGATTTTTCTGCGGCCCTCAAACAGGATCTTGGGCGAGGCCCGGAAGAGGCCTGGCTCTACGACATCGGTTTTTCGATCACCGAAATCGAGTTGATCATCAAGAATCTCAAGAAGTGGACAGAGCCTCGCAAGGTAAGTACTCCGCTGGTTTCTCTGCCTGGTAGTTCGCACCGTATTCCACAGCCATTGGGTGTGGTGTTGGTGATTGCTCCCTGGAACTATCCGATTCAGCTACTCATGATCCCTGTCGCTGGCGCAATTGCCGCCGGTAACGCAGTCGTCATGAAGCCATCTGAGGTTTCCTCGGCCACTTCGGCCTTACTCGGCAAACTTGTGCCTCAATATTTTGATAACGATGCAATCGCCATTGTTGAAGGTGCAGTGCCAGAGACAACTCAGTTATTGGCCGAAAAATTTGATCACATCTTCTATACGGGCAACGGCACAGTCGGTCGTGTTGTCATGCGTGCTGCTGCCGAAAACCTCACACCTGTCACACTCGAGTTGGGTGGCAAGAGTCCAACCATCGTTGATAAATCAGCGAACATTGCAATTGCCGGTCGTCGAATTGCATGGGCCAAGTATGTAAACGCTGGTCAGACATGCGTTGCTCCCGACTATGTTCTTGCACACGCAGATATCGCCGACAAATTGGTTGACGAAATTCGTAAGTCAGTCAAAGATTTTTATGGTGCAGATCCTCAAAGCAGTGGTGACTTCGCGCGCATCTCTTCTCCACGCCACTTCATACGTTTGAAAGCAATGTTGACGTCTGGAAAAGTTGCAATAGGTGGACAAACTGACGAACAGCAGCGTTACATCGCGCCGACGGTGTTGGTTGATGTGCAGGCGAGCGACTCGGTGATGCAAGAAGAAATCTTTGGCCCAATTTTGCCAATGCTTACTGTTGGCTCAATTGATGAGGCCATCAGTTTTGTCAATGCCCGACCACACCCACTCGCGTTATACGTCTTTGCCGAAGATCAAAAAGTCAATGACAAAGTTGTTGCCAGCACCACCTCTGGTGGAGTGACGGTCAACGGAACGATTTTTCACATGACCGGCCCATTCTTGCCATTTGGCGGAGTAGGCGAGAGCGGCATGGGTGCGTATCACGGTCGGGCCGGAGTGGATACGTTTCAACATCTCAAGCCAGTGCTCAAGCGTTCGACACGTGTAGATGCGCCACTTGCATATCCGCCGTACACCAAGCGCAAGTTTGCAATTCTCAAAAAATTCATTTAATCAAACGAAAGAGATTTTCAAATGAAAATTGGTGTTCAACTCTGGCCACAAGCAACCTCAATTCCTGAACTGCGTAAGGCATGGAAGACAGCCGACGCGATGGGCGTTGACAGCATTTGGACATGGGACCACTTTTACCCGTTGTCCGGCGACCCAGAAGCCACACACTTCGAGTGTTATTCGTTGCTCGCAGCAATGGCTGCCGACACGTGCCATGCACAAATTGGCGCACTCGTTTCGTGCTTCACCTATCGCAATCCACAACTGCTTGCCGACATGGCGCGCACTATTGACCACATCAGTAATGGTCGTTTTGTTTTGGGTCTTGGCTCTGGTTGGTTCGAACGCGATTACACCGAGTACGGCTATCACTTCGGTACGGCCATCGAACGACTCAAGTTGCTTGAGGCTGGTTTGCCGGTCATCAAGTCACGTTTGGCAAAACTCAACCCGCAGCCCGTCAACGGCTCTATTCCAATCATGATTGGCGGTGGCGGAGAGAAATTTACGTTGCGCCTTGTTGCAGAGCATGCCAATCAGTACAACTACTTTGGCCCTCCAGAGAGCTACGGCAACAAGATCAAGATTTTGGATGAATGGTGCGCAAAAGTTGGTCGTAACCCTCGCGAGATCGAGCGCACGGTTGCTATCTATCCAAAAGAAGTGACACCAGAAATTTTTGCTCAATACAAAGAGGTCGGTGCAGAGCACATTATTTTGACGTGCTCAGACCCTTTTGACTTCAGTGATGTCGAAAAATTGCTCAGCTGGAGCAAGTAACTACTTCGAATAGTGGCCGATGGCCTGAACAATTACATCAAAGGCTTCTTCGGCCTGCACATCCCATACCACTTCACAGTTTGGGTTGAGGCGTTCAATGAGGCCACGCTGATCAATCATCGTCATTCCACGCGTGTGTTCGCCATTGAGTTCGATCACCACGTGTTGAGGCTTGGTGGTGAATAGTTGTGGATGTGTAAGAGCAAGCACTGCGCACGGATCGTGTACTGCACCACCTTGCATATTGTCGTGACGGCTTACGTAGACATCAGAGAAAAAGACAAACAAGTCGGCGAGCACCGAAGCGAGATGGCCGGGTAGTGCACGAACCTTTTCAATGCGCTTTGGAGTCGCTTGAAGCTTGTGGGTCACATCGAGACCACTCATGATCAATTTGCCGCCGTACTCAAACACCATCGCGGCTGCTTCGGGGTCTGCCCAAATGTTGAACTCGGCGGCTGCACTGCGATTGCCGAATGAACCACCGCCCATGAGCGAGATACCTGCAATGCGGTGCGCAATGTCGGGTGCGCTACGAAGCGCAAGAGCAATATTGGTTAATGGTCCTGTCGGCACCAGCCACACGCCTTCGGTTGTGCGGCAAGTGTCGATGATGAAACCCACTGCGTCCTCTGAATCTGCTGGGCCGGATGGCTCTGGCAAATCTGCGCCATCAAGACCACTCTTGCCGTGCACGTACGAAGCGTCTCGGGGCGGTGCAACCAGCGGTCGATGAGCGCCCTGATGCAATGGTGCAGTTGATCCGATCATGTCAAGAACGATGCGCGCGTTGCGGGTGGTGGCGCTGATTGGTGCGTTGCCGGCAACCGTTGTTACTCCGAGCACATTGGCATGTCGAGCAGCCACTACGAGCGCCATTGCATCGTCGTGGCCTGGGTCGCAATCGATGATCATTGGGATTGGGCTACTTAAAGATGTCATCCGCAAGACTCTAGTTGTTTGCTCGCGTTCTTCTGTTTGGGCTCAGTGATGTGCCACAGTAGAGAGGTGAGTACGGCCCCCAAAGATTTTGCATTTGACGTCGTGGTTGTGGGCAGCGCCAATCTCGATCTGGTTGCAACACTCGATCATTTGCCAAAACCAGGCGAAACTATCGTCGCGCTCGGTTATGCCGAGCATGCCGGCGGCAAGGGTGTCAATCAGGCGGTTGCTTGTGCTCGCATGGGTGCACGCACGGCATTTGTTGGTTGTGTGGGCAACGACGATGCAGGGGTATTTTTGCGCGGCGTGCTCGAAAACGAAGGAATCGATACGACGATGTTGCACGTTGTTGACATGCCGACAGGTCGTGCATTTATCAACGTTGATAGTCGTGGTGAGAACGAAATAGTCGTGGTGTCGGGTGCCAACACGCAGGTTGGCGTTGCGCAAAATCCACTAGTTCTTCCAACATCGCACGTATTGCTGATGCAACTCGAAATTCCGCTCACCACAGTACGCAACGCATTGCAGCTTGCGCGCCGCAACGGTGCTCTCACCGTGCTCAATCCTGCGCCTTTCAAGGCTCTTGATGCAGGAGTGCTATCGCTTGTAGATGTAATTGTGCCGAACGAAACTGAGTCTGCTGCTTGCGGTGGCACACAGGTGTTGCTCGACGCTGGAGTGAAGACGGTGCTCACAACACTCGGCGAACGAGGTGCAATCATCAACACTCATACATCGGCTACGAGCATCGCGCCTCACAAAGTTGTTGCTGTGGACACGGTTGGCGCTGGAGACGCATTTATTGGTGCATTGAGTGCCGAACTTGCACGAGGAGCAACTATCAGCGATGCCGCTGCAGTCGGTGCAGTTGCCGGCGCACTCTCAACGACGGTTCATGGTGCTGTGCCTTCGCTACCTACTCAAACTTCCGTGCGCAGCGCGATGAACAAATAATGAGCGACATCTCCAAGCCCCAGTTAATGCACTTTTATGATGAGGAAAGTGCCGAGCTGGCGATCGCGATTGTCAAATATGCAATGGAGCGCGTCAAGATGGATCCGCCCCCGCTCGACAAGCCCTACACGCTGAGCGAATTGCAACAGATTGTTGGGCAAACAATCAAGCCAGAAGGTCGTAATGGGCTCGATGTGTTGCGTGAGTTTGTCGAGGAACTTGCTCCCTCGTGCATCAGTGTGGATCACCCGTTGTTCTTGTCGTTTGTGCCTGGTGCTCCTACCGAGAGTTCGGTGTTGTTCGACTTGGTTGTTGCCTCGT
>ENA-ORFA01000704-ORFA01000704.1-marine-metagenome-genome-assembly--contig:-NODE-704-length-13815-cov-3.916218_pt1 | contig 13815 bp, 7 predicted proteins | sample MGYA00248621_ERZ508587 | MGnify/ENA primary metagenome ERZ508587 (study PRJEB26250, sample SAMN06266239) | marine metagenome | isolation source: Columbia River Estuary | place: USA:Columbia River Estuary... | reverse complement strand
GCGAGATAGATTGTTTGAGTATTGGTGGTATTGATGGGGTAGTGATGAGGGTGCCTCTCACAACTGCCCATTCGATCTGACGAAATTTACTGTGTCTCAATGACTTTCTTGTAAATGTTTCTGACCATGTATTGGATCTATAGATGTATACTATTTTTGAAGTTGACATTCTCATTTTGCACCATGCAGTTTTGTGACACTGAGAAACATTTAGTGTTATACCAAAATATTTTATTATAGTGTGTAATATATTAATAGTTTCTAATTTACAATTTATTTTTATTTTTAGATGTTCTGATTTACATTCTAGGCAATTTTAATTTTTGTTGTTTAGCTTTGATCTCGCTTAGAAATATTTTAATATTTATAGCAAAATACAATCACCTTTGTGATTTCGTTCAGGAACTATTTTAATATTGATAGCAAAATACAATCGCCTTCTTGTAGAAATTATTTGTCAACAGCAACAATTTTAGATTCCCCTTCTCTTCCCACCACATTTCTACATCGGCGCGCTCGTGCACCCAATATGGTAGTAAGTGGTAAGTGGTAACTGGCATCAAGCTCCTCTTTGTTAATGCATGATATTGTTTCATTATTGCATCAATTCAATGAGCACGCTGAGCACTATTTCATTGTCGTCCATCGTATCTGATCCTGGAGCAATATTTGTCAATGCAAGCGATAGTGTTCACTACCACCAGTCTTCTGGAGCTAGCTGCCACGCTCGCACTGACAATTATCTGCCCTCATCAGTCGCTGTCAACAATGATCATCCTCGAATCCCCATGTGGGTACACCCCTTTGGTTCTACCAGTAACTGCTCAGTCCGTACCCAAGCTGGTTCTGTTGCCCATCTTGAAATTCCCAAGCATAAAAACAAAGGCAAAGTAATTCACCGCCGTCGTCGCCGCCATAGGAAGAAGCAAAGAAAACAGGAACTGCTACTTGAAGAGCATGTTTTACCGGATCATGTATCGTCTAATCTTCTCACTGCAGATGACATACTGAATGACATTATCGTTTACGATGGGGGGGATGCAGGTAACCCCCCCATCATTGCTCCAAAGAACGTAAGTGATATCAATGTTTTTTACATTAAATATTATTCATCCCCCCGACGCCATGTATTATTCCATTTTACTATTCAATTAATTTTCATCTACAGGTGAAATGGAGGAGCATCCGCATTCGTGATCATCCATCCATCAACATCCACGACACCCTTAATCCTGAAAAGGGGCTTACGTCTCCTCGTATTGATGGTGTATTGCCTTTTATCCGTCTCCCACGGTCGCAGTCGCTATTGATTATGGGTCAAGTTGGGCAGGACAAAATATTTGGTGCTTTAGAATCCTGTGAGAAACTACGCCGTACATCCCTTGTTCGAGGTGATCGCAAACGTATTTTTGGAGATCATGGCAAGCCAGTTTGGTACACTTGTGCTGGTGTTCAAGTGTCGAGGAATAGCCCCAATGTGCTGGATGCAGCCCCTTCCATGGATGCATTACCAATGAATGACTGGCTATGCTTGATGCGCGTCATGCGCTGGGCAGAGAACTGCTTTGAATACATTGCTGACCACGAGGTCGTCAGCCATATTCGTGCCGCCAAGGCCCTCCTTGACTTCAAGACAATGAACATCCCTGCTGACGAATCCATCACCCCAGCTAAATATTTTGGTGGTATCGCTTTTGGCTGCAATGTTTATCTACGTTGCCACACTGACGAAGACTTCACCATGAGTGTGATTCAGGTTCACCTGAAAGGCAGAACAAAATATGAATTGGATGATGAACCTGTTGTGTTCTTTTGTTTCCCCTCACTTGGAGTTGCAGTTCCCCTTCGACCAGGCGACTTTCTCTTGTTTAATCCCCTCATTCCTCATTGCATCTCCTCAAGATGTCGACAATCTGATGATGTCATGTGTCTTTCAATGTTTCTTAAGTCTTCTGTCGTTGGTCTCAACAACAACCAGTTGCTGTTGACTGAGGAACAACGTGATCGGGCCAAATTATATCATTCCATTGCACTTAACCAACCCAATCTGCCCCAGCGACAGCGCAAAGCATTGAAAAGGTATCATAACTTCTACACCCAGCTGTAATAACTAACTAAATAATTTCGACGGTTACATTGTTTCATTCCTCCCTCGCTTCTTCTTGACCACTATCCTATCTCCAAAGTACCTACTCCAGTTCCTCTTCGGCAACACTACCATGTATGCATCTTCATCCCCCCCATAGTCTGGTATTACACACAATGGATGGACAATGGATGTTATTGGTGCATATTGATAATAAGTCTTGAACTCAGATCCCAACCGAATACCCGAAAAGAATTCCTTCTGCACTTTACTCCATGGAACAGATGTTGTTGATGTGCGTATAGCAACCTTTACAGTTTCATTACCAATTGACAGGAACCCAAGCAACTTTGATGGATAATACCTCTCTACTGCATCATCATTCCTGTCCCATTCCCAGTACTGAATGTAAGCCCAATCATACCACTCCTGCCCTTTAAAGCATGGATGTGCATAATATATTGTTCGTGTTTCAGCATCATTCATTGCCAATATTGTGTAGCCAGCTACCTTGATCCCCTCATCCGGAATACTCCCCCTATCCTTCACTGCTTGAATAATCATTCTCACCAAGTCTTTGTGGAGTGTGAGCATTGCTGGTTCTTTATCGTTCCTACTCTCACGTGCCTTCAATTGGACAATCACTTCCAATGTGTCCTCCATCTCTTTCAATTTTTTGTTGGTTATACAGAATTCATATCTGCCTCGAAACTCGACAGACAATCTATCCCCTCCTCCATCAGTCGTTCCCACAACCTCTGCTCGCTTCCTTTCCATTGATATTAATGCTTGATTTGTTACCATAACATTATAATACTGGTTTGCAGTTTGCGCTGCAAATTCACTCACCCGCCTCTGTGTTTTCTGCCCAGGCGCCTTCACGAATACTTTGTGATGTGCTTCTCCCGGGCCACCAAAGAAGTTCATGCCACTACCAAAGAGCTGAATGTATTCCTGAAATTTTGTCATCCCATGCATTTTGGGGATGTTGTACCCATTGCTATTACCTTCACGGGGGAACAATGACTGTAATTCACTCAACACCTTTGCGATGGCGCCCCTTGCTGATTTTACTTCCCCCTTTGGGTTGCTGTCATGCATCCATTCCTCCATCCCAAGGTAATCCTGTAGAAACTTCACAAACTTGTCCCATTCCTTTGCATTGTATATTCCCAATGACTGCATAAATACGCGACGTCCATCAGTAGTCCGAGCAACACACAGTAGTCGAAACAGATTTCCCCTCCGTTCAGATGCTTGGCACTTTGTACCGTCAATTAATCCATTTCTCATTGCGCCTCTTGGGAAATCACGGTCGCTCTGTCTACGAATGTAAATGGACATTCGAACATGCTGCTGATCTATGATATCCCTATTCTTTCCACCACCAATTTGTGTTCGCAATGACCCAAACATGTACTGGATGAGACCACTCCCTGACGTGTGCAGCAACTCGGGGGGCATCATTCGATATGGGCCATGAATCTGATCTGACAGAGGTAGATCAGCATGGAGAAGAGCATTTTCAACATCATAACGTGACATATTCTTCAACATTGCTGTCCCCTTCTCCTTATCCACCAGCATCAATTTCTTTGCATCCTTCATTTCTTGCAATGTCGCATACTTGCATCTCGGATTGGTATTGCTCAGGTCATTGAATCCACAATGACAGTCACGGTATGGTCGTGAAACTCCTTCTCTGTTCCCAGGCATATGAGCCAGCCATTTGTTGTTCCCCTCAATGTCGCCAATGAAGAACTGTATCCAAACTTTGACGAGTACCTTTCGACCACAAACTTCTGCTTCAATACCTCCCTCTCGATGTAGTTTTCGAAGTGATGCAAACGCCGTGCTCAAACAATTGTGCTCGTCTTGTACTTTATTTGCTGTCAATGTTTTATCTGACTGCGATTTTCCATATCCAAGGTTGGGTAAATATGCAATTGGCCGCCAGAAGCTGGCATTGTTGCGAGCTGTTCGATTGAACAAAGTTAGAGTGAAAATAATTGGTGTCAGAGAGAGAGCGCCATGTAAGTCTGTATGCGATTTGTCACCAAATATCACCAACCCAACTGGCATCATAGTACTGTTCCCACAGTAGTGATCCCTAGCACTCTGCCATGCATCGCCGGTGGGGATTTCCCCATACAAGGCCTGAGATGGATGATCTGCTGCAATTTTCCCAGTGAATATATCATATCCACTAACAATATTTGCTTCACTCATGAGATTTTGGTTGGTAAGCAAGTCAAGGATCATATGCTTCACATCGAAAACAGGAACAATTGCTTTGACATTGTTGTGCAGCACTGTCTCCATGTTCCTCGGCTTCATTTTCTGGGTTCCATATGTGCATTCAATTTTCTTCATGAACTTCTTCCGGCGCATCAGCCTGCCATGTGTGCTGAATTCTGGAGATCCAATGTATTCATTAACCATGTCGACGACGTCATCATATAGTTGGAGACTGCACTTGTGTCGATTCAGCATGTTGTTCAAATTGACCTGCAGTTTTGTCAGTGCACTTGGCTGATGTGCATCCTTGTCACAAGTAAGTCGAGACAAAGTATCAGCATCATCATCATTGACTATCGATTGAACAGAGTGATTGCAACCATCAGTGTGTGTATCCCCATTGTTCGATTCGTCATCGGCATCATCGGATGCTGACGATGCATCCGACGATCCATGTGAAACGTTGTCGGCATCGTCGTTGTCCTCATCACTGTAGCAGTTTGTGTAATTACAACAACTGTCATTGTCATTGTCCGACGAATCGTTTTCATTATAGTCACTTTTCATAGAATGGTTGGTGTTGATGAAGTCGGATGTACTCTCTTCGCCGTCGTCCAACGATGATACTTTCTTGGCACTATCGAGTTGGTTCTTTTTGAGACAAGAAGGATAATGAACCTTTAACTGGCGAACAGTGCTCCAGCAACAGTTGCATGATGGGCAGATGAATGAATTTGCCTGGCCCACATCCATTGTGTTTGCTATTCTATTCTATTATTTGGATGGATGTCAATGGGAGTCTCGATAGCGGCTGGGTACAACATAATGGTTCTTTACTACTATCACCCACCTACTATGTATGTGGTGGCGCAGACAACACACTGATGTGTGGTGGTGGCAGCTGATGGTCATCAAATTGGTCTGTCCAACACAGCACATTCACGATGGCTCTTGTTCCAAAATGATGTTAGATGTGAATTAGTAGTAAATTTCTGAACGGAAAAAATTGGTCTTTTTGAGAATGATGTTGTTCTCAGAAGTAAAATAATACCAATACCGACGTACAAATAAAAGAAAGCTACTCTAAAATAGTAAGAAAAGAAATTTATCGTTGTTGCGCAGTTTGAAACTGCAGCGTGCATCCACCCACAGCCCAGAGCAACGATAAAATGTTGCTGTGGTTCATTCAATGCAGACAATACGCACACAAATAATAATTGAACCAATTGCAACATGGCAAAGTCCGTCAGTGACCATCGATCCAAGGCTAATAAAGGAGGAAGTAATAAGTCGGGAGGGCAACATGGTAAGTCTCTACTTAAGAAGAGGAGGTGGGGCAATGAACTGAGTATGACTCCGAAGAAGAAGAAGCAGGCTATCGAGGATGATGACGACGAGGACGACGACAGTGTTGACAATTGTGACACCCCCAATTTGCGCCGTAGTCCACGTCGAAAAGGTGGGAAGGTAAAGCCAGATTATGACAATGACGAGGAGGGAGAGGAGGAGGAAGAGGAGGAGGAACCTCAGCAGGCGAACCATGATGAAGAACGGATACAGAAAGATAAGTACAGAAGATTCTGCAATATGCTTCTGAGGGAGGCAAGGGAATATTTTGACGAGGTCCAATCAGCGGCGTACCAGAAAGATGTTACTCTCATGGGACGATATGGTGGATGGGATAAGATGACGCATCAGGAACTTCATGAGGCGGCGATTCTGTTGGCAGCAAAAGGGATGCACCAGGAGAAAGACATGAAAAAATTATCAACGGAGATCCAACTGCTCAGAGCGAAGTCGCAGGATACAAAGACAAAACAGAATCTGCGAGAGGTTTATGCATGGTCGGACAAGGAGGCAAGTTTGGCGCAGGCAGTAGTACACATGTGTAAGGAGTACTTGTTTCCTAGGTTCAAGTTCCTACGGGGAAAGTGGTATGAGTATGATCGGGATAAGGAGGGGGGGTTTTGCAAATTGGTGATGAACCAGCTTCCGAACTTGTCGAGATGTACCGATGCAGAAGAAATATGGGATCGGGTGGTAGTTCCGTCAATTAAATTGAAATACCAAACATTGAGGAATAACATCAACAGCGTGGTGAGGGGACGGTATGGAGGTACGTTTATTCCACACTTGGTACTCACACATGTCCAGTCTGACAATTTGTTTGCCTCATTGCTCCTCTCACATCATGTGCAGATGATTGTAACCGCAAGGAATTGGATCCCGACCAACTACAGGAGGGGGTGGAAAAATTCATTGATGAAGAGAGGGTCAATATTGTGTACGACTTCATTGCAAGATACGTGCGGAAGTTATACGCCGATGGTACCATTCGCAACAACTTGGAGAAAAATCCTGGATTATGCTTCCTCCAATTCATCACCCCAAGTGATATTGCCTACATCATCACGTTGATCAAAAATGGAAAGACGGTTTGGGATCAAGAACTCATGAAGAAGTCGGGAGGATCCAAGGAGATCAAGAAGAAAACACGGCCACTTTTCACTTGCGGGGAGGGACAGAAGAGACTGCTTGGACAGAGTGTTTGGTCGGATGATGGGATGGAGTATTATGAGACAGCCCGGAATAATTGGATAGAAGTATATAAGGATGAAGCATTATTTGGTGATTTCTGTATGGGGTGGGAGCAGTGGCTATTGACGGAGACAAAAGAATATAAAGGGGAGGAGGGATGGTCGAGGAAGAGTCTGTATGATGTATTGGGCACATGGAAGGAGGATGGCAAGGAGGATGAACTAAGAAACAAGAAGGCTGGCGGGCAGAAGGGGAGAAATGGTCATAGTAAGAAACGTGGACAATGGAATGAGGAAGAGAGTGAAGATGAGGTGGATAATTACGAGTATTATGAGGATGAGGAATTGCCAGTAAGAAAGGTAGGGGGGTATAGAATTGGAGTAACAGGAGATGGAGGCAGAAAATTGGCGGCAACAGATGTGCATATGGAGAGCGGCATGGAGAACAATGGGAGCAATGAAGGTGATGGGGAGAGAGATGACACCAAACTAATTGATGACTTTACTACTGATCAGAATACTGACAAAGAAGATCGTGGAATGAATAGTGGAGCCAAGGATGATGAGCGGAGTGAAGAGGTAGCAGTTGATGCGGTAGTAAAGACGATGGGTAAACAGATAAGTGCAACAAAAGTGAATACGAGGAATAAGGGGAAGAGAAACATCAAAAAGTAATAGGAGTACCGGGGCGTCAACGTAGAGAATACTATGGGAGTATGATAACTAGTAAATATGCTATAATGGATATTTAATTGTTTCTAGAATAAAAATATGTTACTGAGTAACAATAAAATATTCTAGTTCCATTGAGCGACATCGGAGCAACATTTTAACTTTTATGATCAACAATTAATTTTTGTCCACAACAATAAAATTATATGCGTCTTGAGTTCGTAGTGGTGTTCGTGAACCCCATATCATATCGTCATTTACCGAGGAGCCGTCCAGAGATGTCATATCCGAGAGAAAGATTGCGTTGAGATAGCAGCGGCACCTGTTCACCGCCATCATCTTTTTGTTGGTGGTCATGTAGGGGAGAAGAAAGTCCATGATTGTTTTGTCGCCCTCGCGTTGCATGGATAGATTGCCGTATGTCATGTCCAGACCCACATCATATTTGCTAAGAGTTTCCCAAAAACACTTTGTCCAACACGTTGGTGACAGATGGGCCCATGTGCCATAGTCCATGGAGAGGGGACAGTCCGCCGAGCCGATCTGGAGTTGCAACCAATGAAGCGAGACTGAAATTTTTCGCCCGAGAGAGGATGGCGTTCCATAGTGTTGTTGGAAAAGATTGATACGACAAATAAGTTGCTCGATGGGTAGGTCAAACAAACCAATGCCTCCGAATGTCTGATGTAGCGTTCGCCATCCTCGTCTGATATGGCGATTGACGCCAAGAAGAGGAAGTAGAGTATATTCGGCTGATTGGAGGCATCGCTCTGCCGATGCCAAATCGTTGGTGAGTGTGCCAAGGCCATACTGGAGGCCTGGGCCAAGTTGGTGGATATACGACATCCAAACATGTGAAGCAGGAAGATGGCCGTTGAGATTTTTCTTCGTCCAACTATCGACACGTTGCCGCAGAGAGTCAAGTTGAGCTGCGTGGCCGCCGCTTGGCGCAGTCAGAATACCTAGGCCTTTCTCGGCATGTGAAGGTTTGTGTGCAGCAAGAGTAATCGTACCACCCTCAGGCATCGGAACCGTTAGTTCGTGGTCAACTTCTTTATAGCTCCATGTTCCATTGATGCATTCGTAGAACAGGAAATAGCAGAAACTTTTTGGAGCTTTAATTGCTCCGCCTGTTGCAGCCAAGAACCATGCCCACCAATCGATCGCATCTTGTGCTTCCCGACAGACCGCTTCCTCGGTATCAAGACGTCCCTCCTCCATTGCGTACAGATCTGTATCATCCACAAATAGGCAGCCAACAGTGTGAGATTCCTCTCCAGTGATAGGATCTCTGATCTTTGCGCCGAAGCCTTTCTTTTTAAAACAGTTGACAATCACTGAGCTAAGTTGTATCCATGACGCCGGAGCAGCTTTGCTGCCTTGGCCTAGTCCGCAGAAAGGGAGTGATTGTTGGTCGCCACCAAAATATCTCGTCGAGTCCCCGTAACCAGTGCGGGTAAACAGTTTCATATACCCCAGACAACTTAGGAAGATCGAAATACATGTGAAAGGAACATTTAGAGCAGCCCATACGAGGCCCATCATTTTGTGGTTGACCCGGTCGTAACATTGTGCGGCATCAACTGATATGAGTGCCATCGGTTGCCTTGATTGTCGTGAAATGTCGGTGGTCAGAGTTTTGTCAAAACATGCATCTTCAGATGTGCTATCTCGTTGAGAAAAATGTTCTTCGGGAAGACAACCAGCGTTGGCAAGAGTGGCCATTGCAGCGTCGTTGAAAATAAATTTATTGAACCAATTGTAGTCCGCCTCGTAAAGTTGGATTGATCTGAGTTTCGTAACCAGACAAACCCCCGCAATTTTTTCGAGCATTACCTGGAGCGCCACTCCCCAGCGTGCCGGACGCAGCCCGGTTTGGATGATCGTCGTCATCTGGAAGGCAAAGAATTCAGATAGTTTGTCGCATTGGGCAGCTGACTTGTCGTGACCGTGATGGAGGCCGGAAGGAGATGACGACGTATTTTCTTTGATCCGTTTCCCAAAGGTTTGGTAATCCAGCGGAGTGATCTGTGTGATGGATGCGGTGTCAAGTTGCCGAACCTCCCTGCCCATTCTACCAATTTCGATGAGCATCAGTGCCGTAGCCGGATCGGAATCGTCAGGGATGACGTAGGTGCCGTTGATGATCTGCTCTGCTATTGTGGAGTCAGACATGTAACAAAGTTCCTCTCCTAACAGCATTTTGCTGATCGGTGCACTATGGCCAAGTTTAAAGCGTGCCTCACATTCCCTCTGAATTGTAATTTCCACAGTGTCCTTGTCATTTGCCGCAAACGTGGTGCCATGTACCTCCTCCTCAACCCGCAGGACTGCCCGACCTGTCGATGGCCTTGTGACTCTATTGATTCGTTGCCATGTCTTTTTACTGTGCTCGTTCCGGATGCGATCCTTGATTTCTTGAATGTGGTGTTCATCTCCTCTATCCATTGCGCGTTGTAGGCAGTTTCCGAGATGTTGGCGGCGATGTGCCTCCTCGTTGCGTCGTACTTCCTTTTGTTGGATTTTCGCCAGGCGGATGCCCTCCTTACAGTCTGCGATCGAGAGATGTTGTGGCTCGTTGATGTGTTTGCCTCGTGCATTGCGGTATACCCTGCTACGTCCCATCTGTGGATGGTTACCCTCTTTTAGTCGAATGAGTTGTCGAAATACATGGATCCTGTCGTACCAGAATTTGATAGGAGGACTGAAAGGAGATGCTGGCTTGAGTATTCGGCGACAACTATTCTCTGCTCCCAGACGATGCTCTGTTGTTTCAGCGTGCAGCCGGTGCGCTCGATCCTTGAGTTGTTGAGTCGGTATGCCACCGCATGATGCCGCCTCAGTCGCTATTGTTTTCCATCGTTCTGGTATACGGTGGGTAGTTAGCCGATTCCAAAGATCTGTGTTGTATTGGCGGACTGAAGTGGATTGCCTGGTCGTGAGTCGCCGAGAGGTTGGTCGTACTATGTGACTCTGAAATGCGCCCACCATTGATGTGGTTTAAATGTCGATGAGGGAGGTGCGGTGATCACCGACACTTTCATGGAAGGATAGAGCAAGAAAGCCCTGCACGTCAATATCTGGTGTTGCATAGATGCCATCAATCGGTTGTTTGCCGCAGACGTGAGTATTGTATTCTATTCCTCTGTCCCAGAAATCATGAGATATTTCGCGCATGTTTATCGGTGATTCCACAAGCATCCGGGCGATGGTTCCACGGAGAATGTGTTCGTTTGCATCTATGAACAGCACTAGTCTGTCACCAGCTGCTCTCCAGCACTTCAGTTGTTCGCGGAGTTCATTAACGAAAAGTTGATAGGGGGAGCAGTCCAGCCCTCTAGAATTGATTTCGGTGAGGTGCTGGGAGTAGACAGTTTGAGGTCCCGTCTTCTTTTGCGTGCCAGGACAGTAAGCAACGACAATGCGAGTGCGGTGAGTTGGATTGACGTCAAACAACCAGGATGTCCATCGGCCAAGGCCGCTGTGATCTGGTGTCACCCCGCGTGCATATTGCAATAGTCCATGTCGGAGTACAATTGCAGTGCCACCCTGCTGGCGGCGTGATGTTGCCGGTGCATGTATGTTGAAGGCTTCCGTCGCCCTTACCTCTCGAGATGAAAGTGCATTAAACCATGAGCCGAGACGTGCGGAGGATTTGAATTTCTTCCAGTTCACCCCAACCTCGACCATTACTATGCCATCCACGTCGAATTTTTCCGCCAGGTCCCAGATGTCGCGTAGCTTCTTCGCTCGTGAGTTTGGCTCCGCCATCCCATTTACCTGGCAATACATCCATCGGAAAACCCCAGTTGGTCGTGGTTGTGCTATCCTGCCTACTCTGGGGACATGAACCAATCTTCTCCGTTCCTCGAGTGCATCCTGCTCGAACTGTCGAAGGTGAGGTGTTGTTGTTGCCCGTTCGCTCGAGTCAAATTCGTCACTATTATTGTCGTCATCGGTACTATTATTATTATTATCCCTGTTGTTGTATGTTCCCAGTAGGTGCGGGTGGGTACGATCAAAACGTTGTCGTATCGACCCGTGAGTGTCTTCTTCACCCCGCACTTGCCGTTGCAAGTGCCTCAGGGCAGTTGCTCGGTGTGAGGAGGTGCGTTGGCATGATCTGCGTCCTCGTCGATCCGAGACTGCCCTGCGTGGCATGTTACCCCGTGTTCCCTCATCGCCCCATGCAGAAGGCGACGAGGCACGTGTGTTCACCCCGGGACGCCCCCAGTCTGAGAGGTCCCGGCGCCGTGGCCATCGACGACAGATAGCGTCGATCCAGCCATGCCGGTACTTCCCTGGGGGAAACGATTTGGATCAGCTGCCAACAGCTTGTCCAAGTCTTTGTCTAAGTCCGGTAACTCAGACAGAGATGTTTGACTTGCAGTTTCCACATTCCTCATTTCCTCCTCGAAACTGCCGTCCTCCTCCATATCCTCAGCCGATTTTCCATACGTTGCATGGAGAGATTTCCTCAGTTCATCGATGTATTCTAGAGTGGACTTGGATTCTGCTGCAGCCTCGTGCACCAGCGCCGTGCGCATCCCCTCAGTGATCATCGTAGCAAGCTCAGCTGTGATCTCCACTCCGTCCATATCTCCCACCTGTTCAGCTTCCAGTTGATCAAGAAGTTGTTCCAGGAGGCGTAAATCGTTAGGTGCTGCTAACCACAACATGAACGCGAGGGTGTGGTAGATACTGTCGTCATTCGCTGAGATTCCCTCGGTATCCTCTGTGTTATCGAACGCTGGAAGATCCAGCGTCTCCTTTTCCACGCCATCTTCTCCCACTTGTGCAAAAGTCACGGTTGTCTGCACAAACTCCACGTCGTCATCCTTCTCGCCATCATCATCCATGTCTCCTGCTGTGTCCGATGTGTAGAGACTGTATTTGGTGTCGCCGATGCTGATGCCTCCTCGCGTCTGTGGTCCGTTTGCCCGCCCACCGTGGATCGATGTCACATCTTGTCCATTGTCGAAATCATACAGAGCTGGATCCCCCAAGCCCTCAAACATGGATAGCTTCTTCTTCGTCGCCTTGATCTCCTCGGGATCAAGATGACCAAACTCGTCAATGAAGTCGTCCTCTCTGGCTGCTGTCACAATATCCATTTCACCTTCATCTAACTTTACCACTGCCAACTTTGTTGTACGGTTGTAGGATGCATGCTTGATTTTAGAGAGTTGAGTATGGTCGAAACATTTGCGAACAAACTTATCCGCCTCATTCTTCTTCACTCCACGTTTAAGCAGGAAGAAGTATGCCTGTGCTGCAGGGCATTTGAGAAATTCCCGAACGAAGGCGCATGTTAATGGATCCTTGCCCTTGTAGTAGACTTGGTACCGCCTATTTCCATCCGATCGGAGGACGCATTGAAATACTTTCTTCCCGTTGAATTCAATCTCCTGAAGTAGATCTTTCGCAGAGAGGGTGTGGCTTTTGATCCTGCCTTTTGCATCCGGGAGACATTCCACTGTGATCTTCTCCCTCGCGCGTAGGAGGCCGGGAACGTACGATGTTCCGTAAGAGTATATCGCCGCCATATGGGAATTGAGGATGGAGGAGTAGTTTTCAGAGTCAGCTTCCACCATCGCACGTGTCGACACTTCCGAGGGAAAGCACTTCCCAAACTCGTTAAGCCAGATTGTTTTGCTTTTTGCAACGGAGATGAGGCGTGTGAGACGATCGGTGTCAGCCGCAGCACACTGGAGATGAATAGCTCTTCGAAGTGGTGGGAAGGGCTTCCATTCGCCGGGAGCTTGACGTTCAAACGATACTGGCTGTTCGAGGACGAATGCGTACTCCGGCCAAGGCTGTGCATGAATCGCTGCAGGGAAGGAATACGGATCCTCCTTCATCATCTCGATTTCCAGTGGTTTGAGGTAGCTGTCCGCGATAAGTTTCATATCCGCCTTGCACATATATTGGGGGGCTCCCCAGAACACTGCTGCATTTTCCACTTCCATCGCCTGCTGAGTCTTACGCGTAAAGGAGCAATGAATTTCGTCGAGATCACCGGCCATCTCCGCAAGGTAGTGCTCAGGGTTGGTATTAAAGCCCATGAGGGTCGAGAATACAATCCGTCTGCCCTTGTCATTCTTCACCTCAGAGAAGGAGTACGTGTTAGGGAAGGAGAAGTAGTACAGCCGCATGTGACATTGTACTTGTGGAAAATCAGAGGCAGCTAGCAGTGGAGGTTTGCCCTTGCTTTTGTCATCCTGTTTCGGAAGGAATGCAATAGTAGGATCTTCACCGTATTTGTGTAGAAACTCAAGGCCT
>ENA-ORFA01000692-ORFA01000692.1-marine-metagenome-genome-assembly--contig:-NODE-692-length-13964-cov-3.936991_pt1 | contig 13964 bp, 14 predicted proteins | sample MGYA00248621_ERZ508587 | MGnify/ENA primary metagenome ERZ508587 (study PRJEB26250, sample SAMN06266239) | marine metagenome | isolation source: Columbia River Estuary | place: USA:Columbia River Estuary... | reverse complement strand
AGCATGCTCCACTTCCTTGACAAGACGGCTAAACGCAGGAAAGTACGTGGATTTGGTCACTTCTAATACTTTAACCGCTTTGCGCACACGCTCACTGGACAGCTGCTCAGCAACGGCGTTCAAGTTTTGGGCTTTGGCAGACCAGAACTCAACTTCAGCAGAAGATGGAACCAATGGTTCTCTAGTAAAAATCACACTCAAGGATGCTGCAGGAAATGCAGTAACCGCTGCAACCTTGAGCACTGATAAGGGTGACGCAGTAAACAATTTTTACGCGATATCCTCTGATACTTCAGTTGTTGCTAAGGGTGAAGTTAGCGTGACAAATACATACGCTACTAACGCAGATCGCAGAAATGCGGCCTTAACCTGTAGCTATGACATTCCCCTCGCCTACTGGTATTGCACCGGTCGTGTATTTGATACAGGAACTGTCACATTGACAATTGTTGACTCACGTACGATTACGGCAAACGGTAACTCTACAACTGATACGACACATGCTGTTTATAAGTCTGCAGCATTTAGCGTAACTTTTGCTGGAGATGCTAACACCGGCACAATTGCCTTTGATAAGACAGCTTATAATGTGAATGAGAAGGCAACGCTAACTCTCACCGCTAAAGATGGTGCGGGAAGAACTGTTGCTGATGCTTCATACACAGGACTATTTACAAGCTTGTCTTGGAAGGGTGGATCTCCAACCTTTGGTAATGATGCTTCAGCAAATGCTGCTGGCGGACGTTTCACAGATCTTGTGACTTACCTAGGAACAACAGGTCCTTCCTTTGTTGGTGGCACTGATACCGCAATGGTATTCATGCCAACAGTTGCCGGAACCTACACTCTTGTTGGTAAGACTGGCACAGCGTCAACACCTACAGATCTATTGACTATTACAGTCACAGATCCAACTACAGCCGCAACTCTTGCTGCTGCTGAAGCTGCAACTGATGCTGCTGCTGAGGCTATCGATGCTGCTAACGCAGCTACCGATGCTGCCAACCTAGCTGCAGAAGCTGCTGATGCCGCAACTGTCGCTGCTGAAGAAGCACGCGATGCTGCTGATGCCGCAACTGCTGCTGTTGAAGAACTTGCAACTCAGGTTGCAACTCTGATGGCAGCTCTAAAGGCTCAAATTACAACTCTTGCCAACACTGTTGCCAAGATTGCTAAGAAGGTAAAGGCGTAAAGCCTTAACTTCTTCGGTCAGAGCCCGGCTCCCGCAAGGGAGACCGGGCTCTGGTCTTTTTATGAGCCACTATGATTAAGCAAATGCGCGTAGCAATTATCGGCCAGGGCTATGTAGGTCTAACCATTACCGAAGGCGCCCTTATGGCAGGACATCAGGTAATTGGTATTGATAAGTCACAAGTTGTAATTTCAAGTCTTAAATCTGGAAAATCTCATATTGAGGGAATCTCTGACGCAGTAATTGCAAATGGAATTAGTTCAGGAGCTCTTCAGGTTAGTCAGTCATATGACCAGGTATCTGGCGCTGATGTAGTGGTAATCGCAGTTCCAACCCCGCTTGATGCAAAAGGATCTGCAGATCTATCACTTCTGATCTCTGCTGCTAAATCACTTGGCGAAGTTCTAAAAACTCCAAAATTAATTATTAATGAATCTACCTCCTATCCTGGAACTTTAAGAGAGGTCATCAAGCCTTTAATTGATGGGGGCTCCAACCAATCTCATCTATATGCCATCTCACCAGAGCGCGTTGATCCTGGCAATAAGAGCTATGGAGTTAAAAACACTCCAAGAGTTGTTGGAGGGCTCTCAGATCAGGCCCGAGATGCTGCAGTTGCTTTTTATAAGAGCTTCTGTGATGAGGTAATTCCAGTTTCATCTGCCGAGGTTGCAGAAGCAGCTAAACTCTTTGAAAACACCTTTAGATTTATCAATATTGGCCTTGTTAATGAATTTGCAGAGATTATGAGCGCAATGGGCATCCCTGCAGACGAGGTCTTAAAGGCAGCGGCTAGTAAGCCATATGGCTTTATGCCATTTCACCCAAATGTTGGTATCGGTGGCCACTGCATCCCGGTAGATCCTATTTATCTTCAAGAGCGCGGAAAGAAGTTTGGCATAACAAGTAAATACATTGCCCTCTCTGAAGAGATCAATCATTCGATGCCAAAGTATGTGGCAAGGCGTTTAATCGAGGAATATGGCGATATCAAGGGAAAGCATCTCTTAGTAGTTGGAGTCTCCTATAAAGCTGATATCTCTGATACTAGAGAGAGCCCGGCCAAGCCTTTTATAGAGTGCCTAAAAGAACTTGGCGCAGAAGTTTCTTGGCATGATCCATTAGTGCCATCATGGAATGGTGAGAGCTCTGCTTTAGTTGCTGGAGAGTATGACTTGGCGGTGGTATTAGTTGCTCACTCAAATCTAGCTATGAGTGGATGGAAGGGTGGGCCAATTTTTACTACTAATTTCAATCCAAAATACCCCGATTGGAAGCCGCTGATTAGCGTTCAGCAAAAGAGCTAGGAAAGCTATGCGAGTCCTTCACGTTATTGCTCGTATGAATGTTGGGGGAACAGCTACATATATTGCCAATTTAATTCACGGCCTTGAAAAACTAGGGGTAAGTAATCTTCTTGTTATGGGAAATGTCCCAAAGGGTGAGGCAGAAGACTCTGTCATCTCTACTCTTAAATATCAGAGGATTGAGCCACTTTCTCGAGAGTTGAGCTTTACTCAAGATAGAAAAGCGCGCAAAGAGATTGAAAGAGTAATTGAGAGCTTTAAGCCAGATCTTATACATACCCATACCTTTAAAGCAGGGTTTTTAGTAAGGCTAAGAAGAAGAGATATTCCAGTGATTCACTCCTTTCATGGCCATCATCTCTATGATCCTGAGTTTGGATTTATTAAAAGAAATATTTTAAATATTATTGAAAAGCTGCTTGCCCCAAGGGCTACAAGGTTTATTACTATTGGCAAGAAAGTAAGAGATGAGCTACTAGCGGTCAGGATAGGAAAAGCTAAGCAGTATCTATCTATCGCCCCAGGGATTGCTGCCTTAGAGCTAGTTGATGGGCTCGGCGTTCGAAAGAGATTTGGTTTTAGCCAAGATGAAACTTTAGTTTTATGGCTAGGAAGATTTACTCAAGTAAAGCGCCCAGATAAAGTGATAGAGATTGCTCGTTTATTGCCAAGGATTAGATTTGTTATGGCAGGGGGCGGGGAGCTTCTAGATAAAGTTAAGGCCGACGCACCTGGCAATGTCAGCTTTGTTGGCTTTCAAGATAAGAATGAGATGTGGTCTATAGCCGATATCGCTCTCTCCACATCAGATAGCGAAGGGATGCCACTATCACTTATTGAGGCTCAGATGGCGGGGGTGCCGGTAGTTTCAACCGATGTGGGATCAGTATCTGAAATATTAGAAGATGGAATCACTGGATACCTTGCAGGTAAAGATGTTAAAGAGTTGGCGAGCAAAATAGAGATGGTTATTCAAGATCTGGAATCTGGGGCAAAGCTCGGCAAGGCTGCAAAGCTTCGCGCAGAGCGGGAGTTTTCAAGCTCAGTTATGGCAGATGCTCACCTAGGGCTATATAAAGATGTATTAGATAAGGTGTCACGGTGAAATTACTTATTACAGGTGGCGCTGGATTTATTGGCTCTCACTTAAGCGCAAGATTAATTGAGATGGGCCACTCTGTAATTGCACTTGATAATCTTTCAACTGGAAGCGCAGAAAATATTGCTGGACTAATGGGAAATTCAAGTTTTGAATTTGTTCAAGGCTCAATGCTTGATGAAAAGCTGATTCAGACCTTGATGGCTAAAGTTGATGGCTGCATGCATTTAGGCGCAGCACTTGGTGTGCAGAGAATTCTTGAGCGGCCATATGAATCTTTAGTTGCCAACACTCATGGCAGTGAGATTGCCATTAAAGCAGCAGCAGAGCTTGGAAAGCGATTCTTTCTCGCCTCAACTTCTGAGCTCTACGGCAAAAATCCAAAACAACCGCTAACTGAAGAATCTGATCGAGTTATTGGTTCACCACAATTAGTTCGCTGGGCATACTCTGAAGCCAAAGCAATAGATGAATCAATTGTCCAAATGTTTCATATGAGCCACTCTCTTAAGTTTGTAACTGGACGATTTTTTAATACTGTTGGTCCAAGACAGAGCGGGGCCTACGGAATGGTTCTTCCAAGATTTGTCTCAGCTGCTATTAAGAATCAACCCATCACTATCTATGGCGATGGTTCACAATCAAGAGTCTTCTGCCATGTATCAGATGCTGTTAACGCAGTTCTAAAGATTTTCTTTGAAGATAAGGCTTTAGGCAACGCTTTTAATATCGGGGGTCAGGAGGAGATCTCTATTACAGATCTTGCAAAGCGGGTTATTGTTCTTACTAATTCGGCTTCAAAGATTGAATATCTGCCCTATTCCAAGGCTTATCCTGCTGGCTTTGAGGAAACTATGCGAAGAGTGCCCGATACCAGCAAGATAGGCTCCATGACTGGATGGAAGCCCGAGTTTAGCCTTGATGAAATTATCAAAGACATTGAAAAATTCATTCGCACCAATTCTTAAGCGCCTGGCGTTTTCATCCCTTGCTCTCTCTTTAACCCTTACATTACTTAGCGCGGCGCCAGCGCTAGCACTTGAGACTCGAGTTATCGATATCGTCTCGATTCAATGGGCTGGATCAGCACCCGCTGCTGGAAGTGTTAGTGATGCTCAAAGGGAGATTGAGACCAAAGTCGGTCCGCTCTGGAAAGAATTGACCACTGTCTATGGTGATCCAGAAGATAAGAGAATCGAATTTAAATTTGGTGCATCTTTAAGCCTTCCAATTCGACTTAACTTTGCAATGCCCTGTGATAACAATTTCAATACCTGGACCAGCGCGGTAAAGGTGGAGACTTATAAGCGCCTTGGAATCAGTGATTGGCAATCTCGCTATCTAGTAATTCTTGCTCCAGATAATGAATGTATCTGGTCTGGTAGAGCACTTATTGGGGATGCTAAACGAGCCGGTGGCACAATAGTGCTTCATGACTCTATAGATGGCTTCATTGTTGCTCATGAGCTCGGACATTCACTGGGCCTTGGTCACTCAAACTTTATTCGCTGTCCATCTGGAGCATCAGATGGAAGTTGGAGCACATGTAAGGCAGTTGAGTATGGTGGAAGTATTGATTTGATGGGAAATGTTGATGTTTCAACGCCCTTATCAACCTATCATCAATGGCGAATGGGGCTACTTAAAGAAAGTGATATTAAGCAATCTTGGAGTAGTGAGTCAATTGAGATTAATGCGCTTAATGTCTATGGAAAAGCCAGGGCAATATTTTTAAGAGATGGTAGATCTACTTATTGGATTGAATATCGAAAAGCTAGCCCTCGATATAAGGCAGGCTTAGTTATCTATCGAACTGATCCACCACCAAGTTCAGCAATCGTCTCACCCAATGCCTATGATGCAATTGCGGATGTAACTGAAGCAATCAGCACTGATATCTGGATGCTAAATCTAGATTCCTATAGCTACTCCTCATCTGCCTCTGCAGTAGGTTCTATGACGCTAGAGCCAGGTAAAAGCGCTACGGTCTATAGCGGAAATATCACACTCAGTGCGACCAGCGCTTCTGAAGATTCGGTTCTAGTCAATATTGTCAGAAAAGACTCTGGGGATCTAAAAAAGCCAGTATTGAGCTCTCCTAAGAGCTGGCGCTCACCGGATGCGGCAATTTTAGATAGCACATATTCTCAAAGCGTAAATGATATTGCCGATTTTGAGGCAAGAATTGATGGCGTAGTGAAAAAACTTTCAACATCAAAGAGCGCAGATTGGCAGCCTACATATTTAAACCCCTTTACCGCTCCAAAGGTTTTGCAATTACAAGATCTTCCTGAAGGCGAATATGGGCTTGAGTTAAGGGTGAGAAATCTTTCAGGAATTTGGAGCCCTTGGTCAGATAATGTGCAGGTAAATATCGATCGAGGCCTTCCAATTATTGGAAGTGAGTATGCAATTTCTAAGGTCACTTCTTCAAAAGTTAGCGTTGAGCTAAGCGGAGTAAGCGATGCTGGAACTGGACTTTGTACAACAGAGTTAGTCAATCCTGAAGGTTGGATAATATCTAAAAGTGCGCTAAAGAATAAACCAGAATTATCAATAACAATTGGCGAGCAAAGAGTTGGCAGGCTACAAACCTTTGATTGTCTAGGAAATGGCCGCTCAGCTAAGTTAAGCGCATCAGTTGATTTCACGCCGGCAACTGATATGAAGAGAAGTGGAAAATGGAGTAGCGCTTCAAGTGAATATCCAATTGGGGCTATGAAGTGTTCCGGAAAGTGCACCGCATATCTTGCAACATCTTCACTTGCAGGAATTGTTTTAGGCGCAGGAAGCGCCCAATTTTCATTAATTGGCGGCGTAGCAAAGATAGTTCGAGCAAAGAAGAGCGGCGATAGTTATGAGGCGGCTAGCATCGCTGTTGGTAGTAGAAAAAAGAGTGTAAAAGTTCAGGGGAGCAACTTCATACTTCTTGGTATTGCTCGAGCTGAGGTAAAAATTAGCGATATAGCAGAGGCGCAAAGCTACGCCCTAGAGCCTGATCGCTCACTTGATGATCCGATCCAAAAGACCCTTGATAGATATGGATTTAATGGCTCTGACTTCTCCTCGGAGTGGTATGTAGTTCCAATGGGGAGAGGCACGACGCTAGAGGATCCAACGCTAGATCTCTGTAGCGCTCAATTTGATTCTGAGCTGCTTAGAAAAGAGCGACGTCAAGTATTGGCAAATAGAAGCGGCAATCCCTACCTATTTCTATCCACTGAGTCAGTTCGCTATAGAAGCATAAGTGCTGCTCAGCAGGCGCTAAGTGAGGTAAAACTAAGTTATAACAACTGTGTCAAAAGCGGTGGTGGAACTGAAAGAGATGGTGTTTTTACTAAATATGAATTCCTCAATCTTCCCAAGATTCCCGCAAACTTAGTATCAGAGCAGAACCGAGTTATCGTTCATGCCAAAATTGGTGAAGGTGAATCAATGCGTTATTTATTTGGCGCTTATCAATATAGTGGCGATATGTTTACTGGACTCTATGTTGTAAGAGGATCTGATAGTCCATTTACTCAAGGTGAGATCACTCGTTGGCTTGAGGTAGCCGTTGTTATGGCAGAGCGTCTAAAGATCTCTAGTGGGGCTTAAAGACAATCGTTCGGTAGCTCCAGAATCTAAATATTGTTCCAAGGCCAACACCAATTACATTTGCTGAGATGTTGTCAGCAAGGGCCGAATCCAGATTTAAAACATATCTGGAGATTGCAAGACAGATAACTCCGAAGGTAAGAGTGATTCCATTTATGATAAAAAATAGGGTTACTTCGCGTCTTGCTCCGCTTCTCTTTCTATCTTTCCAAGTCCAATGCCTATTACCAATGTAGGCAACAAGGATCGAGGCCACTCCTGAAAGAATTGAACCCGTTAAAGGTTTATCCTTAAAGGGAGCGTTTTGGGTATGAACCAGTAGATTAAAGCCGCCAACCCCCACGACATAGCCAAGTGCTCCAACGCTAAAGAACTTGCCAAACTCTCTTCGAAGATTGAAAATCTTGCTTAGCACCGCCCAAGGCTAATCCATGTCGAGTAGAGATTCTTAGGTAATTCTCTGCGGCAACTTACTTAATTCGCAATTCCCCGGATTTGTAGCTTTGCCCAAAACTTTTGACCTGGCCTGTGGACGATCGGGAGTATATGTCGCCGTTCTAGCCCAGAATGGGAGGGGAATAACGCTTTAAAAGAGTAGATCGGAGAAGTGCGTGAGAGTAATTGAACTAGTACCTAAGTGGTACCATTTGTTTATGGCGATGAATTTAAGGCTCTCTCCAGAGCAAGCTAAGGCACTGAAGAGGGCAGCGGCTGAAGATGGAATTTCGATGCAAGAGGCGGCTCTTCGAGCAATCGATGCATACACCTCAAGGCGTCGAAATAAACTATTGAAGGGCATTGAAAAGGTTAAAACTCAAGACGCTGAACTCCTTCAGCGTCTTGCTAAGTGAGTAAGGAAATCCAATATCTCAGCCTTGAGGAAGTAATTGAGATTGGCGAAGCGCTAATTCCAGACTTTCGCATCAGAGATATTGGATTACTTGAATCTGCAGTTCATAGACCCTCAACATCTATCTATGGGCAAGAGGCTTATGAGTCATTTGCCGAAAAAGTTGCAGCTCTCATGCATTCACTAGCATCTAATCACGCTTTAATTGATGGCAATAAGAGATTAACCTGGGCATCAGGAAGACTATTTGCAATTATCAATGATAAAGATTTCAAAGTTGGAGTCGATGAAGCAGAGGAAGTAATAGTCGGCCTTGCAAGTGGGCAACTTGATGCGAAATCCTTGGCACCAATAATTAAGGAGTGGTTAAAGAAGTGAGGCAAGTTCTGGTCGTCGGTGAAGCCTTAATGGATCTAATTCCAATTGCCGGGGGAACAATTTCAGAGATGGTTGGAGGGGGTCCCTGCAATAGCGCAAAAGCCTTAGCTCGCCTTGGTTTTTCAACTACTTTTATTGGTGGTATTTCAAGTGATAGCTATGGTGAGGCGATAGAGAAGGAGCTATTAGATAGCGGGGTTATCCTTGATTTTGTGCATCGCTCAGATCTTCCAACCGCGCTTGCCATAGCAACAATTAATGAAGCAGGCCTTGCTAGCTATGAATTCAAGTTAGATTCAACTGTTAGTTTTAACTTCCACTCCTCTTGGCTTCCTAAGCAAGACGCCGAAGTTATTCATATTGGATCTGTTGCCACTCTTTTAGAGCCTGGTGCTTCAGAGCTCCATAAGTGGCTATCAGATAAGAGCGCAACTGTAGTTTTTGATCCCAATGTCAGACCTTCAATTCAGGGCGATAGAGAGATATATCGAAATAGCGTTGAGAGATGGATAGATCTAGCAAAGATTGTGAAGCTAAGTGAAGATGATTTCTCTTGGCTCTATGAGAATTCAGAGAGTGAAGTAATTGCTAACTGGCTCTCAAGAGGTACCGAGATAGTTGTGGTAACAAGAGCTGAGAAGGGATTAACTTGCTTTACTAGAAATGGGCTTATTGATTGCCCTGCAGCAAAGGTTGAATTGGTAGATAGCGTTGGGGCAGGCGACACTATTGGAGCAGTAATTGTTGAGGGTCTTCTTAAATACGGCCTAGCTGGGCTAAAGGCAGATGTGTTGAAACAAGTTCTAGAAAGGGCTGCAAAAGCTGCTGGAATTACCTGCTCTAGAGCCGGTGCTAATCCTCCCTGGAAAGAGGAGTTAGATTTAGCGCTATGAGCCTTCTTCATGCAATTGATGGCGGTGAGATCTCACTTGAAATTGATGTTGATCAAGGGGGAAGGATCTCATCCTTAAGATTTAGAGATATTGAGTGTGTGCTGCCTTTTAGAGGGCAGGTGCTTACCTGGGGTTGGTATCCCATGGCTCCTTGGGCAGGGCGAATCAAAGATGGTCTAATTAAAAATAGTAAGGGAGAAGAATTTCAACTACCAACAAATCTTGCCTCACCTGATGCGATCCATGGCTTTGCCCCTACCTCTTCCTGGCAGGAGATAGGAAATGGTTATTTTGCACTTGATCTTGCCGAGCCATATCTTGGAGCAAGAGTTGAGCAGAGATTTGAACTTCTTGATAACGCTCTGCGTTGGTCTTTAGAGTATGAAGCAGGGGGAAGTGATCTGCCATTTTGGATGGGGCTTCATCCCTGGTTTCCAAGAGAGTTTGATAGAGGCGGGGCTGCTGAGATTAATTTTCATCCTGGAAAAATGTTTGAACGTGGCAGTGATTACATGCCAACTGGAAAGTTAATAAACCCAACGCCTCCCCCTTGGGATGATGCCTTTACTCAAGTGCGAGGAGTGCCAACAGTTTCTTGGGAAGATGTATTGCAGATAAAGATTGAATCAGATGCACCTTATTGGGTGGTCTATGACCAAGATCCTGAAGGGGTCTGTATCGAGCCGCAGAGCGCTCCTCCTGATGCTGCAAATCTTGGAATAAGTAGCGATACCTATCTTGAAGCGCTCTTTGTATTTGAAGAGATCTAAGTAATCCACAGGCGCAGTAGTAACGAGTTGCGTTAATAACGTTAGGCGTTATTATTGAGCAGTGATTCTCTCCTTCTCCTGTAGTGATACGCAAGCACTAGCAGGGGGAGAAAGAGTTGAACGCTTTATTGCTTTCGAGAGGGTGGCTAGGCGCAAGCTTCGCCAGCTTGAGATCGCTATGAGGCTTGATGACTTGAGGATTCCTCCTGGCAATCGTTTAGAGCGATTAAAAGGAAGTCGCGACGGTCAGATGAGTATCCGCATTAATGATCAATGGAGAATATGCTTTAGATGGAGCAGTATCGGAGCTGAAGATGTCGAGATTATCGATTATCACTAATGAGATTTATTGCAAAGAGATGAAGAGTGAGGTGGAATGTGGCTAGCAAGAGCGTTAAGGCTAAATTAAGAGTTCGCCCTACCCAGAAGAAGTTATTGAGTAAGAGTCTTGAGCCCGTCTCTCCAGGAGAGTTGCTTCTTGAAGAGTTTATGATTCCCATGGGCCTAACCTCCTATCGCCTAGCCAAAGAGTGTGAAGTGCCAGCACAGAGAATTGGCGAGATATTAAAGGGAAGGCGGAGTATTACCGCTGATACTGATCTAAGGCTCTGTCGCTTCTTTGGTCTCTCAAATGGATATTGGCTAAGGGCTCAGATTGCCTACGATATTGAAATCAGCCAGTTTAAATTGAGGAAAGACTTACTCCGTATCAAGCCCTGGAAGCATTCAAAGAGATAGGTTTGAAAATTGATTAATAGAGAACACTTAAAGGCCCTTCATCAAAGAGAGATGGAGCGCTTTCTCTCCCGCACTCCAAAGAGCGCTGCCCTCTTTGAAAAAGCTAAAGAGGTAATGCCAGGCGGAGTTCCTATGTCTTGGATGTCTAAATGGCCTGGTAAATACCCGCTATTTGTTCAATCAGCAAGTGGTGCTCACTTTATTGATGTTGATGGCAATGAATACATAGATCTCTGTCTTGGTGATACTGGATCTATGACAGGTCATAGCCCAAAGCCAACCGTTGATGCTATTTCAAAGCAGCTCTCAAAGGGTATGACTGCAATGCTTCCCACAGATGATGCCTTAGAAGTCTCTAAAGAGCTTGCTAGAAGATTTCATCTGCCGCTCTGGCAATTTACTGTATCTGCAACCGATGCCAATCGCCATGTGATTCGATATGCCAGATTAATTACTGGAAGGCAGAAGATTATTGTTATTGATCGCTGCTATCACGGATCTGTTGATGAGAGCTTTGCAACTCTAGATAGCTCTGGGGCCACGATATCTCGAGAGGGAAATATTGGCGCTCCCGTGCTACTTGATCTAACAACTAGAGTTGTGGAATTTAATGATTTAAGTGGAATGGAAGAGGCTCTAAAGTTTGGCGATGTTGCAGCTATTTTGATGGAGCCTGCAATGACCAATGTGGGAATAGTTCTTCCAGAAGATGGTTATATATCAGCAGTTGGTGAGTTAGCTAAGAAATATGGCGCGCTATGGATTATTGATGAGACTCATACCATCTCTGTTGGCCCTGGGGGAATGAGCGCGCAACTTGGCCTAAAGCCAGACTTTTTAACAATTGGAAAAGCAATTGGCGGCGGAATTCCAACTGGCACATTTGGAATGAGCTATGAGATGGCATCACAGATTGCAAGAAAGATAGAGCGTGAGGTAATTGATACTGGCGGAATTGGTGGAACTCTTGCAGGAAATGCCTTATCTCTTGCTGCAATGAAGGCAACGCTTACTCAAGTATTAACTGATGAGAACTTTATAAAGATGATTGAGCTTGGAAATCTCTGGTGTGATGGAGTTGAGGTAGCGATAAATGAATTTAAACTGCCCTGGCATGTTAATCGCCTTGGGGCTCGCGGTGAGTATCTATTCAAACCTACTGCTCCTAGAACTGGAGGCGAGGCGGCAAGGGCTGGAGATTTTGAGTTAGAGCAATACATTCACTTGCGCTTACTTAATGATGGAATCCTTCTTACCCCATTTCACAATATGGCCCTTATGTCTCCTTATACAAGCAAGAGCGATGTTGAAGCTCATACCGCTGCTTTTAGGGCGATGTGTCAGGAGTTAGTTAGCGTCTGAAGTTCTTGGCTTGATAGCTCAACAATCGGCATAATCTCTTTAATTTGCTCTAATTTAGTGGCAGAGGCAATTGGGGTAGCAACAGTTGGTTGAGCTCTAAGCCAGGCAAGAGAGATTGCAGCAACAGTAGTTTTCTTATCTTTTGCGATTTGATCTAGCTTTGAAAGTAAGTTCCAACCTCGCTCATTGGCATAGTTACTTGCAACCCCGCTTGCCCTTACTGATTCCACGCTAACTCCAGGGCGATACTTTCCTGTGAGAAATCCGCGAGCCAATCCATAGAAAGGAATTTGAGAGAGGTTATTTTTTTCAATGGTGGGCATTAATCCCTTTTCATATTCACGATCAAGTAAGTTGTATTGATCTTGTGATGCGATATAACTTGATAGGCCATTTGCTTTTGAGATATTTAGCGATTCTTGAAGGCGCTCTGGGGTGAAATTTGAAGCTGCGATATAGCGGACTTTGCCAGCTTTGATTAACTCATCAAATGCGCCAAGGCTCTCCTCTATTGGAGTATCTAGATCATCTTGGTGGGCGTAATAAAGGTCTATGTAATCACTCTTTAATCTCTTTAGAGATTCATCGCAGGCTGCTTTGATATTTGCTGCCTTTAGCCCTGGGCGAGTATCAAGCTTTGAGACTTTGGTGGCGATAATCATTTTTTGACGATTGCCGCGCTTTGCCATCCAATCACCGATGATCGTCTCTGATTCTCCGCCAATGTGTCCTGGGGCCCATTGGGAGTACATATCGGCGGTATCTATGAAGTTTCCACCGTTATCGGCATAGAAACTCAATACCGCTTCAGAGTTTTGCTTATCTGCGCTATAGCCAAAGACATTGCCACCTAGGCAGAGTGGATAAACAGTTAGATCAGTATTTGCAAGCTTAATCATTAGCTAGATCTGCAAGCTGGTTATCTTTTGGAGATAAGTTAAAGCGATATCCCACATTTCTAACAGTTCCAATGATTGCTTCAAACTCTGTCCCAAGCTTTGATCTAAGGCGTCTGATATGAACATCAACAGTTCTAGTACCGCCAAAGTAGTCATAGCCCCAGATCTCTTGGAGTAATTGTGATCTAGTAAATACTCGCCCAGGATGTTGGGCAAGGTATTTTAGAAGTTCAAATTCTTTATAGGTTAAATCAAGAGCGCGACCTTTAATCTTTGCGGTGTAGCTCTTCTCATCAATTATTACATCGCCGCTCTTTATCTCACCTGATGTTGGATCTGCTTGAATTCGAAGCGCTTCAAGTTTTCCAATCGCTACCCTAATTCTGGCATCAACCTCTGCTGGCCCTGCGCTATCAAGGATTACATCATCAAATCCCCAATCAGCGCTCGTTGCCGAGAGGCCGCCTTCAGTAGTTATCAAAATTATTGGGCAGCCAACTCCAGTTGTATTAATCAATTTAGTTAAGGATTTAGCGGCGCTTAGATCTCGTCTTGCATCAATAAATAAAAGATCAACCTCTGGGATATCTACCAATACTGAAGCTACAGCTGGCAGGATTTTTACGTTATGTTGCAGAAGGCTCAAAGCAGGCAGAACTTCAGCGCTAGCGCCAGTGCTATTGGTTAAAAGTAGAAGGCGAGCCATAAGAGTGGAAGAATACGCCTGTGGAGAATTACCTAGCAATTGCGCTAATTCTCGCCCTAGATCTAAGAGCCTAGAAAATTCCTATAACCTGCCAAACCTCTAGAATGGCGCTGTGAACGAACGCGCAGATGAGTTAAGGCAGAAGGGGTTGCGCCTTACCCCGCAGCGAGAGT
>ENA-ORFA01000690-ORFA01000690.1-marine-metagenome-genome-assembly--contig:-NODE-690-length-13982-cov-9.525710_pt1 | contig 13982 bp, 16 predicted proteins | sample MGYA00248621_ERZ508587 | MGnify/ENA primary metagenome ERZ508587 (study PRJEB26250, sample SAMN06266239) | marine metagenome | isolation source: Columbia River Estuary | place: USA:Columbia River Estuary... | reverse complement strand
GACCACATTGCAGACGCCTATTGGATGCTGCACCAACAACCCAGAGACGCTTGGACGCACGAACTTGATTTGCGACCCTACATGGAAAAGTTTTGATTTAGCTTTCAAAGAAACATATGGCAAAAACATTTGATTATTATTTTGACTTTGGCAGCTTGGCCACCTATTTGGCGCACACGCAAATGGGCAAGATTAAAGCTGAAACTGGCGCCAGTCCCATTTACCTTCCCATGCTATTGGGCGCAGTGTTCAAAGCTACTGGTAACGCTTCACCCGTGAGTGTGCCCGCCAAGGGCAAGTACATCTTTGTTGATTTCAAGCGGTTTGCAGACAGCTACGGCGTGCCTTTAGAAATCAATCCTTTCTTTCCGATCATCACCACCACACTCATGCGCATGCTAACTGGATTGCAAATGCGCTCAGATGCTCGGATGCATGAATTCATGGACCTTATTTTCAAAGCAATTTGGGTGGATGCACTGAATCTGAATGATCCGGAAGTGGTAGAGCGCGTTTTGCGGGAGGCACACTTTGACCCTACTGAACTGCTTCAATTGGCAAACGAGCAAGCCACAAAAGACAAGCTCAAAGATGTCACAACACAGGCCGTTGAGCGTGGTGTCTTTGGGGCTCCAACTTTCTTTGTAGGCGAGCAAATGTTTTGGGGTCAAGATCGCATTGAACAGCTTAAGTCAGCGCTCAAATCAAGTTAAGGTCTAGCCAATTACTTAAGGAATAACCGTGGCTTTACAAAAATTGAGCGCTCTAGAGATTGCACAACATACGCCATCTTTGCAGCTTTGGCACGTCGATGCCAAGCTGGGCTCAATCACGCGAGAATTTGTGCTGCTCGACTTCCTAAGAGCCTTTGAATTCATGACGCAGATTGCCATTGAAGCTGAAAGTCACAATCACCATCCCGAATGGCGCAATGTTTACAACAAAGTCACCATCACTTGGACCACACACGATGTTCAAGGCTTGAGCATGAATGACATTGAGTTGGCACACATCTGTGACGCCATTTTTGAACGCTGCTAAAAGGACAAACTATTTTGAAACTTATTCCAAAACTATTCTTCACTTTGGTATTTTGTTGCTTAGCCCCCATCAGTCTGGCGCAAAATATCAACTGGCGTGGCACTATCGCGTCCTACGATGGCAAAGTATTGGGCGTCACATTGCGAGACGGTCAGACGGTGTCCATTGATGTGCCTGAAAGCTTGCCAATTTCTTCAACCGAACGGTTTTCTATGGAAGATGTCAAACCCGGGATGGTTTTGGGGGTGACCACTGTCAATCGCGCTGACGGCACCAAGGTGGCCATTGATGTCAGGCCCATTTCGCCCACTGCCCCTCAGGGTTTGTCGGCATACGACTTACAACCTCAATCGACCATGACCAATGCCGTCCTAGAGGCTGCCGTATTGAGTTCAGACACAAATGAATTTGTCTTGAATTACAAAACAGGCTCAGTCAAAGTGCTGGTGCCCAAGGGAACTCCCATGTCGCGAGCTGTACCCGGCTCACGAGCCGACTTGGTCTTGGGGCAATCTGTGTATGTGGCATCGCGACGCAATGATGCCAATGGCTACACAGCTGTGCGCATTCAGGTTGGCAAAAATGGGGTTCATCCCACTCAGTAAATTGAAAATTCCATCTTGATAATTTAACAAAGGTTTTTGATGACGAATCCAACACGCCCCTTAGGCAAATCAGGCATTCCTGTTACCAGCATTGGATTGGGCCTCATGTCTTTATCTGGAATCTATGGTGAATCGAGCGATGAAAATGGCGTTGCCGTCATTCAGCATGCCATTGACCAAGGCATTAACTTCTTAGATTCAGCCGACATGTATGGTTGGGGCCATAACGAAACCCTTCTTTCGACCGCTTTAAAGGGTCGAAGAGACAAAGTGGTTTTGGCCACAAAATTTGGGCAAACCAAAGGCGAGGCTGGCGGCAACGGCGTGAACGGCAAGCCCGCTTATGTCAAAGAGGCTTGTGAGGCCAGCCTAAAGCGCTTGAACCTGGATGTGATTGACTTGTACTATGTGCACCGAATCGACCCCAACGTTCCAATTGAAGATACTGTGGGTGCCATGAAAGATTTGTGTGTTGCAGGCAAGGTCAGGTCAATTGGTTTGTGCGAAGCCAGTCCAGAGACCATCCGCCGCGCTCACAAAGTTCACCCTCTTGCGGCCATTCAGACCGAATATTCTTTGCTGTACAGAGAACAGGCTGAAGAGACCCTGAAAGTCACCCGCGAGCTTGGCATCTCTTTTGTGGCCTATGCGCCATTAGGCAGAAGCATGTTAACGGGCACTGTCAAAAATTCATCTGACTTTAGCAATGACAGGCGCAAGGATCATCCACGCTTTCAACCAGGCAACTTAGAGCGCAATCAACAATTGGTGGCGGCGATCATTGAGATGGCAGATCAGAAACATTGCACCCCCAGTCAGTTGGCACTCGCATGGCTACTTGCGCAAGGAGACGATATTCTCGCCATACCAGGCACCAAACAAACAATTCGAGTAGATGAAAACCTTGACGCACTGAAAGTGACACTTTCAAATCAAGATCTTGCATTGCTTGCCCAGGCTTTTCCTGTAGGCATCGCCGCAGGAACGCGATATCCTGCAGGGGGCATGAAGGGCGTTTTTATTTAAATGGTTGGATGCAACACGTTAAAGGAATTTTTCCATGGCTAAAAAATTAAAGCACGATGACGCGAATTGGTTTGAAGCCTTGAAATGGCGATGCATTGGGCCTCCTAGAGGTGGACGTGTTGTTGCAGTTGCAGGCGACCCAAACGACACCATGACTTTTTACTTTGGCGCTTGTGCCGGAGGCATATGGAAGACCAATGACGGTGGTGTTTACTGGCGTTGTGTTTCAGATGGTTTTCTAGACAGTGCCGCAATTGGGGCAATTTCTGTTGCTCAGTCTGACTCTAATATTGTCTATGCAGGAACGGGCGAAACAACCATCCGAGTTGATGTTTCGTATGGCGATGGTGTTTACAAATCAACAGATGCAGGTCGAACTTGGAAATCTTTAGGATTGAAAAATACGCGGCATATTGGGCGTATTTGCATTCATCCGCAAAACCCTGAGCTGGTTTATGTTGCCGCCTTGGGAGATGCTTTTGCGGCCAATCAAGATCGTGGCGTTTTCAGATCTTCTGACGGCGGAGCAAGCTGGGAAAAAATTCTCTACCAAGGAAAAGATGCTGGTGCCGTTGACTTGTCGATAGATCCGAATAACCCCAGAATTTTATTTGCAGCATTTTGGCATGCTCGCCGAAGTTTTTGGCACCTTAAAAGTGGCGGCCCAGGCAGTGGCCTGTTTCGCTCAATGGATGGCGGCGACACATGGAAAGAGTTGTCAGGCCTGAATGGCTTACCGGGTGGCTTGCTAGGCAAACATGGCGTTTCAGTTTCATCGGCCCAATCTGGAAGGGTCTACGCCTTGGTTGAAGCAGAAGGAGACAAGACGGGTCTTTACAGAAGCGATGACTACGGCGACAACTGGATTTTAGTTAGCAACAATCGTGACTTGATGCATCGTCCATGGTATTACACACATGTGTTTTCAGATCCCGGGCAAGCCGACACAGTTTATGTGACCAATCTGCAAATGTGGAAATCTACTGATGGCGGCCGAAACTTTGTTGAAGTGACAACGCCTCATGGCGACAACCACGATTTATGGATTGACAGGAATAACCCCAATCGGATGGTTCAAGGCAATGATGGCGGCGCCTGTGTATCCTTTAATGCAGGCCTTACTTGGAGTTCAATTTACAACCAAAATACGGCTCAGTTTTACCGCTTGGATGTAGACAATCAATATCCATATCGTGTCTACGGGACGCAGCAAGACAATACGTCCATCAGCGTTCCCAGCGCATCAGAGTGGGGAACTATTGGCTTAGGAGATTGTTCTTATCCAGGCACAGGTGAAAGCGGCTTTATTGCTGTGCATCCAAAGGACCCCAATATTGTTTACGTTGGCGCAGTAGGGTCAAGCCCAGGGGGTGCCGGCGCACTGCAGAGGTACGATCATCTGACCAAACAAATTCGTTTAGTCAATGTTTGGCCAGAGAGTTCGCGAGGCATTGCACCTCGCGATTTGAAATACAGATTTGCTTGGACATTCCCCTTGGTCTTTGCACCTTCTGACCCAAAAACCTTGTATGCAGGGGGCAATCGGGTCTTTAGAACGCAAGACGAAGGAGCGAGTTGGACTGCAATTTCACCAGATTTAAGTTTGAACGAACCCAACCGGCAAGGGCACTCTGGCGGTGAATTGACGCATGACACGGCAGGCGCCGAGGTTCACGCCACTTGTGCTTGCGTTGCACCGTCTCCTCACCGTGAGCAAGAAATATGGGCATCCACTGACGATGGTTTGGTGCACGTAACACGCAATAACGGCCAAACTTGGAAAAATGTAACGCCAAAGGACATGCCTAAACTCGCTTATGTAGGTTGCATCGAAATATCACATCAGAATGCCGACTTAATTTATGTCAGTGCCACTCGCTACAAGCTGGGTGATTATTCTCCCTACCTGTTTGTCTCTAAAAATGGCGGTAAGAGTTGGTCTTCAATGGTGGGCAACTTGCCTTCAAATGAAATTGTCCGTGTTGTTCGCGCAGATCCTCAGTGCCCAGGCTTGTTATTCGTAGGAACAGAGACTGGTATTTTTTACACCCAAAATGGTGGAAAGAGTTGGAGCCGCATGAAAGGCAGCTTTCCAACAGTTCCTGTTTACGACATCAAAATTAAAAACAGCGATCTCGTTGTTGCGACGCATGGCAGATCGTTCTGGATCTTGGATGATTTTTCGCCTTTGAGGGAAATCAAACCCTCACAAAATGAGATTCAACTTTTCAACGTGAGAGATACCATACGAACCAGATTGGCTTGGAGTGCTGGCTCTTCCTTTACAAAAGAAGGCATCAATTACGGGCCTGCCTTTGGCATTGGTGGGTCCAGTGAGATGACCACTCTGAGCAATGGCCAGAGAGTGCGCCGTTATTTAGATGTTGGTGAAAATCCACCCAATGGGGCTCTCATTCATTATTTTTTACCAACAGGCTTTGCAGAAAATTTTGAGCTGTCCATCTTTGATTCCAAAGGACTATTGGTTAAGTCTTATCAAGTTGATGCAAATAAACCTACATCCAACACCGGCCCCTCAGCAAATAGGGGGCTCAATCGATTTGTATGGAATTTAAAATACCAAGGGCCCACAACACTTGATGCCTCACTAGATGAGAAAAAGAACAAACCATTGGCTCAAAAGTCTCAAGAGATTGATGGTCCCTCAGTTGCGCCTGGGAATTACTCGGTGGTTCTTCATTCAAATGGCAAAAAAATCCAATCTAGTTTCAATGTACTGATGGATCCACGGCTCAAAATTTCGAAAACCGCGCTTGAAAAACAACTCTCACTTCTTCAAAAACTATATGCTTCGCTTTCGAATCTGAACGGTGCAGTTAATCAATTGCGTCAAATGAAGAAGCGACTTTTGGAGATCGAAAAGAACTTGTCGCCAAAACATACTGCCCTCAAAACCCGCATCAACAGCATTCTGGAAAAATTAAAAGAAATTGAAGTGGCACTGGTCGATCCTCAGCGCGAATCCCACAGAGATGTGCTGCGACACTCCGGGGGCCTCAGCGACAGTCTCACTGATTTAATCAGTCTGGTATCCATAGGCGATGAAGCCCCCACCAGTCAAGCAATCGCTGTCAGTCAGCAGGTCATTGGCAAGGTTGACGAAAAAATCTCTGGTCTTGCTACTATCGTTGCCAAAGATATTTCATCTTTCAGTTCAACTCTAAAGAAGTCAGATTTGAGTTTATTGGAACCCCATCTTTTACTCATTTAAAGATCACTCGATTTTTTGAACCATCCCAAAGTGATTACTTGTCCAACTCAGCCGGCTTTTGAATGAACGCCGTCTTTAGTTTGGCTTGAAGAGCGCCTAGGGCATACCATGTGATTAGAAAAGCACCGGTTTCAAGCATGAAACTGTGAAACTTATAAAAAAGTTCAGCCAACGTGAACGCCACTAAAAAGCTGGGTAACTGCTCAGTCATGAGTTGCTTTATTGTCAGGCGGCTAATTAAATCGTACATGTCGATACCCTTTAAAGTAAAAATGAACTTCTGAATCGTAACGTAATTTTTGCAATTTTTAAGTTGCGCTGATGTGATCGAAAAACTCTACACGCATCAATCCAGGTTGTGAACAATGCTTAACTAACTAAGCAAGGGCTTTCTCAGACCCTAAAAGCTCAATGCGGAATCGATTCTTTAAATAAACCCCATCCCTTGGCGGCAACACAAGGGGTAATTTTTCAGAGCCTACCTTCACTTGCGCAAACAAAGCGCCAGATCTGGCCTTGCCCTTTTTGTAAATTTCATTCCTTAAATTTTCCAAATCAGTCTTGTTTGCAACCAACATCGACTGCGCGAGTCCTGCTGACTTGGCCATGCCAACCAAATCAACCCCAAGCCCCGTCACCGTCTTTTGCATGCCCGTCTCGCCATAGTGTTCGTTATCAAGAACAACAATGGACAGATTGGCGGGCTTGTGCGCGCCAATGACAGCCAAGGAACCAAGGCCCATGAGCATTTCACCATCACCGGTGACCACCAACACGTTGCGCTTGGGCTGAGCCATTGCCAAGCCAAGGCCAATCATGGCAGCGCCGCCCATAGCGCCCCATAAAGGAAACGAGAGTGGGTGATCGCCTGCGGCAGTGATGTCCCACGCAGGTGCGCCCAGGCCGGCCACAACCAATAGGTCATCCCGCTGGTGCAATAAAAAATTAACGACTTCGCGACGTTGCAATATTTTTTTCATAGCTTGGCCTAATGGGTGAGTTTGCGAAAATCTTTGGCACCTGTGACCTTTTGCCCGATCAGAACTGCAATCGGACGACTGGTGTTAAAAGCCATGTGCAAAGCACCTGCCACCTCCTCCACCACAGCTTCGTGCGTATCACCGCGCCGAACCAGCACGCCCATTGCTGAAAGTACCGTTTCAGTGGCATTGCCCATCGGAACTTGCGACGGATTGAATTCGCCATGGTCTCCGCGCATGGTGATCAAAATGACCAAGGGCATTTGGCATGATGTGCTCAGGGACAGCATGTTGATGCAATTGCCAACGCCGCTGCTTTGCATCAACAGAATACCTTTTTCACCCCCTAACCATGCGCCACCGAGCAAGGAGACGCCCTGCTCTTCACTGGTCAGTCTGACCACTTTCATCTTCTTGTCTGCTTCACACAGTCGAATCAAGTTGGCATGCCCAGCATCCGGCACCATGGCCACTTGTTTAATTTGGTGCTCGCGCAACAAACTGTGAACAGGTTCTGACCAATGCGTAGGTTTGGATTGATTGGAATTTTTCAAATTTGCTCCCTCTGTGGTTCAAGCCATCAACTGCGCGCCTTTGGCTTCTGTTAATTTAACTCAATCAGCCATCTGCTGTCACAACTGACCCTGCTGAATATCGAAAACCCTAGTATTGCAACTTCATTAAGTCACTACGATCTTCAACATTAACTCTCGGAAAGCAGCACATGACCTTCAAACGCCTTGTTAAGTTCTTGTCACTTGCATTAACCTTAGGCATTGCGCCCGGGCTAATGGCTCAAACCAATTGGCCCACTCAGCCCATCAAAATCATCAACCCATTTCCTACAGGGGGAACGGTTGATCAAATTTCACGCCTTTTGCAACCACACCTTCAGCAAGCGCTGGGGCAACCTATCATTGTTGAGAGTCGCTCAGGGGCATCGGGCTCCATTGGAACGGGTATGGCGGCCAAATCACCGGCCGATGGCTACACCTGGGTCATGGTTTTTGACACGCATGGCGTCAACCCTAGTCTTTACCCCAATCTGCCATTTGACACCTTGAAGGACCTCACGCCTGTCATGCAAATTGGCACGGGATCGATGGTGATTACAGCGCACGCCAGCACCCCCTACAAAACCTACAATGATCTGCTGCAAGCTGCAAAAAGCAAACCAGGCGCCATCGGATATGGCACGATTGGCTCTGGCAGCATGGCGCATTTGGCCATGACCTATCTGGGCAACACCCTCAAGGTAGATTGGACCCACATTCCCTACAAAGGCGGTGGCCCCTTGGCCGCTGATGGCGTGGCCGGGCACGTGCCGGTCACCATGGCCACCTACGCTTTATGGGCGCCCCATTTTGCCAGTGGCAGGTTGCGTCCATTGGCTGTCACTTCCCCCAAAAGAATGCAAGAACTGCCAGACGTTCCAACCTTGCAAGAGCTGGGTATTGAAGGATTTGAAGCCCAAGCCTATTGGGGCTTGTTAGGCCCTGCAGGTATTCCACCTAACATTGTCAATCGCATGAATGCAGAAGTGGCCAAGGCTTTAAAAATTCCAGCTGTGCAAGAACGTTTAGTGCAAATGGGCGTGGTCGTCACTGCCTCTAGCCCCGCAGACTTTGACCGCTTTATTCGCAAAGAGATTGATAAATGGGGTAAGGTTGTGAAAGAGAACAACATCAAGGCGGGTCAGTGATCTTGTTGCTGCAGGTAAATAGATTTTAAAAACGTAATCAATGGATCACAAAATGACAAAAGCATATTGGATTAGTGCCTATCGCAGCATCAACGACACCGACGCCTTGGCGGCTTATGCCAAATTGGCAGGGCCTAGTTTGACGGCTGCAGGCGGTAAATTTTTAGCACGCGGCATACCTGCTGCAGTCAAAGAAAATGGGCAGCAAGAACGAACAGTTCTCATTGAGTTTGAAAACGTTGCGGCCGCTCTTGCGGCCTACAATAGCCCTGGATACCAAGAGGCACTTGTGGCCTTAGGCAGCAATGCGGTCGTTCGAGATATTCGAATTATTGAAGGTGTCTGACTTTAATTGCTTTTATGAACGAAACCCTTCGCGCCAAGCTTCGGCAACGTCTTGATCAGCCAGGGCTGGTGGTGGCACCAGGTGTCTTTGACATGGTTTCATTGCGCCTAGCAGACACCTTCGGCTTTGATGCCCTCTACATGACGGGCTATGGCACAGTCGCCTCGCACATGGGTTTACCTGATGCTGGGCTTGCCACTTACTCCGACATGCTTGGCCGGGTTACAGCCATGGCAGGCATGGCCAAAACACCCCTCATTGCCGATGCCGACACTGGCTATGGCGGCCTCCTCAATATGCGCCATACCATTCGGGGCTACGAGGCAGCTGGTGCTGCAGCCATTCAATTGGAAGATCAAGAATTCCCCAAAAAATGTGGTCATACACCAGGACGCCGAGTGATTCCCATGGCGGACATGGTGCGCAAAATTCAAGTTGCCGTCGACTCGCGCACAGACCCCAACTTCTTAATCATTGCTCGAACCGATGCCAGAACCACCCTTGGGCTAGACGAGGCCCTGCGCCGCGCAGAAGCCTACGCCCGCGCTGGCGCAGATATTTTATTTGTGGAGTCGCCAGAGTCAGAAGAAGAAATGCGCCAAATTGGAAAATCATTGGATGTGCCACTTTTGGCCAACATGGTGGAGCGGGGTCGAACGCCTGTTTTGTCGCGCGCAGATTTGGAATCCATTGGCTACAAAGTGGCCATCTTTCCGGTCACGGCTTTGCTAGCGGCAGTCCATGCCATGCAAAGCGTCTATCAAGAATTTCAGACACAAGGCTCTTCGAATAAGGGCAGCACCGCACTTTATGACTTTGCAGATTTAACCAAGCTCATGGGCTTTGAAGATATCTGGGAATTTGAAAAACGATACGCCGAAACAAAATAAATCAACGATAAAAACAGGAGACAAAGTCATGAATCAATTATTACGCCGTCATTGGCTGCAAGCAGCCCTCATCGGAACAGCCATCGCTTTTGTAGGCAATGTGCAGGCTCAAAACTACCCTAGCAAGCCCATCCGCTTGGTGGTGCCTTTCACACCCGGCGGCGTGACCGATACCAGCGGTCGTTTAATCGCTGAACAGTTGTCAAAGCGCTTAGGGCAGCAAGTCATTGTGGACAACAAGCCAGGCGCCTCGGGCAACATTGGTACACAGCTGGTATCTACATCAGAGCCCGACGGCTACACCTTGCTTTTAGGATTTGACGGCACCCTTGTCATCAACCCCCATGTCTTTCCTAAAACCGGCTTCGACACACTCAAAGACTTTGCCCCCATTGGTAAAATTGGCGATGCGGTCCTTATTTTGGTAGCACACCCCAACTTTCCAGCCAAGACCTTGAAGGACACCATTGCGCTTTCTAAAACTGAAAGAGGTGGTCTTTCATACGGCACATCGGGTACCGGCGGAACGCCTCACATTGCCGGCGAACTCTTGCGTCAAAAAACAGGTGCTAATCTCGTGCATGTTCCTTACAAAGGCGGCGGCCAAGCTCTAACAGATGTTTTAGGTGGAAACATACCTTTGGTTTACACCGCCATTGCTGGCGCCATTCCGCATGTGAAGGCTGGCAAGCTACTGCCTATTGCGGTGTCTAGTAGCAAGCGAGCCAGTTCCTTGCCAGATGTTGCCACCTTCATCGAAAACGGTGTGCCTGATTTTGAAGTCAACTCTTGGGTGGGTTTGTTGGCCCCAGCCAAAACACCGCGTGCCATCATCACCCGCATCAACACAGAACTCAATGCCATTTTGAACGATCCTGAAGTGAAGGAAAGACTGAATGGCATGGGCATCACGGCATCGCCAGGAACCACAGAAAACTTTGGCGCAGAAATCAGCAGAGACCTTGCTAAGTTTGGACCTGTTGTGAAAGCATCGGGCATTAAGGCAGAGTAAGTACAGGTTAGAAATTTGACATGACACGGACCACCCATATTTTTAAGACGCTGGCGTTTTGGCTGCCCGTGGCTTTTTTAAGTGCCTTGCTTTTGCATTGGCACCCAGCAAAAGCGCAAAACAATGTAAGCTCCTATCCTCAAAAGCCCATCAAAATTTTGGTAGGCTTTTCACCTGGCGGTGTACCAGACATCGTCGCTCGCGTACTGGCCCCCAAATTCACAGACGACTGGAAGCAACCAGTCATTGTTGAAAATAGATTGGGCGCTGGCAGCAACATTGCCGCACAAGCAGTCGCTACTTCAGCCCCGGATGGTTACACATTGCTGTCAATTTCTTCAGCACACGCAATCTCACCCGCCATTTACAACAAACTGCCCTATGACGCCACAAAAGATTTCTCGGGTATCACACTCACGGCAACAGGTCCTGCCTTGGTCATTGTCTCGCCAGAGTTGAATGTGAGCAACATGAGAGAGTTCATTGCCTTGGCCAAAAGCAAACCGGGGCAGCTCAACTATTCATCAGCTGGCGTGGGCAGCGGCTCACAATTTGCAGCCGAACTTCTGAAAGCGCAAGCTGGCATTGATTTGGTTCACATCCCATTCAAAGGCATACCAGAAGCACTGACTGACACCATGGCAGGACGCACACACCTCTTTATCTCGCCCTACGCCAGTGCCATCAACTTGGTGCGAGAAGGCAAGGCCAAAGCCATAGCCGTCACAAGTACCAGTCGCGTCACCGATTTACCCAACTTGCCCACAGTAACCGAGTCGGGCGTGCAGGGCTACAAGTGGATTTTTTGGTATGGCTTAGTGGCTCCTGCTAACACGCCTCGCGACATTGTTCAGAAAATACAAGTCGAAGTGGTGGCGGCATTAAAGCAGCCCCAAGTGACTCAACGCTTTGGTTCGCTTGGGATTGACGCGGTGACCAGCAGTCCTGAATCATTTGACCAATTGATCAAAGATGAAGTTCAATTGTTTAAAAAATTAGCTGCCGACTCTGGCATCAAGGCGGATTAATTTCTATGGCTTTTGTTCATGTCAATGGCATTGAGTTGCACTACACCATCGATGGCACGCAAGGGCCGTGGATCACACTGTCTCACTCTTTGGCTTGCAATCTTTCTTCATGGGATGCCCAAGTTGAATTGCTAAAAGATCACTTCCGAGTACTCAGATTTGACACGCGAGGTCACGGACAGTCGAGCGCACCGGCAGGACCTTACACACTTGAACAACTGGCAGAAGATGTTGATGGCCTGTTTCGGTACTTGGAAATCACACAAACGCACTGGATGGGTATTTCCATGGGCGGCATGATTGGCCAGACATATGCTTTGACTCACCCTGATGTTTTTCTATCGCTCATCTTGGCAGATTCCACCAGTCGCAGGCCGCCTCAAGCAACCAGCATGTGGGGTGAGCGAATTCAAATTGCCCAAACCGAAGGCATGCAAGGTTTGTTGGAAAGCACCTTAACACGCTGGTTTACGCCAGAATTTCGCGCTAAAAATCCAGACGTGATAACTCGCATTGGCAAAGGTATTTTGGAAACTCCCGTCAACGGCTTTTGTGGCTGTTGCGAAGCCATTTCCAAAATCGATTTACTCGACCGGCTTCACCAGATCAAGTGCCCGAGCTTGATCATGGTGGGAGAACACGACCATGGCACGCCCCCAGAAATGTCTCGCCTCATGCATGAGAACATTGAAGGCTCTGAGTTTGTCATCATCCCGAATGCGGCACACATTGCCAGCATTGAGCAAGTGGCTTTTTTCAATGCGGAAATTTCCAGATTTCTATTCAAGCGAGATAAGTCTTTTTAAAATTTGAAGCTGTTGGCCCGTCTTTTTAAAAAGCCACCTAATTCAAAAACTTTTGCCAATCGCAGTTTTACTGCGTTTAGTGTGAATAAATTTCCTACCGTGCTTTCTTTCATGCAGATGTAACGGGTTTGCAACCTATAAGATACAGATACCAACAAAAGTGTCGTCACATTTCATATTTAGAATTTTTAATGCTGAAATTAGAAGAATACACCAACAAATATCAGACGATTCAAATGAACCGCACTGACGGCATTCTTGATTTGTATGGCTACGGTTTAGCTCTTGAAGGTTTAGCTCTTGAAGATTTAGCTGCAACGCATAACTCTAACGAACACGTTAAAAAATAACTTTAGTCATCCCTTTTACTCATAGGCTTTAATTCATGCGTCTACTTACATTCACTCGAAACGGCTCAGGCCCACTCATTGGCATCCGCATTGATGAAAAGATACTTGCAATCAACGAGGCTGCAAAAATTGCAGGCGAATCCAACTTACCAACTAGCATGAAGGATCTGCTTGCAGCTGGCTTGGAAGGCATGAACCGAGTTCGCCAGCTAAATTCAAAAGCTTTAAATGACGTCAGTCAGTTTAAAAATGCTTGGTACGACAAGGCATCCATTGCTTATCTTCCGCCCATCATTGATGCTGATAAATTTTTATGTGTTGGTAAGAATTATCGAAAGCATTTGGAGGAACTTCAGCGTACTGCCTTGATCAAAGAAATCCCACAAGAGCCCACTGGGTTTATTAAATTAAATTCATGCTTGGTGGGCCATCAAGCCAAAGTCAAAAAACCCGAAGGTATTGTGCGCTTAGATTACGAACCAGAGCTTGTATTTGTCATCGGCAAGCGCGCTTTAGGCGTCAAAAAAGCAGATGCATTCGACCATGTTGTGGGCGTCACCATCTTGAACGACCTTACTTGCCGTGATCTGCAGCAAAGAGAAGTTGCGTCTGGCTCACGTTTTTGGACGGCTAAAAATATTCCAGGATTTGGCCCTCTCGGTCCCGAAATCATCACGATGGATGAAATACCCGATCCCTACAATTTATGGATGACTTGTTCCGTCAATGGTGAGGAGCGAATGAGAGTCAATACCAGTGATCAAATTTGGAAATTACCAGACATCATTGAGCACTTCTCCCAATATATTCCCATCGAACCTGGCGATATGTTCTCTACAGGTGCGCCTGGTGGCGTAGCAGTTGGAAAACCAAATGCAGCAGAACTATTTTTAAAACCAGGTGATGTCGTTGAATGTGCCATTGAAGGCGTTGCTTCTTTAAGCACCACCATTGTCTGAGTTCA
>ENA-ORFA01000680-ORFA01000680.1-marine-metagenome-genome-assembly--contig:-NODE-680-length-14088-cov-2.321390_pt1 | contig 14088 bp, 15 predicted proteins | sample MGYA00248621_ERZ508587 | MGnify/ENA primary metagenome ERZ508587 (study PRJEB26250, sample SAMN06266239) | marine metagenome | isolation source: Columbia River Estuary | place: USA:Columbia River Estuary... | reverse complement strand
GATGGAGGAGATAAATCCAACCTTCCCACAAACAGATGTTGTCTTAGTTGTTGGTGCAAATGATGTGGTAAATCCGGCAGCAAAGACCACACCAGGTTGCCCAATCTATGGCATGCCGATTTTAGATGTAGAACTCGCCAAACACGTGATCGTTAATAAGCGAAGCATGAAGCCCGGGTACGCCGGCATTGAAAATGAACTCTTCTTCCGACCTAAGACCTCTATGCTATTCGGGGATGCGAAGAAAGTGTTGCAAGACCTAGTGGCTGAGATCAAATCCCTTTGAGTGTCGTGTCATTTCCTGCACATTTTCTGGATCATGTAGGTGGCTTGCCCGGATATGATCTTGTTGAATTTGAACAGGCTCATCGTCAAATTCCGCCTACCTCAATTCGACTCAATCCATTCAAGCCGGTTGACATTTTCATGGATTCAGCCCCGATCCCTTGGAGTCGCTCCGGAAGGTATTTGCCAGCGCGTCCTTCTTTCACTTTCGACCCACTTTTTCATGCGGGTGCTTATTATGTACAAGAGGCCAGCAGTCAGCTTCTGGAGCAGGTGGTTTTGCAGCATCTCGTATCGGTGGGTTCACTGCGTGTTTTGGATCTATGTGCGGCCCCGGGCGGGAAGTCTACCCATTTGCTTTCCTTAATTGGCGATGCCGGCTTGTTGGTATCCAACGAAGTGATCCGCAGTCGTTCCGGAATATTGGCCGATAATCTGGATAAATGGGGCTGTCCCAATTCGATCGTTACGCAGGAAGATCCTACGGTCATCGGAAAGCTCAGCGGATTTTTCGATCTGATGGTGGTGGATGCGCCTTGCAGTGGAAGCGGGTTGTTTCGAAAAGATCCGGATGCCATGGGGCATTGGAGCAATTCAGCGGTGGAACATTGTGCGGCCCGTCAAAAACGTATTTTATCCGACAGTTGGTCTGCTCTAAAAGAGGACGGCATACTTGTTTATAGCACCTGTTCTTTTTCCGAATTAGAAAATGAACAAATGGTCAACTGGATACTGGAGGAATTGGGCGGCGAGTTCTTGCCGTTGACACTTCCTGATGGTTGGGGCATTACAACAACGGCAGCCGGCTATCGCTGTTGGCCACACCGCCTGCAGGGGGAAGGATTTTTCTTGGCAGCCATCCGAAAGGTATCCGCTGCGTCGATGGCTGGTGGTCGAACCAAATCTTTGCCGCAACGAGTCGTGGGGGATGTACGTACACGGTTGAATGACTGGTGGAAATTCGATGATGGAGCGGTGTTTGATTGGAAAGGGGGCTTATGGGGATTTCCCGCAGCCTTGGCCTCTGACCTGGAATGGCTTTGTGCGCACTGTCAACCCCTGCGTGTTGGAACTAGGCTGGGGGAATGGGTAAAGGAGGATCTGATACCGGATCATGCACTTGCATTGAGTCGCTCTGTTTCATCAATGTGGCCCCGGTTGGAATTGGAACTGGACGAATCGATCCGATACCTGCAGCGAGGAGCTGTCGAAAAGGAGGGGCTGCAGCGGGGTTGGATGCTGGTTACCCACCGATCTTTGCCATTGGGCTGGATCAAATCCTTGGGAAATCGGATCAACAATTATTATCCGGCGCATTTACGAATTCTTAAACAATCTCCCGGATCAGGTGCCGGAAAAAATCCCCAACTTTGAACGGATGCCCAATCTGAATCCCATCAAGCTTATTTGTTTGTTGCTATTGATTGTTTCCATGGAAGCAACGGCGCAACGAACTCAACTGCGTTTGCAAAAAGGGGCCAAGGGATTTTATTTGGAACATAAAGTGGCAGCCAAGCAAAGCTTTTTTTCATTAAGTCGGATGTACAACGTGCATCCTCGATTTTTGGCCGATTACAATAAACTGGATTATAAGAAAGGGTTGCAGATCGATCAGGGGATCCGGATCCCGCTGACGGATACGAACTACGAGCGAACGCAGGCGAATGGAGTACCCGTCTATCTCAAAGCTGTTTCCGATGATGTGTTGACCGATATGGCCCAATCCGCCGGTATACGTCCAGCTGATATGCAGTGCTGGAATACATATACTGGTAACGAGATTAAAAAAGGATCTTCTTGGATTGTGGGTTTTCTTAAAACACAGGAGCTGAAAGACCAACAAGTAAAAATCACGTGTACCCAAAAGAGTCCCACTCCCCAAACTCCTCAAGCTGTCCAAACTATCCAAACTGTCCAAACTGTCCCCTCCAATCTACCCGCTTCTTCTACTTTTCAGTCCGACTATTTGGAGCAGATCAAGAAAACTCCGGTCTCTCAGCAATTGAATGTAATGGCTTCGGTTTTCAAGACCAGCAGTGGATGGCAAGATGGGAAGTATTATCTACTGATCGACAATTTGATTCCGGGTACCATCATAAAATTGATCAATCCCGCGAACCAGAAAGGAGTTTACGCCAAAGTGTTGGGCGAAATGAGTCGCATCAAACAAAACGAGGGATTGGACATTCGAATCAGCAACGCAGCGGCCGCCATGTTGGAAGTGCCGGAGAACTCGAAGTTCAATCTTCAGATTCACTATTGATTGGGTAATCGGTAACCGCGTAACCACGAAGCGGTATCCATCCTTTTTTTACCGGCGATCTGCAGGTCGATTATGTGTATCCACCCATCGTGCGTAGCAAAACTGAAATGGGTTTTTCCGTCGGATGACCAACTGCCTGGTTGGGCATGGTGATTGACTTTCTCGCCAGTCGCCCGAAAGATCTTAAATGTAGTTTCATTCCATTCGGCAAAAGCGCCCGGGTAGGGGCTTAAGCCCTGAATGAGGTTCAAGACTTTTTCCACGGGCTGGTTCCAATGAATGCGGCAAGTCTCGGTATGAATTTTTGGGGCGTGTGGCAAGGGGTGTTCTGGATCTATTTCAGGCTGGGGATGCTCGACCAGTGTTTCGGCTGCAAGGCCCTGTAGGGTCTCTACGATCAGCTTGGCGCCAATCACCATGAGCGCATCGTGCAACTCTCCGGCGGTCATGCCCGGATGAATGGGCGTGGATGCCTGCAGCAAAATGCCCCCAGTATCGATCTCATGTTTTAGTCGGAAGGTGGTAACACCCGTTTCTGTCTCGCCATTGATCAGGGCCCAATTGATGGGAGCAGCCCCCCGGTACTTGGGAAGTAAGCTGGCATGGACATTGACTGATCCAAGCGGCGGCATGTTCCAGACCGCCTCTGGTAGCATACGGAACGCGACCACGACTTGAATATCGGCTTGCCAGCATCGGAGCGCATCCAAGAAAGTAGGGTCCTTTAACTTCTCTGGCTGCAGCAGCGGTATCCCGTACGCGAGCGCCGCTTTTTTGACCTCGGAGGGTTGTAGGCTTAATCCTCTTCCAGCGGGTCGGTCAGGGGCTGTTACAACGCCCACTACCTGAGCACCTGCTTGGATCAAGGCTTCCAGGCTGGCCACGGCAAACCCCGGTGTGCCCATGAAAACGATTCGTAAATCTGCAAAAGGCTTCGGCACGTTATTTGAAATCGGGGTAAAGTAGATATTTGGATCGAATGGCTATGAATTCATCCAGTTTTGGTTTCCAGCTGGCCCGTATTTCTGCCTCGCTTTTTCCTTGTTTGATCTGTTGCCACAGTTCATTGTTGCCAGCAAGTTTGGTAAAGAAGGATTCTTCCATCTTGGCACTTTTAGGGATGATGAAGAAGCTGTCTTTTTTCGGGAACTGTTGATAGGCTTGGATGATCCACTTCAGTTGAATGCGGTTATTGACTTGTGCATACACCTGCTCCGGGGTTCCACTCAGATTCCATCCGTAACATTTCTTGCCATAATGTTTTGAATTCTTGGCTCCCTCGTTCGGGTTGGGTGTAAATGCATAAAGTGTTTTTGGCAAATCTGGGTGTCCAAAAACCTGAAACGGCTTATCGGTGCCCCGTCCTTCGCTCAAAACGGTTCCTTCAAACAGACAGGTAGACGGGTAGAGATAGATGGATTGGATATTGGGTAGGTTGGGTGAGGGTTTGACGGGTAATACATATTTCGTCTGGTGATCGTAATTAGCGCAGGTGATTACCACCAATTGGAAGCGGTTTTCCGGTAGAACCAGTTTCTCAATTCGATCGGTAATGAATATATTTTCTTCTGGTGATGGCTCGGATTCTCTGGGATCGAGGAGGAGACTCATCAAGGGCATTTGGTCTTTTTCGGCTGATCCATTTTTCCCGTCAGCCCCTTTTATCCATTTTTCACCCAACAACATAGATGCGTACTCACCCAGGGTGAGTCCGTATACAATCGGAACAGGCTGACGACCGACGAATGATCGATAACGGGTATCAAGTACCGGACCATCCACATAATGTCCATTCGGATTCGGACGGTCGAGGAGGATGAGCGGTTTTTGAAATTCAATGGCGGATTGGATATACTCTTCCAGCGATGAAATAAACGTGTAAAAACGAACCCCCACATCTTGGATATCAAACAGCATCACATCTACTTCAGAGAGATCTGCTTTGTCTGGCCGGCGTTTGGCGCCATAAAGTGAAACAACCGGAATCCCGGTCTTCTCGTCGATTGCATTACCTACTTTCTCACCGGCATCAGCTTTGCCTCGGAAGCCGTGCTCCGGACCAAAAATGACCTTGACCTCCACACCCAAGGCGATCAAGGTGTCGACCAAATGCGTTTTGCCTACCAGGGAAGTCTGATTGGCAAAAACACCTACTCGTTTCCCACTCAAAAGGGGAAGGTATCTATTCAGTCGATCCGCTCCGGTCAATACTTGTCCATAAGTCATCAAGCTGACCAAACTCCAAACTAGCAGGAAGGTGTATTTTCTCATGGCCCAAAATTGAGGAAAAAAGCCCGTTTCGCACTCCCTCAATTGACCTACCTTGTGCCCTGATTTCAAACTATCCAAACTTTTCAAACTCCCAAACTCCTCAAACTTCTCCTATGTCTGTTGTAAAATCCGGTGATACCATTCGCATTCATTATCACGGCCGTCTCACCACCGGCGAAACCTTTGACAGTTCAGCCGGGCGGGATCCCCTTGAGTTTGAAGTGGGTAGCGGTCAGGTTATTCCCGGATTCGATCTGGGGGTTACTGGAATGGCCGTCGGGGAGAAGAAGACCATTGAGATCCCCTTTGCAGAAGCATATGGTCCAATCAACGAGGCCATGCTGATCGAAATGCCCAAAGAGCGTTTTCCGGAAGGGATGGAGATCGAAATCGGAACACCCCTCATGATGTCGGACGGACAGGGACAAACCATGCAGGTGGCCGTTATTTCCATTCAGGAAACAACCGTTACACTGGATGCCAATCACCCCTTGGCCGGAAAGGACCTGATCTTCGATCTGGAACTCGTCGAGATTAAGGGCGGCTCCCTGATCATTTTACCAGATTGATCAAGTTCTATGTTCGATCAATATGTTTTTACCGCAGCCGAGCGATTCTGCCGATATGTGCAGTTCGACACGCAGAGTGATCCCCTTTCCACTGCGTTTCCTTCCACGGAAAAACAAAAGATCCTCAGCCAATTGCTCGTCAACGAGCTGCTGGAAATGGGAATCATTGATGCGCATCTCGATGATTTTGGTTATGTGTACGCTACGATACCCGCCACCACCAACAAATCGGTGCCGGTCATTTGTTTTTGTGCACACGTAGATACAGCGCCCGATTGCAGCGGCACTGGCGTAAAACCCCTCATTCATAAGCACTACAACGGAGCGGATATTGTCTTGCCCGATGACACCACCCAGGTGATCCGGTTGAGCGAGCATCCGTATTTGAAAAATTGCTTGGGCAAAGAACTGATCACGGCTTCCGGAACCACTCTGTTGGGTTCAGATGACAAAGCAGGCGTAGCCGAGATCATGGATCTAGCTCATTTCCTAGTCACACATCCCGAAGTTGAGCACGGGACCATCAAAATCCTTTTCACCCCCGATGAGGAAGTTGGCCGTGGTGTCAATCACGTCGATCTGAAAAAACTGGGCGCTGATTTTGGCTATACCCTCGATGGCGGAGACCCTGGCATGCTGGAAGATGAGAATTTCAGTGCTGACGCAGTGGAAGTGATCATCCATGGCGTCAGTGCGCATCCAGGAGCAGCCAAAGACAAACTCGTCAATGCCCTGAAGATCGCCGGTGAAGTGTTGGCGGCTCTGCCCCGGGAATTGTCGCCGGAAGCGACCACCGGAAAAGAAGGATTTCTGCACCCGGTACACGTAGATGGCATTGCGGAACGTTGTGCGATCTCGTTTATCATCCGCGACTTTGTTACGTCCAAACTTTCAGAGAAAGAAGCGTTGTTAAAATCGATCGTGGAGTCGATTGTGGCCGTTCATCCCGGTGCTCGCTTCGAGTTTAAGGTGCATGAGCAGTACCGAAACATGAAGGAAATACTGAAAGATCATCCCCGGATTGTAGAGTATGCACTGGAAGCAATTCGGCGGACCGGCCTAACGCCCATACCCGGTTCTATAAGGGGCGGGACAGACGGCAGTCGCTTGTCTTTCATGGGATTGCCTTGCCCCAATCTTTTCGCCGGTCAACAGGCCATTCACTCCAAGCTGGAGCATATTTGCATACAGGATATGAATAAATCCGTCGAGATGCTGGTACATCTTGTTCAGGTTGCAGCCGAGAAATCATAATTTAAATTTAAAGCCAATAATATGTTTGATTTTTTCATCACTAACTGGTGGATCTGGATTTTACTCATTCTTTTCTTCAGTTCGCTTTATAGCGTCAATCAAGGGTATATCGCCGTGGTGGTGATGTTCGGTAAATACCAACGCATTGCTCGGCCGGGACTTAACATGAAAATTCCGATTTTGGAAACTGTTTTCCGTCGAGTGTCCATTCAAAACCGATCCGTGGAATTGGAATTTCAGGCCGTCACCTCCGATCAAGCCAATGTGTATTTCAAAAGCATGTTGCTTTATTCCGTGCAAAATTCTGACGAGGAAACCGTCAAGAAAGTGGCGTTCAAATTCATCACCGATAAGGACCTGATGCAGGCGTTGATCCGCACCATCGAGGGAAATATTCGCTCCTTTGTGGCCACCAAGAAACAAGCGGAAGTACTGGGTTTGCGTCGCGAGATCGTGCAATACGTGAAAGTCGAAGTAGATCATTCCCTGGAAGAGTGGGGCTATCACCTGCAAGATTTACAGATCAACGACATTACGTTTGATAAAGTGATCCTAGATTCCATGAGCAAGGTGGTTGCTTCCAACAACCTGAAAGCAGCTGCGGAGAATGAGGGGCAGGCTTTGCTGATCACCAAGACCAAATCGGCTGAGGCGGAAGGCAATGCCATCAAGATCGCTGCAGAGGCTGAACGCGAGGCGGCTCGTTTGCGCGGACAAGGCGTGGCTCTCTTTCGAATGGAAGTGGCAGCCGGTATGACCGAAGCGGCCGAACAAATGAAACAAGCGAATCTGGATACCAACGTGATCCTGTTCAGTATGTGGACGGAAGCCATCAAAAACTTTGCCGAATACGGAAAAGGAAACGTGATCTTCTTGGATGGTAGTCCAGATGGCATGGAAAATACCATGCGCCAGATCATGGGCCTCACCATCAAGCAAGCAGGTGACGCAGCCAGCAAGAGCTGATCACAGCCGACTACAGGCTGTTAAGATTCCCCTAAATCCGTTGCATACACATCCGTATGACAACGGATTTTTCGTTATTCAGGTCTGTTGAAAAACTGGATGAGGTGGGGCTGTGACCACTTCCTAATTTTACATCAAATAAAACGGACATGATCGATCTGTTGCAGGTTACGGATACATTGAATAAAGTGATTAATCAGATTCCCGGTGATCGAAATGGGGATGGATACATTGGATTTTGGGAGTTGTTGATGACCGGCGGCTGGATCATGATCCCGCTGAGTGTCATGCTCCTGCTTAGCATCTATTTTTTCTTTGAGCGTAGTCTGGCCATTCGTCAGTCTTTTCGGCTCGACTCCAACTTCATGAACATTGTTCGCGATCAGATCATGACGGGCAACCTGACCGCCGCCCGCAACCTCGCCAAGAACACCGACAATCCTGTAGCCCGCGTGATCGATAAGGGCCTGCAGCGCATCGGGAAACCCATTGAGAGCATTGAAAAGAGTATGAACAATGTGGGGGCCTTGGAAATGTATCGATTGGAAAAGAATCTGGGCGTACTGGCCGTGGTGTCCAAAGCGGCACCGATCTTCGGATTTGTCGGCACGCTGGTCGGGATGATGCAGCTGTTCTCGGGCATTACCACATCTGCCGAGTTTACTCCGGCTTCCATCGCCGGCGGGATCTATACCAAACTCATTACCTCGATCGCGGGATTGTTGATTGGCCTGGCCGCCTATCTCGCCTACAACTACCTGAACACGCAGATCGATAAAGCGGCCAATCAGATCGAATCGGCGACCACTGACTTTCTGGACATCCTACAAGAACCCACCCGTTAGTAACTCATGGTTCGTCTACGCAAAAAACACAAACAGGAGTCCGAGGTATTCACCGATACCTTGGTAGACATCCTTTTTATTGTCTTGATGTTCTTTTTGATCGTATCGACCATCGCCAACCCAAACGTGGTGAGCGTCAACAATCCCAAAGGAAGCAAGGATACCAAGGCCAAGCAGCACATCATGGTATCAATCGATCGAAATCAGCAATTTTTCTTGGGTACAACGGCGATCGGACGAGCAGATTTCGATTCTTCGTTGGTTCGGGAGATCCGCAAGTATCAATCGTTGGTGGATACCCCCACGGTAGTGATCAACGCCGATACAGCCGCCCAGTATGGGGAGGTTTTTCGAGTAATGCGGTTGGCCAAAAAGGAAAAAGCCCGCGTCGTGGCGCGGGTCGATTGATGGTTAGTTCGTCTCGGCGCGTAACATTCTCCATTTATTTTGCATGTCTCTTCGTAGCTCCGGTTTGTATCCGTACTGCTCGAATAGTTGTTTTGTCTGTTCGTGCCGGTCTTCATGCAATTCAATAAATATTTGTCCGCCGGAATTCAAATGAGCTTTTCCAAATTCCGCGATGCATCGATAAAACAACAACGGATCCTCATTGGGCGCAAACAGGGCGACGTGCGGCTCGTGTTCGGTTACCCAGGCAGGCATCGTGGACTTTTCTTCCCAGGCGATGTAAGGCGGATTGCTGACGATCAGGTCATATTTGGGTAGCTTCGATCGCTGGGCAGGATCGGTGAAGTTCATTTCGATCAGGTCGATCTGGGTATCAAATCGATCCGCGTTTTTCCGAGCGACCTTTAGCGCCGGGGTGCTTATGTCTAAAGCCTGCACGGTTGATTCGGGAAACTGTCGCTTGAGTGATATGGGTAATATTCCACTGCCTGTGCCAATGTCCAAAATGAACGCTGGATTTTTGGATGAGGCATAACGACGCTTGATCCAATCCAATAACTCTTCCGTTTCTGGGCGGGGTATAAGTACGGATTCATCCACCCAAAAGTTTCTGTTGTCAAACCAAGCCTCGTTTAGTATGTATTGAATGGGTCTTTGGGTAATAAGCGCTTGGAGCAGCTGAAAGGCATGTTCGCGTGGCTCCATAGCCCATTCTGCTGATGCGTCGATGGGTAACTGATGTTTTCTGCTCAGGTGGTCGATCAATATTCTTCCCAAGGCCTCTGTTTCATCGGAGCCGTGCAGGGACAAAAGTTTTTCTCGGACCAGTGATAAGTAACTCTGTTGATTCACGCTGCAAACATACAACGGGCAGCGATGCGTATGTAGTACCTTTACGTACGATGATTGAGCAATTTCAGACCCTTGCCCAACCGAGTCAGGCTGAGTTCCGTGACCGGGGCAGTCAGTTTATTGCTTATGCCATGCCAGTACAAACGGTAGATCAATGTAAGAGTCACTTACAAGAGATCCGGAAAGAACATCCCAAGGCAACACACCATTGTTTTGCCTATCGGTTGGGGATCGATGGAAATCAATTTCGCGCCAACGATGATGGGGAGCCATCGGGTACAGCGGGCAAACCTATATTGGGTCAGATCGATAGTCGGGAACTGACGGATCTGCAGGTGGTGGTCGTTCGTTATTTTGGAGGTACACAATTGGGGGTGCCCGGACTGATCCAGGCCTACAAGACAGCCACTGCACTTTCTTTGCAGCTGAGTCCGGTTTTAAGAAAGTCAGTGCTCAAATCTTTCAGTGTGGAGTTTGATTATACACGGACCAACGAAGTGATGCGTCTGTTGCGAGAGCTCGATATTTTGATTTTGAAACAGCAGCATGATCTGTTCTCCAAATTGGAGGTGGGGGTGCCTGTGCGAAAGATTTTGCGCTTGCAAGAACGCTTGCAAGAAATGCCGGGTATTCTAGCTACGCCAGTCTGATTAGGAAGTAAACTGCGTACTGACTTTCAATTCTTTGCTGCCCGGCGTATAGGTGTAGAATCCTTCACCGGTTTTTACTCCGAGTTTACCGGCTTCCACCAGTTTAACGAGCAGTTTTGCCGGTGCGTATTTCGGATTGTTAAAGCCAGTTTCCAATACGCGTAGGATGGATAAGCAAACGTCCAAGCCGATCAGATCTGCGAGTTGCAAGGGCCCCATGGGATGTGCCATTCCCAACTTCATGATGGTATCGATCGATTCCACACCGGCCACGCCCGATTCCAAACTCAGGATGGCTTCATTGATCATGGGCATCAGGATCCGGTTGGAGATGAACCCTGGGAAATCATTTACAACACAGGGGACTTTGCCAAGCTCTTGGCTCAGGGCAACGATTGTTTGCGTAACCTCAGGATCTGTTTTCGGTCCCTGGATCACTTCAACCAATTTCATAACGGGTACCGGATTCATGAAATGCATGCCAATGACCAACGCAGGTCTTGTAGTAGCCGAAGCCAGGTCGTCGATGGAAATGGAGGAGGTGTTGGTGGCCAGGATCGCTTGGGGATCGCAGGCTTTATCTAATTCAGTGAAGATCTTTTTCTTGAGTTCAATATTTTCCGTGGCCGCCTCAATAACCAAACGTACTCCAGGTACGCCCCCTTGAATGGAGGTGTTGGTATGAATGCGCTGTAAGGTTTCTTCTTTGAGTTCTTTGCGAATGATTTCTTTTTTTACCAAGCGATCCAGGTTGTTGCCGATCGTTTGCAAGGCTTTGTTCAAGGCATCTTCCGAAACATCGATCAAGGTGACTTGATAACCGTGTTGGGCAAATACGTGTGCGATTCCGTTGCCCATGGTGCCGGCTCCAATGACGGCTATTTTCGAATTCAGATCCATCGATTGAGTTTTAGCAAAGTTACCCAAAAGGGATTATTGCTTTCGCTTGAAATCGCCCCGCTTCCAGGCTTGTATGAATTCGCCCCAAGCGGCTGGATTGAAAATATTCATGGGAGGTGTCTGTCCTTGATACACGGCCCGGTTGGCGATCTTATTCAATTGCATGCGGGTCGCTTCGCCACCATCGCCCGGTGTGGATTGTAGCCAGGCTCTTCGTTTGGCTTCGCTCATGTTTTTTCGAGCGATCTCATACTGGTCGTCGGGCATGGCATTGTTGACAAAATCCCGGGCAAACTGTTCTGGAGTAGGGCGGGGTTTGATGATCGTAGCCGGCAGATAAACGGTATCGGCTACCATTAATTGAACCACGCTGTATTGATTGCCAACCAGATTCAACGGAATCTTAACGAGCTTAGACTGGTAGGAGACGTGGGTGAATTCAACTTCGTCACCCTTAAGAACGACAATTGAGAAAACGCCCTGACTGTTGGTCAACGTGCCTCGGTTTTGTCCCTTAACCTGAATACTCACCGCGGGAATGCCCACCAGACTGTCTGCGGTCATTACCACCCCAAAGAGCTGCACAATCGAATCCCGGGTGGTTTCAAATTGCGCGCGCGCGGGTGATATTCCCAGCAACCAAACGAAGGATAGAAAGAGGATGATTTTCCGCACGCGTCAAAATTACTTGCTGCCCTTTGATTTTATCCAACAATTTGCCCCCTTCAGGGGTTAAATTTGCGGCGGAAAGCCTATTTAACAAAACCTACAGCATGACGCGCGATAAGATCCTCGATGCCCTTCGAAATGTTCAGGAGCCCGATTTGGGTAAGGACCTGGTCACCTTGAATATGATCCAGGATGTTCAAATCGATGGGAAACGCGTTTCGTTTACCCTGGTACTAACTACCCCGGCTTGTCCGATGAAAGATCACATGCGTCAGGCCAGTGAGAATGCCATTCGCTTGCTGGTGGATCCGGAAGCCGAAGTGAACATCAATTTTACTGCCAATACCACCTCCAAACGTCAGGATACCGGGAGCCTTTTGCCCGGGGTCAAGAACATCATAGCCGTTGTCAGTGGCAAAGGAGGCGTGGGAAAATCAACCGTGGCATCCAATCTGGCCATCGCCCTGGCGCAGGGTGGGGCATCGGTGGGATTGATGGATGCGGATATTTATGGCCCCAGCGTTCCCATTATGTTTGGTGTGCGCGGAGAACGCCCCCTAATGAAGGACGTAAATGGGAAAGGAGTGATCGTCCCCATCGAACGCTTTGGGATTAAGTTGATGAGTATTGGTCTACTAGTTGATGAAAAGAATGCGGTGGTATGGCGCGGTCCAATGGCCAGCAGTGCCATTCGTCAATTTGTGACCGACGTGGAGTGGGGGGCACTGGATTATCTGGTAATCGACATGCCGCCCGGCACCGGCGATATTCACTTAACCTTGATGCAGACCGTTCCCGTTACCGGAGCGGTTATTGTCAGTACCCCACAGGATGTGGCTTTGGCCGATGCCAAAAAAGGAATTGCCATGTTCGGTCAGGCGCAGCTGAATGTGCCGATCATCGGACTGGTGGAGAACATGAGTTATTTCACCCCGGCTGAACTCCCCACCAACCGTTATTACATCTTTGGGAAGCAAGGTGGTCAACGGCTGGCCAGTGAATACGATCTACCTTTCCTCGGCGAGATCCCAATCGTACAATCAATTCGCGAGGGGGGCGATCAGGGAATTCCGGTCATGATGAGTGACGACGTCATTACTCAACAAGCTTTCATCCGCTTCGCGGCCCAAGTGGTACGGAGCATCGCCATGCGTAACGCCAACTTACATTCGGAGCAGATCGCCCAGCAACTATAGGCTTCTCGGATTTTGGAAACGGACAACCATTCTGATACTTTTGAACCATGAATCGCGCCCAGCTGATTGAACAGATACGTACGAAGCGTTCCTTTCTCTGCGTAGGACTCGACACCGATCGATCCAAGATCCCTGCTCATTTGCTGGCCGACCCCGATCCTTTGTTCGCATTCAACAAAGCCATCATCGATGCCACACGTGATCTCTGTGTGTCTTACAAGATCAACACGGCCTTCTACGAAGCCGAAGGATTGAATGGTTGGATCTCCATGCAAAAAACGTTGGAGTACATTGGCGCTGGTCATCTGGTGATCGCAGATGCCAAGCGCGGTGATATCGGAAACACTTCAGAGCAATACGCCAAAGCTTTTTTCGAAACGCTTCCCTTCGATGCCATCACCGTTGCCCCGTACATGGGTTCGGACAGTGTGCAGCCTTTTTTGAAGTGGAAAAATAAGTGGACGATCGTGCTCGGATTGACCTCCAATGCCGGTGCAGCCGATTTTGAATTGCAATCAACCGGATCGGAATTGCTGTACGAGCGCGTGTTAAATACGGTGGCCTCTTGGGGATCGAGCGACCACATGATGTTCGTGATCGGTGCCACGCGGGCCGAAGCGTTCACCCGGGTTAGGCAGATTATTCCGGATCATTTTTTACTGGTTCCCGGAGTAGGGGCACAGGGAGGCAGCTTATCCGAAGTTTTTCAACATGGTCAGAACAACGACGTTGGCTTATTGGTCAATGTGAGCCGGGCCATCATATACGCATCAGGTGGGTCCGATTTTGCCGAGAAAGCAAGGGCCGTTGCGCAGGAATATCAAGCGGAGATGGCCTGAACTGGCGTGCCGGTACAAGAATTCGCTAGGCTAGATGGTACTGTCTGTTATTACAAATTTACGGTTACTACAAATTCGCGACTCCCGAAGCGTTTGTATTAACCGGAGTCGACTGTAACTC
>ENA-ORFA01000678-ORFA01000678.1-marine-metagenome-genome-assembly--contig:-NODE-678-length-14132-cov-2.456706_pt1 | contig 14132 bp, 15 predicted proteins | sample MGYA00248621_ERZ508587 | MGnify/ENA primary metagenome ERZ508587 (study PRJEB26250, sample SAMN06266239) | marine metagenome | isolation source: Columbia River Estuary | place: USA:Columbia River Estuary... | reverse complement strand
TAAGTAATAGCCACCCACCAATAAGGAGGCAATTCTTTCATTACAACGCGCCCAATTGGCAAGCTCGGTTTTTGCTCCAACCGTAGAAAAAACATCCGAACGATCATTGACCAGCTTATCAATTTCGCATTGCATCCGCTGACCGCGAACCACCAAGCGCTTACAAATAATAGAGCCGTCCTCAACGTAGGGGTCATTTGTCTTCTTAGAAGGAGGCATCGGAAATTTTTGTTCACAATCTGTCGGTCCTGCGCGCCCCTCTCCCAATGCTGGATCGATCGCTGGAGGCTCTTCTTTTTCAGGGGCCATTGGTTCGACTCGAATAATGACCTTTGGCTCGCTACTAGGCGCCGAATTAGATTGTGCGCTTACAGAAAATACCGGCACTGAAAGAGTAATGGCTAAGAACATTGCCTGGTTCATGATCTTCCTGCGCGAATTACTGCGGTGCATTTTTAACTCCCAATCCCTGCCGGATTAAACCCAGAGGCTCCTCCAGGGAGCGCTTTAATACATCTGGTAAGTCTGGAAGAATAATAACCAATACCAAGAATGCCAGTGGAATACTAATTGCAAATCCTACTGAGAAGAGATTCATTTGCGGGCTTGTTCGACCTAAAAAGGCTTGGGTCATATTAAACATGATGTATACCAAGAGAATCGGCATCGCAAGTATTAAACCTAAACGAAAAGAGCTGGTCAAGATATCAATGAAGGCCTGAATACCCCACTGCGAGGGCCAGACTCCAAAGGGCAATGTTTTAAAACTCGAGAGCACTAGATCGATCACTAATAAATGGATATTGAGTGCAAAGCACAATGCAATCATGACCAAGCTTAAAAACTGTCCCACCAAACCAGAGTTGAGCATTGGATCATTAAAGAAAGTAGAGGCAAAACTAAATCCGGCCTGAAACGACAAAACTTCAGCCGCTACGTCGACCGCCATTAATCCGAGACGGATCATAAAACCGATGAAAGCGCCGATGGCTAGCTCGATCACGACAAAGAAGAAATTGATATTACCGCCGGGTGTCGGAAAGTTAGCGGTACCCACCATCGGGAAGACATAAAAGGCTAAGAGCAAAGTGAGCATAACCCGAAACTGCATGGGTAATGCCCGAAACGCAAACATTGGGGCGGTCAAAAATACTCCAAAGATCCGTACCGCCGACAACATTAAAACTAACATGTACTGCTCAATCTGCAATCCAGTAATCGTGATCATGATCGCGAGGCTTTCTAGCTAATGAGGCTAGGAATGCGGCCCAATAACTCTTGAATGTAATCCACAAAGAGTGCAAGTGTTACCGGCCCTGCCAAAAGAATCACCAAACCAAAGATGACTAATTTAGGTACAAAGGCAACAGTAGACTCGTTCACAGAGGTAGCAGCTTGCAAAATGCCCAAAACGAGTCCAACAACCAATAATGCCAATAGGGTTGGGCCAGCTAATAAAGCGGCCATGCGCAAAGCCTGGTACACCAATTCAATAATGAGTCCGCTTTCCATCGCTAATTGAAATAACTTTGGACGAGGGATAAAGAAAGTAGCGTCCAGCCATCGGCTAGAGCAAAGACTATCAGCTTTAGGGGTAAGGAGAACATCATTGGCGAAACCATCACCATCCCTAGAGAGGTTAAGATGCTAGCAACCGCAAAATCAATTGCCAAAAACGGAAGGTAGATAACAAAGCCGATCAGAAAACCAGTTTTAATTTCTGAGATTGCAAATGCAGGAATTAAGACCGTCATTGGCACATCCTCACGGTCATTGATTGGTTTGCCATACATTTTGGCAAACAGGTTCAAATCATCGCGGCGAGTTTGCTTGAGCATAAATTCTTTAAGAGGAACTGAACCCACATCAACCGCTTGGGAAAAGTTCATCTTGCCAGCGGTATATGGTTGATACGCCTTTTGATAGATGTTCTCGAAAACCGGATTCATGATGAACAGGGTCAGAAAAAATGACAGCCCGATTAAAACAATATTGGGTGGCATGGTGGTTAAACCCAAGGCCTGCCTTAAGAGCGAGAACACAATCAGAATCCGTGTAAAGCTCGTTAACAAAATCAATGCGGCGGGTAAAAAACTGAGTGCCGTTAAGGCTAAGAGTGTTTCAACTGGGACCGAGTAGGTCGTATTGGCCCCAGTTCCCTTGGTAGTCACCAAGGGGAGAGTTTGCGCTGACACTAGTTCGGGCAGAGCAAGAAGTAAGGGAAGGCTTACTAAGAGCCAAAATGCTTTATGCCTCAAGTGACCTTCCTCTTCACAAAGCGCTTGAGATTAATCGAGAAATCTAAGGGGTTAGATTGTGGGGTGAGGTTAGCAAGATCTTCCGGGGCTAATTCCATCAATAAATTAATTTGATTGGGTGAGTGCCCCAGCACCAAAATCCGACCCAATACATTGACCACCAAAATCCGTTCACGCGGACCAATCGATTGCTGCGCCAAGATTTTGACATTGGGGTTGGATGCCTTGGTTGCGGCATCACGCTTCACTAAATAAGCCACCACCCAAATTAAGGCTGCGGCTAGGGCTAGCCAAAAGAAGGAGAACCACAGCATGCCCCCAATCGAAGGATTCATGCGCGACTCAGCGATTAATTTTGCGCAGGCGCTCGGCCGGAGTAACAATATCCGTTAAGCGAATACCGTAACGATCGTTCACGATCACCACCTCTCCCTGAGCAACTAAACAACCATTCACAACCACCTCAAGGGGTTCGCCAGCCAAGATATCAAGCTCAATCACAGAGCCATAGGTCAGGTTCAGCAGATTCCGAATTTGCATCTTGGCGCGCCCAAGCTCAACCGTCACTTGAACAGGAACATCCATGACGAGGTCAATTTCATTGAAATCGGCACCTGGTTTTGCGCCATCTTCTAGGTTAGAAAAGTTAGCTTTCCGCAGAGAGCCAGCCAAATCTTTGCTGGAGAGGGACTTAGCTAAATCATTGTCGTTTTCAGCCATTTGTATCCCCTGTTTGATTTACGTCCGTTGAACCTGTTTCGTCTTTAGCCACTAAAGTATCGGCAAGTGAATTAATTGTATCGCTTACCGCTGGTTTGGCCAGATTTTCTGGGCTGAGCGATTGGGCGCTGGCACCATCGCTGATATTAGGGGCGACATCGGAGAACTGCTCGTAGAGCTCGCCCTGTTCAGCACCGCGCATCATACTGGGGCCCAAACGGGCACTTTCGAGCGGGCTCTTAAGGAACTCGGCAGGATGCTGAATGGTCTGGATCTTGACCGAATACCGTCCATTTTTTACCCCATACTGGCCCCGTATCACGGGTAAGCCATCCACATAGACTGTGATGGGATCCATAATCTCGATGGGGATAATCTCACCCACAGAAAGAGATGCCACCTCTCCCAAAAGCATTTGTTTTCTAGCAAGCACTGCGACCGCTGTCACAGGCGCTTCGTGCACTTGATCCGACAGGAGATTGGCCCAATGCTCATCGGGCTCACTCGCAAAACCCTGCATATTGTTATACAAAATCGACTTAACCGGCTCAAGCACCCAAAACGGAATACATAAATCGACATCGCCCGGTCGGCCATTAATCTCAATAGTAAATTTAGAGTGCAAGACCATCTCGCTTGGTGAGGTTATCTTGGCAAATCCAAAATTTGTTTCTTGGCGCATGAAGTCAAACTTAATCTCATAGACTGCTTTCCAAGCCTTCTCGTATTCACTCAACAGCGCGTCAACCAAGCGCCGAATAATCCGCAACTCAGTAGCGGTGTATTCGCGTAATCCTAATTTAGGGGGAAGGCGCCCTTCGCCTCCAAACATATTATCAATCGCGATGTAAACCACGCCAGGATCGACAATCCAACAGCCCACCCCCCGTAAGGGGCGGATGCCCACGATATTAATATTAGTTCTCTCTGGGAACTCATTTACAAAGTTATCATAGCTTTTGACCACCGGCAAATGCATTTGCACCTCAATCGGTGCACGGATCATATTAAACAGTGTGAGACGAACAGCGCGACTAAACCGTTCATGAATTAACTCCAGAGTCGGCATGCGCCGACGCGCGATGATCTTGGATTTATCGAACATCTCACGCTGATCAACAGCGTTGATGTTCATTTCAAAATTAATATCCTGATCTGCCATTATTTTCCTGTGGAGTTCTCCAGCAGATTAAGATCATTACTGCATTACGAAGGAGCTAAAGAGAACTGCTTGGACCGGTAAATCCATTTCGGTGATGTTCCAGAACTCTGCTGCTGCACGTGCGGCCTCATTGGTAATCTTCTTGCCAGTCGAGGTCTCTTTAGGAATCGCACCAATACGCTCTAGATTCTGCAAGTCGGCAGTCGCTGGTTGTTGTTGCAAGATATAAATAGCCGTTAGTTGCGGAGCAATAATCGAGTTAATCACCAAAGCGATCTCGCGAGCCATCATGGTTTTACCTTCTACCGTTGCGAGCTCCTGCATTTGACGAGAGGATAGGACCGTAATGATCTTATCGCGGATCACAGGCAAAAATTGCTTTACTTTACTTTCGGTTGAAGAATCAGCCGTGCGCAACACAATTTTTGTTTGTAAATAATGCTCACCGCCACGCCCTGGCAAATTCACAATCATCTCATCTAAGGCGATATAGATGGGGGGTGCATTTTGCTTACGATCAGTCAGTTGCTTTTTAAGAATATTCTCAGGCTTATTCGCCTCGGCTTCCGCTGCTTTTTTCTCAGCCTCTGTCTTTTGTGTATACATATAGCCACCAACACCACCGGCGAGCACAACAACTACAACACCTAAGATGATGAAGAGCTTTTTATTGCTTTTTTTGGGTAGAGGCTCAGCCGATTCTGTCGATGCAGAGGCCGCTGCCGCTGGGGCTGCACCCGCTTCTAGCGTGGGTTCAACTCGTTCTTCTTCAGCCATTGCCGATCCTCATAGATAACTGTATTAAGCATACAGGTGAATACCTGAAACACCACTCGCATTATCACTTAAGAATCTTGTAGTTGCGAATCTTTCAGATAATAAACCAATCCCCATGGAGGATCTATCGGTAGAAGAACTAGGCTGGGCAAAACGGGATTGTTCAGACCCAAATTGCTGATTTTGGGCAAAACGACTATCGCCTTGTCTGAGGTCGAGGGATAACTGAAGACCCATTTGGGCAAACTCATTTTTGAGCTGCTGGCCACCCTGGTCTAAGCGTGCTTTAGCCGCATCGTTGGCACCTTCCACAATCAAATACGCTCTACCTGATTGATCAATCCGCAAATCGATTCGAATGGTGCCCTGCTCAGGTGGAGTTAACTCCAACTGTATTCTGCCGCCACCTGATCTTGCAGCATTCAAGATTTCACTATGAAGAGGTCCTGAAGTCACAGAGGCCTCCTGAAGGCTCATTGCAACCTGTGTTGGGGTGCTGCTGATATTTGCGCTGCTCTGTGCCACTTGGGATGCACTCAGTAAGTTGCCGCTGAAATCGCTGTCAATCGTCTCACCAAAAGACTGCTCGGTTTTTAGTAAGACCTGGCTATCGAACAAAGGTTTTGTTAATAGAAGGCTATCGCTCACCAATGGCTCTCTATTTTCGAGTGTCACAACACCTTCTTCCGCCACAAGCGCATTGCCCACTTTAGTGCCTAAGAGGGCTCCCTGTGCCAGGGTAAATTGTGTATCTAAATCAGCAGCTTGCTTCATCTTTAGCTCTTGGGCCAAACTTGGCTCAACGCTGATCACGCGTACGGTATCCGATCCAACAGAACCATTAATTTGCTGCTGGGCCAGTAACTGCTTTTGCAATGCCTGGTTGATGGTTTGATTAGCGGCAATCTGATTTCGTTGCAACTCTAATGCTTGTAAGGTCCTCGCATCGATCGTCTGTTTGGCACTTAATGAATCAGCCTGTGCCTCATTCGTTTGAGCCTTTAGATTGGCTAATTGAGCCAATAGTGCCTGGGCTAACTTGGCTTCCATGCTGGCGATTTGCTCTAGATTTCCGGAAGCCTTGGCTTTCTCAAGATCACCCAGCATGTTCTCAAGGCCTAAATTCTTGAAATTGGCGCGTAGCATCTCCAAATCAATCGGCTGATCTGCGATTGATTTACTACCCAGACCCGCCTCGCCCCAGTTACTTAATAAAGAGGTTGATTTTGTTTGGTTCTGTTGATTGAGTTGCTCCAAGGCTGCCATGATCTTGGCAATCTCAGGATTGGACTGAGCGTGTACAACGGCAATATTTGCCGGATTTTGAGGGTCAACATCCTGTTTTTGCACTATTTGCAGCTCAGGATCGGTCTTGTTGTGTTTAGTTTCTGGGGTTTTCTTACTCTTTAGACGACCTTCAGTGGCCAACTCTTCTTGGGCTTGTAGGCGAAGATTGGTGGCCTGATTAAGCTCATTCAGAAAGTCTTCAAGCCCACCCACATTGGCTGTCTGCCCTTTTTTGGATGCAAGCGTCTCCTGGCCAGCTTGGATCTGGCTTAAGTGGTGCTTAGGGTGTGCTGCACTTGCAATAGACATACGATCTCCATAAAGGACATCCTTAACTAAGCATTTTCCGTGCCAGAATGGCCATGAAGACGGGCAATGTAGTTATCTTCCATTTGATTGATCTCTGAGCGAGCCTGTTTCCTGCGGGCCTCTAGGTGGGCCTTGGCCACCAATTTACCTAAGCCTTGGGAGCGCATTTTGGCTTGCATGGCAATTTTCAGGGCTTGCTCCGAGTTCATGGATAAACCCTTGATTTGATTTGTTATTTCAGCTGAGCTAAGCAATAACTTCTCCCGAAAGGCATTAGCATCCTGAATAAATGCCACTGTGGTGCCGGTTTTAGCCCCCTCCATAATCTGATTCTCATAATCCTTGGCATAGTCCAAGACCTGTTTCTGAAAGCCTTGGGCTTGATTGACCTGCCCGGTCGCTCTGCGCGCATTGGCCATCGCCTGATCCTCCCGAATCTTGGCTAAACGCAGGAGTAGTTCAATGGGCTTCATATCCGTCGGATGTTCTGCATGGCAGGACTCGGAACATTAGGGTTGATCTCGCTTGGAGCAATACTCTCGAGTTCTTGCAAGGTACTCTCAAGACCCACACTGAACTCCGAGTCTTGTTGCAAAAACTCTTTGATCTTTGGCCACGACTGCAATGCCGCATCCAGTTCAGGGTCGCTACCGGCAACGTAAGCGCCCATCGAGACCAAATCACGACCACGCATGTAGCGGCTATAAAGTTGCTTCACACGCCGTGCGCTTAATAAATGCTCTCGACTCGCAACCTTAGGCATCACCCGTGAGATGGATTTTTCAATATCAATGGCTGGATAGTGTCCGCTATCGGCCAACTCTCTGGCTAAAAAGAAATGGCCATCTAATATTCCGCGGGCAGTGTCGGCGACTGGATCATTACTATCGTCGCCCTCTAGTAAGACGGTATAGAAAGCGGTGATGGAACCATTCGGATTAATCCCGTTACCAACCCGCTCAACGAGCTCAGGCATACGCGCAAACACACTGGGTGGATAACCACGCGCTACTGGGGCTTCACCCAGGCTCAGACCAATTTCGCGTAAAGCCATTGCATACCGTGTTAATGAATCCACAATCAAGACAACATGTTTACCTTGATCCCGAAACCAAGTCGCCACATCGGTTGCATACGATGCGCCTTTAGAGCGGGCCAATGGGGAGGCATCCGCTGGGGCAGCAACGACCACTGCGCGCCCGAAGGACTCAGGGCCCAGAGTGTCTTCACAAAACTCCCGAACCTCACGACCGCGCTCACCGACAAGACCAATCACAATCACGTCCGCTACGCAATTGCGGGCTAGCATTCCTAATAAGACGCTTTTACCAACCCCAGAGCCCGCAAAGATGCCAACGCGTTGTCCACGGCCAACGGTCAGCAAACCATTAATGGCTCGTATTCCGGTATCCAAAGGTTCATGAATCGGGGTGCGATCTAAGGGATTAATACTGCGTTGGATTTGCGTAGCAAGATGACTACTGCCCGAGCCCTTGCCATCAATCGGGCGACCCAAGCCATCCACCACTCGGCCCAATAACTCCTCGCCAATCGGTAAGGGTTCAATCACCGATTTGGTGATGTAGCCCTTGCCATAATCAACGGGTGTTTTTGCAGGATAGACAAGTGCTCCTGGCGCAATGCCCTCCACCGTATCAATCGGCATTAGATACGTAATGCCGCCATTAAAACCAATGCACTCGGCATCAAAACTTAAATCCCCTGCTTGCGACACGATGGTTGCGCCAGAGCCAATGCTCATCGGTAAGCCTTCAACCTCCAACACAATTCCGGAGACGCGTTTTAATTTACCTTCCCGAATCGAGCGCGGGGTCTCTTTTAGCATCTCACTTTGAAGATGCAGTCGAGACTGAAACTCAGAGAGCAGGGGGCTCATTGACCTTGTCCTCAAGTAAAGGAGGATCGATTGCAAGCGCCGCACTCGGTAAAGATGCTGTAGGAGAATTGCCAGGATTAAGGCCTAGTGCAGAAAATACCAAAGCCTTGCGTGCTTCCGTACCCACATCAATCCGCGCGCCACCTACTTCCACATACGCATGACCCGGTTGGACATCCGCATCCACCAAAACGGAACATGTAAATGGCAGGCCTGGGTCTTCCACAATTTTTTTCCAGGTCTCGACTTCGTCAGAGCGAATCCGCAAATACAAACTCTCACCCGGACGAGGCAAGCGCATCAATGCTTCTTGCACGGCAGCTACAAAGGGTCCGCGCTCCATCGACTCGTTGGCAGAAAGTCGGATGCCGATCTCAAAAGCAAGTTGCGTTAAAGGCTCTGAAATCGCCTGTGGCAAACCATCGAGTGTTAGCAATAATTCTTTTAGGGCATCGTGTAAGCGATTGGTCTCGGTATGGGCATCAAGATAACCTTTCTGATAGCCCTCTTCATAACCTTTTTCTTGACCTTCTTTGTAACCACTCTCACGACCCTCGATAAATCCTTGATTGGATCCGAGTTCGTAAGCCTCATGGTAGGCATTCGCACGAATCGCCTCGACCTCTTCGACCGTGGGGTATTGAATGGGAGGATTTTTAGGGGGCTTTGGGGGCTTGGGAGGATCGAATGAGGGGATCTCCCAACGAAGTGGTAAAGAGTCCTGATCAGAGGAAGGCATCGGCCGACTTGCCTCGTTCCATAATCATGCGGCCCTCTTCAGCCAAGGCACGCGCCACACGAATGATCTCTTTTTGCATCTCTTCAACTTCCTGAATCTTGACCGGTGGTCGCGTTTCAAGGTCCTCACGCACACCATCGGCAGCCCGCTTGGCCATATTCTTAAAGAGCTTCTCACGCAGTTTAGGACTTGCGCCCTTCAGAGCGACCACCAAGGTGTCATTGGGCACCTCCAACAACATAGTTTGCAAGGAACGATCCTCGATCTCCAAGAAGTCCTCAAAGACAAACATCTTCTCTTGAATGGCGTCTGCCAACTCAGCATCGTAGCCACGAATATTGTCCAGAGCCGATTTGTCCAATCCTCCAGAGAGCATATTGAGAATCTCGGCCGTTGGCACAATACCCCCTACGGTACTGCGACGGAAATCAGAATCCGGTCCAGCAGAACGTGACATGACTTCGTTTAACTCCTTCAGTGCAGCTGGTTGTACTTTTTCCAAGAGCGCTACTCGCAAGATCAGTTCATTTCTGAGTTCATCGGGGAATAATTTTAAAACGGATGCTGCCTGTGCGGACTCCAAGAAAACCATCACGGTAGCAACAATCTGGGGATGCTCATTCTTGATCATCTCATAAAGAACATCCGACTCCATTCTCTTTAAGGTCTCAATTCCAGACATGTCGAGGGTGGACTCCAAACGTCCCAAAAGGTCTGATGCACCTTCGGCACCCATCGCCTTAGTCAACATATTTTGCATGAAAGAATCGGTATCAAACGATACCTGTGCATTATTGCCAGTAACCTCTTTAAACTCGCGCAGAACCTGCAAGACAAGATCACGACTGAGCGATCGCACCACTGCCATCTTGCCCGACAGACGTTGCACCTCAAAGGGGGTCATCTGACGCAAGACATTGGCCGCAGACTCAGCGCCCACTGCCAACAAAATCACCGCGGCCTTAGAGGCCCCGTCAAGATCATCAAAGGTGACCGTGCCAGTTTGCTGAGCACCCTTAACACCTTCTTTTAGAGCGTCGGCAATCGACAGAGTCTTCGGGGCGGCTTGTTCGTCAGGCATGACCAATCGCTCTCTTTATCATTAAGCAGCTCCACTTGCCGCTACATTGGCTTCATTGGTTTTAGCAGCATCATTTGCAAGCCATTCCTTAAAGATACCAGAGACCACCTTGGGGTTGCTCTCTACAAACTCAACGGCATAAGCCAAAAGCTCGTCGTACTCTGCTTTTTTCTCATCCTCAAGGCGCTTGCGATTTTCTTCTTCGGCTTTCTTCTCTGCCTCAGCGTGCGCGCGCTCTTCCTCTTCCTGAATACGGCGACGCTCACGCTCTAGCTCCACCTCCATGCGACGCTTCTCTCTAGCCGCAGGTGACATGGTCTCCATTTCGGCTTTGATCTTTTCATCAAACTCCTCTTCGATGCGCTGTTCTTCCAAGGCTTGATCGACTTTCGGTGGGAATAGGAGTGGGCGAACTACACCAAAGAATAGGATACCCAAAGAGCCCAAAATAATGGCGAACTTGAAAAACTCCTTAAAGAGCTCAATAACCCCGGGTTGTTTATAAAGAGGTAGCTCATCGCTGGCTTCGGCCTTAAATAAAATATTGGCAACACTCACACTATCGCCTCTTTTGTCATTAAAGCCAATAGCGTCTTTTACTAAATTATTGATCTGCTCGAGTTCTTTGGCGTTATACGCCACTGGCTTGAGAGGCTTACCATCCTTATCGACCCCGCCTGGTTTGAAATTAACAACCACACCTGCAGAAACCCGTTTGACCTTACCTTTTTCAGCTTTAATGCGCTGGATCGCACGATCAAGCTCGTAATTAATCACATTGTCATTGCGATTATTTGTAATGCCACTTCCCGTATTACCCGGTGGGGCATTCAAATTTTGAGGGTTATTATTACCTGCTGCCTGCGTATTGAGTGGTGCCTGGCCGCCGCCGGGAGGTTGATTCGTTAAAGCGCCCGGCACTCCGCCTGCTGCAGAGCTACCAGTAGAGCCCTGATTGCTTTGCTGACTGCGAACCGACGCTTGATTGGGGGGTGTATTGCGCCCAAAGGTTTCTTCCATGCGTTCTAGCTCACCAAAATCCATATCAATAGTGACTTGTGCGCGCACATTTTCTTTACCGGCAACGGGCTCCAAAATAGCTTGCACCCTTTTGGAGAGAGCACCCTCGAGTTCTGCCACGTATTTAAGTTGCGTGCTATCTAAGCCCACTGAGCGTTGTGGATTGGGTGCTAATAAGCTCCCCTCAGAATCCACAATCGTGACGTTGGCGGGCCCTAGGTTGGGTACTGAAGAGCCTACTAGATTTGTAATTGCAGCAACTTGCTGGTTATCTAAGAATCGTCCAGGATGCATGGTGACCACCACCGATGCAGTGGGTTTCTCTTGCTCGCGCATAAAGGCAGTTTGTTTGGGAATCGCTAACATCACCCGCGCAGACTTCACTTGCGACAATGAGCTAATACTTCTGGCTAACTCACCCTCAAGTCCACGCTGGTAGTTGACTTGCTCCACAAATTGGCTGGTCCCCATCTTTTGGTTTTCGAGAAGCTCAAAGCCAACGTTGCCTGCCTTTGGAAGCCCTTGACCCGCTAACTTGAGACGCGTTTCATAAACAGAAGATTCTGGAACCAAAATAGCTGCACCGCCCTCGGTAAATTTATACGGCACATTCATCTGCTGCAAGGCCGCTACGATGGCAGCGCCATCACGCTCATTAATGCTCGAGAACAAAATGCGGTAATCGTCTTTGCGTCCTGACAATGAAACAAAGATGACTGCCGCAAGAAAGAGAATGCCGGCGGCCCCAACAATAAGGCGTTGCTGCAGATTGAGTGCCGAGAACCGAAAGATCAACTCTCGCAATTTAGGAGGAGCCGAAGATTTGGCTGGTGCACTTGCTGCTCGGGCGGCGATTGCTGCCATACCAGGGGAAGGGGGTGCAGAAGCCGCACTGTTGGAGCCAATATTGACTACAGCAGCATCTTTACCATCTCCCTGCATTCCGGGTACGGCTTCATCGCTCAATGGCAGATTCCTAATTAAATCAATCAGTTACAAAAATACTAGTGGATGCAATCAGCGCGTCTCCAATAGCCTCATTTTTGTTTCATAAAACGGTCAAAAACAAGGCAAAACAACTATATACAGAATATTTTTATCATTAAACCACTAAATGTTGATATTCTATAACAAATATTGCCGATTTTTAGGAAAATTTTGCCGATTTCACCTCCCCATTTACCCTCAACAATGCCCAAGTCGCCTGCCTCGGAAGCCGAGGATCCCACGTTGCAGTTGATGCCCAATCAACTGGCGGAGGCATTTGCCCTTTTTTACGAAGAATCCAAGAAACTGGAGTCGCAACAAGCGAACTTGCAAGAGAAGATTAATCAGCTCACCCAAGAGCTGTATGACTCTAACCACCGCTTGGGTATTTTGCTCAATGCGATCCCGGCTGGGGTTGTTCTCCTCGAAAACAATATAGTCTCATTGCACAACCCGTCAGTACTTAATTTTTTGCCTCAGATTGTGATTGGGCAAGCGCTAACACTACCTACCGACTGGCAAGCATCAATTGCCCCCGGTGAGTACTTAATTGAGAGTCCTAGCGGGCGGCGCACCGTGCAATTAGTGCGCATTGATGAAGGTAGCCGCAGCATTGTGCAAATTCAGGACATCAGTGCCAATATTCATTTGCATCAACAATCACAGCAAGAAAATCGTCTAGCCGCCATGGGCAAGATGGCAGCGAGCATTGCGCATCAATTTCGTACGCCACTCGCGACCGCTCTCTTGTACTCCTCTCATTTGTGCGATGAACGTATTGCGGCCGATCAATCCAAAGAATTTGCTGAGCGTCTGCGTAAGCAGCTGCTTGGCTTAGAAAAACTCTCGCAGGATATGTTGCGCTTTATTACCAATCGGCCGCGTAAATCTGAACTCGTTCCGATTGCCAGCATTGTGCAAACTGCAGAGCAAGGCATTCGTCCTCTCTGTGAAAAAAAGGGGGTGCAACTGCTTTCCCACGTCAATATTGCCAAAGATCTACTCGTCAATGTTGAGCAGCAAGCGATTGTGAATGCTCTCTTGGCGATCCTCGAGAATGCACTGGCGGTTTCTGAATCCGGTAAACAAATTACGATTTCAGGCACTAGTCAATCGCAACGCGTCACCATTACGATTGAAGATCAAGGTCCTGGTATTCCGCAGACCATGATTGATTCTTTATTTGAACCCTTCTCAACGGGTCACTCCAATGGCACTGGCCTTGGATTGGCGATTGCCAAAAATGCGCTTGAGGCGCATCGTGGTTCTATCCATGCCGAGAACTATGCCCAGGGTGCGCGCTTCACGATTACCTTACCCTGCATGAACTCTTTATAGGATGAGCACACAAGCCCCATGATGACTCCGATTAACACTGACTTTCCTGTCATTTTGGTTGAAGACGATGAAGATTTGCGTGAGGCCATTGCGGTGACCTTGCGCCTGAATCACATTGATTTTGTGACCCATCAACGTGCTGAGAGCGTTCTACCTCTATTACAGCCTGGTCTTAAAACGGTGCTCATCACCGACTACCGCCTACCGGGCATGAACGGTCTTGATCTTCTTAAACTGGCCCTCAAAGAAATCCCTGATCTACCAGTGATTGTGATGACCGCCTTTGCCGATGCCAAGCTGGCGGTTGAGGCACTCAAAGCAGGTGCGCGTGATTTTCTGATTAAGCCCTTTGTGCCCGATCAACTGATTGAAATCATCACACGCTATCGACCTCCTAGTTCTGCGATTGAGGCGATGGTTGCTTCCCAAATGTTGTCCCCGTTAACGTCCGTCATCGAATTGCAATTGCCACACCATGCATTGAATGATCCATTGACTTCGGGAGTGGTAAATCCAGTTTGTTGACTCATGTCTACTTGGAATGTAACATTGTAAGT
>ENA-ORFA01000673-ORFA01000673.1-marine-metagenome-genome-assembly--contig:-NODE-673-length-14236-cov-3.605834_pt1 | contig 14236 bp, 15 predicted proteins | sample MGYA00248621_ERZ508587 | MGnify/ENA primary metagenome ERZ508587 (study PRJEB26250, sample SAMN06266239) | marine metagenome | isolation source: Columbia River Estuary | place: USA:Columbia River Estuary... | reverse complement strand
TGCTCAGTGCTTGAAGTGGCGCTCTGAAGTAAAGACCATCGCGATGCCATGCTCGTTGGCTGCAGCAATGACTTCTTCATCGCGCACACTTCCACCTGGCTGAATCACAGCTTTAATTCCGGCCGCTGCGGTGGCATCAAGTCCATCACGGAAGGGGAAGAAGGCGTCGCTCGCGCAGACTCCCCCAATTGCCCGACCAGCAGAACGCTCGGCCGCAATTCGTGCTGAATCAAGACGGTTTTGTTGACCTGCACCAATTCCGAATGCTTGTTGATCTTTGGCAAAGACGATCGCATTTGAACTCACAATCGAACACACCTGCCAGGCAAACGCAAGGTCGGCCCATTGTTCGGTCGTGGGTTGAGTTTCGGTCACTACTTTCCACGTACTGCGATCGAAGTTGACGGTGTCGGCATTTTGCACCAGGAAGCCACCATCAATTGAACGAATATCTAATTTTCGGGCCGACGGTGCCGCGGCCGAGATTACTCGTAAGTTTTTCTTAGCCAACAACACTTCGAGAGCATCGGCATCAAACGATGGAGCAACGACGACTTCGGTGAAAACTGGCGCGAGTGCTTCGGCCATTGCTCGAGTCACTGGACGATTCACTGCAACTATTCCGCCGAATGCACTCACGGGATCACACGCATTTGCCAATGAATAAGCTTCGGCAATTGAACCTTGTGCTGACACTGCAACACCACACGGATTCGCGTGCTTCACAATGACGCAGGATGCAGCAGTGAATTGATTGACTAAACGCCACGCAGCTTCGGTGTCGTACAAGTTGAGATAGCTAAGTTCTTTGCCGCCGTGTTGCACCGCAGTGTCCCACCAACTGTTTTCACCATCAAAGCGATAACGCGCACCGGACTGATGTGGGTTCTCGCCATAACGCAATTCTTGAACGCGAGTGCTGCCAATCAACAAATGTTCAGGGAGCGATTCGGGGGCGGCGTCTTGAGCCGTCATCCATTCAGCGATCGCAATGTCGTAGTGCGCAATTTCGGTAAACGCAATCGCTGCCAAGTCGCGACGGGTTGTTGCCGAAATCGAACCGCTTGCTTGCACTTCTGCGATGACTCGCGAGTAATCGCTTGGTCGAACAACAACCGCAACATGCGCATGATTCTTGGCGGCACCACGCACCAGAGTTGGTCCACCGATATCGATCAGTTCAATACTCGGGTTGCTGTCAAAGGGATACAGATTGACAACGACGAGAGCGATCGGCGCGATGTTATGTGTCTTGAGATCGGCGACGTGCGAAGCATCATTAAGGTCAGCCAAAATGCCGGCGTGAACAGTCGGATGCAATGTCACCACGCGGTGTCCGAGCATCGCTGGGTAACCCGTCAAGTCGGCGACGTCGGTGACGGCGAGACCAGCGTCATTCAAAACTTTTGCAGTGCCGCCACTTGAGATGATGTCCCAACCAGCACTCGCCAGAGCTTGACCAAGCTCAACGATTCCAGTCTTATCAAAAACACTCAACAAGGCGGTAGGCATGTCTTGACCTTACGCCCCTCAACAAGATCTGAACAAGGTCAAGTCATTTGTGGGCAAACAAGCCGCTTATTAAAAGTTAATTTGTCCCGAATCAGCTGATTGATTTGATGATCTCTGCCATGAGATCGCCAGCTTCGGTTGGGTTAAGACCCACCTTCACACCAGCGGCTCGCAATGCATCCATCTTGCCCTGAGCAGTTCCCTTACCACCCGAGACGATGGCGCCAGCATGGCCCATCTTCTTACCGGCAGGTGCAGTCACACCAGCGATGTACGCACTCATGGGCTTGGTGACGTTGGCCTTGATGAACTCAGCAGCTTCTTCTTCGGCTGATCCACCAATTTCACCGATCATGATGATGGCGTCGGTTTCGGGATCGTTCTGGAATTCACGCAAGCAGTCGATGAAGTTGGTGCCAGGCACGGGGTCGCCACCAATACCGACACACGTGCTCACGCCAATGCCGCGCTGCTTGAGTTCGTACAGAGCCTGATAGGTCAAGGTTCCTGAACGGCTCACGATGCCAACATTCTTCTTGCCGGCCTTGGGCAATTCAGCAATTTCGCCGGCGGTGATTCCGATGTTGCACTTACCTGGGCTGATGATGCCTGGGCAGTTCGGTCCGAGCAAACGGGTCTTGGGGTAATCACGAATCAAAGTGTTGAACACTTTGGCTTCATCTTGTGCCGGGATGCCTTCGGTGATGCACACGATGAAAGCGATGCCAGCGGCAGCCGCTTCCAAGATGGCAGCCGATGCAGCCTTGGGCGGCACAGCAATGAACGATGCATTTGCACCCGTTGCAGCAACCGCTTCAGCGACTGAGTTGAAAACTGGAATACCTTCAACATCGGTTCCGCCCTTGCCTGGTGTGACTCCACCGACAACTTGGGTTCCGTATGCCTTGTTACGCAGACCGTGGTATTTGCCTTGGCCTCCGGTGAGACCTTGCACGATGACCTTGGTTGATTGATTCACGAAAATTGCCATGGGTTCACTTCCCCTTCGAGAGAGCGACAGCGGCGTGAGCAGCTTCGAGCATTGTGGGCTTAGAGATCAATGTGGACTCGGGGATTCCGGCGTCAGCCAAAATCTTGCGTCCTTCTTCAGCGTTGGTGCCGTCGAGACGAATCACGATCGGTGCCTTCAAGGTCACTCGCGACAATGCTTCAACAATTCCCTTAGCAACTTCTTCACCGCGAGTAATTCCGCCGAAGATGTTGATGAAAATTGAGGTGACCTTGTCGTCGAAGTTGATGACTTCAAGAGCAGCAGCCATCACGTCAGCGTTGGCACCACCACCGATGTCTAAGAAGTTGGCAGCAGTTCCGCCGACTTGATTGACAACGTCGAGCGTGCTCATCGCCAAACCGGCACCATTAGCAATGATGCCAACAGTTCCGTCAAGGCCGATGTACTGCAAACCATGTGTGCGAGCGAGTTGTTCGCGTGAATCAAGTTCTTCAGTCGCGCGATACTCGGCCCACTCTGGGTGGCGGAAGTCGGCATTGTCGTCAAGGCTCACCTTGGCGTCAAGCGCGTGCACTTCACCGGTTGGCTTCAAAATCAATGGGTTGATTTCAGCGAGGTCGCAGTCGCCTTCGGTGAAGCAGCGATACAACTGCACCAAAATCTTGGCGACGCCATCAAGTGCCTTCGCCGGAATCTTCGCGTCAACTGCAGCCTTGTGTGCTGCAGCAGCTGACAATCCATCAACAGGATCAATGTGCAATTTGATAATTGCATCGGGATCTTTTTCAGCGACTTCTTCAATTTCAACGCCACCTTGCGCCGACAACATCAAGAGATGCTTCTTCGCAGCACGGTCGAGCGTGAATGACGCGTAGTACTCCTCGTCGATGTCGCTCGCGTTTTCAACCCACACGCGCTTGACGACATGACCCTTAATGTCCATGCCCAAAATGTTGTTGGCATGAAAGCGAGTTTCTTCAGCGTTGTTTGCCAACTTGATGCCGCCAGCTTTGCCGCGTCCACCAACTTGAACTTGTGCTTTGACAACCACGGGATAACCCGAAGCGTCAGCAACTTTCACTGCTTCATCAACAGTGTCGGCAGCGCCACCTGGGCTCACCGGGATGTCGAAGCGGGCGAAGTATTGCTTGCCCTGGTATTCGAACAGGTCCATTGATTATGTCCTCTCTCTAACTTGCGTCTTCTCGGGCGTCCAGTGCTGTTTCAAGCCACTGAGCGATTGCTTTTAGCGACGAACCAGGTCCGAAGATTTCGGAGACACCTTGTTCACGCAACGTACGTGCGTCGGCATCGGGAATGACTCCGCCACCAAAAATCAACGCGTCTTCCATGGAACGATTTTTCAGTTCTTCCATCACTCGGGGGAACAACGTCAAATGCGCACCAGACAACAACGACAGTCCCACGGCATCGACATCTTCTTGCAGAGCCGTTTCGGCGATCTGCTCGGGGGTCTGATGAAGACCCGTATAGATGACCTCGAACCCATGGTCGCGGAGTGCTCTAGTGATGGTCTTTGCGCCTCTGTCATGCCCATCAAGTCCGGGCTTGGCAACGACGACTCGGTATGGCCGCTTCACAAGTGAGAAACCCTACGCCATCAGGTAGTCATCCACACATTCGCACGTGACTGAGTGGACCTGCGGCTCAAAAAATGTGTCATCAATCAGTGTCTCGGGCGCGAAAAAGCCCCGACTCGGCTCCGCCAGAACCGAATCGGGGCTCCGCCCGCCAGCGGAAGTCAACACGTGGGGATCAGGCGACAACCTTGCGGCGGCGACCAGCAATGACCAACCAACCAGCGGCCAACAAACTTGCGGCGAGGCCGACTACGAGCAGACTTGACGTTCCGGTCATCGGCAGACGCTCTGAAGTTGACGGGGCGGCTTCATCGCTTAATTCAGTCTCATTGACATTGTTCGGGGCTGGGGTGCTCGCCTCGTCACGAGCGAGTTCGGGCGATTCAACCAAAATCTGCGGCTGGATTGCCTCAACTTCTGGAACCAGCGCGGCGGCTTCGGTGGTTGAAGTTTCAATGACGACTACTTGAAAATCCGCAGCGGGGACTGGCGTGTCGAGAACAGACGTGTCGAGCGTCGTTCCCGACGGATCATCCTGTGCCGGGGTCGCAACCACCGGGACCACAACTTCTTCGCCAGTGTCCACCGACTCTGATTCATCCTCTGATTCGTCCTCTGACTCGTCCTCTGACTCACCTAATTCGGTCTCGTTACCATCGGCTTCATCGTCTCCAGCACCGTGGCCAAAACCCCAACCTCGACCGTGCGATTCATGACCGACTCCGTGTTCATCGCCATCATCGTCGTGACCGTGATCTGATCCCTGCTCATGGTCTTCACCCGAGGTGTTGCGCTCATGATGACCGTCGCTGGCCGAAGCCCCGGCCACGCCAGCACCGATAACCATCGTGGTAGCGATTGCAGTGACGAATAAACCTTTTGTGAACAATGATGTGATTTTCATGGCGGACCTTTCGTTGTCAGCACCCGTTGCGCTGTCGGGGTACAAGAGCCATAGACCCACTCGTCCTGACAGAAACTTAAAAATATTTTGAAAATTTCCCGAAGGATTTCGAAAACTGCGGTCTTGCTAGGCAGACTCACCACGTGGCGCTTCCCGAATTTCGCTCCCCCATTAGCCGTGCAGTCGCCCCGATCCTGGCCGGACTCGGTTTTTTCGCAGTGCTCGGACTCATCATGTGGGGTATCGCTGCCTTAATGGCCGGCGAGCAAGCTCAGACCACCACCTTCACGCCCGACCGTTTGCCCATTGGCAATGTTGATCAGTGGGCCGAATCGATCAACACCAATGGCCCTGTACTTTTCCCAGGTCTCGGAACTACATCGGGTGAGCGCACGATTGTTCTTGATCACAACGGAACCGACTCAGAACGTGGATGGGCTGTGTACTACGCGTTCCCAGCCGACCGCGATGTCACGTGCGCGATTGAACAAGTTGTTGGAACCGATACCTTCACCGACTGCGACGGTCGAACGATCAGCGTCGAAGATCTTGCGCCGCCAACCAATGGCGAATACCCAATCATTGAAGATCGTGTCGCTTTATTCATCGACCTTGGCGAACGCGCCAACGATGTCATAACAACTGTGGGAACCAGTCTCCCCTGAGCGATTCGCCAGCAACACGTTGATCTTCTTCGGCGCTCATGACTGCACGCATGTCTGGTGAGGTCACCCAATCGCGTGGGGCATACACCATGTCATCACCAAGTACGCGCAAGCTAAAGACGCGACGCCGATTTCCACTTGAGACTCCCGGTGCGCCGTGCACTGTCAACATATGAAATGCAATCGCATCTCCAGGCTCAAGGTCCCACGACAAAATCTCAAATGACTCGCGAAGACTTTCAAAGTCGGGCATCTCAACAAGTGAACCTTCGGGAAACCACTTCGCTTGATGATCAAGAAACGAACGCGGCATCAACCACGGACCACGATGGGTTCCAGCGATCAACTCTAGACAATCCTGTTTAGACACGGGATCAACAGGTATCCAAAAACTCACATTTTGTTGACCTTCAACGTCGTAATACGGTTGATCTTGATGCCAGGGAGTTCGTTGACGTGTGCCAGGTTCTTTGACTAACACATGATCGTGATACATCTGAATCGTTGATGATCCGGTTAACTCAGCCGCGACTTTTGACAACTTCGTACCCAACACAAACTCTTTGAATTCTTTGTGCTCGCGCCATGTACTGAAGTCTTCAATAAAGAATCCTGGATCATCAGGAGTACTCGCAACTTTGGCTCGAGCACTTGGGCGCTCAAGGACTGCGTCGATACCTCTCGTCAGCAGTTCAATTTCATCGGGAGTCACAACTCCGCGCAGCACAACTGCTCCGTCTCGAAGAAACTCTTCTTTCAGACTCATAGCAACAGTCTGCCCCATCAATCTCTGATACAAGTGAGACATGCCTTATACGCCGATTTTGGGAACTCTCGGGTACATCGTGAACCGCGAAACCAATGAAGTGCTCCTCGTGCATCGCAATAAGCGCTCTACCGATGAACATCTCGGTAAGTGGAATGGTCTCGGCGGCAAATTAGAAACCAATGAAGATTTGGCAACTGGCATGCGTCGCGAAATTCTCGAAGAAGCCGGCATCGATGTCACCTCGATGCGATTACGTGGCACTGTGTCATGGCCTGGCTTTGGCCCAAATGGTGAGGACTGGTTGTCGCCGCTGTTCATTATTGACGGGTGGACCGGCGATCCTCTATCCACCAATGTTGAGGGTGACTTGGCGTGGATCCCCATCTCGCGAGTTCTTCAAGCCTGTAGCGATGATCCGGCCGAGCGCGACGCTGCTCAACTGCCCATGTGGGAGGGAGATCGTTACTTTTTACCGCTTGTTTTTGACGAGGATCCGCGTGTTTTCCACGGAATCATGCCCTATAAAAACGGACGACCCGAAAGCTGGTCATTCGAGCGTTGGTAAAACTCTCGCGAGAAAAGTTTTTTGAGAAGCGCACAAATGATGTGAGTGATGTCGTTTGATTTGTATGACAATCACCATTGCCCCCACAGCCCGATCACATTCATCAACCCGTCGTCGCGAAAAGCGTCGTTCTTTCTGGCAGCGATCTTTTGATCAAGCTCGCATGTCTGGCGACTGGTTTCGAATCCCAAAGTTATACACCCGTAAGTCGGCCTCACAGATTGCCAGTGATATTCGGCGATCTCATCTACGTCGCACGAAAGACCAGCGTGTCCGCGGTTTTCGTAGCGCCGAGGTGTGGGAGGCCAAATGGGAACCGACGACCAACGGTGCTCCCGGCGATTGTGAAGTCTGGGTGCGATACGGAGGCGAGAAAATGAATTGGAATCTGAATCAACAGTTGAACTAATCAACGACGGTTTATTTGTCTTCCCCGAGAAACCGAATCCAGATTGAAAATTGACCGTCCGGACCTTCAGGTGACGCATTCCAACGGGCGTCCCAACGGTCGCCAGGCAACACGCCTTTGACCCGCAACTTTTTCGGGTCTCGATGATGGGCCGAACGTAAATCGCTCGCGATCTGCTGCGCAGTTTTTTCTGTGTACATACGGGGCACTCGAAACCAGGTTTTGCGTGGTCGCGCCGTACGTAACGTCTTGACCCAAAACGATGAACGAATCCAATCATTTTGGGGCGGAAGATCTTCATTTTCGCCCGACGATTCGCGGTCGTCATCAGGATTTGAACCTATGGCGTCCTCGTTGTTAGGCGAAATAATCATCTCGGAAGTCTGCCCTATTGCCGTGTCATAATTTGCCCAAGATGACCTAATAGATCACACTATTTTTCCACACTGTTAGTAACTTCGTTATTTTTCTCCCCCAAAAAAGCCCATAAAGAGCCATTTGTCTGTGATTTTTTTGTTGGTGAAAATGGCCGAAATCGGCTACTCGGTCAATTTTCTCTCTCCGTGTGGCGAGCCTAAAATCGGTCAACGCACATTTTCATGAGTTCCAATCGTTACACCTCTATCAACCACCAGAGGAGAACATCATGAACCAGAGCACACCGCAAACCCCCCATTTCATCCCCTTCGTTCAACACCGAATCACGCCAGAAATCTCGCAACGTGCCATGGGAGCTCTCATCGGTTCAGCCATCGGCGATGCTTTGGGCGCCCCGTTTGAATTCGGCCCAGCCGACCAATATTCGACCCAATTCCCGCAACCTGTTTTAGGTGGAATCGGCGAGATGGTCGGTGGAGGTTCCTTTTCCTGGGAGCCTGCCGAATTTACTGATGACACGCAAATGACCTTGGCTCTTGCCGAATCACTTGTGGCGTGCGGCGGGCTCGACCTCGATGACTTATGGGCACGCTTCGTTGCCTGGCGAGCCGGCGCAACCGACGTTGGTATTGCAACATCGCGAGCTCTTTCGGCAGCTGATCGACATGAGGCCGCGATGAACGACGCTGCTGACCCAGGTCGCTCTGCGAGTAACGGTGCTCTCATGCGCACTTGGGCCATTGCTCTGGCTTACATCGGACACAGCACCGAAGAGGTCATGCATGTGGCATTCACACAGGCATCAATGACTCACTTCGACCCAGCAGCCGGTTGGGGCGCAGCCATCGGAACTGAACTATGTCGCCGTTCAATTTTGGGTGCTCACCCCATTGATCAAATCGACGATGTCTTGTCGTATGTCCCAGCCGAGCATCGTGTTCGCTATAGCCAGATACTGAGTTCACAGTGGGTACCTGGAAATCCCGATGAACCCAGCAACGGTTCGGTCTGGACTTGCCTTGCTCAGGCCGTCTGGGCGGTGCGCACTAACACCAATTTCGCCGACACTGTGACCGCGGCGATTGATCTTGGAGGAGACACCGACACAGTTGCGTGTGTCGCTGGCGCAATTGCAGGAGCAACCTACGGAATTCAAGGAATCCCCAGCCGCTGGTTGACATATATACACGGGTCAATCAACACACCAACTGGCCGACGTGACTACGACTATCTCGATTTGCAGAACACAGCACGCAAGCTGGTTGGTTCAAAGCCAGCCGTTCTCACGCAACGTGAAGAGCCCAAGGAACCAAAACAAGTGGACGAAACTTTTGCAGTCTTCGCGACCGATCTAGGTGGGGCTTTATTGAGCGATTCGTCGTTTGCAACGGTGTCGTTGTGTTTGACCGGAGGAGAGCTAGCGAATCATGCAGTTCGCCGCGAGTTTTATATTCGCGACGACGAAGGCGACGCCAATTTAGATTTGCTCACTCTCGTTCGTGACGCCGTCGACAGCATTGATGCTCTTCTCGCCGAAGGCCATCAAGTTCTGGTGCATTGTCATGGTGGACGCAGCCGAACTGGGCTCATCTTGAAAGCATGGGCAATGCGTCAATATGACTTTGACGATCTAGAAGCCGATGCCTGGATCACTGCCCGTTGGCCGCACTACGCCACGTGGAACAAAACGTTCTCAAGGTTTCTTCGCGACGAGTGGAATGTCAATCGGCGTCGTTGAGTTCGGTATCTGACTCTGAATTGAGCACAAGCTCAGGAGTCGTCAGTGCCTTATCAATCGCGCTCTGCCAGGTTCGTTGATCGCGCAGATCATTGACCATCGACAACAGCTCTTTCTTTTGTGTTTTGCTCCGCATGCCGGTTTTGGAAATCTTGTTGAAAGCAGCCTCGACTGTGCGTTCACTCGACAGACCTTCACCATCACTAATTGAAGATGCGAGATCACGCAAGACATGGGCCACTGATTCGTCGGATGGAAGTGGACGCGGTGAGTGTTCAAAACTGTCAATGACAAAATGCAGTGCGGCCTCAACACCTTTTGATGTCGCTCGAGATGCACGTCGTTTTTCGTTTATCACTGCCGGTCGGTGTAGCAATGAGATGTCGAGACGACGCGTCATCTCGTGTGTTTTCAACAAGGCCGCCTGCGAAGCTTCGGGGTCATCTGAATCTTTGGCCAACAAAACAATGTCGGTTAACAGTTGCGCCATAAACGGAGGCATGCCTCCAACGTACGAGCCAACTGAAGCGTGCATCTGTTGAATACCGACCAAAACATCAGTGCCGTTAATCGTCACCCATTCGGCCGTTGTGTCAGCATCTAATTTTTCGCGCACAACGCCAGAGTCAAGATCGGGAACTACTCCCGAATCGTTAACGTCGGGCTCGAGCGCATCAACGTACGCGATGACGGTGTCCGACACCGGTCGGTACCGTAACGTTAGGAGCGCTTTCACATTTACCATGTTGCCACTTTGACATGGGGGTCAGGCAACATATACCTGCTTGTCTGGCACCACATGCCAACAATCACGTGTATTGCCGGCGAATTTCCCGTGCCCGTTCGGAGACAACGCCCTGAAGGTGCGTGGGACTGACAACACACGACGTAGGCCCGCAACGTAATAGCAATCGAGCCAGCCAGGGTCGGCTAGCCACATTGACCCATAAAAACATTGATCCATCATCATTGACCACGTTGGCCGTTGTCACAATGCGATCGAGCAACCAATCATTCCCAGGGGCCACATACAAAACTGCAGGCTCTACTTCGCCACGAAAACGCCACTCTTGAAACTCGACGATCCGGGGTTCGAACGAAGCCCCAGTCTCGTGACATTCAATAAGACGGTCGACACGAAAAACGCGTTCTGAGTCGCCGCTCGCAATATCGTCGGCGATCAAATACGACTCGCCACGGTCAACAAAAATCTTCAAGGGATGCAACACTCGCTCGGTTACAACGTCTTCGCCGTTTACGTAAACGACGCGTATCTCTTTGGCGCCCTCAATCGCAACATTGACTTCGTTCAATAGCGGCGCATCTTCAAGGCGCACTTGAATGGGTAGGCCACCAATAGCATGTTCAAGTTTGTCGCGCAACGATACGACCGCTTCGTTTCGCATCGTCAAGTCACCGGCAACTGCCTCGTGGCTCGCTAGAGCTAAAGCGATTGCCGTCGCTTGACGCGGAGTCAGTTTGATTGAACGAGTCATCAGCGCCCTCGTGCGACGCAATGGTCCGAACGAAGGTGCATCACCATGGAACAAAACATCTCCGTCGATCACCGAGAAGTCAAAAAGTGCATCGTGCGTATAGGGCGGAACGCCGCACATTGATGCGAATTCAAGATCTTTCAAAAGATGTTGTGGACCGACCCCTAACATCCCTGCTAACTCGTCAACTGAAATCGAGCCCTGTACGCGCAACCAAGGCAAAATGGACAGCAAGCGCTGCAAACGCTCTCCCAATGGTCGCGGTCCTGGCCGATTTGTTGGAGCAGTAGGTAGTGCGGGTGGCTGAGGAATTTCTGTTGGTAGCTGACCAAGTCCATCAAGCCATTGCACGAAGTCGTTTCGCAGTGTGTCGGGAGATTCAATGATTGCGTGTTCACCAAAACCCAAGACCCAACCACGAAAACGTGCTGGGTCATCAACCTTGACTGTGATTCGCAATCGCCCTTCGGGCATGGACTCTGTTTCAACGACACGAGAATCCCACCACGACATGCCAGCGGCTAGTGAGTCAACCACGACTGTCGCTTCAAGTTCTAGATCGTCAACGCCATGAACAAGCCGTCGCAATTCACGATTCGACAGTTTCTTGCCCACATGGACTGATTCGTCTTCACCAATTTCAAATTCGAGAGGTATGAGCGCGCACTTAATCGCACTCATCTTCTTTGATCCTTGGCTCGATCCGATCAAATACCAAGTTCCTTTATCAAACAGTAATCGTGATGGATCAAAAACGACTTTGACATCGTGAAGTTTGAACTCGATGGTCTGGCGGCGCTGAATGACCTCAGACAAACGCACGATGATGACCGGCACCTGAACATTGAAATTCACGGCAGCGCGTTGAGGGTTCATCCCCTCAACCTTCATCATCGCTTCAGATGCCTCGGGAACTGATTGGTGGATTGAGGCCAAGGCCAGGCTCAGAACCGAAACTTCTTCTTCAGTGAGGTTGAGTTCGGGAACGCACATATCGTCCTCGCTGATCCAATACTTCGTTTGACCGGCCTCATCACCCTGAGCAATTGTTTGCCGCACCTGAATACCTAGATCACGAACAATGGTGTTCTTATCGCTTCCGAAAAGTTGACGTTGCGCATCCTCTGTGGTGGGATACGGAGTCATGCCACGGGCCATTTCGGCAACGATTTGTTCTCGAGTCAGAGGGCGAGTTGATCGATGCAGCAATGTAAAGAGATTCAGTACCCGTTCGAGTGGATCAACTCGACGCGGTCGCATGGCTGAAGTCTTTGGTTTCGCCGGCATCTCTCTATTGTGACCTGAAAAAGGCAAGTCGTAAATGGTGAAATCACACTATTTGGCGACTGTTATGTCGTCGAGTGCCTTGGTTGCCTCTCGCAATGTCGCTGCAGCCACCTGCCATTGCTGTGTTTGCAACAGATCTTCAAGAGTTCGATAGGTAGCCAGACGAATATTTGCTGGGATAGTCGCTTGACATCTGAGGCTTTTGATTACCCGAACAATTGATGACACCGGACCAAGACCTTGAGCATGATCAATTTCTTGAGCCAATCCCGACCACAACAAGCGCACATCATCATGCGCAGGTTGCCTTTCAAACATCGATGATGAACGCACCATCAATCGGTGGTGCGCTGCACCGAATTCATCAACCGCCGCCGAAACAGCTTTCACGTGCGAGAGATGAACGAGTTGTGGAGCAACCAAAGGTTCATCTAGCACGACATCGAGAAACGGCACGCTGAAAAACTCGTCATGCGTGGCCGTCACTGAGACATAGTCGTCACGTTCTTGATGGGCGTTTGCAATCACTTTTTCAAGGATTCCTCTGAATCTATGCGGTATGGCTATTTCCCCGTAATCAGTTGCCTGGCGTGAATCGGCACCAACGATTTGTATCGCCACTACAACGTGTTGCGTCGTGCACTGCGAGATGAGAGGCCGAATCTCAACATGAGTATCGAAGTCCAGTTGATATGTCTCAACCTCTTCTTCAAGTTCACCAATTGCCTGAGTCGCACATATGTCTTCGAGTTGCGCTTCATCACACACGATCAACGCCGTATCAGAAAGCTTCCGATACGAAACCTTTACATCCACAAAATCTTTCATGGCATTAATCTGCCGATGGAAAGGCCGAGGCATGTACCAATGCGCCATCAAGTGTGAGCGCTTGGCCAGTGAAGTACTCATTTTCAACGCGCCTGAAGTTGCCGAGGCCAGTTGATTGCTGGGCGGAAGACTCAATCAGAGAGTGGCTGACACGATCAAGAAATTTCAAAACTGCATCGGAGGTATTCTGACGCTTCGATCGAGTCGCCAGTTTGACCTCTGTCCCCAACGCCGATTCAACCATCTTGGGCCACATCGCTGCGAGAAATTCCGGCGAACCAAAAAGGTCAAGTGACTGAATCGCATCTCGATGAGTCACAACAATTCCGGTTTGTCCAGGTAACGGACCCCAACTTGCTACTTTTTCAATTTTATTGCGGCGCTTCGCGTCAGTCTCAGGATCACGATATAGATCGGCAAGTGCCTGAGTGTCTGAGTCCACAGATCGCGAACTCAATAAGTAACTCACTTCATTCCATACTTCGTGCTGGTAACCACGGTTGGCCGAGCGACGAACGTTGCTTGGCGACATGCGGCCGATACCACCGAACTGCTGCGATCCATGCCAACGGCCCTGTTCGACACACGACACCGGAATTTCGGTTTCGCTGAATGGAGGTAACACCACGGTTTGATTGAGGACTCGTTGCTGACGGCCACCCTCAAGAGTTTCACCGACGAAAAGCACTACTGGGGAGCTGTTCTTATTTTCAACGACCAACGTAGGAACAGTTGGTGATTCCTTTTCGCGAATCACCACAAGATCATTGGGACGAATAATCGACTGCGTCAATTCGGGGGCTCCCCCTTGATACACCGGGAATATGGAAATGCCGAACTTCGTAATTGGTCGGCCGACGGATACATGGTTCAAAGTTGAAAGGCTCATACCTAACAAACGAACATGCTCACCCAAAGTGTGCGTTGGCACAAAAAACTAGTGATCGCGCTTTCCACGCAGGTGGCGACCCACATAGGCAACAACGACTTGTCGTAGTGAATCGTCGAAAAAAACATGAACTCGGTACATCCGGGTGCCCTTGCCGTTGCGAATATGGGCCAGAGCAAACTCGGTGCGACCTTGCCAGGTAAACGCATAATCTGAACCGAA
>ENA-ORFA01000666-ORFA01000666.1-marine-metagenome-genome-assembly--contig:-NODE-666-length-14293-cov-6.424803_pt1 | contig 14293 bp, 15 predicted proteins | sample MGYA00248621_ERZ508587 | MGnify/ENA primary metagenome ERZ508587 (study PRJEB26250, sample SAMN06266239) | marine metagenome | isolation source: Columbia River Estuary | place: USA:Columbia River Estuary... | reverse complement strand
TGAAGGGATTTTCCCATTTACTTCTCGATTACAGCGAGAATGTCGCGTGCTGAAAGAACCAAGAGGTCATCTCCACCATGCTTGATTTCAGTTCCGCCGTACTTGCTGTAAAGAACTACATCGCCAACTTTGACATCCATAGGAACGCGAACACCATCATCAAAGCGACCTGGGCCAACTGCAATAACTGTGCCTTCCTGTGGCTTCTCTTTAGCTGTATCTGGGATAACAAGACCTGATGCTGTTGTTGTTTCAGCCTCATTAGTCTTGATAACAATGCGATCTTCTAGTGGCTTAATGGCCATGTGCCTAACTCCCTTTACTGTGATTTCCTCGTGCGGGCCCGATTAGCAGTGTGGGTCCGTGAGTGCTAACGCAAGGTTAGACGGGGCTATTCCAGAGGGCAAATCGGCTAGGACAGGCTCACAACCTCAACAGGCAGGCTGGAATCGGCATCAAAGGCCACAGGGCTAGGCGCACGCCCAGCTGCTGCCATCAGTGCGCCCAGGCTGGCCACCATCGCTCCATTATCCGTGCACAGCCCTGGGGCCGGGATCCTCAAGGCAATACCCGCCTTTTCACATCGCGCAGCAGCCACAGCTCTTAATCTGGAGTTAGCGGCCACACCACCAGCAATAACCAAGGAATCAATCCCACTGTCCTTGCATGCAGCCAGAGCTTTGAGCATTAAAACATCAACAATTGATTCTTGAAATGATGCTGCAACATCGGCTCGAACATAATCGGGCACGCTCTCTAGATATCTAGCAACTGCAGTCTTTAAACCAGAGAATGAAAAGTCATAGGGACGTGTTTGCCAATCATTAGATGTCGTTAACCCACGTGGAAAATCAATTGCGGTGGCATTTCCCTCTTTAGCAATTGCATCAATTGCAGGACCTCCTGGAAAACCTAACTTCATTACTCTAGCTATTTTGTCAAAGGCCTCACCGGCAGCATCATCAATGGTTTGGCCTAACTTCACTACCGATGACGTAATGTCATTAACCTGAAGAAGTGAAGAGTGACCACCACTAACTAGAAGTGCAATCGTTGGCTCAATCTCTTGCTTATGAGTTAAGTAATCAACGCTGATGTGGGCAGAAAGATGATTGACTGCATAAATCGGTTTATCCAAACCAATAGCAAGACCTGCAGCAGATCCCACACCCACAAGCAGCGCACCTACTAAACCAGGTCCTGCTGTGACTGCAATGGCATCAATGTCGCTAAGTGAAACCTTCGCATCAGCTAGCGCCTTTTTAATCGTTGGCTGCATCGCCTCTAAATGCGCACGGCTAGCAATTTCAGGGACAACTCCCCCAAAGCGCGCATGTTCTTCAACGCTAGAGGCAATGACATTTGCCAGCAATGTGCGACCGCGGACGATCCCAACTGCAGTCTCATCACATGAAGTCTCAATTCCAAGTACCAGAGGCTCACTCATGGCAGCTCCTTGCGCATGACTAAGGCATCTAAACCACTACCAAAGTAATCTTTTCGAATATTTAGCTTTGAATATCCAAGTGATTCATACAGAGAAATCGCTGCAACGTTATCTGTCTTAACTTCTAGCATCATGGCAATTGAGCCTTGGGCTATTGCCCATTCGGTAATACCTGCCATTAAATGGCGCGCTATCCCCTGCCCGCGATGCTGGGCGATAACGCCAACGGTCAAAATATCTGCCTCTGCTCCTCCAGGTGCAAAAACACCTGCATAACCAACAACACTTTGTCCTTCATCCACGGCCACAATAAAGCGACGTGTGGGAGCAGATATCTCTTCACGATATTGCCCTGATGACCAAGGTGAATATGGAAATAACTCTTTATCTAATGAAACCAGAACCGGAATATCCATCGAGTTAGCATCACGGTAAGTAATCATTTTCGATCCGCCGTTGCCACTGCATCTGGTCGTCTGAGATATATAGGTTCAGTGATATTTCCGCTAAGTGCAACTAGCGCGTTCATATCTGGAAACAAATCGGCATGGATGGGAGCACCTGCTACATCTGCCGGAAAACTTACTGCTGGTTCACCAATTCGCACGCCATCTTTATAGCGTGCCCAATAAACTTCTTTGCGTCTTGCATCAACGGTGACAATGAAATCTCTTTCATTTACTTGTGCAGCTATTGCATCTAGCGAGCAAACACCACGAACTGCAATACCTCGAGCTAATGCAAAGCTTTCGGCAAAAGCAATACCAACGCGAAGACCTGTATAGGGACCAGGACCCATTCCGACGACAACTGCTTCAATTGCGAAACCCTGTATGCCTTCTTGAACTAGAGAAGGCAGCGCTGGGCCGTGCTCTGTCGCACCATCACGGTGCCCACTCCAAAGCATTACTCCATCCTCAACAACAGCAACTGATGTGCGAGAGGTAGAAGTATCTATGGCTAAAGTAATTGTCATAGCGCAAAACCATTCCAGCGCGCACCAATAGCTTTAATCTCAACTTGGCGAATCTCATTTGTCCTATCAATGCTTATCTCTAAGCGATCTTCACTCAGGCGAGCAGATTCAGCCCCACCCCACTCAACAACTGTTACTGAGTTTTCTATATCTAAATCTAAATCATCCAAATAAAGGCTGGGGTTTTCGGTATCAATGAGGCGGTATGCATCCACGTGAATCATGGGCAATACGCCTTTATGTGTTCTAGAGATTACAAATGTAGGAGATGTGATGCCATCTATTCCTAAACCTTTTCCAATACCTTGTGCTAAAACTGTCTTTCCTGCGCCAAGCGGGCCATTAACAAGTATGAGATCGCCAGCTTTGAGGTGAACAGCAAGGGAGGTGCCCAGATTAAACATCTGCTCAGGCGCTGCTACTTCGATTCTCACGGCTTAAGAGTAAAGGAAACGGGGGCCTCGGTTTCCCGAAGCCCCCGTTTACTACCCTCGATGTATTACTGGTGATTCTTCGAACTAGTTCTTCATCTTTGGAGCCACATAACCGCGATCGTAAGTCATATTTCCTGCCTTACGAATCTTAGTTAGTAGTGGACCTCCTGATAGGTGCTTACCGTTATCAGCAGCATAAGCAAGTAGTTCTGCAATTGCTACGTACTGTTTAACGGTGAAGTTACAGTGGTTAGTTCCTGGAGTTGCAGCAACCGTTGTATCTGGAGATCCAGCGGCTGTGAACTTGGTGTACTTGGCAGCAGGAATTCCCCACAATGGCAAGAGATTGTTTACCACTCTTTTCTTAACTGCGGCATCTCTATTTGCTGGCCATTGTTGTGCAAGATAGGCATCATGCTTATCAATGATTGACTGCTGTTGTGATGCACCCAAGATTGGATCGGCTAGACCGGTATAGAGAACAGTTGGAACTTTTGAGATTCCCGTGTGGGTACCAAGTCCTGCAACCTTTGCTCTTGCATCAGGATTAGCCTTTGCTTTTGGAACAGCGGCTAGATATCCAAGAAGTGCATTTGTTGCTGACTCACCAGATAGAGCTGAAGCCCAGATGAAGCGTTCATCGGCAACACGTGCAGCCCAATCAGTTGCTGTGTTGTCATACCAAACGCCACCTGTTTGTAGCTCAAGGTCATAGATCTGGAATGTAGCAAGAGCTGCTGCATTTGCAACGTTCTCCAGAGCAGCAAGAGCTGGATTGATAGCCAACTGGAATGAAAGTGCGCTCGCTGCTGGAATTCCAGCAGGGGCTGATGTTGAATCAAAGTGTGCTGATTGCATAGGTACTCCGGTCAACAGAGCAGTCAGAACCAATGCACTTCTTGATGGAACTGCCTTGAGTGCATCAGGAACCTTCGATGTGGCTGGCCAAGCTGGCGCAGTCGGATTTGCAGCAATAGCTGCCTGGAAGTGGCCAATTACAGTAAAGACCTTAACGAGATCTCCCATTGCCTCGGCATATCCAGCTGCCCCAGCTGAATAATTTCCACCCTTGATAGTTGGATCAAAGAATGTCTTAATCAACCAAAGAGCATCCGCGGCTGTATCACTTATCGCCGTTACGTCAGATGATAAGCAGAGTGCTCCGGCTGAGCTAATTAACTCTGGGTGTTTTTCTGCCAGATACTGTGATTGGAAGCCTCCTAGAGAGTTACCCCAAGAAATAACTTTTGTAGTCTTTGGGTATTGCTTCTTGTAGATACCAATTAACTCAACATTGGTCTTAACCGCTGAGTTGGCATTCCATCCTTGACGGGCAAAACCAGAGCCCATCACGGCGTATCCCTTGGCAAGAAGAGCTCCAATAACTTGAGGATTTCCACCAGGAGCTGGCTCTGGAGTATTAGTGACTTTGTATCCACCATAACCAGGAATTCCAGCAGGGACATCAACATTTGGACGATACCCATGAGACCAGAGGTAAACGGTTCCATTGAAGTTGGCTGGAGTGATCAACATGTAAGGAGCAGTGTCTGTAGTTGCTCCAAGGCAAGTGGTTACATAATTTGCCGTGGTGCAAGCAGGAGCTGCTTGCGCGACCGTTGGAATTGAAACGATGGTAATTGAGAGCAGTGATGTAGCTGCTATGAGCGTTAAGGAACGCTTGAATTTAAAGTTTCTCATGAGTTACTTGGTAATCCTTTCGCTGGCATTGCCGGACGCTTGAAGGTAGAAACCACAACTGGACCAGAGCCACTATCAGTGGTGTAAAGCTTTACTTTTCCACCAAATGGCTTTCTATCTCCGTTGGCATCCATAACTGCCATGTAGTAACCGGTGTGACCAACGTTGCTGGTCTTTGAGAACCCAAGAGGTGAATATGCAACAGATGCAAAGGATGAACCCTTAGTTTCCATAGCACTAATCAATTTCTTACGGGTTGGGTTTGATCCTGCGGCTCGTAGACCTTGAACAGTCATGAGAGCAATATTCATACCTTGCAGAACATAGTCATCAAAGGCAGTACCAGCGTTGTACTTGGCATTTACCTCTTGGAACTGCTTGACGTACTCATCGCTAGTGTCATTTGGTGATGGGTTACCAGCTGGAGTTTGTGCGCCATTGAGAACTGCTAATGGAACACCAAGTGCGCGAAGTGTTAATGGGTCCGCGCCAACTGATCCAAGGATCCACTGTGGTGCGTACTTAGCTCCTGCAGCTACTGCAAGAAGCGGAGCTGTTGCAGAAGTTACGCCAAAGAAAACAACAACTTGGGCTCCGCCTGCTGCAAGCTGGGAGACCCAGGTCTGTGCAGTAGCAGCGCTCTGAGTACCTGATGTGTAAGCAACAGATACATCAAACTTAGTACCAGCTGCCTTAAATGCACCCATTCCATCAATACCGAACTCATCGTTCTGGTAAACAATGCCGAGTTTCTTTCCAGCATGATTCTCTTTGAGGAACTGTGCGATGATCTTTGCTTCCATTGCGTAAGAAGGAAGAACCATGAAAGAGGTTGGATATGTCTTCTTGCTACCAAATCCACTAAATCCAGTGTTGAGGAAAAGACTTGGGATTCCGCGCTTGGCAATGCCTACAGACTTGTGAACTGATGTGTAGTTTGCAGTTCCAAGTGGGCCAACCAATGCAAAAACTTTATCCTTTAAAACTAATTCGTTTGTCTTAGCAATCGACAACTGTGGGGAGTACTCATCATTTTTTTGGATGAGGGTAACTTTTCGGCCGTAGACTCCACCATTGTCATTGACATACTTGAAGTAGGCGTTCATAGCATTGCCGATCTTGTTATAACCTGGCGATGCGGCTCCAGTAAGAGGAAGAGTGATACCGAGCTTAATCTCTTTGCTAGTAACTCCCGTCTCTGCGTAAGCTGGAAGCGATGTTGCAAATAAGCTACCAACTGCGAGCACCGTGGCGGCTAGCCAGGTCCCCTTTCTACGAGTCTTTCTGATCATTGTTTTCCTTCCATCGAGGGTGGTTGAACTTCTCGTAATCTACTAGTTACTTACTGGTAATTTAAACGCTCATGTGCTTTTTTTGTGGTGGTGTCTGCGTAACTTCTCTCCCGGACCATTAGGTGTAAAGATTACTGAGAGGATCAGTAATACGCTCACAATGAGGCTAGGGAGATAGTTGTTGAGGTTCTCTCCGCCGCCAAACCGGTTGGCCACAACATCTGCGATTTCAGGAATTGCAACCAGAATCAGTGCGCCGAAGACCACCCCTGGCAAGCTAGAAACGCCCGCCAGTACTGCACCAGTAACTAAGGCAAATGAGAGCGTCAGTGTGTAGGCCCCTGGAGCCACCAAGCTAATAGTCATTGCCATTACCGCTCCAGCTAGTCCAGCAAGAGCTGAGCTGATGGTGAAGGCGAGAATCTTCATCCGCGATGAATTGATTCCTGATAACTCAGCGGCCAAAGGGCTACTGCGGATCGCACGCCAAGTTCGTCCGTAGCGCGATTGAAGAATGTTAGAAGTAATAAATAAAGCTAGCAGAGCTATAAAGCTTGCAATCCAAAAGAACCATTTATATTGCGAGAACTCTTCGCCAAACCTTGCTGGAGGAAAGCCAACATCAAAGAGAAGTCCGGGAACTCCACCAAGAAATGCAAATTGATTGGCAATCTCTGGAAGACCAACAGCTAATGCCAAAGTTGTTCCCGCCAGATACGGTCCGGATAATCGTGCAGCCGCCGTTCCTAAGAAAGCACCAAAGAGAGCCGAGGCAACTATTGCCATCAAGAAAGCAAACCAAACCGGGCTTCCTAAATTATTAAGGGTCAGAGCAGCGGCATAACCACCTACGGCCATCATCGCACCATTGCCAAGTGATACTTGGCCAGAATAACCAGTGAGCAAAACTATTGATGCTAAAGCAATCGTATACATCGCGATCTGTGCGCCTTGATAAACACGAAGTTCATCTACACGATCGCCGATCAAAAGCAATGCCCAACCAATGAGAATAAAGAACGCAACTTTTTTACGCACGGCGAGCCCTGCCTTTCGCCATAATTCCATCCGGTTTAACAAGTAGCACCAGGATGAGAACTACAAATCCACCAATAAATACCAATGATGTTCCGACGTAGTTCAAAATAAAGGTAAGGGTGATTCCAAGGAGCAACGCACCAACAACTGAACCAACCATACTTTCAAGTCCGCCAATAACCGCTGCAATAAATCCGAAGACGAGCAATAGATCTAGCGAATAAGGTGAGAGGAAGTTATTTGATGTCACCAACATTCCCGCGACTCCACCAACTCCACCAGCGATCGCCCAACCAATAGTTCTAACTCGTGCGGTCTTGATACCCGCTAACTGTGCAATCTCTGGTGCATAAGCTGAGGCACGTAGCGATAAGCCCAAATTGGTGCGTTGAAACACGATGGCCAGAACAATAAGTATTGAGAAAACCGTGCCAATAACCAACAGATTTAGCGCAGAGAACGGAATCGTTGTTTCACCAATTGTGAAACCATCGGTAGATGCTGGCGCTTTGATTGATTTGAACTCTCCGCCCCAAATCAATCCCACAACGCCTCTAATTAATCCCAGTAAGCCCAGCGTTGCAATCACTGGAGCAACCACAGCTGCGGCTCCTGATACTGCATGCTTGAACAAAACTCGCATGAAGAAATAATCCACGCCAGCTCCAAGTAGCGCTCCAGCAGCGATGGCAAATGCCAAGCCGAGCCAGAAAATTTCAGTTCTGCTCGCTATTTCAAAGCCAATATATGTCGAAAGCACGGCCTGACCTGCTTGTGCAAAATTAACTACACGAGTTGATCTCCACACTAGGACCAGAGCAATTGACATCAAAGCATAAATAGATCCGGTTGAGATTCCGATAAGGATCGTCTCTAATAACTTATGCATCAGTACCCCAAATATGCCGCGCGCACGGCAGGATCGTTAATGAGCACTTGCGCATGATTCATTGCAACAACTTTTCCAAGATTGAGAACAATTCCAAGATCTGCAATCTGTAGTGCACCCATTGCATTTTGCTCTACTAGTAGAACCGTTAAATTCATCGACGTTGTTAAATCACGAATTGTTTGGAAAATCTGTTCAATAACCAGTGGCGCAAGACCAAGTGATGGCTCATCCAAAAGAAGCAGTTGTGGTTTGGACATAATCGCTCGCCCAATAGCTAACATCTGTCGTTCACCACCAGATAAAGTATCGGCGCGCTGTTGTATGCGCTCACCTAAACGTGGAAATATTGATACAACATGATCGATAGATTCTTTTGATTCTTTGGCATTACGGCGCCAAATAGCACCGAGTTCAAGATTTTCCTTTACGGTTAATTCAGGAATTACTGATTTACCTTCAGATACATGTGAAATACCACGGCGAACTAATACTTCAGGTTTCAATCCAACAATCTTCTCGCCCTTCCACATAACTGAGCCATGTGTTGGTTGATTAAGCCCTGAAAGCGCGCGCAGTAAAGTGGTTTTGCCAGCTCCATTGGCCCCAATAATGGCTGCAAGCTTGCCGGTTGGTACTGCTAGTGAAACTTGGTTGACCGCACAAATGGCACCATGATGCACAGTTAAATTGGAAACATTAAGCGACATTGTTGCTTCCTGTTCCAAGATAAGCAGCCATCACAGCTGGATCACGACGCACTTTTTCAGCGTCTCCGCTTGCAATTACTTCACCAAAGTTAAGAACATAAAGCCTGCTACACACTGACATAACAACATCCATATGGTGTTCGATGAGAAGCACAGACATATCGACGCTGAGATTTTTGATCAGCGAATTCATCCATTCAATATCTTGACTTCCCAAACCTCCGGCAGGTTCATCCAACATCAAAATTGTTGGCTCACTTACTAGTGCACGTGCAATCGCAACTCGCTTTGTGTCCGGATATGACAAAGTATCTGCGCGGCGATGTGCGATGCCACCTGCGTAAACGCGCTCTAAGGCAACTCGTGCTCTATCGCGAATTTGATTCTCATCTTTTCTGTTGCGACCAAGTGCTGCTGAAATCAATCCAGTCGTTGCTAAATGTTGCGCACCGATCATGACATTTTCTAAAACTGTTAAGTCTCCGAAGAGTCCTACGCCTTGCAATGTGCGTGCGATGCCCAAATCAACAAGCTCAAAAGGTTTTGGGAAATCGTGTTTTTTGCCATTGAGATGGAGTTCGCCGGAATCTGGAGTAACTAAGCCGCACAGTGCGTTAAACAAAGTTGTCTTGCCAGCGCCATTAGGTCCGATTAACCCAACAACTTCATTCTTTGCAATATCTAAATAGACATCATTGAGTGCCCGAAGACCGCCGAAGGAGACGTTAACTCGTTCGACTTGCAGCGCTGCAGTATTAGTAGACATGAGGTGCGTAGATTCTAGACACACGAGGGCCAATTCGTGTAACTATTTCATAGTTAATGCTGCTACTCGCAACTCCCCAATCATCTGCTGTGTACTCACCGGTAGCGCCATCGCCAAAAATAATCACCCAATCACCCGTGGTAGCTGTGGATTCGGCCCCCAGGTCCACCACAAATTGATCCATAGAAACTCTGCCGATTATTGGTGCACGCTTTCCATCAATAAAGACGCCGGCACCTTGTGCAATTCGCGGAATTCCATCTGCATATCCCATTGCAACAACTCCCAGTTTTGTCTCAGCAGTTGTGTAAGCGGTTGCACCATAGCCGACAGGAGAATTAGCAGGCACAGTTTTTACCAGATGAAGTTTGGCCCGAAGTTGCATCGCAGGCTTTAACCCAAGTGAAGCACTGTCCCCTAAAGTTTTAACATCCGGTGAAAGTCCGTACATCGCAATTCCAACTCTGACTAAATCAAAACGTGAATCTTGATCCTTAAGCGTTGCCGCAGAGTTTGAAAGATGGCGAACAATGTTGGTGTAACCAAATGATTCGACCGTTGCAACCATTTCTTTAAATCTATTGAGCTGAATCTGATTTTGTTTTTCTCCCGGCTCATCTGCTCGCGCAAAGTGCGAGAAGATTCCAACAACATCTACATTGGCAACGTGATGGCCATCGATCTTTCCCCATTCGTCGAGAAACCCACCACGCGTCATTCCGGTATCTACTTCTAAATGAACCTTTGGGCGAAACTCTGATTTCACCGCTCCAATTTCTTCAAGCGCCTTAATCGAAGATGCGGCTAACTCGATGTGATTATCGACAGCTAATTTGTAATCTGATCCGGGTGGCACCAACCACGCAAGAATTGGCGCAGTAATTCCAGCCTGGCGCAAAGTGATTGCTTCTTCAAGCAGGGCAACTCCTAATGAGGACGCACCCGCTTCTAGTGCTGCTTTAGCCACGGGAACTAAACCATGTCCGTAGGCATCTGCTTTAACGACAGCCATTACAGGTGTTCCAGAAAGCTCTTTGAAATGCTTGATATTTGCTGTGATGCGTTCTAAATCAACGCGTACTTCAGCTCGCTCGAACATTGGTGAAGTCTAGTGCAACTGGCTTTTCGAAGGAACATACCTATCAATGGCAATTACAGCCACCAACAAAGCGCTACCGACAAACAAGCCACCTAATAAATCGCTAAACCAGTGGGTATGGCGTATCAGAGAAACTACACACACTGTAAGGCTGATGAGGACAACACCTGCGCTAGCTAAACGACCTTGATAGCGATCTACCTTTGCATAGCGATAAATCAAGTACGCCAAAATTCCCCACGATAAAACCGCATTAGAAGCATGTCCACTTGGATATGACATGCCACCTGCATGCAAAAGATCAAAGCCATCTCTAGGTTTAGTACGACCCAAAACTAATTTAAATGTACCCACTACCAAGTTAAGTGAAAGCAATGAAATCAGCGCTAAATTAAGTGGTCGCCAAGTTTTAAACTTATAGGCAATAAATGTTGCTGCAATCAACAACACAGTTGCGGTCAAGCCACGAAGTCCTAAATCATCTAAGCGTCTAAGAATGAATCCTGCTAAACCTTCAAATTGAGGTTTAGGTTGGCTGTTAATCTCTTTGTCGTAAGCAACTAGTGGGCCATTTGTAAGAACTTGTTGGGTAACTACTAAGAATCCAACAAAGAGAAGTAAGGACCAGCGAAGAGCTCTGTCCATTTGTCGTCTGCGGGTTTGTGCTAACTTTTCCATTATTCAACCGTTACAGATTTAGCCAAGTTTCTTGGTTGATCAACATCATTGCCACGCACGACCGCCATTTCGTAAGCAAATACCTGCAGCGGCACCGTTGCTAGTACTGGCTGGAACAAAGCAGGGGCAATAGGAATACGAATAATGTGTTCGGCACCTTCAACATGTGCGCCTTCTTCGGCAATGACAATTACACGTGCTCCACGCGCTTTGACCTCTTGAATATTGCTCAGCATCTTTTCATCCAGAGCATGCTCGTGGCCTGCAGGCAAAATTGCAATCACCGGTGTTCCCTGATCGATAAGTGCAATTGGGCCGTGCTTGAGCTCTCCCCCTGCAAAACCTTCGGCATGAATGTATGCAAGCTCTTTAAGTTTAAGCGCACCTTCTAGTGCGACTGGATATCCAATGTTTCTACCTAAGAATAAGACTGTGTTGTTTTGCGCAAATGTCCGAGTGAGTTCGCGAAGTGGTTCTACGGTTTCAAGGATCTGTTCAATTTTTCCTGGAAGTTCCAGCAGCTCCTTGTAAAGATCACGAACTTCAGCATCCTTTAAAGATCCATTGACTTGGCCAAGGTGTAACCCAATGAGATACACAGCAATGATCTGAGTCAGAAGAGCCTTAGTTGATGCCACTGCGATTTCAGGACCGGCATGTGTATAGAGCACCGCATCTGATTCGCGAGGGATGGTCGAACTATTTGTATTGCAGATTGCTAAAACTCTTCCGCCTGCTGCTTTTGCATGACGTACCGCCATCAAGGTGTCCATGGTTTCGCCAGATTGTGAAATTGCAATAATCAATGTACTTGGATCAATGATCGGATCGCGATACCTGAACTCGCTTGCAATCTCAACTTCGACAGGAATCTTTGCCCACTTTTCAATCGCATACTTTGCGACCATTCCTGCGTGATATGCGGTACCGCAAGCGATAACAGTGATTTTCTTAAGGGAGCGAATCTCTTCTGCACTCATATGTAATTCATCCAACAGAATTTGATTGTTATCGCTTAAGCGGCCTATCAAGGTATCGGCAACAGCTTTGGGTTGCTCAAAAATCTCTTTCAACATGAAATGCGCAAAGCCGCCCTTTTGTGCAGCGCTAGCATCCCAAGAAATTTCATACTGCTTTGGTTTTACTGACTTGCCTTCAAGATCAGTGATCTCAACCGATGTCGGCGTCATTGTTACGACTTCATCCTGGCCAAGTTCAATAGCTTTCTTTGTGAATTCGATAAAGGCAGCAACATCAGAGGCCATAAAGTTTTCGCCATCGCCTAAACCAACAACTAGTGGCGAGTTGCGACGGACCCCAACGATGACATCAGGAGCATCGGCATGAATTGCCAGCAAAGTAAATGATCCGCGCAGAGCCTTAACTGCATCGCGCATTGCCGCGGTTAAGTCTCCGTTGTGGGCTTTGCGTAAATCACTGAGTAAGTGAGCAACAGATTCAGTGTCTGTTTCTGATGAGAATTTGTGTCCCTTAGCTTCTAACTGCGCACGCAGCTCGGTGTAGTTTTCAATAATTCCATTGTGAATGACTGCAAGCTTTCCTTCATTGTCTACATGAGGATGTGCGTTGCCATCTGTTGGCCCACCATGAGTTGCCCAACGTGTGTGACCAATTCCTGAGTGAACATTGGGCAAGGATGCATCTAATGAGTTCTCTAAGTTAGAAAGTTTGCCGGCCTTTTTTTCAATGAACAGCTTGCCCGGAGTACCAAGAGCAATTCCGGCTGAGTCATAACCGCGATATTCAAGACGACGCAGACCTTCGATCAAGGGATGTGAAGCAGATTGTGGCCCTGTGTAACCCACAATTCCGCACATCTCATTTACTCCAGTTCGTTTTTAACTGTATTTGCAAGGTGCTGAGCAACTTCTTGCGCAAGGCTATCACTGGCAGCTTCAACCATGACTCTAACTAGGGGTTCAGTTCCAGATGCACGCAATAAAACTCGACCAGAATCACCTAAGCGATCCTCGGCTGATTTCACCGCTGCTGCAATAACCAAATTTCCTGGCAACTTATCTTTGGCAACATCTTTGACGTTAATCAAAACCTGTGGGAATCGCACCATTGTTGCGGCAAGCTCTTGCAGAGTTTTTCCTGTGCGCACTACCTCTTGCATTAACTGCAGCGCGGTTAACAATCCATCACCAGTATTGGCTAGTTGGCGCATGATGACATGTCCAGATTGTTCTCCGCCTAATGAATAATCATTAGCGATCATATTTTCCAAAACATATCGATCGCCAACCGGAGTTGTCACAACATTGATTGCTGCATCCTTCATAGCGTGCATAAATCCTAGGTTGCTCATAACGGTGCCAACAACGGTGTCAGATTTCAAAACTCCACGAGCTTTAAAGCCACGAGCCAATATTGTAAGAATGTGATCGCCATCAATTTCATTTCCTGCGGCATCAATTGCTAAGCAACGATCAGCATCACCATCGTGAGCGATACCTAGATCTGCGCCTTCTTTAAGAACCGCTGAACGAAGTTGATGCAGATGGGTTGATCCGCAATCATCATTGATGTTCCAACCATCGGGCTGGTTAAAGATTGCAATTACTTCAGCGCCGGCTCGTCGATAAGCTTCTGGTGCAACAAAAGAAGCTGCTCCGTTTGCACAATCAACAACAACCTTTAATCCTTTAAGTGGTGTTTCGACAGATGCCAACAAATGCTTGAGATAGCGCTCGGCTGCTGTGTCATCATTAATTGCTCGTCCAACTTTGCGACCTACTGGGCGCTCCCAATCTTCACCCATTCGGGCTTCGATTCGAGCTTCAATTGCATCATCTAATTTTCCGCCACCGCGTGCGAACAACTTAATTCCATTATCTGGCATTGGATTATGGGATGCAGAAATCATGACACCTAGATCGCACTTTGATTCAGCAACAAGGTGGGCAATTGCAGGTGTAGGAAGAACGCCTACGCGATACACGTTGATTCCGGCACTTGTTAAACCAGCAACTACTGCGGCTTCTAGAAACTCACCCGATGCGCGTGAATCCTGGCCAACTATTGCGGTTGGTTGGTGGTCTTTATTTGAGGAGCTTTCGACCAATATGTGCGCAGCGGCGACAGAAACATCTAATGCAAGTTCTGCGGTGAGATCACGATTGGCTAAGCCACGGATTCCATCGGTGCCAAAAAGCGCCATTGGAACTCCTTTGGTAAAAGTGAATTAACGCTTTGAGTATTGAGAACGCTTACGTGCCTTCTTAAGGCCGTACTTCTTG
>ENA-ORFA01000665-ORFA01000665.1-marine-metagenome-genome-assembly--contig:-NODE-665-length-14303-cov-10.222691_pt1 | contig 14303 bp, 16 predicted proteins | sample MGYA00248621_ERZ508587 | MGnify/ENA primary metagenome ERZ508587 (study PRJEB26250, sample SAMN06266239) | marine metagenome | isolation source: Columbia River Estuary | place: USA:Columbia River... | reverse complement strand
TATAGAGATTGTCTTTAAATAGCGAATGCTTGTATTGTAAAATTAATTAATAATATTTTTAGCTGTTTATAACCTTCAATAGTGCTATGATTCTTTGTATTTCATCTGATGAAATACCTGCTAATGCTAACTTCATTATTTTGTCATTTATATCTACATTTGATTCTTGGATGCATTTTGGAGGAGTTTCTTCTTTAATTTCTTCTTTAATTTCTTCTTGTACCTTCCCAAGGTATGTAGAGTGTTCTTGTGCATAACTATGTCCCCTCTTTTGTGCTGCGTCATATTGGTCTTGTCTTGAACCTCCATTTTTAATTATCTGGGTTTGGTCTTCTGTTGAAATTCCTTTTCTGAATGCATTGGTTTGTACCGGATGACCAATGTGGTCTTCGCTTATCTTTCTGAGGTATTTACTAAATGTATCATTTCTTTTCTCGAATGTATTTGATGATGTCTCAAATAGATATTTGTTATTCTTCATTGTTGGGATGTATTCTTTAATGAGTTCTCTTGTTTCATCTGATAATGTGAATTTCCGTGGCCTCTTTGTTTTATTATCTGCTTCTGTGCTAAATTCACCAGTTTCAATTGTGTAAAGTGATGGAGCTAGTTGTATTTCATCTTCTGTACAGTATTCTCTAATCATTGTATTGGCCCAATCTCTTCTAAGGGAATTAAATGAACTGTCTGTATGGATTGATAACCATACTCTCGCCTTTAAATTCTTGATATTTTTTAGTTTGTTTCTTATCTTCGTAGTATCTATTACAGTGTCATCAAATACTTTTGGTGTATAAGGCTCCTTTCCGGGACATTCTATCTTGTAATATGTGCAGAAGCCATATATTTTTGCTAGATAGTATGGACTTTTATAATTTTTTGCGATATACTCTTTTACTTCGTCTTGTCTTTTAGTGAATAGATTGATATAATCATCGGTATGGAATAATTCTTTGAATTTTGTAAAGGATTTGATATATTCCCTTTTTGTGGATGCTAAGAGTGGTCCACGTTTGGTGGAGTAATTATCGAGGAATTCTTGTAGTTGATTGTTCATTTATTCTTTAAAGGAGTTTTTAAATTCAGTTTTTGAATGTGGTTTATAAAATGAATTCTGGTACGTATACTTGTTGTAATGTCTGACTATATTAACGTATGTATATCTGACCCAGAGTCTGTAATGTTTTGTAGGAGATATCCGTCATTCTCAATTGAACGTTTGGTATCCGACTATGTAACAAGCGTTAATAAACTTGGGTTATGTGAGACAAGTGATTTTCAACAATACATCAAGGATACAATTGAATGTAATAATACTAGTCTTGTCAGAGATTTGCGAGAAACAACTAAAAGTGTTGTATCAGATGTTGTATCTAGTAAGATTGAAAGGATGTCTGACGTATTCACTTCACAATTGCGAAGTGTTCCAAATGACGTTATTGTAAACCAACTTGGAGTGGTAAATAGTAAGATGATTAACCTTGACTTGATAGTGACTAATTCTAACGGTGCTTTAAAAGAGTTATCTGAATCATTCACTGACTACCTTACTTCGTTTAAGACTGGTAGTGTTAAAGGGAGGAATACTGAACTGAAGACTATTATGCAATTGGACTCAGTATTCCCTAAACACGACGTTATACATGTCCCTAGTAGCAAGCAGAAGGGAAAGATGGATATCATATTGTCACTGGATGGATATCCCGATATTTCGATAGATACAAAGACATATACTAAATCAGTACCGAAAAGTGAGGTGTGCAAGTTTGAAGGAGATATTGCTTTGGGGGATACTCATGGGATTATGGTTTCGACTACTTCCAAGATTGCCGGTAAGCCTCATTTTACTATAGACATCATCAAAGGTAATGTTGCTGTGTATTTATCGAACGTAGGCTTGGATACTTCCTGTATTGAATTGGCTGTGGATATTATCTACAGTCTGCATAAAGTACTGGAAGGAAGGAATGGCGGAATTAGTAGTGACACTGTATTACGGATTGAGGACCTTATTAGGGAAGACCTTAAGCGATTGGATAAGATTAGGGAGTCTCTGAATGTATCTCTAGTTTGTGTCAAGGAGATGACTCTGAGTAGGATACTGGAATTGTTGAAGGTATAAGAAATTCAGCTTTGTCAAAACGATGTATTTAGTCTTCTACCGAGACCTTGGAAATTCTGTTAAAATTTAACCCATAATAGAGGCTATTTTCAACAAATTCCCAAAAGACTAAATACATCGTTTTGACAAAATCAAAAAGCTTCCCAGAAATGCCTTTGGTTGTAGCGCATTAAATTCATTGAAGTTTCTACGAATTATGCTCGTAGCGCCGTCTTAGAACTGAATGTAACCCTGTTTGTTCATAAAGTAGTATGCAATCATTACTACTGCGATTAAATTCGAATATGCGTGAATTTTTTCAGTTAGTGATGTTTCTCGCATTAACATATAGATATGAGAAATTACAATAATGATTATTCCAATGTAGTACGTTAATAGATGTCTGTCCATTACAATGTAATACTAAGTGGAAATACAACTAATGGAATTATAATACAGAGTTCGAGTATACAATTGGATGCACCAAATACCTATATACCTCAAGGAGACACTCTTAATTTTGGAACCAATGGAAGTATCATTTCCACAAGTGGAAAATTAACCATTTCGAGTCTAGCAGAAACTCGATTAATAGGTCCATTGCTGAGTGTAAATACGTCAAATGTATCATTTAGTGACCCTATTCTAACAATAGCAAATTACACTCAGACACTTTCCGACCCAACTGATAGAGGAATAGAATTCCCATACACCGATTCATCTGGTGGAACAAAACTTGGATGGTTTGGATACAAGAGAACTCTGGATGCATTCACGTTTATACCCAATGCCACAAACAACGCAGAAGTCATCTCAGGGTCTTCTGGTAACGTATTCTACAGTGGTCTAGTTGTTAATAATATATCCATAACTGGAGGAAGTTTCAATGCAGGATGCGGGGACATTCTCAATGTAAATACTCTAACAGGATGCCATGGAACTATAAATATAATGGGGACAGACAATGTAAACATTTCTGCAGACAACATACTCTTACTTCCAGGTAATAATGTACTGTTGCCACTAAACAAACCGCTTTTATTTGGAAGTAATGGGTCGTACATCACTGGAAGTACGAATGGTCTCTCTATTGATTCGAACAAGACTTTTCTAAATTCAGCTAGTACAATAATTCCCATAAGTAGTACTCTTTCATTTGGTACATCTGCTTCTTCATCATTGTCAAGCAATACTAATGGAGTACTGAATGTTATTTCTACAAATTCGATAAACATCAGTTCTGGAAATGTGTATATTCCTCCGAATACAGGTATAAATCTTGGAAGTACAAGTAATGTGATTTCTGGAAATACAAATGGAATACTTGTAGTTTCAAGTAAAATCATAGAGAATGTATCTGGAGAAATAAATCTAAATTCACTAGTAACTAGGACAAATACACTTGCATTTGGACAGAGTAACAACACAACAAACAGTATATTGGCTAGTGCTGGTAATATGACATTGTTTGGGTCTGGGACAAATAATATCGTATTCAAAAATTTCACAAGTCTATTTGTTCCTGATTACACAAGTATTACTTTTGATACGTCAGCGAGTTTGGTAAATTCTACCAGTGGGATAAATTTAACAACTGTATCTGGATTGAATATAACAAACTCCTCAGGAAATGTAAATGTAAGCACTGGAAACTCGTTCAATATCGAAGGCACTACAACCAACATTAACTCTGTCAACACTACATTCCGTGACCCAATACTTACATTATCTAATGTAACAACTACAACAAATGACCTCAAAGATAGAGGTATAGAATACAATTATGTCCAGTCAGGGACAACAACTGCAAGTTTAGGATGGTTTGGATACAAGAATTCCACGGATAGACTTACATTCTACTCTAAAGCAGTAAATAATGGAGAAATTATATCTGGAACTCTTGGTACAATAGAGGTAGGAAATATTATTATAAGTAACAATTTTGCTATAAACAATATAGACTTGAATTGTGGTACCATAGCGAATTTGAATACAATAATTGGATGCAGTGGAATTCTAAATGTTGTAGCACCAAATGGTGTATACATTACTTCTGGAAATACATACGTCTCTGGAGAAGTGAATGCAAACAGTTTCATACTCTCTCAGACTTCAGGAATGAGTATTACTGGAAATACAAGTGGTGTAGTTACATTGAATGCACCTAGAACAATTATTAATGGAGACCTACAGGTAAATGGTACTACTTCAAATGTATACAGCACTGTTACAAATATTCAAGACCCAATTATTAGTATAGGAGGAGTAACTGGTCCATTGCTCAATGACTCTAAAGATAGAGGTATAGAATTCAAATACTACACTACAGCAACAAAGACTGGGTTCTTTGGATACAAGAATTCACTTGATAGATTTGTAGTGATAAAGGATGGAGCCAATACAAACGAAGTATTCTCTGGAGCATTCTCTGACATTCAGGTCGGTAACTTGTACACTGGAACAAACATTTACGGACCTACAAGTATAAGTAACACTATTGGAAATCTAGACCTTTCTCCGTCAGGATACACTAATATAATTGGTAAATTGTACTTTGATGGTACAAACAATATATACAATACGAATGGAAATCTACAGATAAACTCGAGCACGACGATTTTGAATAGTTCCATTATCCAGTTTGGTAGTAACGTTACCATCTCCAATTCTTCTGGAAGTCTTGTAGTCGACAATTCTGGTGGAGGATTTACATTCAATCAAAGTAGTGGAAATTTTGTGATAAACAACTCATCTGGAAGTACTCTAATTAATTCTAACTCACTAATCGTACCGACTGGGTCATACATCGGATTTGGAGACACTAAAAACAGTGCCTTTAGTGATGGCTCAGAGCTGTATCTTTATGGATACCAAGGAGTAAACATTTCACCAGACTTGACAGTATCTGGTGATGTATATATTGGAGGAACTCTTCACGTTGCCAACTTTCAGTCTGATTCGGATTTAAACAAGTACATACTTCCACTTGGAACTGAACAGAGACTTATAATTTCAGACGTTTCAAATAGTTCAACTAGTGGGGTATTGAGTATCACAACAACATCTACTCACTTTTTTGTACCTGGTGACTCGGTCACCATACGAAACACTACAAGTGACCCTGTAATTGATGGAGCGTACACTGTTAATACAATTATAGATTCAGATACATTTACTATTGCGCACTCTGATTTAATTGCTTCTGGAAGTATTGGCGTAGTTGCGAGCGTATTGACATATGACCACGCAAAGGATGTTGGTATACAAGTAAATTTCTGGTCTACAAAGAATGCAACAAGTGCTACATCTGGAAGTATAAACTACGAAACTGGGTTCTTTGGCTTCAAAAAATCCCTAGAAAGAATGGTGTATTATCACGACGCAACTATATCTAATAATGTAGTTGTAGCTGGAAATTTAGGAGATATACAAGTATCAAAGGTACTTACTAGTAATATCTCTGGTTTCATTCTAGATGGAGCCATTACAGCAGGAAGTAATAACATTTCCGGAACAAGTTTTACAATCGGTGGTGGGTCTGTAAATAACACTCCGGTCGGTGCTACCACTGCCGCTACAGGTAGATTTACTACTCTAACAAATACTATTTCGGCTACGTTGACTGCAGCTAGAATGAGTACTACATTAGCTTATACCCCTGATAGATTTACGGTAAGTTCTGGAACTCCGACTGGAAGTCCTAGTTCATCTACTACAGTGACATTCATCAGTGTTTCTGGAGCGACTTTTACAGGAAGTGGTACAATGCCTACTACTGGACTTAGTGATGGACAATTAAAAGTACTTGTATGTAGTACAATGGGTACTAATTGTGTATATAATCTTGCGTTTCCGAGTGGGACGCTAGTCACTCCACGTCCATGTACCGGGCCAGCTACCTCACGTCTCGAATTCAAACGCGCTGGCCAGAGTATTCAGATAATTTGGGATGCAGTGGGCGGGTTCTGGACTCCTGTAAGCTCTGGTGTGTACGTACGTTAGACCACTCAAGCCATCTATAAAACTGAATTTCAAACGAAAATGGTTGAATACAACTAAAGCAATGAACAGAATCGCAAACAAAACAGCCAGACTTGAAGCATCCAGACAACGAGAAGAAGAAGCAAGAAGATTAGGAGAGGAAGCAAGGAAACAAAGAGAATTGGATGAAATTCTTCTAGACCTTGAAGAACAAGATGATGAAATTGACCAAGTAAACGATGGAAACGTATCAGTCATGATTAACAGACTCTACAATGAAGAAGAATCGGTAAATGCCGTTCTATTGGCCCCAACCCAATCTGGAAAGACTAGTGCGATTTTCTCAGCGACTTCCGAGTTCATTTCTCAAGGAGTATCTGTTATCATTTCAGTAGCCAACAATACTTGCCAAATTGAACAATTGGAAGATAGACTTGAAAAGTACTTGAGCCCATTAAATTGTCCAAAAATTTTTAGAGCTGGAATTCATGACTCTAAAATTCTGAGAGCTGCCAGGAAGAATGAACAATTCATCTTGCTGTGCATGGACAACTCTACCCAAGTAAAACGATTAGCAAAAATCATTTCAAAAGCAAAGGAATACATAGACGAATTGGCCTTGATTCACGATGAAGCAGATATTATCACTAAACACAAGAATGTTTCCGAAGTCACTCAAGGTCAAGCAGTATCACATCAACAATGGGTAAGATTCTTTAAAGAGACACAGACTGAGGAGATTAAATTGAATAGAGTTTTTGTGAGTGCTACACCAGAGAATTGTTTGATGCTCTACAAAGTAAAAGCAACAAACGTCTTGTCACTTGTAACACCAGCAAGCTACAGAGGATATAATGACATGATTTTCACTGAATCAAAGACAACTATTGAGCACTTTAAAAATATGCAAGAACAGGTCAAGAGAATAAAAACAGAAGGAACTTCAGAAATTATTTTGTATACTGCTGAGCGTACTATACAAAATCAACTTGTTACAATGAATAAATTAAGCAAGGTACTAGAGTGTGTTGTGAATACATACAATGGAGACGGAATAAATGTAAAATTTACAAGTAAAGAAGAATCCGATGATTTCGAACAAAAGATGAAGGGAGAAAGGTATAAAATTTTGGGTGAAAATACATACGAGTGTAACATTCAGATTGCAGATTTCTACACAATTCTCAAGGACATTGGAGTTAAATGCGTGGTAACTATTGGTAAGAATCTGATGGCAAGAGGAATCAGTTTTGTTTCAAAACACGAAGATGGGCCTCTTGCAGCTACAGTAATGATGTACTCTGCTACTAAAACAACACATGCAGTATGTATCTCACAAGCACTTGGAAGAGTTTGTGGAAGAGCAAGACCAGAATACAAGAGGTATATTTTTACAGACTCTACGACATGGAAGGTTTATTCAGACTACATACGAGACCAAGAGTTGTACAACAAACAGTTCTTGGTACCTTCAAACAATGAAACTCTTACAACTGATATTATTGATGCCACTCCTCTGATTGGTATCAAGAACTTGGACAGAAAGAATCTTGGATTGAGTTTCAAGACGACTTTACCTCCAAAATACACGGAGAGTGCTAGCGGATTTGACGGAGAGAAGGTAATCAAATGGATTACTGAAAAGAAATTGGTTGGGAGAATGATTGAATATCTTCATAGTCAAACTAGAGAAATTTCATTTGAAGAGTTCAAGGATGGTCTTGGATACGAGAAGAGCATGGAAGACTTTATGTCTAATACTAGAAATGGAAGAAGTATGAATACACAATATGGAAATCTATGGATTGTAAAAAATAACAAAATATCATTGGTTCCATCATTGAAGACATACTTGGACGCATACAAGTATTAAGTTGAGATAATGTTTGTGTAAATATGTAAATAGAAATTCAAGAATTAGCACCACGAGGTGCTTAACTTGCGTTTAGTAATTCCGTATTAGTAATTCGTTTACGTATTCTTTCCTTCCTTGACGGTATGCTTCATAATGCGTGATAGTATATCCTTTAAAGGCATCTCTAATTTGATTTGTATCTGCTTGTGTCATCAGCCATTTGACTCCATTTGAATCAAGAATTCCTACTTGATTTGCAAGCTCGTCTAAAAATTTTTGGTCTAATATTTCTCCTTTGTTGTAGTTGAATTGATAATTATGGTCTTCTATATATGGTGGGTCAAGGAATACAAAGTCACCATTTTTAGCCTTTTGTAGGATTACCTTGTAGTCATTGTTGTATATTTCCCCATTCTTTAGAAACTCGCTTGCCTTTGTAATCTTAGTGTAGTATGTTTCCTTAAGGAACGGATATGTATCAATGGATACATTTAATTCTAGATTACAAAACTTGAATTTGTCATTTCTTAGTATAACACCCATAAAAGAACAATACTTCATAAGAAGATACGTTATAGCTCTTTTAGTATTGTATTCCATTTCATCTATACCAAGTGTAATCTCCTTACAAGTAGTAGTCTTGACGTCTTTTGTCATTGGTTTGAATGACAAACCAAACTCTTTAAATTCACTTATAACTTCATCTGGATTGTCTCTTACAGTCCTCCAGACATTTATAAGGTCTTTATTCAAGTCGTTGATTATCCATTTCTCTGGTTCCAATTTTAAAAGTAAAGCGCCGCTTCCAACAAAAGGTTCAATGTATGTACCAGTGAATTCAGGTATGAGTGGAAGAATATGACGCAGATGCTGTGATTTATTTCCAGACCACTTTGTAAAAGTCTTCATATAGTATTCTGTTAAAAAAATATGACTAAATGACTTTATCGTTTTTTATTTCAAGATTGTAGGTATCAAGATTCCATGTATCGAAAGCGTAGCGAATAGAGCCATAAGAATGTCGTTTGTGTAATGAGCCCTGAGTAACATAATGAGTGTAGCGTTTATGAAATTCAAACTATAAAAGACTATAGATGTAATTGTATTGTATTTCCAACAAACAAGTGTAGCCACTAAGCCTGTCGCGAAATGTCCAGAGTATAACTTGTCGTAACATCCATACGTGATACTTGTCTTGTCACAGTTCTTTTGAGAAGGAAGTATGGTGCATATAATACATATACTTCTAATAAACAACATTATCAGCATTGTGTAAAATATTTCCTTATACTGTCTAGTAGAATACACAGCGTACAACAACATACATATTGATAGACAGTCGCTTATGAATTTCAATGGGTTGTTATTTAAATTTAATTTTTGTTGTGACATCTGATGAGGTTGCTGGAGATGACATTAAGGATTGTCTTAATGTCACCAATTAAAATAAATTTGAAATTGTTCTGATTTCAGAACAAATAAGTGTGGTTATGTAAAATTATTTAAACGTACTTCTACACCAGCTTTCATTGACACCTACTACTTCGAGGATGAAATGCATTGATGCACCTAGAATGAATGCTCCTAGTAACATTGAGTTAAAATGAGGAAGATGAGTCCATGGAAACTCTCTGGCTACTATTCTGTATACAAAGAATTCTAATACAATGGTAAATATACCTACGGCAATCATTTCGAGTAGTAGTGCTGTTCGCATTTGATATACGATTAGAATAAATAAGTACAAAATGGTAATCGTAATGAATTTAATTAGTATGTATTCTGAATTTAACGTGTATTATTGAATTCATTGAAAGATTACTGAATTTAAAGTGCTACTACCAGAGTCATTTCTGGGAAGCTTTTCGATTTTGTCAAAACGATGTATTTAGTCTTTTGGGAATTTGTTGAAAATAGCCTCTAATATGGGTTAAATATTCTCGGAATTTTCAAGGTCTATGTGGAAGACTAAATACATCGTTTTTACCAAAACTGAATTTTCGTTAGTATGTATTTAGTATTATGAATTTGTTTATACTTAGTCTAGACCCTGTTGAAGCAGCCAATGACCAATGTGATAAACATGTCGTCAAGATGGTAACTGAGACTGCCCAGATACTTTGCACTGTATTACAAAGTATGGGGGTTACTCATCGCTTGCTCTATAGACAGACTCATACCAAACACCCTGTGGTGTTGTGGGTTGCAGAGTCTAGGGAAAATTACAATTGGACTATTGTTCACGGACTCGCTTTGGCTGCTGAGTACCACTCTCGGTATGGTAGACCGCACAAGTCTGAGCGTGTTATTTGGCTTGCTAAGAGTCTTGGTGACTCACTAGAGTTTAAATCAGACTCTTTTACTACACCTGAGGCTTGTATGCCAGGATACTGTAAGGTTGAGGGTGACATCGTAGCTAGTTACAGACGGTTTTATAAACTAGAGAAACGTCGGTTTGCCAAGTGGGCGTACTGTAAAGAGCCTGATTGGTGGTTGGGCTAAACTGAAGTTTGGCGTGTATTGAGGCTCACGTCCACCTTTGGACGCCCACTCGGAAAGTGAATTTTGGACGCCCACTGTTACTACGTCCACCTTTGGACACCCACTCGGAAAGTGAATTTTGGACGCCCACTGTTACTACGTCCACCTTTGGACACCCACTCGAAAATGAACACTTCTAAAATATACTTAGCCCGCGCCCTATGGGATTGGGGTGCGTAAAAAAAAACTGAATTTTAATTTTTGAATACTGAGAAAAATGTACTTGGGAGAAGCAATTGAAGCGTATTATCGAAATCCATCAAAAGAATCGCATTTAGACGTCCTGTCTATGTTTTATCTACGAAATCTTTGGTACTGTGACCAGGATTTTCAGAGAGCTTGTCGTTTTGCCACTAGTAGGATTAGTTTGAATTGGATTCATTATGACGCTCATTTTGGTAGGAGGATTTCTACAAGGTCCTTGTGGATGTATTACAATTCTATTCGTGGAGATAACCGTAATGTTCGTTTTGCAAAATGGGTTATAAGTAGACACCCTAACTTTATCAACAAGATGTCTATTAGATACATTGTAAATTGATTGGTCGGGGCGCCCTTGGGGATTGGGGTGCGTAATAAACTTTTGAATACTGAGAAATGAACTTTCCAAAACCTACCGAATCGCAAATTAGAGCCTTTTTGAGTCCAAAGAAGGCTGTATCAAGGAAAATTCCAGATGATGCTTGGTTGATTGATAAGATGGCGTGCTCATCTGATTTTACCAAGATTAAAATGTATGATTACATGTGGATAAAATTGTATAATTAGATACTGGGCGCCCCTTGGGGATTGGGGTGCGTAAATAAAACTGAATTTTAACTTTTGAATACTGAGAAAAATGTTTCCAAAGCTTATGAAAAAACAACAAACTACTATCGCCACTTTGATGATTGAGCAAGCTCAAAGTACTGACTTTTTAGAATTTATCGCTGATGATGAGTCTTATGTTAATATGGTCGCCTTTTTCAAAGCTCACCCTGATGATGAAGACTTTGACATATTTAATGGTTTGCATGCTGAGATTGATGGAAAGAAGGCTAAGAAGGTTGTTAAACAGGAGTCTGAATCAGAAACTGAAAAGAAGGTATCTGTAAAGAAGGCTGAATCAGAAACTGATGATGCTGAAAAGAAGGTATCTGTCAAGGAGTCTGAATCAGAAGACTCTGATGATGCTGAAAAGAAGGTATCTGTAAAGAAGGCTGTTAAGCAGGCTGATAGCGTGGACTCTTTGACTAAAGAAATGGAAAAAATGGATATTGAAGGCGGATTCACTTTGTATGACATGAAGAAGCCTATGGAGATGCCTGAAATTGGTCTGATTGGTGTAACTACTTTACAATTGACTAGGCTTTTTGGTAAACCAGAAGAATCTGATGACCCAGAAGAGGATGGTTTTAGATTTATTTATACAGTCAAGTTGAAGGGTAAGGTTTACGAGATTTATGACAGACAAGATGAGGAGGATTCTTGGGACCAAATTGACAAGATTGAATGGTATGCAAGCTCTAAGGGAAGCATGGCGGCTTTGCGAGCTGCATTTGGAGTCAGAATTCCTTATGATGCTGATGATTTTAAAGACTTGACGACGAAAGTTGAGATTACTACTGAGATGTTGGAAAATAAGGGGGAGATGATGAAGAATGAATGTAGTGATGGCGAATGGTCAAGGGGATTTTATTTTGATATTGGTAAAAAGGTTTACTTTGTACATGACTTGGGAGATTGTGATGGAGTGTTTGATTCCGATGATGACATTGAATGGTTTGTCAAGGGTAATGGAGCTGTGGCGACTTTGATTAAATTCTTGAAGGCTTAAGTTGAAGAATGCCCTCTGGCCCCGAAAGGGGTTGGGGGTGCGTAAACTGAATTTAGAAATATACATATGGAAGATTTGACTGAACGAATTGATGAGATTAGTCTTAGTGGAGACTCTTTGAGTGACCTTGTAGAAAGGATGGACAAGTTGAAGACTGTTTCGCCTCAAGAGGAGTTTAATTTGTTGGTTGCTGCAATTAATAGGGATGGATATACTGTTGAGGATTGGAAACAGGATTGTGTACGGTATCGCCGGTATAATGCCACTATGAGACTTGGGGAGGATGACTATTTAGTCCTTGTGTGGATTCGAGACTTTCTCGATTGCAAGTATGGGACTTTGGAGTTTTATAAGAGTGTTTCTAGGCGAATTGATAATTATATGTGGAATAATTGTTGAAGGTTGATTGGTCGGGACACCCACACGGGTGCGTAAATTGAATTGATGGACGACATTGACGGTATTACATTGGAATGTGGATTTTGTGGTTGTTTATTTAGTGAACTTTTTGATTATCGTGGGGTTGGAGTGTGTTTTGAATGCTCGGAGGATTCTTTCTCGGAGTTGGGTGTGGAAGTCTATTGTTCTTGCTGTTATCTTGAATGCACTGAAAGGTGTTCGCTTTGTGCTTGTTGTGGAATGATTGTTTGTTGGGGATGCTTGGACGGGGAGGGGGATGGAAGATGCAGGGAATGCTTTGTTGACTTGGGAAACTGGAGTTTTGGGGAATATGTTGTGTGTGTTGGTGAGATTGCTGCGGCGGCTTGATTTGTTGGTTGATTTTGATTTGTTATAGGGTTGGGGATTGAGGTGCGTTGGGGATTGAGGTGCGTTGGGGATTGAGGTGCGTTGGGGGTGGGTTGTTTGGGTGGGTTACATATTCTATCAGAAATTTAACTTTTCAACATACATGTTCCATCAGAGCATGACTTTTGAATGGAATCCATATTTGTGTCACATACTTCAAGATATAGTCCCACGATTCTACCGATGAATAACAATATTATCATGTCTTTGTTTACTCCAAACATTCTCCCTATTTCGTGAACTATTATATAAAATATGACGAATTTGATGAACAGAATTAGGTCATAATGAGTATGACAATTAAAGTCTTTTGCCAAATATTTAGCGTTTTTTACAGAAATGTATAACGTAGCAAATATAATTCCTTGGAATAAAAGGTTCATAAAAGAATATTCGGGCATCTATTACTTGCATACAAAAAAATTACACACTCGAATCATTTGTATAGTATTCATAACCATTTACGCAATACAAATAGGGTAATCAATATTACCAAGACGTACACTGTATTCTTATGTTTATTGTACACTTTACATACTCTTTTAGTTTCTCCAGTAATCCAAGACATTTCAAAATCATGAATAGCGATAGTATTATCAGAAATCTTTACTGGTTCGAATGTGTCTTCAGAGAATACATGTACGTAATTGTATTCGCTTAATGCATGTACATTATTGCTAAAAATCCATGGTCCAGTTGTCTTTGAAATGTATGTAAAGCTATCAAGGTCCTCTGACTCTACAAGGATTCTTTCAATACAGTCTTCTATCATAGTCTTTACTATCTTGTTTCCCTTATTACAAACTACTATCGCATTATTATACATTACATTTTTGGTACCCTGAGTTATTAATCGTTCGATTATGTTAATCTTTGACAATACAGATACACCCAAGACTTCTTCTTTATTATTTACAAAAAGAATAATGTTTCCCTCCGCCGCGGCGGAAGGGGGATAAAGGGGGAGGAAGTTGGAATAACAAAAATTAATCAAATTTAATATCAAAAGGCAAGCGCATTTGAATTCCCATTCTGTTTTCAATCTTTTTAATTTCGTTGTAGTAGCTTACTAATTCTGCTGGAAGACCGGTAGAATTTATTTTCATTTCCGACTCCTCTGCTTCCTCATTTATTAAATCTATTAAAAAGGCAAATTCAAAAAATAACTACTCGCGGTTTTCAAAGCAAAATGTTCCTTCGAA
>ENA-ORFA01000661-ORFA01000661.1-marine-metagenome-genome-assembly--contig:-NODE-661-length-14353-cov-3.343584_pt1 | contig 14353 bp, 11 predicted proteins | sample MGYA00248621_ERZ508587 | MGnify/ENA primary metagenome ERZ508587 (study PRJEB26250, sample SAMN06266239) | marine metagenome | isolation source: Columbia River Estuary | place: USA:Columbia River Estuary... | reverse complement strand
TCTCGAATGTCGTCAATGGCAGCAGTTGCAGGAGCCCACACCTCGTCCAGCGATGTGACGTCCTGACTATGAGTCCCTTCGTCAAACAAACTCAATTGTGCCTCGGGTTCTGCAAAGTTGCGAGTCGAGATGCCTACCAGTCGCACACCTCGAGCCACTTCAACATCAATCAATAAGCCTTCGACCATCTGCATCATCGCTTGCGCGCTCGTTATCGGCGTTGGGCTTGTATTCGATCGCGTAATCGACACGAAATCTGAATACTTAATTTTGACCGTGCAGGTTCGCGGTGCAAGTCCTTCGTCACGGCATCTCCTGGCAACCAGATCTGACATTCGCACAAGATGTCGACGCACGGATTCGATATCAAATATGTCGTTACTAAAAGTTTCTTCATGGCCGATCGACTTCGAGTCAGAGTTTGGCTCCACTTCCCGTTCATCAATGCCATTCGCGAGCTGATGCAGGTGCATTGCATGGGCATCTCCCAACAGATGTTTCAAGATCTGCAGATCAATGACAGCCAATTCGGCAACAGTCTTGATGCTCACGCTTTGCAGTTTCGCAAGTGTTGCCGGACCAACACCCCACAGTGCTTCAACCTTGAGGCCATGAATAAATTCTTGTTCCTTGCCACTCTCTACTTGCACGACACCACGTCCAGGTCGCACACTCACGTGATCGGCGATTGGCTTTGCTGTCTTTGATGCCAACTTGGCAACGAATTTGCTCGTTGCTACACCCACACTGCACACCAAACCCACCTCATCCAAGACCCGTTTTCGAATCGCTTCAGCAATTGCCACTCCATCGCCAAGTAATCGTTGGGCTCCGGTCACATCCAAAAAAGCTTCGTCGAGAGATAACCCTTCAACAAGCGGCGTGAAGTCTCGAAAAATGTCAAACACTTGCGAACTCACCTGCACATAGAGATCCATGTCACCGGGCAAAAAAATTGCATCAGGACACAATCTGCGTGCCCGCACCGATGGCATCGCCGAAAACACGCCGTACCTCCGTGCCTCATACGACGCGGCTGCAACCACACCTCGCTTCCCATCACCCCCGACAACAACTGGCTTACCCCGCAGTTCGGGACGTTCGCGCAATTCCACCGCCACATAAAACATGTCCATATCAACATGCAGAATTGTTCGGGCTGGTTTCACGACAACAACTACGCTAATCGGGTGCCGCAAACCCCGAACGACAAGCGCACTCTGTCTGCGCTTCCATCACCTCGCGCCAGAGCTATCGCATTCGCTGGAGTGCTGATCGCAGGTGCCGCAGGAGCCGCAATCGGATACTCGCTTGTTGATTTGCAGTGCGATGGAGAATGTTCCGTTGGTACCGGCATTGGTCTCTTACTCGGAGCAGTTGTCGGCGCAATCGGCATGGCAATCGTCAGCGTATTAGTGCTGCGTGCAGTTGGAGAATGGCGCGAACTTGCCGACAACTAATCAACTCGCATCTCAACTTCTGCATGTTGCAACCACGTTGGCCAAACAAGCCGGAGACATGGCGCTCGATGGACGCCGCAATGGTCTTAAACATGTTCAAACCAAGTCGACTGCAACAGACATGGTGACCGAGTTTGACAAAGCATCTGAAGTACTGATCGTGCAAGGGCTTGAATCAATGCGACCAGATGATGCGATCATCGGCGAAGAGGGTGCAAGTCGTTCGGGCACAACAGGTATCACGTGGCACATCGACCCAATCGACGGCACAACCAACTTCTTTTACGACTTACCAACATGGGCAGTGTCGATTGGGGCGGTAGACGAACATGGATCGCTTGCGGGCGCCGTATATATCCCTGCTTTGAACGAAATGTTTACTGCAGTTCGTGGTGGTGGAGCATTTTGTAACGGCGAGCCAATCCGCTGCAATCCGCTCGATGACATTTCCAAAGCACTTGTCTGCACAGGTTTTAGTTACTTAGCCGAACACCGCACGGTGCAGGCCACCAGAGTTTCAAAGTTCATTCATCAAGTTCGCGACATCCGACGCTTCGGAGCGGCATCAATAGATATGTGTTTCGTCGCCTGTGGCAGGTTCGATGCATACTTCGAAGAAAACCTCCACTCGTGGGACATCGCTGCTGGCGATCTGATCGCCCGCGAAGCAGGATGCCAAACGGGAGACTTTGCAGGCAACACATTGCATCCTGCACAAGTATTGGTCTCCAATCCCAACATATTCAGCCAACTCGGCAATCTCATTTTGACTTCCAGCACCCCGGATCGGTAAGGATTAAGACCATGGCGATTCGAGTCTTAACTGTCGAGGACGATGAACGCATCAGAGCTTCGGTCAAACTTGCCCTCGAAGACGAAGGCTGGATCGTTGACGAGGCCCCTACAGGTGAAGACGCGATTGCAATCTTTCAAAGTACTCCTGCCGATGTCGTACTGATTGACATCATGCTTCCTGGCATCGATGGTTTTGAACTCTGTCGCACGATTCGCAAATTGAGTGATGTCCCAATCGTTATGGTCACTGCACGGGTAGACACGCATGATGTTGTTGCAGGACTCGAGGCTGGCGCAGACGATTACCTCACCAAACCTTTTGCACCGAAAGAACTCTCGGCGCGCATTCGTGCACTATTGCGACGTGTTCGTCCGTCAGCACCAGGACATTCAAAACTTGTGTTCGGAAATCTCGAAATTATTCCCGACGAAGGCAAGGTAACGCTCGGTGGCAAAGATGTGCCACTGACTAAAACCGAGTTTCGTTTGCTATGCGAATTAGCCCACGATCCAAACGGTGTGTTCAGCCGCGAGGTATTGCTCGACAAGGTTTGGGGTCACGGATATTTTGGTGATGGACGCTTGGTTGACGTTCACATTCGCCGCCTGCGGATGAAAGTTGAAGTAGATCCTGCTGAACCAACACATGTAGTGACAGTTCGCGGGCTCGGCTATCGCCTGCAGTCGTGACATTCACACAGCCAACAACACGACCGCCCCGTTACCGGCGCACACGAGCCCGCCGAATCATTCGCAACACAGCACAGGCTCTGCTACCTCGTCGCATTGGCTTGCGCCACCGAATCCTCATCTCTTTCGGTGCTGGCGCAATGATCCTTTCGGCTGTCTTGGCGATCACCACATACGGTTTTACGCGCAGCAGTTTTGTCCAGCAACGCGAAACCGCCGAGATCAATCAAGCGTTTGCCAACGCCAAGCGTGTGCAGACCGACTTACTTGCTAACCCCGAGGATGTCATTGGCGCACTCGAACAGTTTGGTTCTGCACAGCGGTTGCTCTTCAGCGGCGGAGTGTGGACAAGCAACTCAAGAGGTTTTACGCAGGCAGATGTTCCGACAGCACTAAAAACTCGAGTGGTCACAAACCTCAAAGCTGCACACATGATCATTGATCACGGTGTAAACGCTGCGCTTATTGTCGGTATTCCGCTCGAGCAAACCAATGCTTTTTATTTTGAGCTTGAAAGTCTTCGCCAGACCGAAGATGCACTACGCAGCGTCTTTATCGCTCTCATGCTTTCGGGTGCCATCACTACCGCTGTCGGTATTGGTCTCGGACTCCTTGTATCAGGACGCACGGTTCGCCCACTCGTACAAGCCGCTCAAGCAGCCAGCGCAATTGCCGAAGGGCGATTTGATACCAGACTAGAAACAACCCAAGATCGGGATCTGGAGATGCTCACAACTGCGTTTAACGACATGGTTGCAACGCTGCAAACGCGTGTGGAGCGCGATGCGCGATTTACATCCGATGTCAGTCATGAATTGAGATCGCCACTCATGACACTCGCAGCCTCGGCTCAAGTCATGCATTCGCGCCGCGATGAACTTCCCGAACGATCCCAAGCCGCTCTCGACTTGCTCATTGGTGACGTCACTCGCTTTCAGGGCCTTGTTGAAGATTTGCTCGAGATCTCACGCTTTGATGCTGGCGCAATTCGGCTCATCAATGAACCGCTTGCGCTCCTCGAATTTGTTCGCCAGGCCATAGCAGTGAGTTCGCTCCCCCGCACCGATGTGATCTTCGCAGCAGAAACTGATCAGATACTGGTGCAAGGCGATAAGCGCAGACTCGCTCGCGTATTTGCCAACCTGATCGACAACGCCCGCATTCATAGTGGTGGCAAACCGAAGATCATCATTCAGTTTGCCGATGATGATCCCACCAAGTCACATGTGTGGGTGATCGTCGAAGATGATGGGGGTGGCTTGATCGACGGTGAAGAAGAAAAGATTTTTGAGCGCTTCTCGCGTGGAGGGTCTGCGGGGCAACGCGCTGGGTCTGAAGGAGCAGGACTTGGTCTTGCACTTGCAGCCGAACATGTTGCGCTGCACTCAGGAAGTATCTGGGCCGAAAATAGGCATGACGGCATTCGTGGTGCGAGGTTTATTGTTGAACTTGAGATCTTTGTGCAAAATCTGCCAGCCTTAGGCGCACAAAGAGACGCAGAGACAATCTCATGAAATCGCGCATCAACTTCGTTCTTGGCATCATTTTCATTGTTACCACGACGCTTTCGTCTTGCGGTGTTCACACCGATCAATTTCCGCGTGATATCGACCCATCGCGTCAAACAGAGTTGAACGGCAAATAGATCGATGAGTGTTGTGATCGCTATCGATGCCGGAACTACCGGCGTTCGCTCACGCGCGATATTCACCGATGGTCGTGCATCGGTCTCGAGTTACGTTGAGTTTCCCCAATACTTTCCGCAACCTGGATGGGTCGAACACGACGCACTAGAAATATTGTTCGCTGTTCGCCAAACGCTGAGCGCCGTAATTGCCCAACTTGCCACCCTGCCCGATGCCAACATCGTCACGATCGGAATTACTAATCAGCGCGAAACGATCGTGGCGTGGGACAAATCAACTGGAGTTCCTTTTGGTCGAGCAATCGTTTGGCAAGACCGTCGCACCGCCGAGAGATGCACCGAGTTGTTGCCAATGCTTGCAACAGTCCGATCTATCACGGGTCTCGTCCTAGATCCGTATTTTTCTGGTTCCAAAGTGCAATGGATGATGAGGAGTGGTCAGGCTCCTCGTTCGGCCGACCTTGCTGTTGGCACCATCGATTCTTGGATTATCTGGAATCTCACCGGAGCAAAATCCTTTGTCACCGACCCATCCAATGCAAGTCGCACCATGTTGTTCGATATCAACAACATGCACTGGAGCGAGCAAATGTGCGACACCTTTGATGTGCCGCTCGCTTCACTACCGACCGTTGTTCCGTCCAGTGGTAGGTGCGGTGTTACGCAGAGCTACAAAAACACAAATGACAAAACCAACACAACTGAGATCACTATCCCCGGCGGCATACCGATCTCGGGCATCGCCGGCGATCAACAAGCCGCTCTGTTTGGTCAAGCATGTTTCGATGTTGGTAGCAGCAAGAACACATACGGCACGGGCAGTTTTGTTCTGATGAATGTGGGAACTGAGTGCCCACCCCCAACCGATGGCATGCTCACCACCGTTGCGTGGGACCTTGGGTCGAGCAAACCAACCTATGCGCTCGAAGGTTCCATCTTTGTAACCGGAAGTGCAATCCAATGGCTTCGTGATGGACTCAACATCATTAACAATGCCGCACAGGTCGGACCACTTGTAGCATCGGTTGCAGACAGCGGCGGAGTTGTTGTCGTGCCGGCATTTACCGGTCTTGGCAGTCCGTGGTGGGACCCATATGCGCGAGGCATCATCTGCGGCATTACCCGCGGCACTTCCCGCGCACACATCGCTCGTGCTGTTGTCCAATCAATGACTTTTCAAACTCGCGATGTTGTCGAGGCAATGGTCCAAGCAACAGGAGTTCCTCTCGTCGACATGCGAGTCGATGGCGGTGCAGCCGTCATGGACATGATGTTGCAGATGCAAGCCGACCAACTCGGAGTCACCGTAGTACGACCAAAAGATTTGGAGACGACAGCGCTCGGTGCCGCCTACTTGGCAGGTTTAGCCGAAGGAGTCTGGCCAACGCTGCAGTCAATCACCAAGTCGTGGCAACTCGACCGCACGTTCACGCCAGAACCGACGTCAACAACTGCGAGCGAATATGCACTCTGGAGTCGCGCTGTGCAACGCAGTCTCAGTTGGGTGAAAGACTCTCACTGATTCGTTGCGAGATACGTTCGGCCATCATCACAACAGGAAGATGTGTGTTGCCGGTAGGTAAGTCAGGAAAAATTGAGGCATCACAAACCCACACTTGGCTATAACCAATTACTTTGCCACTCGTGTCCACTACCGCATCTTCGTCCGAGACTGCACCCATCTTGCTCGAGCATCCAATATGCGAATACGACCCAACGTTGTTGAGCAACCAACCCTGCATGTCGTCGGTTGTTAGTTCATTGCCCACCGAGTGAGCCACGCCAGTGAATGTTCGACCCTCAATCATGGTTGCGAGCATCAATGTTGCTTCCGTCATTGCGCGCATATCGCGCTCATCGCTCAGCAAGTCGAGATCAATCTTTGAGTCTGTGATGCTGCCCGTCGAGTACACGCGCATCACTGCTGCAAACATTGCTCCATGCATGTTGTCGTGTGCAGTTGTGTGATTGAGAGGTAGCAAATGGATGTCACCTTGTGTGGATTGGCTGTTCTCAAAGTGCTTGCCAGTAGTCGTTGATGTGGTTCGCAGCAACGTGGAGACCGCGTATTGCGCCTTACTTGGCTCCTTCAGCGCAAGAGTAAATGCAACTGCGGGATGATCCTTTACACCCTGCCCAATGCCACTTCGCTGAATCTTGGTGCGCAATAAAATCTGCGGAGTTGCAATGGCCCCCGCGCACACCACCACGGCATCGGCATCAATATCACTGCCGTCTGCCAAGCGAACTCCTAACACATCATTTCCACTCATATTTAGTCGATCAACTGCCGAGTTTCCCCGAATCTCTAAGTTGGATCTCAATCTCGCTGGTTCAAGATAGATGTCGTTCACTGACGCGCGCCGACCACCACCACATGTCAATGACACCGCTCCAACTCCATGACCAGCAAGTGGCGCCGTGCTCAAGTCATCGCGCCTTTCAATTCCCAAATCTGTTGCGGCATCTACAAGTGCACGGTCAATGTTTCCCCACTCGCTCGGAAGCGTGGTGAAGAGAGGTATCGGCAAGTTTGCAAACACAGGTGCAACATCTCGCCACGACCAGCCCTCGCAACCCAGGTCGCGCTCCCACCTGTCGTAATCACTTGCCATGCCCCACATGCCAACCATTGCATTTACCAACGAGCTTCCGCCCGTTCCGGTTCCCCGCACATAGTCACTCAGACCTTGACTTGCAGTTCGACGCACGGGTATGCGCAAATTTCTGTCTGCAACTTCTAGTGCCTCGACAAAATCGGTGCTCTGTATTCCCATCGCTTCGCCTGCACTTGGCACATCTGGCCCTGATTCCAACAACAACACATCAATATCTTGGTTTTGCGACAAACGTGCTGCGATGACCGCTCCGGCCGAGCCAGCCCCCACAACAACAACCCTCATTCGCGTCACAACGGGCCGACTATTCATTACTGTGTTTATAGCGCTTTTTTGCGCCTAATCGATATTTGTTGCGACTGGCAAACCTTGCAAATGTGCATGATCGTTGTAGCGCATCAACGCCCAGTGATCAGATCGAATCTCCACCAACTCGGTCAGCGAGCAATTTTTGGTGTGCATCTCAAATGCGCCCGTTTGCGGAGTCTTCAGGAGTCGTCGGATCACTGCGTCCACCACACCACCGTGGCACGCCACAACGATTGTCTTCTCGTAGTGCTCTTTCACCACTTTGTCGAATGCAGTCGCCACTCGTGAATGAAATTGCGCGATTGTCTCTCCGCCGGGAAAAAATACTGCGTTTGGATCTCCGCCCCAATTGGGTTTTCCATGCTTGGCCATAAAATCCACATACGTCATTCCGTCACATTGTGGACCAGGATCATGCTCGCCAAATCCAGGCTCAACATTGATTTCAAGCCCAGCAAATGCTGGCGCAATAATCTGCGCTGTTTCTAGTGCTCGTGGGTATGCACTCGAATACAACACATCGGGAACAATCTCTTGAGTCGTCTCAAGACGTTGGCGCAGGGCATCGGCCTGGCGCTCACCCAACGGCGATAGCCCAGTGCACGAACGCGGACCACCCAACACTCGGTTGACAGTGACAACTGATTCGCCATGGCGAACCAAAATGATTCTGGTCAAACTCACGCGAGTTTCTCGACAAATGCTTCAAGTTGTCGCAAGTTGCGACACTCGTACACGCCGTCCGTAAAACTGCCGTATTCTCCGACTATCGAGTCACCGGTATTCCAGTAGCTTCGGGGTTCTGGGTTCAGCCAATACACATGGCGTCCGCGCTTTTGCATTTCCTTGATCACCCACGAAGACGCAGCGTGATAGTTATTTCGAGCATCGCCCAACAACAAAATTGTTGTCTTCGGATTGATGTCTTTTCCATAGCGCTCCCAAAAAACTTCAAATGCGTGGCCATAGTCGCTGTGCCCATCAACCCACACCACATCAGCTTCGGTGTTCACACGATGAATGGCATCGCTGATATCAACATTTGATTTGAAGTAGTCCGTTACTTCGTCAATGCCATCAATGAACACGAAGGATCGCACCTTAGAAAACTGACCCTGAATCGCATAAACCAACATCAACGTAAATCGAGCAAATGCCGCGACACTGCCAGAGATGTCGGCGACAACCATCAGCTCAGGCTTGGATGGGCGTGGATACTTGAACTTTGGATCAGCGGGCACGCCCCCATAACTCAATGAGCTCCGAACTGTTGCACGAAAATCGAGTGGACCACGTCGACCATGTCGGCGCTTGCGCGCCAGTTTTGCGGCCAATTTGCGAGTCAGAGGCTGCAACGCCTTCTTCAAACTCAGCATCTCTTCTTTGTTGGCATGCATAAATTCGACGTCTTCGGGTAACGGTTTGCGCAGTGTCTTGGCCATCGCCTCGGCGCCGCGATCAGCCACGAGGCGTCTCCGAATTTCTGCTTCAACTTCTTGCTTAAATTGTTCGATCCTGCTCTCAAACTCATCTTTTTCAAGACGCTCTTCAAGTTTCGTCAACTCTTGAGCAGCCTGATCGCGGTTTGCTTCCATCAATTTGTCGAGCATGTTGTCGAGATCCAGATTGCGCAGCGTGCGATACAAGTAATACGTTCCGCCTACTGGACGACCAGGTTCCATTCCCGCAAAACGCTGCACCGACTGACGAGCAAGTGCTCGCATCATCGCTTGATCGCCGTTCATCAATGCCTGCATCAGCATCTGAGCAATCTCTTCGGGGGTAAGCGAATCCATACCGCCACCGCTTCCGGCAGCACCATCGCCTTGCTGTTGCATCTCTTGCTCTTCGCGCCACAGCTCTGCTTCGGCATCACTCATGTCGCTAGGAATTTGATGTTCTGGTCCGCGCAACGAAAAGTAGACCTCAAAGATGGTTTCAAATGCGCGCCAGTGCGAGTTGCTCTTTACAAGAGTCGCGGCCAACGCATATTTAAACGCCTGGCGATCCTCAATGGGGATCTCCTTGACGGCTTCCATCGCATCCAGGTTTTCCGTCAAACTGACAGGCAAACCTGCTTTTCGTAATTCGACGATGAAACCCGACATCAAATCGAGCACGGTCATAATGTTTTGCCTTACTTGTCGACCGACAGTTCCTTGGCTGCCTTCGTAATATCGGTCTGGTATTTGAGCAAGATGTGCAATGTGTCTTTCGCTTCTTGAGCGTCGATGTTTTCAATTCCCATCAACATCAATGTGCGCGCCCAGTCCAAGGTCTCACTCACTGATGGCGCCTTCTTCAAATCCAGTTGACGAATGCTGCGAACGATGCGAGCAATCTGGTCAGCCAAGTTCTGCGTGATGTCTGGAACCTTGGTCAGCACAATCTCTTTCTCGCGCTCCATGTCTGGATAGTCGATGTGCAAGAACAAGCAACGACGTTTTAGTGCTTCTGACAATTCGCGGGTGTTATTGGAAGTCAAAAACACCATCGGTATTTGCTTGGCTGTGATTGTTCCCAGTTCAGGAATCGAGACTTGATATTCGGAGAGAATCTCGAGCAGCAATGCCTCGGTCTCGATTTCGACACGGTCCACTTCGTCGATCAACAGCACTACTGGATCTGGACTGCTAATGGCTTCAAGCAAAGGTCGAGTAAGCAAAAACTCTTCGCTAAAGATGTCATCTTGCACCTGCGACCACGAGTCGCTGTTCTTATCAGCCTGAATACGGAGCAGTTGCTTTTTGTAGTTCCATTCGTAGAGTGCCTTCGACTCGTCTAGACCTTCGTAGCACTGCAAGCGAATGAGCCGCGCGTTGAGCATCTCGGCAACACTCTTTGCCAACTGGGTTTTTCCCGTTCCTGCTGGCCCTTCAACCAAAATTGGCTTGCCCAATCGCTGCGCAAGAAACACCACTCCAGCAATGCCATCATCCGACAAATAGTGGACCTTTTTTAGTCCATCGCGGACATGTTCAACTGATTCAAATCGATTTTCCATTTGAGCAACCCTAGCGTTTAGTCGCTGCTGCATTCCTGCTAGACGATCTACGATATGTACACATGTTTGGTCTTGGTCGATCCAATCTCGTTGTTGCCACAGGCACCGCTCTGTCTCGCATTACGGGACTTGCCCGAATCATCATTTTTGGGGTGATCATCGGCCAGACGGCACTTGCTGACGCATTTGATGCTGCCAACAATGCGCCCAACTCGATGTATGAACTCCTGATCGGCGGTGTATTGGCTGCCAGCCTTGTGCCGTTGTTCACCTCGTTACTCAACGACGATCAAACGACCAGCGAGTCAAAGCACGGCACTGATGCAATCATCAGTATCTCGCTCCTCATTCTTGGCGCAATCACGCTCATCTCGATCTTCCTAGCCCCCGCAATATTTCATCTGTTCTCAATTCACCCAGCGTCAGGTGTCGATGCCCAAGTTTTTCGCCAGGCTGGCACGGCACTCACACGCATCTTCGTTGTGCAAATATTTTTTTACGGAGTGAGTGCGTTGTGCTCAGCACTACTCAACGCAAGGCGCCGCTTTTTTGCAGCAGCCTGGTCGCCTGTGGCAGCCAATGTCATCGCCATCTTTTTCCTGTTATCCATTGGCTTCAACACCCAGCCAGCAATCACCGACGTATTGAGCGAATCGACACTGATGTGGCAACTTGGCCTCAGCACCACAGTGGGCATTGCAGTCATGGCCCTTATTCAAATTGTTGCGGTACACCGCAGCGGCATTGCATTCCGATTCAGTCTACAGTTATCCCACCCCGCAGTACGCAAACTCATCCAGCTTTCTCTCTGGACATTTGGCTATGTGGTTGCCAACCAAATCGCTCTGGTCGTCATAAAAAACCTTGCATCGCCAGGCAGTGGCCTAGTTGATGCCTATTCAAAAGCATTCATTTTGTTTCAGCTTCCCCATGGCTTACTTGCGGTTTCTATTGCAACCACATTCCTCCCCGACCTAGCCCGACTTGCTGCCACCAACGATCACACCGCATTCGCCAACCGCATCAGTCGCGGCATCACACTGACTGCACTCTTCACGATCCCCGCCTCGTTCGGTTTGTTTGTGCTCTCCAAACCCATCATCGGCTTGGTGTTGCAACACGGAAACTTTTCAGCACAAGCAACGGTCAACACCGCACGAGCACTCAGCGGTTTAGCGCTCGGACTCACCGGATTTTCTATCTATCTTTTTGTGTTGCGCGGTTTCTATGCCCAGCACAACACTCGCACTCCGTTCTTCATCAACCTCATCGAGAACGCAATCAACATCGTTCTTGCCATCGTGCTCGTCGATCGCTATGACGTACTGGGTCTCGGTATTGCATTCTCGATTGCCTACGTCATCAGCGCAGTCATCGCCACCGTCGTACTCGCATCAAAAAACCAATCCATGCGTCTTAGCGGTCTTGCCATTGACGTACTACGCATCATCGTTGCCGGCGCTGTCATGGCCGTTGCCGTCAAACTTGGTTGCAACACAATTAGCTCTGCAGTAAAACCGGTAGTCGGAATAGAGGCGTTGACTCGCGTGCTCGTCGGCATCACCATTGGTGGTGTCACGTACATTGCAGCGCTCGCACTACTCGGCGAGCCACACTTGCGTAGCTATTGGTCGACGAGAACAACCAAGTCGTCGCGATGAACAAGCTCGGCCACAACACCGTCGGGTAGCTCAGCACTCTTACGACCTGCTGCAGCGCTTGCTTGCACAGCACTTACGCTGACCATGCCACGTGCAAACACAGCACCACTCATGTCCTGAATTTCAACCGTGTCGCCTTCCGAGAAGTCTCCATGCACCTCAGCCACACCGGCATGCAATAACGACGTGTTGCGCTCGATCAGCGCTTGCTTCGCGCCATCGTCAACAACAATCACGCCACTCTGCTGAGCAGCAAAAGCGATCCACAACTTGCGGGCCGAGAGGTTTCGGTTATGTGGCAAAAATTGTGTGCCTGCACCTGGTGTTTGAGCAAGCGCTTGCACTACAACATCAGTCTTTGTCGCATCAGCGATCACTGTTCGCACACCCGACCACGACGCGATGCGTGCAGCTGACAATTTGGACGACATACCACCACTTCCACGTGCGGTGCTACTTGCACTGGCTCGTACTGACAGCAACGGATCATCTGCCGCAACCTGCTCGATAAATGTTGCCGAGGCATCAATGCTTGGGTCCGACGTAAACAATCCAGCGATGTCCGTCAACAACACCAACACATCGGCGCTCACGCTGTGTGCCACCAATGCAGCGATGCGGTCATTATCACCAAAGCGAATTTCGTCGCTAGCAATCGCATCATTTTCATTAATGATCGGGACGCAACCCAATTCCAGCAAGCGCACAAGGGTTTGTCGTGCATGCAGGTATTGCGTACGGTCAATAAAATCGTTTGGTACCAACAGCACTTGAGCGCCAACCAAACCATGCGTGGCCAAATGTTCGTTGTACTTATTCATCAACTGACTTTGTCCAACAGCAGCAAGCGCCTGCAGAGTCTGAGTGTCGGTTGGGCGCTGAGCCAAACCGAGTGCACCTACACCCCCTGCGATTGCACCAGACGTAACAACGATTACTTCGTTGCCCTCGCTCCGCACACGAGCCACCTGCTCGCACAATGCACGAATTGCTTCGTTCTTGATGGCGCCGTGCTCATCAGTTACTGATGATGTTCCAATTTTTACAACGATTCGCATCTCTACGTCTCCGGTGTGTACTCGAAACTAAAGGCCCCAATATGCACAACTGCTCCATCACTTGCTCCCGCTCGCGACAACAGACGTGCCACGCCCAGTCGCTTGAGTCGCTCATCAATGTAGTTAAGAGCGTCAGGCGTCGACACATCACTTAAGGCAACCGACCGCTCAACATCGCGACCAATCAATCTAAATTCGTTGTCACCCATGCGCTCAATATGCGTGCCTTCTGGCTCTGGGCGAATTACTACCGATGACTCTTGGGACGGCACGAGCGTGCGTGCGCGTTGCACCAGCTCTGCAAGTGCTCCCAATATTGGTCGCACGCCATCACCAGTCACAGCCGACATCCGTTGGCCCTTCCATGCAAGCATCACTTCTTCTGTTGCTGCATCTGTTTTGGTTCCAACAACAATGCGTGGTCGCTCGAGCAACTCTGGCTGATAGGCCTGCAACTCTTGCAACAAAATTCGCTCTTGCTCATCGGCAGACACTTCGTCCATCGGTGCAAGGTCCACAAGCACGCACAACACGCGAGCACGCTCGATGTGGCGCAAAAACTGGTGTCCGAGTCCGCGACCTTCGCTAGCACCTTCAATAATTCCTGGAATATCAGCGATAATAAATTCACTCGAACCGCCCATGCGCACGACGCCAAGGTGTGGCTCAAGCGTGGTAAATGGATAGTTAGCAATTTTTGGTTTTGCTGCGCTCACTGAACTAATAAATGTTGACTTGCCAGCGTTTGGAAAACCAACAAGTGCTACGTCGGCCATCAATTTGAGTTCAAGTTTTAGCCAGCGGTCTTTGCCATGCTCGCCTTGTTCAGCAAATTTTGGTGCGCGCCTACGGTTCGACAAAAAGCGCGCATTACCTCGTCCACCCTGACCACCTTTGGCAGATTGCCAGCGAGTGCCGTTGACAGCCAAGTCGGCCAAAATTTCGCCCGTGTACATATCGCGCACAACGGTGCCTTCAGGAACCTTGATGATCATCTCTTCGCCACGGCGACCGTGAAGGTCCTTGCCCATTCCGTGCACGCCATCGCCTGCCCGTCTGTGGGGGTGATCGCGAAAAGCCAACAGCGAAGCAACGTTGTGGTCGGCCACCAGC
>ENA-ORFA01000653-ORFA01000653.1-marine-metagenome-genome-assembly--contig:-NODE-653-length-14414-cov-2.736695_pt1 | contig 14414 bp, 9 predicted proteins | sample MGYA00248621_ERZ508587 | MGnify/ENA primary metagenome ERZ508587 (study PRJEB26250, sample SAMN06266239) | marine metagenome | isolation source: Columbia River Estuary | place: USA:Columbia River Estuary... | reverse complement strand
GTTGGTATTGGACATCAAGATTGCATCACTGATATTCGGATTGGTAGCGCTTGCACCCCCCGCACCACTGTAAATACGGCTGGCGCTATAACGAAGGCGCTTATCGGAACCCACTAAGGCTGTGCCCAGTGAAGGGAGGTTGATGTTTTGATGATAAACCGCGTTGATGTCTTTACCCAAAATCCCTTCAAGGGTAGCTACGATACCGGCCGGCAGCTTGTGATCGACTGCAAGGTTAGCACGCAGCAGTTGAGGGAATTTGAAATCTTCAGCGGTGATTGCCAAGTTGTAGCTGGTGTTTGCAGCACCATTCGATGGGCGATATGCATCCACATTGGAGTTAAAAACAACGCCGGTAGTCTGTACAAATGAACCGAAATCAACCCCGTTGTTGCTGGCCTGGTTACTAACCCAAACAAAGGGAGGAGGTCCAGAGAAAACACCTACACCACCACGAACCTGTGTGGATTTGTCGCCCTTGGCATCCCAGTTAAATCCTACACGCGGAGACCACAGTACGCTGGTTTTGGGAGGCATACCGGTCTGAATGCGTACTCCGTTTCGGTAAGTAAGCGGATCCGCATTGGTGTTTGAAATAAAATTCTGCTTGAAAATGGGCATGTCGGCACGAATACCATAGGTCAGTGTGAAATTCTTGTTCACCGCCCACTTATCCTGCGCAAAGAATCCCAATTGCATAACTGCCAGATCCGCATAAGGAAACTCCCCATTACGACGAGCTGAATAACGAAGCTCATAGCGAGAGGCCGTGGCAGCTGCGTTGTTTACACTGTTGTAAAAATCATTCAGGCTGGCAAAACGATAAGCGCCATAATAATTGGGGGCAAATCCATTACGGAATTTGTTGTACGTATTTTGAGTACCGAAAGTAATCGTATGGCTGCCCTTATACATGGTTACGATGTCATTCAGCTGCCAAGTGTCCGTATTGAGCTTATTGAAAGCGGTGAATGGTTCAAAACCAAATGATGTAAATGAAAGTCCTGCTCCATTTTCAATGTCAACCAACGGGAAAATCCCACCCGGACTGCTACGAAAATCGCGGAGCTGATTGAAACCAATCTGCAATTTGTTGGATAATTTATTGCTGAACCGGCTGTTCAACTCGCCAATGACGATGTTGAAGTTATTGTTGATGAGGTAGGAAGAGGAGAAGAAAGGCATGGCCGTCAAACTAGGCTGACGATTGTTGCCGGGCGCACCACTATTACTCGGAGGCACATTTCGATAGGATTTCAGGTAATAATAGTTCAGGTTAAAGGTGTGTTTGGGATTGATGTTGTAATCCAATCGAACAGTCACCTTGTCACTATATGTGTCGTAAGTATAATTCTCAAAGGCACCGGTCTCGTAACCAAAATTTGTTTTCAAGAACGTCGAAAGGGTTTGGAGATCTTCGGCTTTTGCCTGTGAAATTCCAACGCCACTGCTGCCGTTTCGGCTCGCAACCAAAGAAGTGGCAGGCAGGCTAACACGCTCCTGCTCACCACTGATGAAGAAAAACAATTTGTTTTGAATGATCGGACCGCCGACAGTCAACCCGCGATTGGCAAAATCAAACTGCTGTTTGGCAACTTTTGCAGTTCCTACATTCAAACCGGTCAAACCCGGACTTTTCACAAAATTGTATACAGTTGCCTTGATCTGATTGGTTCCGCTTTTGGTAACCGAGTTGATTCCGGCACCAGTAAATCCACCCAAGGTAACATCATAGGGCGCAATGTTCACCTGAATCTGATCCAATGCATCAATGCTGATGGGTTGGGAGTTTGTTTGTCCACCTAAACCGGCGGCCAAACCAAACGTATTGTTGAAAGAGGCTCCGTTTACCGTCAGATTATTATAGGAGTTTGCGCGGCCGCCAAAACTGCTCGTACCATACGTAGCGTTGCTGTTTGCGGTAGGCGTCAATCGAGTCAGATCGTTGATGCTACGATTAATAGTTGGCAGACGTTCAATTTGTTGGCGATTGACCACTTCCGCCGAACCGGTACGAGAACGGTTAAAAACCTTATCCGACTTAGCAACCGAGATGGTTACATCCTGCAGGGTTGCCGCCGCTTCAATAAGTGTAAAATCGACTTTATAGGCCTGTCCGATCAACAAGCTGATGTCGTCGCGTTTGATTTCCTGAAAGCCGACAAACGTGGTAGTTACTTCATAGGGACCGCCAACGCGCAGATTGGCCAAATTGAATCGACCATCCTTACGACTGGTGGTAATATATTTAGAGCCGGTGGGAGTGTGAATAGCAGTAACGGTAGCACCCGCGAGTCCAGTACCGGAACGATCATTGATAATTCCTTGGATCTCCGCGGTCGTTTCTTGTGCGGTCAACCCCAAAAAGGTAAAGACCATCACGATCAAACTGAAGATTTTTACGCGCATTTGTTTTTGATTTTGCGCGCAAGTTGTTTCAGCATTTTAAATAATCCAACTAAATCGGAAAAACAATGTGTTAACGATCGAAAGATTAATGTTATCATAATAAAATGATAACAACGCATGCTGAACAACTGGTTTCCGACGGTTAACGGATCAACATCACCGACCCCTTCTCGGTTCGTGCCGGTGCGTTGCGCAGCGTCAACTCGGCCGTCCATATATATATACCCGGATCGGCGGTAATTCCCTTGACGGTTCCGTTCCAGCGTTGCGCCGGATCGGAGGTTGTGAATATGACCTGCCCCCAGCGATTGTAAACCGACAACCGATACGCTACGATCGCTCCCAGTCCACCCAACACACCAAACCCATCATTCTTCCCATCGCGGTTAGGCGTAAAAGCAGATGGAAAGCGGATAGCACCGCAGTTATTGTCGACCACGATCAGAACAGTATCGGTAACGGGACAAGCATTGCTTGCTGAAACCCGAACGAGATAAATGCCACTCGACAGATCCGAAGCGACGGTCGTCACCTGCGCCGGAATGGTATTCCAATTATAAAAAAGTTGTCCGCTCCCTCCCTGCACCAACACTTCGGCCTGTCCGCCTTGATCGGTCACACAATCTGCCGGCTTTTTTTGAAACGCATTAGCCCGAAGGATCGTGATGTCTTTTGAAATCGTAGCCGGCGTGTTATTGGGGCCACTCACCGTCAACTTGATCGTATGTAAGCCCGGTGTTGCAAAAACATGTCGCGGGTTTTTGATCGTGCTGGTGTTATTCGTGCCGGAGGCCGGATCGCCAAAATCCCAATTGTATTGCTGCGGACAAGGCAAGGATCGATCGACCAGGTCAACCGTATCGCCGGCTACACAAACAATATCAAAATCAGCCTGGTTGGGTGGCGCTTCGCCCACATAAAAATCATCCACAGCCAAGCCGTCGAAATTATTGCAGATCGTTCCGGCTCCGAAAATGAACCGGAAAATAACACGCGATTGTCCGGCCAATGCCGGCAAGGTTTGTTTGGCGCGTACCCAGCCGCCGCTGCCGTTTCCACCGCGACAACTACCGGAAACCGATTGTGTGGTACCCGACCAGCCATCGCGGGTGGTGGTGATGTTGGATAAATAAGTAACCGGACTTTGATTGTACCAATTCTCGTTGAGGCAGTTCTTCGGACCGCTGGCTGAACCAGCTGTTATCCAACTCGCTCCCTGATCCAATGAATATTGAAGCGAAGCGCCGTCGAATTGTTGTTCCGTATCCCAAAAAATCAGAAACTCTACATAGGGATTTTGAATGGTGCTTAGATCAAAGCAAGGCGAACGCAACCAAGAGGCTTCAGCCGACGCATAGCCCGTACCGGTTAATCCACCCGTGACCCAACATTTATTTCCCTCGCCCGCCGAGCGAATGACTGCCTTAGCAGGTTGACCCCAAGCCCAATTGTTACCCGTACCACCAGCCGTCCACGATCCATCCGTCATCTCAAAGCCCTCACGATACGGGAAGCTGGTGATGGCAACGGTACATTGAGCATGAATCTGATGGGAAGTAAAACCCAGAAACGATACCAGTATGAAAGTTCGAATCGACAATTGAATTCAAATAGGGCACAAAGGTATTGGAAGGGAGCAATCCTTCGGGGCATGATTGTGAATTGTTATGGAATAAGATTTACCTCGATTCGATGCATGGCTATTGATTAATCAATACCTTACATCCACTAACCTTATGCATTCGTCAGACGACTACGATATCGTTTGCCGCTATCCGGCATTTGAAGTGCGACTGAATAAGTTCGGTGGGCAGCAGGGATTGTTCTCGACGGAATCCTATAACCAAGGCGACACCCTCATCCAATTTTCGATTCGCTCCACCCAACCCACCCCCACGTATTTAACCATTCAGATCGGTGAAGCGGAGCATTTTGAATTCGAACCGGATCATCTCAAATACCTCAATCACAGTTGCAATCCAAATGTATTCCTCGACCTGACAAATCACACCCTGATCGCCGAAACCGCGATCGAATCGGGCGATGAGCTTCGGTTTTTTTATCCGTCCACCGAATGGAAAATGGACCAACCCTTCGATTGCAATTGCGGTGCCGGTAATTGCCTCGGCTCCATTTCCGGCGCACACGCACTCTCCAGCGCTCAACTCTCGAACTACAAACTCTCTCCCTATATCCAACATAAACTGACGCACTAACTTCCAAACCAACTCCCAAACTATCCAAACTCTCCAAACTTTTCACATCTGGGTGTTAGCCCCACAGTTGGAATCCGACGACCCCAACCTGTCCTGCTACTACGACTTCACCCAATCCATTCAGGAATACACGAAGGTGTTCGAAGAATTGAAATTGGCCTGGACCTGGCAGCCGGTAAGCATTCAAAATTTTCGAGAAGTACTGGGAACGATCGCTTCGTCCGATACCAAGCCGTTGATCTTGAATCTGTGCGACGGCGATGAGGTCAATGGAGCTCCGGGCGTTTCCGTGATTCAGGAAATGGATCGATTGGGGCTCACCTACACCGGATCGGATGAACATTTCTATCGGATCACCACGTCGAAGATCCCCATGAAGAAGGCCTTCGACAAATTCGGAGTATCGACCGCCAATTGGCGCGTGATCACGGAGAAAAAGGGAACATTGAAAGGATTGGGCAAACGGATCGGACTTCCCATGATCATCAAACCTGCGGTTTCCGGGGGGAGCATGGGTGTTACCGTCAAAAATGTTGTCAATACCGAGGAGGAACTCATCGCCCGTGTGGAAGAGATCCGAAACGGCTATCGTGGATGGAACCTGCTGGCCGACGGATTGTTCGTGGAGCAATTCATTGCCGGTCCCGAATACACCACCTTCATTACCGGATCGGCCGACGATCCCGAACATTGTGTGGTTTATGAGCCGGTTCAACGGGTTTTTCATGAATCACTACCCGAAACAGAGAAATTTCTTTCGTTCGATCGGCTCTGGGAGATCTATGAGGATGAAACCCCCATGCCCGAACAGGCCAACTTCTACGAATACACCACCGCGCCCAACGAACTGATCCCCGCCATCAAAGCCCTCAGCCTCGAAGGCTATAAAGCCTGTGGCGGAAAAGGATATACCCGAATCGACATCCGGCAAGATTCCAAGACGGGCAATCTATATATGCTGGAGGCGAATGCCCAATGCGGACTCAGCGAGGATGAGAACTATACTTCCATCGGTGCCATCCTCAAGGTTTCCGGTGTTTCGTTCACCCGGGCCATCGAAGCCATTCTGCAAGATGCCATTCGTCGAAGCGAACGTCCCAAGACGAACAAGCGTTCCAGCAAATCAACTTCGAATAAGTCGACCCAACTGGTGAAATAACAACGGCATTATCCTATTTTCGAAACCATGAAGGTTTGTGTATTGCAGCCGGACTATTCCACCTCCGGGGTCGATTATCAGAACTACGATCCACCGAGAGATTTGTCGCGTTTACTCCCCGGCGACGAAGTGCACCACATTTCGCTCAACAAACTCACTACCTACAAACAACTCCGCGATCTCAGCAAACAAAAATTCGACGTATTCGTCAATCTCTGCGAAGGATACCTCGAGTGGGAAGTGCCTAGTATCGACGTGATTCATACGCTGGAGTTGTTGGATCTTCCTTTCACCGGACCTACTTCTAAGCTCTACGATCCGACCAAAGAGTTGATGAAATACGTCGCCTATTGCGTAGGTGTGAATACCCCCGGCTATGTGCGCATTGAAAAATCGGAAGATGTAAAAACTGCTTCGCAACTATTGAAATATCCGCTCTTCGTGAAACCCGCGAAGGCCGGTGATAGTTTAGGCATCGATGAGCACTCTCGAGTTTCAAATGAGCAAGAGCTCTTGCAAAAGGTGAATGAAATCCTGGAGGAATATGGCCCGCTGTTGGTGGAAGAATACGTCGATGGACGTGAATTCACCGTGCTGGTTGCTGCCAATGCCGACGGAAAAACGTGCACCGCCTTCAAGCCGGTCGAATATATTTTTCCGGCTGGGCGCTCGTTCAAAACCTATGCGCTCAAAACATCTGAGCTACATCCGGATGCGAACATTCCCTGCAACGACCCGGTGCTTGAGAAAAATCTCCGCGAAGCGGCCGAAAATATTTTTCTGGGATTTCAAGGTGTTGGATACAGTCGATTGGATTTTCGAGTCGATGCTAGCGGTCAGATCTATTTTCTGGAGATCAATTTCACCTGCTCTGTTTTTTACAAGGATGGATACGAAGGCTCGGCCGATTTTATTTTGAAATTCGATGGCATCGGTCAGGCTGGTTTTCTGAAACATATGATCACTGAAGGCGTTGCGCGCCATCAACGAAAAAAGAAATGCTACGAGATGCGGGGCAACTCCATCGCCGGTTACGGCATCTATGCTGTCCGCGCAATCTCAAAAGGCGAAGTGGTGTTCAAAGGGGAAGGTCGCTCGCAACGCATCATCACCAAGCGACACGTTGAAAAGTACTGGAACGAAGAAGAGAAATTGAATTTTCGTCGATACGCGTATCCGATCAGCGAAGAGGTATTTATTTTATGGGATGAGGAGCCTTCCGAATGGGCGCCCCAAAATCATTCCTGCGAAGCCAACACTGCATTTGACGGACTGGACGTTCGGGCGCTACGCGACGTTGCTGGCGGGGAAGAACTCACCCTCGATTACGCACATTTCCTGGATCATAATATGGAACCCTTTGATTGTCAGTGTGGTGCGCCTCTTTGCAAACAATTAATCCAGGGCCCCCAGGCAAACACGTTAAATTTGCGGGAACAAACCCTACGCGGTTAAACACGCGACTTCTTCCAAAGTCTCACCTCCGCTACCCCATTACGTTCGACTTACGGACCCCAAACATTCACCTCCGGCAACCGGTTCATTCCGCTGCCCCTATATATATTATATATGTCACGCCTTGCCGCCCTGAGCCACCTGATCCTACAGCATCGATACCGGCTGGGAATCACCTATTTCCTGTTTTTCATTGAAACAGCGGGCAACCTACTCCGTCCTCTTTTTCTCGGCATGGCCGTGAACGACCTGATCAAAGGTTCCTATTCCGGACTAATCTGGCTTTGCGTCGTGCATTTGGTTTGGTTGGTCATCGGCACCATTCGTCATCGTCTCGATACCCGCACCTATTCCGCGATCTATACCTCGATGGTCACCCGATTTCTCGCGCGTCGCTATCAACAAGGTGAAGTATCCAAACTCAGCGCACACTCTACACTCGCACGCGAACTGGTCGACTTCTTGGAGTTTGATATGGTGTATGTGATGGAAGCGGTGTACAATATTTTCGGATCGATGGTTTTATTGTTCTTCTACGACACCTCCGTGGTCTTGGTTTGCTTGAGTATTCTCTTACCCGTATCGCTGATCAGTTTTTCCTATGGCCGACGCATGCGCAAGCTGAATCGAATGAAGAATGATGAATTGGAAAAACAGGTAGATGTGATCTCGAGCGGAAACGGTCATCTCATTCGTCAGCACTACGACAATCTACGCAAATGGCAAGTGCGCATCAGTGACCAAGAAGCGTGGAATTTCGGGATCATGGAAATACTGGTGATGGTCGTAATCGGTTTATCATTACTGATCACCAATAAAACCATGGGCGCGGAAATGGAAGCGGGTAGCTTGATCGGTATCTACAGTTATATCCAACGATTTGTGAGCGGTATGGACACGATCCCGTATACTGTACAACGTTTGTCGGCGTTGAAAGACATTCTGTTCCGCATGCGTTTGCAGGAAGAAGACTTAGAAACCCCTCCGCTCCGCGAAGTGGCTTAATTAGAATTCAGCCGAACCCGGCGTGCGCGGGAAAGCGATCACGTCGCGGATATTCGACATACCCGTCACGAACTGAACCATTCGTTCGAAGCCCAATCCGAATCCGGCATGGGGCACCGTACCAAATCGACGCGTATCGAGATACCACCACAATTCCTCTTCAGGAATGTGCATTTCTTTCATCCGCGCCGTCAGTCGATCCAGACGCTCTTCACGCTGCGAACCACCCACGATTTCCCCGATGCCGGGTGCTAGAATATCCATCGCGGCAACCGTCTTACCGTCTTCGTTCTGCCGCATATAGAACGCTTTGATGGCAGCGGGATAATTCGAAAGAATGACCGGCTTCTTGAAATGTTTTTCGACGAGATATCGTTCGTGTTCGCTTTGCAGATCCATACCCCAACCGGTGATCTCGTATTGAAATTTCTTTTTCTTATTGTGATTGCTTTCGCGAAGAATATCGATCGCTTCGGTATAAGTGATGCGTTCGAATTGATTATTTAAAACAAACTCCAGCTTCTCGATCAATCCGAGTTCGCTGCGCTTGTCTTGCGGCAGTTGTTTTTCTTCCTCTGCCAGTCGTGCAGCCAAGAAATCCAAATCCTCGCGGTTGTTTTCCATCGCATACCGAATGAGGTATTGAATAAACTCTTCGGCGAGGTTCATGTTGTCTTCCAGGTCACAGAAAGCCATCTCGGGTTCGATCATCCAGAATTCCGCGAGGTGACGAGCGGTGTTGCTGTTCTCGGCGCGGAACGTGGGACCAAACGTATAAATTTCTCCGAATGCGGTGGCCCCTAATTCTCCTTCGAGTTGTCCGCTCACGGTCAGGTTGGTCGTTCGTCCGAAAAAATCTTCTTTGTAGTTGATGGATCCATCTTCATTCTTCGGCGCGGTTCCATCCATCGGCAATGTCGTTACCCGAAACATCTCACCGGCACCTTCCGCATCACTCGACGTGATGATCGGCGTATGCATGTACACGAAGCCCTTCTCATTGAAAAATTTATGTACGGCAAAAGCAAGTGCATGACGAACTCGGAAAACCGATCCGAATGTATTGGTACGAAAACGCAGGTGTGCTTTTTCGCGCAAAAATTCGAGGCTGTGCTTTTTGGGCTGCAGCGGATATTTTTCGGCATCGCTATCACCGAGGATTTCGATGGCCGTTGCCTTGAGGTCCATTTTTTGTCCCTTGCCCAACGAAGGTTCGATCACGCCTGTTACTTTCAGCGAAGCTGATGTGGTGATCCGCTTCAATAAGGCTTCGTCGAATTTGCCGAGCTCGACCACCACCTGCATATTGGTATTGGTGCTTCCGTCATTCAAGGCAATGAACTGGTTGTTTCGGAAGGTGCGTACCCAGCCCATCACGGTGACGGACTGCCCCTGGGGGTCGAGCAGCAGCAGGTCGCGGACTTTGATTCGTTGGTTAAACATAATTGGGCGTAAAGATACTGAAGACCCGTCTTTTACGTAGGTGGGCGGGTTGGCAGCATAACATTTTGGTAACCCAGGGTTTACAATTTCGTAAGGCTAGGTTAATAATGTTGCAAAAAACTACAAAGGATGAAAGCTCGAATTCTACTCCCTGCCGCCCTTTTCTTGCTGATCTGGGCTGGTTGTAAAAAAACGGACCTGTCGCCCGAACTGAGCGAACAAGCCTCATCCTTTACGGAGATCGGAAGCATTGACATTGGAGATGTGGGTGCAGCGGAAATTTCTGCTTATGATCCCATTTCAAAGCGTCTATTTTCGGTAAACAACGGAGCGGTCAACAAAATCGATGTGATCGATCTGAGTGATCCGACCAAACCCACCTTGATCAACTCGATCGGTATTGCCGGTTATGGTGGTTTTGCCAACAGCGTGGCTGTTTCCAACGGTCGACTGGCTGTAGCCATTGAAGCAGCTGTGAAACAAGATCCGGGCAAGGTTGTGATCTTCGATACCCGGTTATTGGTTGAGATCAAATCCATTCTGGTAGGTGCGCTGCCCGACCATGTAAGCTTTTCGCCCGACGGCAATTGGATCCTGACAGCAAACGAAGGAGAGCCCTCCGCCGACTATCAAATCGATCCGGAAGGAACGGTTTCCATCATCGACGTTCGAAACGGATTTTCGGTAACCACGGTGGGTTTTAAATCATTCGCTACTCAACGAAATGCGCTGGTGGCGAAGGGATTCCGGGCATTCGGTCCCAACGGAAGTTTTGAAAAAGACATCGAGCCCGAATACATCACGGTATCGGAAGATTCAAAAACAGCTTACATCACGCTACAGGAGAACAACGCGATCGCCAAAATGGATATCGCCTCCAAGACGATCCAGTCGATCCTGCCTCTCGGTTACATGGATTATAGCAAGCCCGGCTTTGAAGCCGACTTCAGCGACCGCGATAATCAGATTGCTTTTAACTCTTGGCCCGTACGAGGATTATACCTGCCTGATGCGATTGCATCCATGCAATTCGAAGGTGAAACCTACTTGTTTACAGCAAACGAAGGAGATGCGCGTGAATACACCGCCTACAACGAGGCAAAACGAGTAAAAGATTTACGTCTGGATGCCACTGCATTCCCCAACGGAACCGCACTCAAAGCCGACGCTCAATTGGGTCGACTCAACGTAACGCCGACGCTGGGAGATATAGACTTTGATGGCGATTATGATTTTTTATATGCCTTCAACTCTCGTTCTTTCAGTGTTTGGAGCGGCACAACCGGCAATCAGATCTTCGACAGCAAAAATGAGCTGGATAAAAAATGCAACCTCTGGTTCACGTATGACGATGCTCGTAGCGACGACAAGGGCTCGGAGCCGGAAGGGGTTGTTTTGGGCTCGGTTGGAAATAAAAAGGTCCTCTTTGTTGGCCTGGAACGTAGCGATGCGGTGGCGGTTTACGATGTAACCGACCCCACCAAACCCAGCTACATCAAGCTCCTGGCCAGCGGCGATGCCCCCGAAGGCATGCTGTTCATCAAACCCAAAGACAATAGCCTGGGCCGCAGCTTATTGGTCGTGAGCAGCGAAAACGATGGAGTGATCAAGATTTTCAGCACCAAATAATCAGCAAATTTCTCATAATAGGCTGTTAATCAATCAGTCGTGTTTTGGTTGAGTCCCGCTTCGGCGGGACTTTTTTTGCCCTTGCCGGAACCCCCTTATATTTGCTTTCGGAAAGCAACCCCCCTTTTATCCCGCTTTCCTCCGCATTCAAATCATTTTCATTCATAAGTCGGGTTTTCGGAAACTGTATTGACCCCCTCCCTTTGTTTTTTATGACATCCTGCAGATAAACGACATGCTCGTTCCGGAGCCGACTCAACTACTTCCAACAAACTCAAATTCCCGCCGACACATGTAAGCGGTAGCAGAAATCAACACTATGGAGTCCAAAAAAGAAAAATTGCCAGCCAAGAAAGAAGAAAAAGCCCCTGTAAAGCGCGGTCGTCCCCGCAAAGCAGACGCCACTCCCGCAGAAGCTTCGGAACCAGCACCGGCCCCTGCATCGATCGAGCCCGAAGCACAAATGCGTTTGGCCTCTGCCATTTTGCAAGAGTCGGACGAACAACAAGCGCAACAGCCCCAGCAACCGGAGCAAGCGCCCCAACAACAAAGCAATTACCGTCCCCAATATCAACAACGCCGTGAGCCACCGAATTTCAATGTAGAGTTTGATGGCCTCATTCAGGCAGAAGGTGTGTTGGAAATGATGCCCGACGGATACGGATTTCTTCGTTCTGCCGACTACAACTATCTCTCCTCACCCGATGACGTTTACGTAGCTCCACAACAGATCAAGCAACTCGCCATCAAAACCGGCGACACGTTGGTCGGTTATGTACGCCCACCCCGGGAAGGTGAAAAATATTTTGCCCTCGTGAAAACCGAGAGCATCAACGGAAAAAGACCCGAAGAAGTGCGCGACCGCGTTCCCTTCGATTACCTCACGCCGCTTTTCCCCTTCGAAAAACTGAATCTGTTCACCACACCGTCCGATTATTCGACACGGATCATGGACTTGTTTACGCCGATCGGTAAAGGACAACGTGGACTCATCGTCGCCCAACCCAAAACGGGTAAGACGATGTTGTTGAAAGCGGTCGCCAATGCGATTGCCGCCAACCATCCTGAGTGTTACCTGATGGTGGTACTCGTCGATGAGCGTCCGGAAGAGGTGACCGATATGGAACGTAGTGTTCGCGCAGAAGTAATTGCGTCCACCTTCGACGAGCCCGCCGAAAAACACGTGAAAGTCTCGACCATGGCCTTGCAAAAAGCCAAGCGCTTGGTTGAGTGCGGACACGATGTGGTGATCTTACTCGATTCCATCACTCGTCTGGCCCGTGCACACAATACCGTGGCGCCCTCATCCGGAAAAGTACTCTCCGGTGGTGTGGAAGCAAACGCCATGCAAAAACCCAAGCAATTCTTTGGCGCGGCCCGTAAGATCGAGAACGGAGGTTCACTCACCATCATCGCCACCGCGCTGGTCGATACCGGTAGTAAAATGGATGAGGTGATCTTTGAAGAATTCAAAGGAACCGGTAACATGGAATTGCAACTGGATCGCAAGCTGGCCAATAAGCGGATGTATCCGGCCATCGATCTCACTTCTTCGTCTACCCGCCGCGACGACCTCCTGCTGGATAAGGATGTACTGCAACGGATGAATCTGCTGCGCGTATACCTGACCGACATGAACACTGAAGAGGCCATGCGTGAATTGCAAAACCGAATGAAAGGAACCAAGGGCAACGATGAGTTCCTGGCTTCTATGAATCGATAAGGTGGCGGTCCGTCCGATCGATATTGAAAAATTTATCGGGCTATCGGAACAACATCCGGTTTTGGATGTACGCAGTCCGGGGGAATACCACCATGCACACATTCCGGGGGCACATTCGTTTCCCTTGTTCGACGATGCCGAACGAAAAGAAGTAGGCACCACTTACAAACAGATTAATCGGGAGAAAGCCATTAAGATCGGATTGGATTATTTCGGTCCGAAAATGCGACCCCTAGTCGAACAAGCGGAGGCCATCGCCGAAAAAAGCGGATCTCGAACCTTGCTGGTTCATTGCTGGCGCGGCGGGATGCGCAGCGGGGCGGTTGCCTGGTTGTTGGACTTATACGGATTCAAGGTTCACACCCTGATCGGCGGATACAAGAGTTTTCGTCGCTGGACACTCGATCAATTCGAGAAAAAATATCCATTCACACTGATCGGTGGGTATACCGGATCGGGAAAAACGGATCTGTTGATGGCGCTTCAATCCGCGGGACAGTCTGTGCTGGACTTGGAAGGACTCGCGCATCACAAAGGATCCGCATTTGGAAACATTGGTCAGCCGGAACAACCCAGCCAAGAACAATTTGAAAACAAGCTATCGCTGGACCTATCGAAGCTTTCAATGAATTCACCCGATAAAATATGGGTAGAAGATGAATCGCAACGCATTGGTCGGTTGAACGTTCCAGGACCGATCTGGGAACAAATGCGCAGCGCCGCGGTGTTGTTTTTAGAAATTCCCTTTGAAGAACGATTGAAATACATCGTAAAAGGATACGGATTTCTCGAAGCGCAACGGCTCATCGATGCCACCGACCGGATCCGAAAAAAATTGGGCGACAAAAACGCCACTGACGCCATTGAATACATTTCAAACGGACAGGTCTTACCCGCATTTGATATTCTTCTTCGGTACTACGATAAATTCTATTTGAAGTCCCTTTTCAATCGCGAAAATGCACAAGCCCTGATTCAGGTGATCGAAGCTACCGAGGTCATCGAATCCAATATTCAATTACTACTGAACCATCGCCCCAAATGAGTGCAACCATCGAAACCCCGCTAACCGCCTTCACCCGCAATACCGGATGTAGTTGCAAGATCGCACCGCAGGTATTGGAACAGATCATCAAGCCCGGTTCTGCAACGGAAGTGTTTCCACAATTACTCGTTGGAAATGAATCGCTGGATGATGCCGCGGTGATGGACTTGGGCGATGGAACTGCACTGATCTCCACCACCGATTTTTTCACGCCCATTGTTGATGAGCCTTTTGAATTCGGACGGATCGCCGCAGCCAACGCGATCAGTGATGTGTACGCCATGGGGGGAAAACCCATTTTAGCGCTGGCTATTTTGGGCTGGCCGATCG